>Ga0255336_100131_pt1 | contig 169083 bp, 136 predicted proteins | sample MeOH1_35cm_T3_17_FD_189102 | JGI IMG/M metagenome (GOLD analysis project Ga0255336, IMG submission 189102) | Sandy soil microbial communities from University of British Columbia, Vancouver, Canada - MeOH1_35cm_T3_179 | ecosystem: Engineered > Artificial ecosystem > Sand microcosm > Unclassified... | reverse complement strand
CGTTACATCCACTACTACAATCACGATCGCATCAAGCTCAAACTAAAAGGCCTGAGTCCGGTTCAGTACCGAACCCAGGCCTCGGGTGCCTAGCGCCTAAACTGTCCAACTTCTTGGGGTCAGTTCAAAAGGGCCCTTTCCACTCGTCCATGACTCATCCCTGAGAGCTCGATCGGAAATCGATCAGCCGTTGATGCAGGTGCTGACCTTGGTGTTGGCGGTCGGCGCGGTGACGAACGCATAACCGGTGCCGGTGCCGATGAGCGTGGCGCCGACGCGGCGGGTGGCGCTGTAGGTGTACGACATCAGGTCACGCACGGCGGTGACGTCCGTGCCATTGCCCTTCTCGTTGAAGATCAGGTTCGACACGGCGAGGATCGGATAGCTCGTGCCGATGCCGTTGGCGTAAGCCGTCGGATTGACCATGAGCATGCAACCCGGGACCGGAGCGGCCGGGCTCAGGGCCTGGAGCTTCGGCGTGCCCAGGGTACCGGTCGTGTTCCAGCCGTTGATGACGTTGTCGACCACGATCGTGGTGAACGTGTAGGAGGAGGCCAGATCCGAGTACGGGTTCTTGCCATTCACGTTGGCAACGTGGGTGTTGGCCGAAACAGTCGTGTGCTGCAGGTTGGCCGACTCGGCATAACCGATGGCACCGGCATTGTTGCTGATGGCAGCCACCACGCCCGGGTTACCGGTACCGGCGATCGAACCGGCCGGCAGGCCGAACTGGGCAACGACAGTGGCGAACGACTGATCGGCCTGGAAGTACTTGCCACCGATCGTGCCGCAAACGGTGCTCAGGTGGTTGGCCAGCGAGAAGGTCGTGCCGCTGCCATCGCCACGATAGGCGACTTTGAGCGCGCGCGACGGCAGCGGGAACGTGGACGGCAGGGTGTGGAAGTCGGACGAAACCAGGTTGGTCCAGTCGGTGACCTGGCCCGAGAAGATGCGGCAGATGCCGGCATCGCTCAGATCGAGGCTCGAGGCATCCGGGTTGTTGAACGCGATGGCGACCGAGCCGACGATGGCCGGGAACTGCGACGGCTGTCCATACTGGGTAGCCTTGTTGCCGAGGTTCGTGCCATTGCCGAACCAGGTGAACTCAGACTGGGACATCGGAGCATCGCTGCCGACGAAATGCGGATCGACGATCGACGTATCCGCACCGAAGCCGGTTGTCGCGCTCGCGGAGCCGGTGCAAGCCTGGCCCGCGCCGCCCCACGTCGCCGTGCCGTCGGAATGATCGAAGATCTTCTTGCCGCCGCCGCTGCCGGTCTGGCAGTACGACACGCTGTTGCCGCTGGTGCTGGCCCAGTTGCCGATCAGCGAAGTCGAATCGACGGTGGCGCCCGGCTTGCCCGATACGTTGCTCGAGAAGACCGTGGAGGTCGCGCCCGACGTGGTGAAGTTCCAACCGACATAACCGCCGGCTGGCAGCGTGGCACCGCCGCCGCCCACGTTGGTGCTCATCGCGGCACCGGCAGCAGTCAAACCGAGCGTCATCAGGACAGCGCCAGCGAGAAGCTTGGCGCGGGTGTTCCCCATAGCATTACGGTTGAACATGGTGTTACCCCTAGTCGTTAGACCTCCTTTTGGAGGCCTTTCGATTATTCGCTCGATAATTGTCGTACGAATGACGTGGGCATGTCCCTCGATATGCCAGGACGATGACAGATTTAACGCGCAGTCGTCAGTAACGAGTTAATGACAAATAACATGACAATGACAGGGAAAAAGATGCCGGCGTGACATCGTCGCGCCGGCATCGTGTTGCGTTGCCTAGGCCAGGTTACTGCACCAGTCGCGCGCGCTCCGTCGGCGTCAGTCCATCGCCCGCGATTCCCGCGCGACGAACCACCTGCACCGGACTTGCACTGTCGTAGCCCGAGCCGCGCGTTCCGCTATCGATGCTCGCGCTAGGGTCGGCCCCAATCACCTGTACCGAGATGATCGACGGCTGGCGATCGCGTGCATCGGACTGCTGTTGACGCGCTACGTCTTCGGCGGCCTTCGTTGCGGCAGTCGCTGCCGAACTCGCCGCATTGAGTGCACCGACGTTCACCGCCTGCACGACGGGCAGACCGACGGAATCGCCCTTGACCTGCACGTTATCGGCATTGGCAACGTGCGCCGCGGCGACAACGAGGTTGCCGGAAACGCGTATGCCTGCGTCGCCAGCATCCACCGTGCCTCGCGGCGCCATGAGGTACACCGATCCTTCCGGGGCATCCGGAATCGTCTGCAACGTGGCGATACCCGCGCCGCTTACCTGACCGGCCGCATCCTGCGAACACCAGGCGTCGAGCGTACATTCGTAACGAACCGGCGGGATTTCGCTGTTGGTCTTCGCGCCCTTGCCTGCATTGATATCGCCGTTGGAGCTCCATATGGTCACATCACCGCCCTGCTCGGTGAAGATGCGGCTCTGCGCGAGCAAGGTGCTGGTGTCGGTGAAGATCGACACATTGCCTTGCTGAAGAGTGAGGATGCCCTGCGTGTTCGGGCCAGCGAGCACACTGCCGGACACCTTGTCGACGATTACCGGAGGTGCCGACGCGCTCCCCAACAGTGCTTCGCCGCCTGGCGCGAGAATGGAAACATCCCCTCCCCGCTGGGTCTGGATCGTGCTGCCGCGTATGTCCAGATCACCCGTATGCACGGTTTGCTGGGCACCATTGCTGCCGCCACCCAGTCCGTTCGCGGTGTAACCCAACGACGCAGGGAACAACGTGTTCAGCGCTTCGTAGCCACGGATGTACTGGTTTGCGTACGGGCTCGATGCGTCGCCGTAATCCTTACCCACCTTCGCCAACACACTGAACAGCGTCTGCTGCACGAAGATCGCCTTCGCCTCGTCCGGCAAGGCCTGGAACCTCGCCCACGCCTGATCGATGGTGTACGTCGGCACGTGGCGGTCGGCGAGAAGTCCCGTATCCACGGCCTGGCCGGCGTCGTAGTTTTCGACGAACGTCACCAGGCTGGCCGAACCATCGTCCAGACCAGGCGGTTTGACCACGGAAGGATCGATGTAATGGGCGATGAAGGACGCGGTATCGACACCTGGCGCAACCCCGTACGACGCGATGATCGATGCGCCCTGCCCCGTAAGGTTGGGGTTGTAGATATTGCCTACCGAATCGATGCCGGTGTACTGGCCACCGCCCGCCGGGGGAGCGAGAGAATTGAACAATATCTGCTTGTTTGCGTAGTACTCCGTCTGCGACGCGAGACGTCCGAGATTGCGCCCGGCTTCGACGGAGAGATAGCCCGGCCCGGCCTGGGCGATCACCGCCAGGATGTTGCGCAAAACGTCCACCGGACCAACGGTTCCCAACGGCGTATCGATGATGTCCCGACCAGCCTTGATGACGGAAATATCGTTGCCATGGAGCTGCTGACCGACGTAAGCAAGATCCACGATGTCACGGCCTGCCTCGATATGCGACACCTTGTTGGGCATGAAGAATACTGCGTCGGCACCGCCCCCCGTGCCGTTGACGATATCGCCGCCCACTGCGTAAACACGCACGGGGTCGGTATCGTCGGCGTGCCACGGATCGGCCGCGTGATACAGGACCGAATCCTGCGGGTTAGTGGATATCTGTTTCGCCAGGTAACCGCCCGGAGGGGCATCAGCCCCTGGCACGGCATTGGGATCGATCGGGAGAAGGTTCAGCGGCGACACCATGGAGCTCAGTGGCGCATCGATCATGCCCCAGGCATAGCGCGTTGCCTGTCCCAGACCCGTGAGATCGAAGGTCACGTCGCCCTGCGCCAACAGGCCCAGGTTGCCATCGGCGGACGGGAAGAGTTCGCCGCTGGTAAGCAAGGTCAGGTTGCCATGAGCAGCTGTGAAGTCGACGGACGCGGGCAGGATGTCCCCGCCCGTATCAAGGGAGGTGTTGGCCTGCGCAAGCAGGCCGGGGGCAAACAGAGCGATCGGTGACGCAAGGTCCCCATAGGTAATATCGCCTGTGAACGAGGTCACATCGATGCGCGAGCTGGAGGAATAGTTCTGTCCATCGACATGACCTGTCGGTGCCAGGGCCATCACACTGCTGCTATTGAGCAATGACGGATCGAAGATACCGCCAAGACTCACCGGCCCGGCTGCCTGGACCGACACCTGGCTGTCCTGCATGGCGATGAGCGTGGAAACGGGTGTGGTCGTCGACTTGCCGCCGATCGGCGTCGTATAAGCCACCGAGAAATCGCTACCGATCTGTCCACCAGCCTGGATGCTGCCCTGTCCTCGCGCGACGAAATAACTGCCGCTGAGGATGTCGCCACCAGCACGAACATCGAGGTCACCGCCGCCGAAGGTCTGCAGGCGACGCGTACCACTGGCATCGGTATTGATCGTCCATGTGGTGGGCAGCGATACCGAGAGTTCGCGGATATCGCCACCAGCCTGCACGCTCACATTGCCGCCAACGCTCATCACTCCCTGATCGAACCCACCGAAGTTGATCGACGAGCGACTGTCGGTGTTGCCCGTCTGCATCCACGGCCACCAGTACTGCGCCGTGCGCGTACCGGCCGTTCCCGTCAGGTCGCCCGTCGTGTCGACCGTATTCTGAATTCCGTCGATATCGCCACCCGCACGCAGGCTCAAGTGGCCTGCGCCGTCGGGATTGACCTCGCCGGTGACGACAAGCTCCGGTGTGGCCGACAGCGCCAACCCGTTATTCAGCGAGGGACGAAGGAGCGATACCCCATCGTCCGCCGTCGTGCCTTGCGCCGGTGCGCCTGCCGTGTATACCGCGGCGGGGGCCCGATCATCCGTCCAGCGAATGTCACCCGCGGCGGCGATCTCGATATCACCGGTACCGGTGCGCACGACGGTGGGTGCGGCGAGGACGCGATTGGTTTGCGGATCGGCGTAGTCGGTATGGCCTCCCAGCAGTACCGCGCCCAGGGCACCCTGGAGGGTTGCTCCGGGATCGCTGGACGCGAAATCCGCGCCCGCCGTCAGGCGGTAACTGGAACTGTTACCGCCGGTCAACGTGGCACTGAGAATCGGCAGAGGATTGGCCGCAACCGCACGCGGCGACGGGCTGTTGTCGACCGGAGCGGCCGTGGGAGTGATCAGGTCCAGTGTCGTCGGCGGCCCATCCAAGGTGGCGAAGTCGATCGGCATCGTGAATGTATCCGCGAAATCGGTCGATCTGGCTGCCGTAAGTAGATAGTTCTTGTACGCCGTCAGGTAGGAAGGAAATTCGTTCAGCGTTTGCGGTGTCGGCAGTTTCGCGGGCGCTTCCACCGTTGGGTCGGTAATACTGAAACCGACGCCGAACGAGATCACGGTAGCTGCGGAGACGGGCGTGGGACTACCAGGAACGGTGAGTTCGCCGATCGTCGCAGTCAGGTACTTCGCATACTCTACGTACTGACCGTAGTATTCCTTCACCGCTTCCGAGTCACCGTCGGCAAACTCGGCCGGCTTCGTGAAGACGCCATCGATCTGATCGGCGCCGTTGCCCTGGCTGACGATCTGGTCGTACCAGGTCTCCGCCTCGGCCTGGGTCGATTCCGGCGGCGCGCCACCTACGCCACCCGCGCTTCCCTGCTGATAGAAGCCGTCGGTGATGCTCGCCCGGATGTCCAAGTCGCCTTCGGCCCGCAGACTGAGCGCGGGCGCCTGGCCACCGTAACGATAAGCAAGGTGGAGCGTGCCATCGGCGTCGCTGGTTCCCGCGCCGAGGTTCCAGTTGGTGAGCACGGAGATATCACCTCCGTTCCAGGAGGCATTCTCGTTGCGCAATTCGACACCGGGCCGCACGACCAGGCCGGGCACCGCACTCTTCAATCGGGACTCGAAGGCAAAGCCCGGATTCTCGATGAAGTTCATCAACGTGCCGGCACCCTGCCCTTCGTCGCCATTGACGTAGCCGTAGAACGTCGTATGCGCCAGGTTCGGATTGGTCGGCGTGAACCGATAGCGGGCAAGGTAGTCGGCCACCTGTGTCGCATTGGTCGGATCCGGTCCGGCGACCGCATTGCCCGCGTCATCGGAGAACGTGCCGGGAACGAGCGTCGGGAGGCCCGTCACCGGATCGGCTGCATACCATCCCGCCGCGTCGACGAGGCCATCGAAGTGTTTCCCTGCATCGGCCACCGGGTCGACCGGTGTATCGCGTGTGTCCCACACCGCGTATGCCTCGACTGAAGGATCGCGACTGTGTGACAGATCCACACCCGGCGCGATGTCGATGGGTACGTCGCCGTCACTGAGCAGCGGCGCACGCAGGTAGAGCTTGCCGTTGGCATCGGTGCCGCTCTGCACGATGCGCGCACTGCTTCCGATACGAATATGTCCCGCATCGGCGCGTTGCACTTCCTCGTAGCCGAACGTGGCGTTCAGCTGCCCATCGCTCGTGCCGCTCGTGCCGATGAAAATGTCGCCACCATCCTTCCCGGCGGCGGATGCACTCGTGTTCAGGCCACCGTCGATATCGACGCCGCGGGCACCCGTCAGGTTGATCGTGCCACCGAACGTGCCCGACGCATCGATATCGCCACCGACATTCACCTCGCCACCGTCCGCGGTGAGCTTCACCACATGTGCGCGCAACGTCTGCCCACGGCCGATAGAAAGGTCACCGCTGCGCGTATGCACGGACACCGAGCCATCCAAGCCGCCTGCGTTGGTAATCGCGGCCAGCGAGCCCATGTCGACCGCACCCAAGGTATCGAGCGAGAGCGTGCCTCCCAGGTAGCCCTCCGCCGCGCGGCCGACGAGCGAGCCGCCGAGCGTGGCGCTCCCCTTCGAAGCGACGACATCCAGGTCGCCGGCGCTGCCGGAGCTTTTGCCACCGTCGGGACCGCTGATGTCGATCGACGAGCCCGCGGACGTCACGACATTGCCTGCGTCCGCCTGCAGGGTCACCACGCCACCCGGCACAGGCACGGTCGTATCGATGAAGGGCAAGGTGACACCGGCGACGTCGACGATCGCGTGGTCGCCGAGGTGGACATCGCCCTGCGTGGCACGCAACGAGACGTTTCCGCCCGGCACCACGATAGCCGTATCGACATCGAGGCTCCCCGCCTGCAGCCCGAGCTTGCCGCCTGTGTCATCACTGGAGGCCGGTGCGGGACCGTTGGTGGACAGATGCATGGCACCCGTCGTCTCCACGCGATTGTCCGCACCGATAGAGGCCACGATACCCGGCGTGGCGATGTCGATGTTGGCGCCTCCCAGATCGATGGTGCCGACACCCGACGCATGGACCCGAGAGGCGACATTCGCGGTGAACTGCCCGAGCCCACTTAGTACCGTATTGCCTGAACCCAGGTGCAGATCGTTCGCATCGACCTCGAGCTGGCCGGTGCCGACCGACGACATCGGCGACGCGGCGCCGGTGTCGTTCTCTATGGTGAGCGAACCTGCGGCGAGCGCAGCCTTTCCGCCATCGCTCTGGATCGACGGCGCGCTAAGCGTCAGCGCATTCGACACGGATAGCGAAGCGTCGCCGATCAGGTCGATGGCCTGGCGGCCGCGCAAGGTGGTTTCATCGCTGTTGGCGAACTGCGCGAGGATACGCGGTCCGATAAGCAGGCTGCCAGTCTGGTCCTGCACCGTGGGATCGGTGCCGGTCAGGCCGATGCGACGGGCCGTCACGTCGATCGCATGCGCACCGAGCGTGGCGTCGGGCGCGAGCGAGGTCAGTCCCGTGGCATCCAGGGTGATCGCGTTCGCGGCATCGATCACGGCACCCGCGCCGATCGCGAGGTTGCCGCCTGATGGACCGGCGGGGCCATCCAGGCCAGTGATGTTCGTACGCACGATGGGCGCGACATCGTTGCCCGACACGCGCAACAGGGCGCCATCGCCACTAACCGCCGGGGCGGTGTCCGTGGCCTTCTGACCGATGTGCAGAGCGGGCCCTGCCGCATCCTCGGTGGCCATGGCGCGCAGTACGCTGCCATTGTCGAGCGTTACGCCACCCTGACCGTCCGCGACGAGGATGATCTCGCTGCCTTGCAAGGGATGCGCCGCGTCGTTGGACAGCAGCACGCTGCCTGCGAGCACATCGACGCTGTCGCCGGCGTCGGTGCTTTCGCGCTTGCCACCGATGAGCAGACTGCCCGCGCCCAGTGTCGACAGCTCATCCGCTGAAACGTGCAGGTAGCCGTCGCGTGCGGTTTCGCCGGCACCCAGGATCTGAATGGCGTCGCCTGCGATGTCCACCTGGGACCCGCGGCCGCCCTTTGCCGGGGCGGCATCCAATGTCGCGCCCAGGCTCAGCGCCGCCGTGGCGGCAATGCTCAGCCGACCGGCATCGGCACCCAGACGGGGGATGACATCGCCATTCGCGTTGGCCTTGTTAGCGAAGAATGTCGATGCCGAGGTAAGGGAGTACTCCGAGTACTGACCCCACGTGGCTGCGGACTGCACGATGAAAGAACTCGACCGCGCATCCCGCGCGCCGGTCAAGGTGTCAGTGAAGTACCCCGTCACGATGTGGCTACCGTCGGGCGCTGTCGTGGATGCGCCGGGCACGGGATCTTTTACCCCAGTGTTCTGCACGACGCGATAAGCGCCGGGCAGCGTTGCGTAACGGGCGGGAAGCAAGGTGTAGACGCCATCCGGCAGTCCGGGCACGCCGGAAAGGTACACGGCCTGGCCTACGCCCGGCGCGGCGCCCGCACCCCATTCAAGCGCGGCATCGTGTGCGGAAAGCGGCGACTGAACACCGGGAACGATCGCGTAGATCGGGCGGTCATCCGCATATTGCGACTTCTGCACCCCCGCCTGGGAGCTCGTATAGTCGGTATAGGTCTGCGCCAGTACGTCGCGCGACCCTCCCGTACCCGGAATCCATTCGACGGCCTGCAGATCGCCGCCACCGGAAAGATCCACGGTCGCACCCGTATCCATGGATACCGAACTACCCGCGATCGACACCGATTTCTCGGGCGGACGATCCACCAGCGGCTGTGCCGTGCCGGCGTTCTCGTAGTGCCAGTCCTTGCCGTCCTGGGTGGTGCCGTAGGGCACGATCGCATTGTCGAGGGATACCGACGTGACGCTGCCCGACGCGAGATGCACGTCGCGCGTCGACACGATCGGCAGCGCACTGTTCAGTCCGAGAGCCGCCTTCATGTCCGCCGGATCGTCGGTACCCAGGACAATCGAACCCGATGGCACCCAGAGCGTACCGTCCTGCTCGATATGAGTGGCAGCCACGGCAAGCGTGCCGCCGGCGCTCAGCGGCGTCGAATCGTCGCTATCGGCTGCCCGGTGGAAGCCGACCGTGGTCTCGGAGGACGGATTGGCGGCATCGATCAGGAACGCGTAATGCGTCATCGGATAAAGACGGCTGGCCGTGAACTCCAGGTTGCCCGTGCTGTAGAGCCATCCCGTCTGGTTGCTGCCGGAGTCGCCGGTAGGCAGGGTGAAACGGATGTCACCGCTCGAATCGAACGATGCCTGGCCGAAGCCGGACAGGTTGACGCGACCGCCGAGATCGATGAAGTCGGCATTGACGTCGAGCGTCCCGTCTGCCGCCATGGCCTGCGTGGGCGGGGTAGGAGCCGCCGCCGGGATACGAGAGCCAAGGACCGAAACGTAAGGCGCCTGGAGAACGACTTGTCCGGCATGGCCGTCCGCGGCGTCGCCCGGGGTACGCGCCTCGGCGGCCATCGCGGACAGGCCAATCGTCTGCAGCTGGATGCTGCGGCCTGTGCGCAGTGACACGTCGCCCGCAAACGCGACGGTCATGGCCTGCAGCTGGGTGGTGTCGCCGCCGACGATCGGAAGGCCGATATAGAGATCGTCGACGCCCGAGCCATTCAGACGGTCGACAGCGAAGCGAAGGTCGCCACCGTCGAGCCTGTCCAGGCTGGTGGTTGCAAAAGGATCGCTCCCTTCCGGCAGCCGCCATTCGTCCTGTGTCAGGACGAGCAGCCCCTTGCTGAGGCTGGCCTGCTGGGGCCCCACCCGAGTCGAGATGGATACCTGACCTCCGCGGGCCTGCGCCGCGCCACCATGAGCGTCGAGGCTTCCATCGAAATACAGACCCGTGTTTGTCTGGATATCCAGGGTGCCAGCATCACTCCATACCGGCGTCGCCAGATAGGAAGCCTGTTCGATTCCCGTACGGCGGCCCTCCGTCGGCAGATCGTACGTATCGCTTGCGCCGGAAAGCAATATCTGGGATCCGCGCGCCGCGACCACGTCATGATCCGAATACAGCTGAACCGTGCCTCCAGAGAGAACCACACCGTCCGCACGAAGTACGTCGTCGGTCCCGTCACGAGGAAGCAGGCCCGCCGTGGGATCCCGCAGGGATATACCACTGGCATCCAGCACGCTGCCGCCCCCCAGCCAGACGCTACGGTTGGGCGCATCCGGTTTTACTGCCTCGGGCTCGAGGTTATGTAATGCGATCGCCCCGCCATGGGCAACGAGTGCACCGTCGACCACCACGTTGCCTGTACCGGTCAAGGCAATGGTGTCGCCCGTATCCACCTCGATGCGGGCGCCTTCGCCCACCACCACGCTACCGCTGATGCCAGGCAGTTCCGGGCCATGCCAATTGCGATAGTCGCCGGCCTCGATCGTCAGGCCGTCGTTCGCATTCCGATGCCTATACCGCACATACGGATCGAGAACGCCCAGGGATGCCACGTCGCCCTGCCCGTCTGCACCGAGCAGGTTGGTGCGACTACGCGTACCAAGCAGCGCCGTCTGATCGGCAAGCATCGCGCGCGGACGCACCGTAACCTGCGTGCCCGGCATCACCGTGGCATCCGTGTCGGCAATCACGTCGTATCGGGAGAAGCCCAGCGAAGAAAACATCGCGGGGTCGAGGTAAAGAAGCGATATGTCAGATGTGGGCGATGCCTCTCCACCAATCTGAATCTGCGGCGCGTGCAGGGTGAGCGTACCGCCGCCGGAGAATCCCTGGGCGACGAGCGTCGCACCGAGGTCGATGCCACCCCCCAGCAGGTCGCCCGACTGGGTGCCCAGCGATACATAATCGAGTCCGGGTCCATCGACATGGGTCTGAATGGTGACATTGCCGCCGCGCCCGCGCGGCACGTCGCCGTCCATAGACAAGAGACCATCGGTGCCGACATAGCCACCACCGGAGACATCAATCACTGCACCCTTGTCCAGCACGATATCCGGCGTGGTGTCGGGCACATTGCCACCACCGCTCTTCAACCCGGTCAGCGATATGCTGCCGCCATTTATCCAGTGGTCGCCCTGCAAGTCATCGGCCGTGCGTCCTGCGTCGTTCACCCATAGGCCACTGGTGTCGAGTCGAGCCCGCTCGCCCATCGAAATCGAAGAGGAAACGCCGTCCTGGTAGTCGCCATTGGTGTTACGGGCGGAAAGATTGATGGCACCGCCGTGAGCGACGATCGCGCCCTCTACATCGACGTTCGTCGCGGTGATATCCACTTCACCACCGTCGGCAACATGCAGATCGGAACCGTCCTTCACCAACACTGTGCCTGCCGTGGTGAGGCGCACCTTGCGGAGCCCCGCGTTGTCGATCATGGCAGTGGAAAGGCTGTGCCACCACAGCGGATTGTTAGGATCGGCCGGATCCCCACCCGGGGTCGGCCAGGGATCGCCGGCGCTGAAGTCGGGCGAATAGGTTTCCAGTGGAACGCGATCCGACTGGATCACAAAGTTGACCGCCCTGCCCTGATTATTGTCGGTCGCTTGAAAGAACGGGATATCGATAATGTTGATATCGAGTGTGCCACCCAGCGGTTCACTGCCATTACGCACCTGCTCACGACCGGCATAGGCATGCGCGCTGACGTCGCCATCCAGGATGACGTTGTCGACCAGCGTGGTGTTACCGCTCTGTCCGAACGACAGGGTGCCGGCGTTGCCGCCACTGATGAAACCGGGGTCCCAGCGCCCCATGTTCGCCAACAACGGGCTGGTATAGGTTTCGGTCACGCCCCAACGGGCATGATTCTGGCTGAAGACACCGGCAAAGCCGGTGTAGTCGACATTCGGATCCGCGGAAGCGATGTCGTAGACCAGGCCGTTCGCTGCCTGGAGGCGCGGTGTGCTGATGTAACCTGGCAGGTAGTTGAGGAAACCGCCTTCCAGCCGCAACTGCGCACCCGTCCGCACTATCCCGCCCAGCTGGAAGGCTATGTTGCCTGAGTTGATCATCAACTGGTCGACCGTGCGCGGTACGTTGTTCACATAGCCGGCCGCATTGAGCACGGGGCTACCGACCCAGTCGAGGCCATCGCTTCGCGTACCGGACTGGGTGCTGTCCACCGCGACATTCTTTGCGGAGAACAGGAAGCTGTTGCGCAGCAGCGGCGAGTTAGCAAGCTCGTTCAGACCGATGCGAGGAATGATCACCAACAGCGCCGACATCGGCAAGGTCACGTTGGCCAGTCCGGACACATCGATCGTCGCGCCGCCGTCCACGTAGGCCTCGCGGTGGAAGGTGACCTTGCCTGCAGGCACCTCCACCAGTGCACCGGGATTCAACACCGCTTTCATGTTGAAGTCCACGCTGCTTGTCGCGAAAGCCGCGTCGGCATCGGCCGTCGAGGTGGTGGTTTCGCCGTCCTTTTCGGGCAGCACCGTCGTGACCGATCCTTGACCAAGCGTCACCACCGTCGACACGTTGTGGGCGCTTCCCAGATCGAAGGTGATGCTACCTGGGTGACTCAGGCTCGTCGACGCCACGAGCACGCCGTTCTGGTGCAGATCTTCGCCGAGCCACTGGATCCGACCCTGGCGCGCCTGGATGAGACCCGTGTTTTCGATCGACCCGTTGAAGTCGGTGGAGGTGAATTGGGCAACCGCGCTCAAGCCACCGCCAGACGCATTCGTCGCGATACTCAGACCCTGCACGGCTGCCAGGATCACCTGGCCGTTATCGGCAACGATCTCACCAGCCTGGCTGATAGCGGGAGCGGCAACCAGGGCGAAGCCATCCTTGGAGGCATTGATCGACGCGCCCTGCTCGACCTTGACCGCACCGCGTTGCGCACCAGGCCTTGCCGCGTCGCCGCTGTCGGTGAGGGAGATGACCGCAGCGCTGCCGTTGCCCAGGATATTCTCCGGGTCCGACCCGCTGCCGACACCGTACTTGAGGAAGAACGCGTTACTCTTCGTCACGTCGTTCGTGAACAGATCCAGCGAACTCGCGATCAACGAATGCGTATCGACCTGCGCCCCGCCACCGAAGATCATGCCATTGCGATTGAGCAGGTAAACCGTACCCTCCGCCTTGATCTGCCCGAGAATGGTGCTCGGATTCCCCGAAGGATCGTTGATCCGGTTCAGCGCGATCCACTGGTTGGCACCGTTCGTCTGCGTGCCAGCGGTCTGGTCGAAATGCACCGTGGTGTTACGACCGACGTTGAACGATTCCCAGGTCAGGATCGCCTTGGATGCCGTCTGCTTGATCTCGACGTCGGTGTGACCACTTGCCACCGACTGCGTCGGGGCGTTCGCGTTCTGCCACAGCGTGGGGTCGCTGAGGACGTTGCGGTCGACCTTCAGACCACCGGCGGCGATACCGTCGGGTATGTTCGACGCCAGCTGTTGCGCCGCCTGCTGCGCACTCTTCTGCGCGGCCATCTGTGCCGCGACCGCCTGTGCGGCGGCGTCGAGGTTGGCGATGGACTGCTGGACGCGCTGCTGCAACATGATGTTGCCGGGCGTGAAGACGTTCCCGCCACTGGTGCCCGCGCCGCCCGCTTGCGTGGGCGTGGTCGGCTGCGTGGCGCCGGCCTGCTTGGCGGCCAGCCAGGCCTGGCTGAAAGGCGGCGGCGTCGCGGCGTGAGCCGTGCCACCGAACAGCGCCACGGCGATGAAGTGGCACATGGCATTGCGGCGGAAAGTCGGGCGCGGCTTGTTCATGAGAAATCACCAGTCATCGATGCCACTTCATCATTGAGTTCGGGCAGTGCGGCGAGCTCCCTGAGCTCGTCGTCGCAGAGTTCGCGGAGCACCGCCCGGATCGCCAGGCGGCGTCCGTCGTGCAGCCACGCATTGAGCACGCTGGCGATCGCGAGGATCGTCGGCAGCGCGGAGTCTTCCAGTTGCGCCTTGCGGTGCTTAAGGCGATCGTCGACCGCGTAACGTACGCGGCCGCCGAGAAACGCCGTCGGCTCGCCGAGCAATTGCTCCAACGTTTCGCGCGAGCAGCGATCCAGCAGCGTCTCGGCCGCCTTGTTCTGCCGGGCCGCGTAAAGCTGGCGAAGCATCTCCGCCAGGGCGTGCAGGCAGGTCATGCCACCCACCCTTGCGTCCACTTCGGCACGCGCGCGGGAAGCACGCGGCCGCGTGCAGCGGTATTCGGGCAGGCATGTCGAATCATGGTCGGGATACACGGAATGCCTCGCTGACCTGATGCATGAAAGAGAGACGTCCCTGTCCGTTGCGATGTCCTATGCATTCCTTTGCGCCCCACCGCCGGGCTGACGGGTCCTGTTTCATTTCGTAGCTGACGTCTGGCCGGCACGGGGATCGAAGCGCTGGTCGTACAACGTGTCGCCGAAGGATTGCGCCGCATTCTCGAGCTTCACCCGCGACTTGGCCGCGAATGGCTGGCGCGAGCTGACGATGTCCGACGTGTCGATGTTCTCGTAGGCGGCAATCACCTCCTGTCCGACCCGATACATCTGCACGTTACGCGCGGTGCAGGCATCCACCTGGGAGTGCGACAGATCGAGCTCCTTCGCCAGGCGCGCGCGCTCGGCTTCCGCCGTATGCAGGGCCACGCTCGCCGCATCGGTGTCGGCTTTGTTCCGCTGCAGGCTGGCTTCGGCCGCCTCGCGGCGCTGGCGCTCCGCCGCCAACTCACGCGTGATCTCCGGCGATACCGACGGCACCGCCTTGCTCGCGTGCGCCGCTTCGACTTCCTGTTTCGCTGCGTCGCGCTCTTTTTCCAGCGCTGCCTTCTCCGCTGCCCAGGTGGACTGCTGGGCCTGGAGCTCCTGCAACTGCGATCGCGTTTCGCGAAGCTGGTCGCGCATACGGCTTTCCAGGCTGGCGGTTTGCGCCTGCGCCGCCGGGAAAACGGCGAGCAGGATCAGCGCGATGAGGGTGCGTTTCATATCGCCTCCTTAGAACCGGGCATTCATTTCAAGCTGGAACACATCGATCGAGAGCGGCGGCCCAAACACTTCCTTGGCGTTGAAGTAGCGCAGGCTGAGCCATGCGTACTTCGAGATGCCGTAGCTGCCGCCGAGGATGAAGCCCTTGGCATTGGTGCCACCGAGGTGGAAATCGGTGTCCGTCAGGCCGTCGAGCGTCGCGTCCGGCTGCAGGTATTTGTAGGCCAGGCTCACATTCCAGTCGCCGGAGGCATGCGGGTTCACGTCGCCGAGGGTGGCGCGAAGCATCCAGCCCACCGGACCGCTCTTGTACGTGCCCTCGCTGACGTCGCCCGCACCGAAGTTGTTGACCAGGCGATTCAGGCCGACATCGGAACGGAACGCGTCCGCGCGGTGGTAGGCCATGTTGCGGATGTAGTCGGCTTCGACGCGCAGCGGCGTATCCGCCACCTTGGTGTCGAGCTGAACGTTGGCGTCGGCGACGTGATAGTCGTAGACCAGGCCCACGAACTGGGGCTGCGCGTAGTTGGTCGGCGAGTTCGGATCCGGCACGATGTCGCGGATCAGGAACAGCGAGTTACCCTTCTGCATGAAGGCGGAACGGCTCGTGTCGGTATCGCAGGCGGTCACGCCCAGATAGATGGAGCACGGTGACGACAGCTGTCCTTGCATGTGGTCGAAGCGGTAGTAGGCCAGCGCGGCTTTCAGCTCGGTGTCTTCGTTGAACTTCCACTTCGCACCGAGCTGCGCGCCGGTCATCCACTTGTCGCGGCTGGCTTGCTTGACGCCCTGCTGCGACGGAAAGTCGTCGGCCTGGTATTCGATGGGGAACATGCCGACATTGGCAAAGGTGCTGAGCTGGTCGGTCATCGGTACGTTGAACTTGCCGACGATACCGTCGAAGTTCAGGTCGTTCGAGTAGACGAGGTCCGTACTCATGAAGGGGTTCGGCATGCGACCGCCAACCACCTCCGCCCAGTCGGTCGGCTTCCAGGCCAACCAGGCCTGATCCAGCCAGAGATCCTTCTTGGCCAGTCCCCCACCGAGGGTCTGCGTGGTCGAGACCGGATTGTTATCGTTGCCCGTACCGATGCGGATGCCGGCGGTAACTCCCTCGCCAAGGTCCACGTTCACGCCCAGACGCGCGCGGATACGCAATGAGTTGGTACGATTTTCCAGCGTATTGAGCAGCGGCGGCGGGTTCGTGCCGTTGAGGTCGTAGGGACCGGTCCTGTTGAGTTGTGCGAAGTCCACCACCGGGGAGGCATTGCCCTTGTCGTAGTAATGGAATTCGTCACGCACGCGCATGTCGCCGGCCCAGCTGATCCGGTCGAGCCACTCGGGCAGCTTGCCCGGCTCGGCCCAATGCTCGGTCTTCGCCTGCGCGACCACTTCCTGGCGCAGCTCGTCCTTGATCTGGTTGCGCACCACTTCCGGCACGTAGGTGACGCGCACCTGGCCCGGCGTGGTCGGCGCAGCGTTGGCGGTGCCGGCGAGCTTCTGTGCCTGAGCGGCTTCGGCATTGGCCTGGGCGATCAGGCCGTCGGCGTCCGACTGGGTGAGCACGCCGCGCTTCACCAGCAGGCGCACGAGGTTGATCGTGGCGTTATCCGACGCGGCACTCTGCGCCTGGGCCGCGCCCGCACAGAGCGACAGCCCGATGGCAAGGGCCAGCATGGCTCGCGCGGGTCGATGGCGGGCCTTTCCGATGGTCATGCGAACTCTCCGGGGTTCCAAAGCGTGTGTTTCGAAGGGGGTTGGCGTAGCGGGCGTCATACGGGGCGCTTCCCGCGGATGGACACGCGCACGGGGAAGTGCAGCGTGGCCGGCGGCGCCACGTCGATACGCGGCATGGCGCGCAAGGCGTCGAGCAGGGCTTCGTCGGTCTTCGCGTTGCCGCTGCCGCCGACGAGTTCGGCGCGGGCAACCTTGCCCTCGGCGTCCAGCCAGACATCGGCGCGCACGTCGAAGGCTAGGCGGTTGACCCGGTCGTCACGCTGCACCGCCTGCTGGATCGCATAGCCCAGGTACTGGCCGTAACTGCCCGTACCCGTACCGGTGCCACCACCGGAACCGACCATGCCGCCGCCGTCACCGGCGCCGATGTTGAAGTTGTCGGTACCGGACTGTGCATCACCGTTGATCGTGACGTTCTTCGCCACGTCGTTGCTCGGCTTTGGCGCATCCGTCGGTTTTTGCGGAATGTCCTGCGGTTTATCGATCGGCTTGATGTCTTCCTCGACCTTCTTCGGCTCCGGCGGCTTTTCCTTCGGCGGCGGAGGCGGTGGGGGCAAGGGCGTGATGGTGGCGATGCGCGGCGCCTCGCGACGCACGCCGACGCTGCTGCCGGCGAAGTGCCAGATCAGCAGGCCCAGTAAGACTAGTGCGACGACACCGACCGCCGGACCGAACCAGCGTCTAGGTGTTCCGCGACGGGAGGTGGGCAAGGTCACGCGCTCATCCCTTCGGCGACTTGCCGGTAACCAAGCCAACCTGCGGCAGGTCCACGCGACGCAGTAGATCCAGGATGTCCATCACCTTCTGGTACTGGACCGTGGAATCGCCCTTCACCACCACCGGGAAATCCGGGGTGACCGCCTTCAGCGAGCGCAGACGCGCCTCGAGTTCGCCGATCGTGACCGGGTACGCGTCGAGGAAGATCTGACCCGATTCCGAAATCGTGATCGCCTTGGTCTGCGGCTTGGCCATGCTCACCGCGGCACTGGCCTTGGGCAGGTTCACCTTGATGCCCTGCACCGACGCGGTGGTCATGATGATGAAGATCACGAGCAACACGTACGCCAGATCGAGCATCGGCGTGATGTTGATGTCGTCGTACGGCTTGTCTTCGTCTTGTGCGCGCATGATCCGTTCCTCAATCAGGCCGCGACGGCCGACGGGTGGGTGGCGCGCTGCTGTTCCGCCAGGCGAGTCACGAACTCGTCGACGAATACCTGCATGTTCGCGGTGACGTTCTTGTTGCGGATCAACAGGTAGTTGTAGCCGAACAGCGCGGGGATCGCGACGAACAGGCCGGCGACGGTGGCCAGCAGCGCGGCGGCGATACCCGGAGCGATGGCGTTGACATTCACATCGCCCGCCGCGGCAATCGCGGCGAAGGTGATCATGACGCCGACCACGGTACCGAGCAGGCCGAGGAACGGTCCGCCGGAGATGGCGATGGTCAACAGCACCATCGATTTCGACAAGCGCTGGTTCTCGCGCACGAGCACCGAGTCCATGGTGGCGCGGATCGCTTCGATGGATTCCGAGGCGATGTGGTCGTGTCCGTCGGCGTCGCGGCGGTTCCATACTTCAGCCGCGCCGACCTTGTACAGGCGGTACAGTGAGGCATCCTGCAGGCGGGCGGCGGAAGGATCTTTCGACAGCGCCAGGATGTTGCGCCCCTGCTGACGGAAGGCCTCGAGGAAGTCCTCGTTGGCGTTGGTCACCCGATTGACGTAAGCCGCACGCTGCCACATCACGACCCAGGACAGGACCGCCATGATGAGCAGGATGCCGATGATGGACCAGGCATCCGCGGTAACCGACTTGACGATGATGCCGAAGTAGCCGAAGCCGACGCCCGACTGCTTCTCGTCCGCGCCATAGGCCAGCAGCTTGGATTCCGCGCCCTGGGTCTGTGCATCCACGGCGATCAGCGTGGCCGGGCGGGCGATGCGCGACAGGCGCACTTCGTCCATCTGCCCGACGAAGGGTACGAAGGTTTCGGTCTGACCGGCGATGTCGCCGCCGAGCGTGGCCTGGCTGGTCATCGCCGGGAGCCTTGCGGCGAGCTTGGCGTACGGCTTGCCGTCGACGTAGAGCCCGATATCGTCGCCGGCGGCGGTCACGGCGAGGTGCGTCCAGGCGCCAGCCTTGATCGGCTCACCGGCGGCGCTGGTGGCGTCGCCCGTCTGCACGAAGGGTATGCCGTGGTCGAGGCCGATCAGCAGCTTCTGGCCGCCCTGGCGGCGGGCATAGACCAGTGCGCGGCCGTCGGCGACCGTGTCTGCCTTGATCCAGGCGCTGAAGGTGAAGGTGCCGCCTTCGGCGACATTCATCGACACACTGCCCGGCAGTGTGACGATCTTCGAACCGTCGAAGCGAGCTGCCTTGCCGATGATGCCGTCGACGCCGACGATATCGTTGCCGATGGGGTTGTTGCCGTAGGCGGTGGCATCGTGCGGCGGCGTACCGGCGGGTTGATCGAAGTGGTAGACGGCGGCGTAGTCGGCGTCGAACACCGCACCGGCCTTCTCCCCGCCCTGCGCCTTCGCATTGCCGTAGTACATCCAGATCTGTTGTTGCGCATCCGCGGCCAACTGCGGCACGTCCACCCAGATCAGGGCCACGCCAAGCACCGGATCGAAGCTCTCGATCTGGAAGTTCAGCGGCGTCTTGTCGTCGGCGGCGACGAAGCGGATGTCCGCACCGGACTCCGACACGCCGTCGAAGGTGAAGTTGCCCGAGTGCAGGCGAACCAGAAGCGGTGTGCGACCGACCGCCGTGGTGACATTGCCACCCTTGGCGGTGGTGTCGATGGTGATCGCCTTGCGGAAAGAGAAATCCTGGTTCCACCACGAGGTGTCGGCGTGTGCCGCAGGCACCCAGCCGAGGATCAGCAAGCAGGTCAGTAACAAGATTCGAGTCACGGTGATACCCCTGGAGTCTATGGTCCGACCTGCCGGTCAGAGATCCGCTTTGAGTGAGAAATGGATACGCGTGTCGTGAGCGCGCGTGGCCTGCCCGTTGTTGAACGGATAAGCCACTTCGAACGCGCCGGTGGCGATGTTGAAGATCTGGAAACGGGTACCGACGCCCACGCTGGAAAGGTCGTAACTGTTCACGCGCGTGCTACCCGCGTCCGGCTTGGCCGGATCGATCAGCTGCGGCAAGGCGTTCATCAATGCAAGGTGCGCGGCATCGGCAAAGGCATGGAAGCGCCAGTCGTTCACCCAGCCACCGATGTGCTGGGCAATCGACGGCGTGCGAAGTTCGATCGAGCCGATCACGCCATGGTCGGCGGTCTCTTCGGCTTCGAGATACCCCCGCACGGTGCTGTCCCCGCCCGCCGCGTACTGTTCGCTGGATACCAGCGACGAGGTCGAAAGCTGCAACCCGAGACGCCCCGCCAGACTGAAACCGTCCTCGAACATCAGCGTGTGGCCACCGTCGACCTTCATGTAGAAGAAGTTCTGCCGCGCCTTGTAACGCTGGTTGTCGAAAGCGGCCGAGTCGCTTCCACCGGCACGGAAACCGAACGTGCCACTGATACCGATGCTGCTCGACGACCGCTCACCGATGGACTGCCCCTGGTAGCTGGCGGTCAGCGGGATGTACGTGATCGGTGCCTTTGACGTATTCGCGCCGAGGCTGATGTTCTGGTCGAAGTGCTTGCGCATGAGGCCGAGCGACAACGACTGCGAGTACTCGCCGTGGCTCGGCAGCGTGCGCACGAAGGTGAAGCCGAAGGCATTGCCCTTGCCGAGCACCGTGGTACCGCCGACGGCGTTGGCATTGCTGTTGGACTTGTAGCCCGAGCCAAGCACGCTCCAGTCGCTGTCCAGCGGAATGAGGTACGACCCGGCCCAGACTTCGGCCGCATTGCGGTCCTGCGGCGCGACGATATAAGTCAGCGAGGCCGACTGCCCCTTCTGAAACAGGTTGTCGTCACGTACGCTGGCCACGGTGCGTAGCTCGGGCGTGTTCACGCTGTGGTCGTTGTTGACCTCGAGGCTGGCATGCAGCGGCGAGCTATCGGTGACCTTGAGCGTCACGTCCATGGTCTGCGGCAGCTTGCCCTGGGCCAGCACCGGCACGACCTGGGCACCACCGCGCTTGTTCACGTCGGTGAGCTGCTGTTGGGCATTGGCAAAGTTCGGCACCTCGCCTTCCCGCAGCGCCGGCACCGCCTCACGGATGTCCTTGGGCGAGCGATACGTCGCGCCTTCCACACGCACGCGGCCTATGCTGTTCTCGGTAACCTGCAAGCGGACCACGCCACCCTTCACCTGCTGCGGCGGCAGATCCACCACGACGGACTGGTAGCCGTGCGCCTGATAGAGCTTTTGCAGCGCATCCCGCGCCGCGCTCACGTCGTTCATCGACTTGCCGGGTCCAAGGAATGGATACACGGCCGTTTCGATATCCAGCGGTTGGAGAGTCGTGTTGCCGTCGACGACGTACTCGTTCACGTCGAACGCGGTCGGCGCGTCCTGCGCCGTGGCAGCGCCTGTCAGCGCCAGCGAGATCGCCAGTGCCAGCGCATGTGCGCCTCGCACCCATACTGCTCGTGTAGCCACGCGGATCTTCCCCTGATGTTCCATCTGCCCTAATGACGCGTGGGCGGCGGCGGCACTGAACCGTTGTCACGAAAAATTCATGGGACGATCGGTTCCGTCCCTGCGCGACCGTCAGCTCAACAACACCCAGCCACCCGGAAGGTGAGTCGCGTGCGCGCCATAGGCCTCTTCGATCAGCGAGGCCACGTCGGCCATCTGGTCCAGGGTGAAGCGTGCATGCACGCGGCGCTCGCCGAGCGTGCGGTCGGTGATCACGATGCGGCCCGGGCGATATCGATTGATGTCGGTAACGACATCGGCAAGGGGCTGGTTGTCGTAAATCAATACGCGGTGCCTCCAAGCAAGCGCGGTATCGGGATTCACGGCGATCGCGGTGCCGAGGCCATCCGCGTCGAACGCCAGTTGCTGCGAGGGTTTGACCAAGGTCTTGCTTGTGGCGTGCGCCAGCACGGCCTGCCCTTCGAGGCAGGTGACCGTGGAAACGCCGTCCACGCAGCGCACCGCGAATGACGAACCCGGACGGGAGAGCACGCGGGCGTCTTCCAGTTCGACCACGAAGGGCGCGGTATGCGAGGGGGCGATGCGAACCACGGCCTCGCCCGAACGCAGGCGGAACCCGGTGACCGTGTTACCCGAAGAACGCACGCCAATGTTCGTGGCGGTGTTCATTTCCAGCGCGACGCCCTGCGTCACATCCACGTGCCTCTGCTCGCCGATGGCCGTGCGTAGCGTGGCGCCGCTTCCGCGTTGCCCGCCCATGTCGAGGCCATAGCCGGCGACGACGAGGGCGGCCACGGAAGCCGTGACGGCCGTGCCGAGGAAGGCGCGACGGCTCATGCGTATCGCATGCCGGGGTGCAGGGCGCCCCCCGCGCGATGCGGACTCCTGGCGCCGGGCGATGGCGGGGCCGAGGTCATGCCACATCCGTCGCGTGCGCGCGAAGGCGTCCGCATGCTGCTCGCTCGAGAGGCACCAGCGACGGAACGCTTCGCCATCCTCTCGCGTGGCCGTGCCCGAGGTCAGATGCACGAGCCACGCCTGGGCCTGGCGTTCGCTCTCGTGGATGTTGGTCGTGTCCATATCGGTCAAGACGGATCTCCGGCGCCGGGACCGAACCGCTGTACCGATTTTCTTCCCACTTTTGTGGCGCAGGTCTCAAGAGCCTTCTTCAGCTCCTTGCCCACCATGCGTACGGAGATGCCGTAACGCGCGGCGATCTCCGCCTGCGGCAGCTCGTCGATACGCGCGGCGATGAGGATCTCGCGCTGCCGGCGGGTGAGCATGTCCAGCGCCAGCCCGAGTGCCACGATGTCCTGCTGCGAGGACAGCACCGTCGGCGGGTCGAGGTGATCGTCCACGCCGTGGATCAGGTCGTCGACCTCGTCACCGGTAAGCAGGCGCCCGGACGCGCGATGATGATCGGCGGCCATATTGAGGGCCATGCGGAACAGGTACCCGGTCGGATGCGTCGCGCGCTCGGCCTCGGGATCGAGTCGCTCCACGCGCAGATAGGTCTCCTGGAGCACGTCGTCGACCAGATCGTCCGAACGAAGTCGACGACGCAGCCGACGACGGAAGTCTTCATAGTTGGCGAGGAAGAGGCCGAGCATGGACGTATCCACGTCAGCTCTGCCACGCACGCGCACCGGCGCAGCGATACGTACCGGGAGCCGACGGCGTCAGCAGAACTGTCACGGGGCTGAAACGGGACATCGACGGAGCCACGCGGACGCCGCGGAGCGCGGCGAGCACCTGGGTATCGCGCTGCGGGTCGTCCGACGGCGCCAGCGCAGCGACATCGTCGATCGCGCCCGTCGCGTCGATCCACACCTGCATGGCCAGCCGGAAGCTACCCGGACGCGTCGCCACATGCGCGCAGAGCGCCGCTTCGATGGCCGCCTGGATCATGGCGGCATCACGCGACCCGAGCGACGGCGCATCGTCGCTCGAATCCGCTTTCGCGACTCGGTTGGCTTCGGTCACGGTCGCGGGATCGGCGGTCACCGTGAACGCATTCATCGAGGAAAAATGAGCACTGAGGCCCGTTCCCACGAGCAGAACGCGCAGCGCATCGCGTGCATCGACCACCCCATGGATACCCGGCGACGAACGCCCCTCGACCAGTGCCCCATCGAAGAGAACGGCAATGCCCGTCGCTTCGCTATAGCCGCGAAGAGCGGTCGCGAGCGGCTGTGCGTCGATGTCGAAGCGCGTTGGCGCATGCGTTTCTTCCGACCCCTGTGATGCCTCCGCCGGTGTACGCGTTTGCGCCGCGAGTGGCGGCGATGCGAACAGGATGGAGCACGCGACCAGCGCGAAAACGCAGCGTGTCACGGTCATTCCTTCGCGCATGGGCGTACGGGACGGGGACTTGTCTCGTGGGAAGGCTAGGCGCGGTAAATGACACAACCGCGCTGTTTTCGTGACAAAGTGGATGACAGGAGCATGACAACGGCCTTGCCACTTCCGCAGGCCCCGCCGCGCGTGGTATCCAACGCGGCGAAGCCTCACGGAATGATGTATGCATATTCGGCACTGGGTGTTCTTACTAACCTGCTCGGCAGCGTCTGGCGCGTTCGCGCAGGACACGAAGAGCGTCGTCACGCTGCCGGGCGTGCATGCGTCGGCGACGCCGGCCTGTGTCGAACACGCCGAAGGCTCGACCGCGACCCTGTCGTATGCGTGCCTCAATCACCTCGTCGCGAACGATGTGGCGCCGGTACCCATGCCCGGCAATGCGGACATCGCCAGAGGTCCGTCGAACACCCTTGGCCTCTACAATGCCAACAGCCTGAGCCACCGCATGGGCCCGAACCTCGGTACCTCAGTCCAGCCCTACCGCCCCAAGGTGACGTATCCGTCGCCGTTGACCCAGCCGGCCATTCCCACGCACTAGCGCGAGCGGCACGCGGTCACCGGTGACCCTGAACTCCGTAGGACCACCATAGGCCAATGCTTGCAGGCGCGCCCCGGGCGCCTTTCCTCATGGTTTCCGGGGGGGCGACGACACGGCGGGCTGCTGACCGGCCGCCTTGGCGTCGGCACTGTACGGGCGCAGCGATTCGAACTTGCGCTGGTACTCGTCGGTGATCTGCTTGGCGTCATCGCTATTGGTGACCACGCGCGGCGTAATCAGGACGATCAGCTCGGTGCGGTTGCGACTGCGGTTGGTCGAGCCGAAGAGGCGACCGAACACGGGTATGCGGTTGAGACCGGGAATACCCGTATCGGTGACGCCTTCGTCCTGCTTGATGAGGCCGCCCAGCAGCACGGTCTGTCCGCTCTGCACAGCGACCTGGGTCGCCACTTCGCGCTGTTGGATCGGGAAGTTGCCCGTAGCCGTGTCTTTCGCGCCCGGCGAACTCACTACCTGGTTGATGTTGAGGTACACCAGGCCACCCGGATTCACGCGCGGACGCACGTTGAGGATCACGCCGGTGTCCTTGTACTCCACCTGGCCGATCGTGTTGTCGGTGTTCGCTCCGGTGTTCACATAGGTCTGCGTGATGGGAATCTGGTCGCCGACCTGGATATGCGCCTTCTGATTGTTGAGCACGACCAGCGATGGCGCGGAAAGCGTCTTCGTGTTGCCGCTGGTCTCCATCGCCTTCAAGGCGACCGACAGGTTGTTGTTCACGAAGGAGTAGAAGAAGCTGTCAGTGGACGGGTTATAGACATTGCCACCGTTACCGAGCGCCCACTGTTGCTTGTTCCCCGGTTGGCCCACCGAGCCGTTCTTGCCGCCGACAAGGCCCTCGAGGTACCACTGCACGCCGAACTGGAAGTTCCCCGTAAGCGCCACTTCGAGAATCCGCGTCTCGATCTGCACCTGCAGCGGTACCGCATCGAGACGCTTGATCGCCTGCTCGATCTCGGCCCACTGCGCCGGACGACAACGCACCATCAGCTGGTTGTTCGAGTCCACCGAGGTGATGCGAACGCCTTCGTCCGTAGTGATGCCACCGCTGTGCGAACGATGCGAGTTGTCATCGTCACCGAAGCCGCTGCCGGCGAAACCACTCTGGGAGCCGTTGATCGACGAACCACCGCTGCCGAATCCCGAAGACGAGCCGTTGATCCCGTTGCCGGTGGTCGTGTTGATGTAACCGCCGCTGGACGAGGACGACGACGACCCGCTGCCAAACGTGCCCGAGCCGCTGCCAAAGCCTGAGCCGCCGCGATTTGAATCGCTGTCGCCACCGAGCGTACCGGAGCTCAGGCCCGGGCCTACCTTGCCGCCTTTGTCGCCGGAACGCCCTCCGCCGGAACCGCCACCGTAGATGTCGGAGAGATAGTCGGCCAGATCCGAAGCCTGCACGTTGCGCACGTCATAGACATAGAGCTGGGCTTCGTTACCACCGCCATGGTCGATGCGGTCGATCCAGCTGCGCACTTCGTCCAGATACGCCGGCTGCGGACTGATCACCACCAGCGAATTGGTCCGTTCGATGGGGATGAAGCGCAGCAGACCCGCCATCGGCGTGTTGCCCTTGTCGCCGAAGAGCTTGTCGAGCATCGGCGTGAGGTCCTTGACCTCGGCGCGCTGCAGGCTGAACACGCCCACGGACATGCCGCGCAACCAGTCCACGTCGAACGTGGCCACCGTGCGCTGGTAATTGTCGAGTTCGCTCGGCGTGCCAGCCATCACCAGCACGTTGCGCGTGGGATCGGCGAGCAACACGGCATCGGCACGGGCGAAGGGCTTGATGAGTTTCTGCATCTCGGTGGCCGAGATGAAGCGCAACGGGAACAAGCGGGCCTGCAGACCACCGGCCGGCGCCGTCGCGCCGATGCTCGGCACGAGGTTGCCGGCAACGGCATCCTTGGCCGGCATCACCACGTAGCGACCGTTGCTGTGGACCAGCGCGTTGCCCGTCCACGAGAGCAGGGTCTCCAGGATCGGCAGGGCCTGCTCGGCGGTAACCGGCTGGGACGTAGAGAACGATACGTTGCCCTGCACACCCGGCACGATCGAATAGTTCTCGTGCAGCAGGTCGCCCAGGATGGCTTTCACCACCGACTCGACCGGCTGGTTCTCGAAATTGAAGGTGACCGTGCCCGCGCCCTCGGCCACCGGCTTCGGCTTGGCCAGGCCGACGGCCTTGACGAATTCGCCGGTACCCGTGGTCACGTCCGGCGCAGCCACGCCCGGCGCGGCCGGATTGGTGCTGGGGACGACGACAGGTCGTGGCGCCGGCTTTTCCGTGCCGGCCACGGCTTCCCGCTGAAGCGCCCCGTCATCGCGCGGTTGAGGCAGCGTCGAGCATCCGGCCAGCGCCACCGCGAGCGCCACGGCGCCGGTCAGCTTACATCTCAGCATCAAACAACGTACTCCCTCGTTGGTCGCGAAAGAGCCACCGCTCATGCGGCGGCCCTCCCGATTCCGCCAACTCTAAAGGGAGGTTCCCTGTCAGCGCTAGCTCCTAGATGTCGAAGGCGCGACGCAAGTCCGCTTACAACGACGCAGGGCACCGGCCTACAGGTTCGACACAGGACCGCTTCATCGCCCCCGTGGGAGCCGATTCATCGCCCCTGTGGAAGCCGATTCATCGGCCATGTGGGAGCCGATTCATCGGCGATCCCGCGGCAGCGGGCCAGGGTGCAGCAAGCACCCATCGCCGCTGAAGCGGCTCCCACAAATGAAGCGGTTCCCACATGACGGCTTGCCACATCGCGAGCGCTCCCACATGGCGAGCCGTCATGGCCGATAAATCGCCCCTACTCCGCCCACTCGGCGTGGAAGCTACCCTTCTCGTCCACCCGCTCGAAGGTGTGGGCACCGAAGTAGTCGCGCTGTGCCTGAATGAGATTTGCCGGAAGCCTGTCCGCGCGATAGCTGTCGTAGTAGGCGATGGCCGCGGAGAAGCCAGGCACCGGCACACCCACGCGGACCGCTTCGGCGACCACCTCGCGCAGGGCTGACTGGTAGTTCTGCACGATGTCCCTGAAGTACGGGTCGAGAAGCAGGTTTTTCACGTCGCCATCGTTCTTGTAGGCGTCGGTGATCTTCTGCAGGAAACGTGCGCGGATGATGCAGCCGGCACGGAAGATCTTCGCGATGGCGCCGTAGTCCAACTTCCAGTCGTTTTCGTCCGAGGCCGCGCGCAGCTGCGCAAAGCCCTGGGCATAGGAGATGAGCTTGCTCATGTAAAGCGCGCGACGCACCGATTCCTTGAACGCCGAACGGTCGCCCGAGAAGGCCTCCGCCTTGGGCCCGGACAGCAACTTGCTCGCCGCCACGCGCTCTTCCTTCAGCGAGGACAGCCCCCGGGCAAAGACGGACTCGGTGATCAACGTCAGAGGGACGCCGAGGTCGAGCGCGCTCTGGCTGGTCCACTTGCCGGTGCCCTTCTGCGCGGCGCGGTCGAGGATCACGTCCACGAGCATGTTGTCGCTCTTGTCGTCCTTCTTGGTGAAGATCTTCGAGGTGATCTCGATCAGGAAGCTGTCCAGCTCGCCTTCGTTCCATTCGCTGTAGACATCGGCCAGGGCCTGGTTGTCCAGGCCGAGCACGTGCTTGAGCACGGCATAGCTCTCCGAGATGAGCTGCATGTCGCCATATTCGATGCCGTTGTGCACCATTTTCACGTAATGGCCGGCGCCGCCCGGACCGATATAGGTGACGCAGGGCTCGCCATCGGGCGCCTTGGCGGCGATCTCGGTGAGGATCGGCGCGACCAGGTCGTAAGCGTCGCGCGGACCTCCCGGCATGATCGACGGCCCCTTCAGCGCACCTTCTTCACCACCGGACACACCGGTACCGATGAAGTGCAAGCCGTCCTTCGCCAGTTCTTCGCCGCGGCGTACGGTGTCCTTGTAGTAGGTATTGCCGCCATCGATGAGGATGTCGCCCTTGTCCAGCAGGGGGCGAAGCTGCTCGATCACGGCGTCCGTGCCCTTGCCTGCCTGCACCATCAACAGGATACGGCGGGGCTTTTCCAGCGAGTCGACGAACGCTTCGAGCGTATAGGTGGGCACGAGTTGCTTGCCCTTGCTCTCGGACATCACCTCGTCGGTCTTTTCCTTACTTCGGTTGAAGATGGACACGGCGTGACCACGGCTTTCGATATTCCAGGCGAGGTTGCGGCCCATGACGGCCATGCCGATCACGCCGATCTTCTGCTTGCTCACGAGAAACCTCCAGGTTGAAGAATTACGGGAGACGGGCTGGAAACCTGTCGATCAAACCGCCAACGGAGCGCAAGGTCTTGGTCGTTTCGGACTTTGCTGCCCAGCACCATGGACCAGCGTGAACCCACGAAGGGCCACGGGACGTGATGGCGCTCGGCTATGATGGCGGGCGAACCGGCGGCGGGACCGCCCGGATGGACTCGACAACGCATGAACCAGGTGAAGTCGCATTCGCGCGACAAACGCGTCGCCAACGCCCACGAGGCGCTGGCCGGCCTCGTGGCCGACGGACAGATCATCGCCGTGGGTGGCTTCGGCCTCTGCGGTATTCCCGAGCTCCTCATCGAAGCGCTTCGCGATTCCGGGGTGAAGGGCCTGACCGCGGTTTCCAACAACGCCGGCATCGACGGCGTGGGCCTGGGCCTGCTGCTGGCCACCCGCCAGATCCGCAAGATGGTTTCCTCGTACGTGGGCGAGAACAAGGAGTTCGAGCGTCAATTCCTGGCCGGCGAACTCGAGGTCGAGTTCACCCCCCAGGGCACGCTGGCCGAGAAGCTGCGCGCCGGCGGCGCGGGCATCCCGGCCTTCTTCACCCGCACCGGCTATGGCACCCAGGTCGCCGAGGGCAAGGAGACCCGCGAGTTCGACGGCAACATGTACGTCATGGAACGGTCCATCGTCGCCGACGTGGCGCTGGTCAAGGCATGGAAGGCCGATCCCTCGGGCAACCTCGTTTATCGCAAGACCGCACGCAACTTCAATCCGATGGCCGCGACGGCCGGCAAGGTCTGCATCGCCGAGGTGGAGATCATGGTGGAAGTGGGCGAGCTGGACCCCGACCAGGTCCACACGCCGGGCATCTACGTCGATCGCATCGTGCACAATCCCGCGCCGTCCAAGCGCATCGAACAGCGCACCGTGCGCGCCTGAGGAGAACACCATGGCCTGGACTCGTGAACAGATGGCGCAGCGCGCCGCCCTGGAACTCGCCGACGGCGACTACGTGAACCTGGGCATCGGCTTGCCGACCCTGGTCGCCAACCACCTGCCCGAGGGCGTGGACGTGTGGCTGCAGTCGGAAAACGGCCTGCTCGGCATCGGCCCATTTCCGACCGAAGACGAAGTGGACGCCGACCTGATCAACGCCGGCAAGCAGACCGTGACCGCCCGTCCGGGCGCGTCGTTCTTCTCCAGTGCGGACTCCTTCGCGATGATCCGCGGCGGCCACGTGGATATCTCGATCCTCGGCGCCATGCAGGTCACCGCCGAAGGCGACATCGCCAACTGGATGGTCCCCGGCAAGATGGTCAAGGGCATGGGCGGCGCGATGGACCTGGTTGCCGGCGTGAAGCGCGTGGTGGTGGTGATGGAACACACCGCGAAGGACGGCACGCCGAAGATCCTCACCGAGTGCAACCTGCCGTTGACCGGCAAGGGCGTCGTCGACCGGATCATCACCGACCTGGCGGTGTTCGACGTCACTCCGGACGGCCTCGCGCTGATCGAGCTAGCCCCTGGCGTCGACGAAGACCATGTGCGCGCCACCACCGAATGCGCCTTCACCTCGAAGGTGTAAGGGCCGCTCCTGGAAGGTGTAAAGGCTGCTCCTGGAAGGTGTAAGGGCTGCTCGCGCCGGTGACTTGCTCCGTGCGTGCAGGGGCCTCGCTCCGTGCTTCCAGGGACCTTGCTCCGTGCTTGCCGGGGCTTTGCTCCGTGTGGGAGCCGCTTCAGCGGCGATGGGGTGCTGGCACCACCCTGGCCCGCTGCCGCGGGGATCGCCGCTGAAGCGGCTCCCACACGTTTCGGCTTCCTTACCTTTCGGACCCCACACGTGTCGGACCCCACACGTATCGGAACCCGCACGCTTCGGATCCCGGAAAGAAAGTCGCCCCGCAGAGGACGCCTCGGTATGGGCCTCGGGGGGGGAGGTAGGCCAGATACCGGTGTTTAGCGTCGATGCGGGGCGAGGGACCTACCGACCCAGGGGGAGGGTTGATTGGTAGGTCGACGAGGATTCTAGATTTCCTAGGAATTTCTCGCCAATATATCTTTCACTGCCCACTTAGACGAAAATCGACTATGTTCGATCTGCGCCAGCTGCGCTACTTCGTGGAAGTGGCGGAAACCCTCAGTTTCACCCAGGCCGCCCAGCGCCTGCACATCTCGCAGCCTCCGCTGTCGCAGCAGATTCTCGCCCTGGAGGCCGATCTTGGCGTGCGCCTGCTCGACCGCAACCGGCGCCGCGTCGCGCTGACCGAGCCGGGGCGGCTGTTCCTGCTCGAAGCCAAGGCCATCCTGGCGCGGGCGGAGAGTGCACGAACCGTCGTGACCGAGGCAGCCGCCGGGTTCACCGGCCAACTGAGGCTGGCCTATGCCGTCTCCGTATCATTCCACCGGGCGCTGCCGGAAACCTTGCTGCGCTTCACACAAGCGGCACCGGGGGTCAGCCTGCACCTCGGCGAGATGCTCACCGGCGCCCAGTACGACGCCATCCTCAGCGGGCAGATCGACGTGGGCCTGCTCCGGGCGCATCCCGAAGGCGTGGCCAACGCCCGCCAGCTCAATGTCGAGGTGATCGACCACGAACCGCTGGTCATTGCCTTGCCCAAGCGACACCGCTTCGCCGGCCGCGAATCGCTGCGCATGGAGGAACTGGCCCACGAACGCTTCGTCGCTCCGCCGCGGGCGCACGCGGCCACGCTGATCGACCGCCTGATGCTGCTGGCTAACAAGGCCAAGTTCCGTCCGAACGTGCGCCAGGAAGCCCAGCAGATCCCTTCCCTGCTCCCGCTGGTGGCCGCCGGACTGGGCCTGGCCCTGGTGCCTGCCTCGTTGCGTGCCGTGCACCTGGATGGCGTCGCCTTCGTCGCGGTGGACGATCCGGAAGCACACCTGTTGCTTGCCGTGGCCAGTCGCGTCGACAATACGTCCCCCGTGCTCGACAGCTTCCTGCGCACCGTGCGCGAGGCGCGCACGGCCCTCGGCCTCGGCTGAAAGACCAATCTTTCCCGACGCTTGCGTAACGCCGACCGGATCGCTACAATTCCGTTTTTCCTTGTCCTTAAAGTTTCAGGAGCTGGCCGTGAAGGTGCTTTCCTCTTTGAAGTCCGCGAAGTCGCGTCACCGTGACTGCAAAGTCGTTCGCCGTCGCGGCAAAGTGTTCGTGATCTGCAAGAGCAACCCCCGTTTCAAGGCTCGTCAGCGCTGATTTCAGCCGCGACGGGTAACTGAAAAAGGCCGCGAAAGCGGCCTTTTTTTATGCCTGAAGCCTGGCGTCCCGAGTCAGCCACGCGCCTCGGTCAGGTACGGCGAATCCGGGATATCTCCCGTATCGCCCATGAAGACGCAATTGCGCCCTGCCCGCTTCGCGCGATAAAGCGCGGCATCGGCCACGACCAGCAGCCGGTGCAGTTCGAATCCGCATTGCAGCGTGGACGAGACACCGAAGCTCGCCGTGACCGCCAGCTCGGGACGCGCCTGCGTGGCCGACGTCGCCGAGATCGACAGCCGAAGCTGTTCGGCACGGGCTCGCGCCTGCGCGGGACTGCAATCGGGAAGAAGAATGGCGAACTCCTCGCCCCCCAGCCGGCCAAACACGTCACACGCATGCAAGGCACGGTGGCAGACGTCGACGGCACGCTTGAGCACTTCGTCGCCGACGGCATGGCCGTAGGTATCGTTGACGTTCTTGAAGTGATCCAGGTCGAACAGGATGACACACAGGCCGCGATCGGAGCGCGCACCGTAGGCAAGCACGCGATCGGCCTGTTCCACGAAGTGTTCGCGATTGCAGATACCGGTGAGACCATCGCGACGTGCGAGTTTCATGAAACGCATCTGCGAACGGCGCAGCCAGAGCACCAGCCAGGCGACGGCGAGCAGGCTCAGACCGAGGATGAAGATGTAGAGCCGTCCGGTCTCGACCTCCTTGCGGTCGAGCACGCCGTTCAGGCGCAGGATCTCGTTCTGCCGGTTGAGCACTTCGACCTCGGCCTTGCGCGCGACCAACTGCTGGTCGACGATCTGGAAGGCCAGGCTGCGCGCGCTCAAGTCGTTGAGGTAGGCCTTGTCCGCAGCCATGAACTGCTCGTGGTACCCGAGCGCAGCCGCCGCGTTGCCCAGACGCTCCTCGACCTGATAAAGCACTTCGTATCCCGCACGCCGCGCGTCGGTGAACTCACCCTGGATGGAACCGGCGAGCGCCGAAAGGCCGTAGCGCCGTGCGTTCGGCAGGTCGCCCAGCTTGAGGTAGGCCTGTGCGAGCAGCGCATCGAACTCGGCGAGCGTCGTCGGATAGTGCAGCGCGCGAAGGCCGTCGCGGTTCGCGACCAGGATCTTCACGGCTTCTTCGGGATGGCCGTTGGCCAGGTGGAACGCGGCGACGTCGGCGCGCATGGCATCGGCGAAAACTTCATCGCCACCTTCCACGCATGAGTCGATGGCTTTCTGGTAAATCGGATCGAGCGTTCGCAGCCGGCCGCCTTCACGGCGGGCACGCATGAGGTGTTGAGCGCCCTTGCAGATGGATTCGCCCGGCGGCGGGTCGTCCATCATCTGCTGCGCATAGGCCTCGGCCTGATCGAACTGCCCGGCCGTACTGAGCATCTGCGAGGCTTCGCCGAGCGCCTGGAAGCGCGCCTTGCGGTCGCGGATGGACGGCAACATGTCCTGGAGCTGGTTCAGACGCGTAAAGGCCTGTTCGTAGCGATGACCGATGCCAAGCAGGTTGATCAGGGTGGCTGTCGCGCGAGCACGCAGCACGTTGCTGCTCGAGGTGTCCGCGACGTTGTCGAGTTCGGCTTTGCCCGTTTCGTAATCGCCCACCCAGGTAGCGCGCCAACCACGGAGGAAATGGAACAGCGACTTCTGCTCGCGGTCGAGCTCCGCCTCCCTCGCACCGATTTCCTCGAGAAGCCGAGTGAAGCGGCCCAGGTCGACGACCTTGATCGCATCCGCGCGGGCCAGCATCGCGTCGAGATCGGCCTTGTGTTCGGCGGGCGGGCGTGGTGTGGACCCCGGCAGCTGGGGCGCCGCCAGCGTGATCGTCGCCTTGCTCGTGAAGACGAGCAAGGCGACGATCAGGCCCATGCGGACGCCGGCGTTCATGGAGTCAGTGCCGCGGACCGGGGACGGGCGGCTTTGGCCCGCGGCGCGACGATTTCTCGCCTTCTTCGTCGTCGTCCTCGCCTTCGTCGCCCTCGTCGTCTTCCGGCTCTTCCACTTCACGGAGCGGCTCACCCATCTGGGTGTTGAAGTAGATGCCCTGCCCGGCCACGGTACGAAGCGCTGTCACAGCCTCGTCCATGCCGGCCTCGCTCACGAGGGCGGCAAGCGTCTCGTCGGACGCATGGCACAGCGACGCGTCTTGACCAAGACGCGCCAGAAACTCGATGACGCTCCCCATCCCACTCATCCCTTGAGCACAGAGGACCAACCCCTGGCCCGAACTGGCGAATCCTCCCCTTGAGGTCGCCGTGCCGTGGATGATAGCGGTATGGGTCCCGGGGTTGAAGTAGGCCAGTCGGCCGGCCGTGAACCGGTCTTTCAGGCTAAGTAAAACGCCTTATCGTGCGATCGCCGGCGATCCGGACCGCATCGTGGCCGATTTCCGGCAGCCAACCTCCCAGGTTCGTCGCCGTCAGGGGGGGAAGACGACATTCGGTCATGTCGCGAACGCCGACTGTGCGAACCAGGCGTCGAAGCCCATCGTGCCAAGCTTCGCGCCCGCTCCCGGAATCAGCGAGTCGTCCTCCAGCACCGTACCGAAGTAGAGCGCCTGCGGGTCGGGAGTCACCCTGCGCGGATCCTTGATGGCGACGAGAAAGCGCTGCACCAGGTCGGCCATGCGGATCTTGTCCGGGCCGCCGATCTCGACGATGCCGTTGGCCGGCGCTCCCACGGTCGCCGTCGTCATGGCATCGGCGACTTCGTCCGAGGCGATGGGCTGCATGTATCCGGTCGACAGAGGCACCGACTCGCCGTTCGCACTGGCCTGGACGATGCCATTGAGGAACTCGAAGAACTGCGTCGAGCGAACGATGGTGTATGGCACGCCCGAGGCCCGGATCAGGTTCTCCTGCACGACCTTCGCACGCAGGTAACCGCTATCGGGCAGCCGGTCGGCGCCGACGACAGACAGGGCGATATGGTGCTTCACGCCCGCCTTCGCTTCCGAGGCAGCAATGTTGCGGCCGGTGGTCTCGAAGAACGCGAGTACGTCCTTGTCGGCGAACGACGGCGAGTTGCTCAGGTCCAGCACGGCGTCGACGCCCGCCATGGCCGCGTCGAGGCCTTCGCCGGTCACCGTGTCGACGCCGGACGAGGGAGAGGCGGAGATCGCTTCGTGGCCAAATGCGCGCAGCCGGGGAACCACCTTGCTACCGATGAGGCCTGAGCCACCGATGACGAGAATTTTCACGGGGTATCTCCTGTTCGAACGAACATGGCGCCATGCCCGAGGAACGGCATGGCGGGTTGGGAAAACGGTAGGCTTGCGCCAAGCCGGCCGGTAGAACCCTTGGTGGGACCACCGTGTTGCCTCTGCCGCACCAATCCTCAGATGAGGCCGGCGGTCGCCGGCAGACCGCCGCATCGCAGGTCCAGAGCGCGCACGCGGGCGATCATGTAGTCGACGAAAACACGGATACGCGACGGCAACTGCCGGCGGCTCAGGTAACAGATGTAGTGACCCCGATCGTCCGGCGCGTACTGGGGAAGACAGGCGACGAGCCGGCCCGAACGCAGGTGCTCGCACACCTGGTAGGCCGCCAACTGCGCCAGCCCGCGACCGTCGAGGGCCGCATCCATGAGCAGGTCGGTGTCGTTGAAGGTGAGCATCGCCTTGGGCAGCACTTTCTGCAGACGGCCCTCGACCTTGAATTCCCACTCGTGGAGACGACCCGACGCGAGGCGGAAATTCAGGCACTGGTGATCGGCGAGTCCGGCAACGCTTTTCGGCAAGCCGTATGCCGCGGCATAAGCAGGCGAGGCACAAACGATCATATGCATGGGAATGAGCTGGCGTGCGATCACCTGGCTGTCTTCCATCCGTCCGTTACGGAAGGAAACATCGATCTGTTCCGTCGTGAAGTCCGCCGTGTGATCGCCAAGCAGCAGGTCCACGGCAATCTCGGGATACAGGTCGCGAAAGCCGTTCAACAGCGGCGCGACGACCTTGCGCCCGAAGCCTGCCGCGGAACTGATACGTAGCTGGCCGCGTGGCGGCCCCTCGCGTAGCTCCTGCATATCGGCCAATGCCTGGGTGATGCGATCGACGCCGGGCTTGCAGTTCCCGAAGAAGATCTCGCCCTCTCGCGTCAGCGCGTTGCTGCGCGTCGTGCGGATGAAAAGTCGCGCACCCACCTGCCCTTCCAGCTTCTGCACGCTACGGCTGACTGCGGAGCGGCCGATGCCGAGCCGGTCGGCGGCCCTCGCGAAACTGCCTTCGTTGACCACCGCGATAAAGGCGATAACACCCGCGTAACTCGCGGAAAAACTCGAGGCCAGGGCGTCTGCCGGGCTGGCGGCGAAGGGGCCGGTCTGGTCGGTTGTCATGAAGTGCCTCCGCGTACATTCGGGTCGTGGCGGGCGACTTGGACGTGCGCGCGCGCCCGCTCGACAAGCTCGCGGCAGCAGGCGGTATCGCAGCGTATCAAGGCCGCCACGTCCTCCACGCGCATGTCGAATACCTCACTGAGGAGGAAAGCGACGCATGCCTCCGTTGGCAGCTGATCCAGCGATGCCAGCAATCCAGCCCAGACCGCATCGGGTGAGTCTCTCGGTTCGTCCATAACCAACAGACGCGGCAGCCGACGCTCTTGTGACGCCCCCAGGGGATTTATTGGCAGCCATTGGTGCTCGGCATGCAACACGGTGGTCCCACCCACGGACCTAGCGGGTAGCCAAGGGCATGCTTAACCTTTTCCCTCACCGCCATCCTCCATCGCTAACGAGGCGATGGCATGCACATCAGGAATACGACGATCCACGGCGAGCGCGCCTTGCGCCTGCACCGCCTCGCCATCGGGCGTGAATCGAACCTGTTCGCACCGCGTGAGCGTGCGTGCCTGGCCTGGGCCGAGGTCCTGACGCCGAAAAAGGCCAATCTTTCCTGACACCGCGAGGAATCCAAGATGAAACGCTTCAAGACGCTCACCCTGCTCCTGCTGGTGGTCGCCGGCAACACGGCCGCTCATGACGCCGCCACCCATGGCGATGCCTCCGCACCGCAAGCCAGGGTCACCGAGAACATGACCAGGCTCCTTGCCGACTACCCGGGCAAGGAGATTCTCACCATCACTGTCGATTACCCGCCGGGCGCCGTGGACCCTGTCCATCGCCACGACGCACACGCCATCGTCTACGTGCTCGAAGGTTCGATCGTCATGGGCGTGAACGGCCAGAAGGAGCAGGTACTCAAGCCCGGCGACACCTTCTACGAAGGACCGGACGACATCCACACCGTCGGCCGCAATGCGAGCAAGACCCTGCCCGCCAGGTTCGTCGTGTTCCTGCTGAAGAGCCAGAACACGCCGGTGCTTACCCCGGTGAACTGAAGCAGGTTCTGCAAGACGACGGCGGTTAGACTGACCCACCGTGTCACAACGACACGCGCTGGACCGTCTTGGTCTGTATGGACGACGCAACCGCCACCTTTACCGCGCTCCGTGCACGCCTGCACGGCGTCGCCTACCGCATGCTCGGCTCGGTTTCCGAAGCCGAGGATGTCGTTCAGGACGTCTGGATCAGCTGGAACGAGGCCAACCAGGCCGCGATCGGCAACGCCGAGGCCTGGTTGGTCACCGCCACCACGCGCCGCGCCATCGACCGCCTGCGCGCGGCGAAGGCGCGGCGGGAGCACTATGCCGGCATCTGGATACCCGAGCCGGTGCTGACCGGCGAATCGCACTCGCCGGAGTCCCTGCAAGAGCTGGCCAGCGATGTGTCGGTCGCCTTCCTGCTCCTTCTGGAACGGCTCACGCCCGAGGCACGCGCGGCCTTCGTGCTGCGCGAGGTGCTCGACTCGGACTATCCCGAGATAGCGCATACCCTCGGCAAGAGCGAAGCCGCCTGCCGGCAACTGGTCCACCGCGCCAAGGACCAGATCCGTGACGAACGCCCCCGCCAGTCCGTGACACCGGACGGCCATCGCCAGCTGATGCATCGCTTCGCCAGCGCGCTATCCGCCGGCGACTTCCCCGCCATCCGCGCCATGCTGGCCACCGACGCCGTGCTCATGGGCGATGGCGGCGGCAAGGTCACCAGCTTCCCAAAACCGATGGTCGGTGGGCAGCGCATCGCACAGCTCTTCTACGCGGCGAACCTGCGTTACAAGTACGGGCTCATGTTGCAGATCGCAGAGATCAACGGCGAGCCGTCGCTACTGCGCTACCTCAACGGGCAGCTGGAGTCGGTACAGACCTACGTCGTCGACGGCGAGCACATCACGCAGATCCTCGTCCAACGCAATCCGGACAAGCTCGAGCGCATCCTGAAAGCCCTGCACTGAACACGGCGACGCCTGTAGGAGCCGCTTCAGCGGCTCCTACAAAAAACAAAGCCCCTCGATGAGGGGCTTGTGTTCGTAGCATAAGTTCAACGATCAGCTATAGCGAACCTTCTCGATCGAATACGTCTTCACGCCATTCGGCGCCGTGAAGTCGAACTCGTCGCCTTCGCTCTTGCCGATGAGGGCGCGAGCGATGGGCGAAGAGACCGCGATGAGACCCTTCTTGATGTCGGCTTCCACGTCGCCGACGATCTGGTAGGTCACTTCGGTATCGGTGTCCACGTCTATCAGGTCGACGATGGCGCCGAACACGATACGTGTACCGACGGTCAGGCGCTCGGTGTCGATGATCTCCGAGTTCGACAGCGCGGCCTCGAGTTCGGCGATGCGACCTTCGTTGAAACCGTGTTCCTCGCGCGCGGCGTGGTACTCGGCGTTCTCTTTCAGGTCGCCATGCGCACGCGCCTCGGCGACCGCGGCGATGATCGCCTGGCGCTTCGGACCCTTCATGTGCTCCAGTTCCAGACGCAGGCGATCGGCGCCCCTCTGGGTCATGGGAGGACGGCTGCTCATGCGTTCAGCTCCTTGTGCAGATCCTGCAGGCTGTTCACTTCCCCGTTGGCGTGGAAGTCGAGCGAATGCACGAGGGCACGCGCGCCTGCGACGGTCGTGGAATACGTGACCCGCTGCTGCAGCGCTTCACGGCGGATCGAGAACGAGTCGGAGATGGCCTGCTTGCCTTCCGTCGTGTTGACGATATAGACCACTTCGCCGTTCTTGATCAGGTCGACGATATGCGGGCGGCCCTCGAGCACCTTGTTGATGCGCTCGCACAGCACGCCGTTGTCCTGCAGGAACTTCGCGGTGCCGGACGTGGCGACCACGACGTAGCCACGCTCGGCGACATCCTTCGCGATCGGCAGCAGGCGATCCTTGTCGGCGTCGCGCACGGACATGAACACCTTGCCCTTCGGCGGCGCCTTGATGCCGGCAGCCTCGTGGCCACGAGCGAAGGCGGCGCCGAATGTGCGGCCCACGCCCATCACCTCACCGGTGGAGCGCATCTCGGGACCGAGGATCGGATCGACGTTCTGGAACTTCAGGAACGGGAAGATCGCTTCCTTCACCGAGTAGTACGAAGGGATGATTTCCTTCGTCGTGCCCTGCTCGACCAGCGTGCGGCCGGCCATGGCGCGCGCGGCGATCTTCGCCAGCGACATGCCGGTGGCCTTGCAGACGAAGGGCACCGTACGCGAGGCGCGCGGGTTCACTTCGAGGATGAAGACCTCGTCGCCCTGGATGGCGAACTGCGTATTCATCAGGCCGATGACCTTCAGCTCACGCGCCAGCAGGGTGACCTGGCGGCGCATTTCGTCCTGCACCTCCTGCGACAGCGAGTACGGGGGCAGCGAGCACGAGGAGTCGCCCGAATGCACGCCGGCTTCCTCGATGTGCTCCATGATGCCGCCGACCAGCACGTTGCCGTCGGCGTCGGCGACGATATCCACGTCCACTTCCACCGCGTGATCGAGGAAGCGATCGAGCAGCACCGGCGAATCGTTCGAGACCTGCACGGCATCGCGGATATAACGCGAGAGGTCGGCGTCGGCGTAGACGATTTCCATGGCGCGGCCGCCGAGCACATAGCTCGGACGTACGACCAGCGGATAACCGATCTCGCGGGCCAGGGCCAGCGCTTCGTCGGCGTTGCGCGCGGTACGGTTCGGCGGCTGCTTGAGGTCGAGCTTGGTGATCAGGTGCTGGAAGCGCTCACGGTCTTCGGCCAGGTCGATGGACTCGGCATTGGTGCCGATCACCGGCACACCGGCCGCTTCGAGCGCGCGCGCCAGCTTCAGCGGGGTCTGGCCGCCGTACTGCACGATGACGCCCTTCGGCTTTTCGAGGTCGACGATCTCCAGCACGTCTTCCAGCGTCAGCGGCTCGAAATACAGGCGGTCGGAGGTGTCGTAGTCGGTCGAGACGGTTTCCGGGTTGCAGTTGACCATGATGGTTTCGAAACCATCCTCGCGCAGGGCGAGCGCCGCGTGCACGCAGCAGTAGTCGAATTCGATGCCCTGGCCGATACGGTTCGGGCCGCCGCCGAGCACGATGATCTTGTCGCGGTCGGTCGGGTTCGCTTCGCACTCTTCCTCGTACGTGGAATACATGTAAGCGGTGGTGGTGGCGAACTCGGCGGCGCAGGAGTCGACGCGCTTGTACACCGGGCGCACGCCGAGGGTGTGGCGGAGGTGGCGCAGTGCCTTCTCGTCGGTGCCGACCAGCTCGGCCATGCGCGCGTCGGAGAAGCCCATGCGCTTGAGTTCGCGAATGCGCTCCGCGTTGAGCGCGGTGAGACCCTGGCGCTGCATCTCGCCCTCGGTCATCACGATGTCCTCGAACGCGGCGAGGAACCAGGGATCGATACGCGTGAGGTCGTGGACTTCTTCCAGCGACAGGCCGGCGCGGAATGCATCGGCGACGTGGAACACGCGATCCGGACGCGGCTCGCGCAGTTCGCGCTTGAGTGTCAGGAAGCCTTCCTCGCTGCCGATGTCCAGGCCGGTCGGATTGAGGCCGGTCTTGCCGATTTCCAGACCGCGCAGGGCTTTCTGCAGCGATTCGTGGAAGGTGCGGCCCATCGCCATCACCTCGCCCACCGACTTCATCTGAGTGGTCAGGCGCGCGTCGGCGGCCGGGAACTTCTCGAACGCGAAGCGCGGAATCTTGGTGACGACGTAATCGATGGACGGCTCGAACGATGCCGGCGTGAGGCCGCCGGTGATGTCGTTGCGCAGTTCGTCGAGCGTGTAGCCGACGGCGAGCTTGGCGGCGACCTTGGCGATCGGGAAGCCGGTGGCCTTGGAGGCTAGCGCCGACGAACGCGACACGCGCGGATTCATTTCGATGACGACCACGCGGCCATCCTCGGCGTTGATGCCGAACTGCACGTTGGAGCCGCCGGTGTCGACGCCGATCTTGCGCAGCACCGCGATCGAGGCGTTACGCAGGCGCTGGTATTCCTTGTCGGTGAGCGTCTGCGCCGGAGCGACGGTGATCGAGTCGCCGGTGTGCACGCCCATCGGATCGAAGTTCTCGATCGAGCAGACGATGATGCAGTTGTCCGCCTTGTCGCGGACCACCTCCATCTCGAATTCCTTCCAGCCCAGCACCGACTCTTCGACCAGTACTTCGTGCACGGGCGAGAGTTCGAGGCCGCGGCCGACGATCTCGATGAATTCTTCCTTGTTGTACGCGATGCCGCCACCCGAACCGCCGAGCGTGAAGCTGGGACGGATGATGGTCGGGAAGCCGACCGTGGTCTGGATTTCCAGCGCTTGCTCCATCGAGCGCGCGACTTCCGCCTTCGGGCAATCCAGGCCGATATCGGCCATGGCGTGGCGGAACAGGTTGCGGTCCTCGGCCATGCGGATGGCTTCGCGCGACGCGCCGATCAGCTCGACGTTGTACTTCTCGAGCACGCCGTGGTCGGCGAGGTCGAGCGCGCAGTTGAGACCGGTCTGGCCGCCCATCGTCGGCAGCACCGCATCCGGGCGCTCCTTGGCGATGATGCGTTCCACCGTCTGCCAGTTGATCGGCTCGATGTAGACGGCGTGGGCCGTCTCGGGGTCGGTCATGATCGTCGCCGGGTTCGAATTGACCAGGACGACGCGGTAACCCTCTTCCTTCAGCGCCTTGCAGGCCTGGGCGCCGGAGTAGTCGAACTCGCAGGCCTGGCCGATGACGATCGGGCCGGCACCGATGACGAGGATGGTCTTGATGTCTGTGCGCTTGGGCATGGTTTCTCTCGCGAATCGAAGCGGATGGTCGAGTGGGCGGGCTAGCGGCGCGTCAGGACGCGCGCTTGGCCTTGTGCTCTTCCATCGAGGCGATGAACGTGTCGAACAGGTAGCCGACGTCTTCGGGACCCGGGCTGGCTTCCGGATGACCCTGGAAGCAGAACGCCGGGCGATCGGTCAGCGCGAAGCCCTGCAGGGAGCCGTCGAACAACGAGGTGTGCGTCACCCGCACGTTGGCCGGCAGCGTGTCCGCATCCACCGCGAAGCCGTGGTTCTGCGAGCTGATCAGCACGCGACCGGTGTCGAGGTCCTTCACCGGGTGGTTGGCGCCGTGGTGACCGAACTTCATTTTCAGCGTCTTCGCGCCGATGGCCAGCGCGAGGATCTGGTGACCCAGGCAGATGCCGAACAGCGGGATCTTCGTTTCGAGGATCTGCCTGGTCGCTTCGATCGCGTAGTCGCAGGCGGCCGGGTCGCCCGGGCCGTTGGCGAGGAAGATGCCGTCCGGATTCATGGCGAGCACATCGGCGGCCGGCGTCTGCGCGGGCACCACCGTGATGTCGACGCCGCGGTGAGCGAGCAGACGCAGGATGTTCTGCTTGACGCCGTAGTCGTAGGCGACCACGCGGAATTTCTTCGGCGCGTTGAAGAAGGCCTGCTTGTCGAGGTCGTACGTGCCCTCGCTCCACTGGTAGCTCTTGGTGGTGCTGACCACCTTGGCCAGATCCATGCCGTTGAGGCCCGGGAAGGCCTTCGCCTTGGCCACCGCGGCGTCGACGTCGATGGCGTCACCGGCGACGATGCAGCCGTTCAGCGCGCCCTTCTCGCGAAGGATGCGCGTGAGGCGGCGCGTGTCGATACCGGCGATGGCCACCACATTCTGGCGCTCGAGGTAATGCGGCAGCGGCTCGGTGCTTCGCCAGTTGCTGGCCAGGCGCGGCACATCGCGGACGATCAGTCCCGCCGCATGGACGCGGTCGGCCTCGACGTCGACGCCGTTGGTGCCGGTGTTGCCGATATGGGGATACGTCAGCGTAACGATCTGGCGGGAGTACGAGGGGTCGGTCAGGATTTCCTGATAACCGGTCATGGCGGTGTTGAACACCACCTCGCCAATCGTTTCGCCTCGTGCACCGACCGAGTGGCCGTGAAAAACGCTGCCGTCTTCGAGAGCAAGCAGAGCAGGAGTACGCATGGGATGGGCCGCCTTCAGGTGCAGCAAAGCCCGCAAGCCTGCTTTGAGCGGCTCGTGGGCCTTGGGGATAAGGGATCGTTGGGCGGGTATGAATGATAGGTGTGAAGGCGGCTTTTGTCCATCGGAAAACCATGAACGGCCGTGTAGGAAAAATCGCTGGCAACCCTGCCTGACACGATACAATGCCGTCCGAGGTACCTAGCCGAGATTCGCCCGCATGCTGCTCGACCCCGCCCGTCTGGAGCGTCCCGATACCGATATCCGGCATGAGCCGTTTTCGTTCATGATCGCCCACGGCCAGCTGCCGGACGAATCGCGCAACGACCTGGAACGCGACTTCCCCCAGTATTCGAGCGCCGGGTTCTTCCCCTACGACGCCAGCGACTGCGGCCCGTCGGTCAACGAACTGGTCGAGCAGATGACCTCCCGGGCGTTTTCCTCGGCCATCGGGCGTCACCTGGGCATTCCCGGCCTCGAGGACTACCCCACCCTGGTCACCCTGTGCCGACTGCTCAACCGCCGCCACGGCACCATCCACACCGACAGCAAGTCCAAGATCGCCACCGCGTTGATCTACCTCAACCCGATGTGGCCGGATACCAGCGACGGCTGCCTGCGCTTCCTGGCCTCGATCGACGATATCGACAACACCGTGGCGCCCGAGCTCAAGCCGCTCTACGGCGAGTTCGCGGTGTTCCGTCGCGCCGAGAACTCCTTCCACGGCCACCTGCCCTACGAGGGCGAGCGCCGGGTCATCCAGGTGGCCTGGCTGACCTCGGAGGAAGAAAAGGCCCGCAAGACCAAGCGGGGCAAGTTCTCCCGCGTCTTCAAGAAAATCTTCGGCAAGCTCGACCGCCAGCACGGCGCCGGCCGCGACCGCAGCGCCAACCACCCGGATTGAGTGCGGAAGCCGGCTATGTGCCGGCGATCCTGTGGGAGCCAGCTATGTGCCGGCAATCCTGTGGGAGCCGGCTATGTGCCGGCGATCCTGTGGGAGCCGGCTATGTGCCGGCGATCCCGCGGCAGCGGGCCAGGCTGCCGCGAGCACCCAATCGCCGCTGAAGCGGCTCCCACACCAGGGCTCCCAAACCGGGGCTCCCAAACCAGGGCTCCCAAACCAAGGCTCCCACACCCGGGCTCTCACACCAGTCTGCCGCGACTTCAGTGGGTACCGAACCACCAGCCCACGAACACCGCGAACACCCCGTACAGGCCGCCGATCGGCATCAGCCAGCGCGCTTCGACCGAACCGCGGCGGAACATGGCCCATAGCGCCACCACCGCCACCATGGTGATCGCGCCGGCGACGATCAACGGCGTGTCGAACAGCCACGGTGTCGCGAACAGCGCCAGCGAGCTCGGGATCGTCGCCTGGATCATCATCGCGCCCGAAATGTTGGCCAAAGCCAGGCGTTCCTTCCCCTGGCGCACCCAGATCAGCGCGTTCACCGTCTCCGGCAGCTCCGTGGCGACGGGGCTCAGCACCAGGGCCACGATGTGCGGCGACAGATGGAAGAAATCGCCGAACGCCTCCAACTGCCAGACGAAGGTGCGCGAGGCAATGGCAATGACGACGAGCGCAAGCCCCGTCTGCAGCATCACCCAGGTCATCGACGGGTTGGCGTCGTGGGGCCGGAAGGTGAGCGGGTCGAGTTCGTCCTCGCCCTCGGGAGCGCCGGTGTCGTCGCGCATTTCGCGCCATACATAGGCGACGTAGGCCAACAGAAAGAGCACACCTAGCCAGGGCTTCCACGCGAAGGCAATGAGGCCGAGTCCCACTTTCACCACGAAGATCGCAAGGAACCAGGACTGGTCGCGGGCCAGGCGACGGTTGTCCACGCGGACCCGGGTATCCGGTCTTTTCAGGCGCTTACGGCCAGCATATAAGGCGAATCCGACAACGGCGTAGGCGATCGTAGCAAGCACCAGCGGACCGCCCAGGGCCGCCCCCACGCCGATGTCCTTCGCTTCCGGCGTCTTGCCGAACATCACCGCGACGAAGGTCACCGCGCTTTCCGGAAGGGCCGTGCCGAAGGCGGCGAGCACCGTGCCGGTGGCCGTGGCGCCAAGATTGAGCTTGCGCCCGAACCATTCGACACCGTTGACGAAGTATTCGCAGGCGAAATAGATGGCCCCGGCCGAAACCAGGAAGAGGAAGCATGTCAGCAGCATGTTTTGTCTAAGGCCGGGCGAGCGAGTAATACCGATGGCACAGCCACACCGCTCGCCCGGCCCGGGTAAGCATGTCGCTGGCCAAAGGTCTCGCCGGGCGGACAGCGCACTCTCCAGGCGCTGTGCCGTTCGCGCCATGGGGCGCGAGGCCACCAAGTGTGTTGACGCGAACTCCTCGGGGTAGAGGATGGCTACTCCCCAATGACTTCGGCGCGGATCTTAACACGCGTTCGAGGATTCGGTGCGGAACATTCGCGCCCCCCTTGTAGGAGCCCAGCCTCACATCTTGCTGGTGATGACGTCTTCGATGGTCCACAAGCCCGGTGCCCGCCCGGCCATCCAGTTCGCCGCTTCCAGTGCCCCGCGCGCGAAGATCGAGCGATCCGTCGCCCGATGCGCCAGTTCGATCCGCTCGCCCTGCCCCATCAGCAACGCCTGGTGCTCGCCGACGATGTCCCCGCCACGGACCACGGCGAAACCGATCGTGCCGCCCTTGCGCGCGCCGGGACGGCCTTCGCGCGAATACACGGCAAGCTCCTCCAGGGTGGCCCCCCGTCCCGCCGCAGCGGCGTGACCCAGTGCCAGGGCCGTTCCGGAGGGCGCATCTTCCTTGCGTCCATGGTGCGCCTCGACGATGTCGAGATCCCAGCCCGGCAACGCCGCCGCGGCTTCGCGGAGCAGGCGTGTGAGCACAGCCACGCCGAGGCTGAAGTTGGCAGCGCGCAGCAAGGCGATGCGCTCGGCGGCCTTACTGAGCCGTTCTTCCAGGGCAGGCTCCAGACCGGTGGTGCCGGTGACGAGCGACGCGCCCGAGGCTTCGCAGTAATCGAGCGCGGCAACGAGCCCCTCCGGGCCGCTGAAGTCGATCACGACATCGATATCGCCAGCGTCGGTCCAGTCGGTGAAACGCAGCGCGGACACGTCGCCGAACGCCGCCTTGCCCAGGCGCGGCGAAGACGACGAGACGATGGCCCTGACCAGCTCGAAACGTTCGTCATCGCGCACGAGACCGAGCAGAGCGGTGCCCATGCGGCCGGAGGCGCCGCTGATGGCGAGACGGGCGGGGCGGGTCATAGGCGATGCCTTCGGAATGGGGAAGGCAATGCTAGTCGATGATTGCGGAAAGAGCATCGCCGATGAATCGGCTCCCACAAGGAGCGAGCCACTGGGAGCCACGGGGAGCAAGGGAAGCCATGGCAATGGGAGCAGGAGCAGGAGCAGGAGCCATGAGAGCCATGAGAGCCATGAGAGCCATGGGGAGCAATGTGGGAGCCGCTTCAGCGGCGATGCTCTTAATCGGCAGGAGCCGCTTCAGCGGCGATGCTCTTACTCGGCAGGATCAGCTTCAGCGGCGATGCTCTTGCTCGGCAGGAGCCGATCCATCAGCGATGGGACATTCGGCATCTTCGCTCCGCTGGCATTTCGCCGCTGAAGCGGCTCCCACATGCTAGTTATTACGAAGTGACTCGCGACCAGAAATCCTTCACGCCATCGATGAAGGTCGTGGAGCGCGGCGTGTGCTTGGCGGCGTCCTCGCCGACGAAGGTCGCTTCGAGCTGCGTGAGCAGTTCGCGTTGCTCCTTGGTCAGGCGAACCGGGGTCTCGACGACGACAGTACAGATAAGGTCGCCCGTGCGGCCACCGCGAACCGACTTCACGCCACGGCCGCGCATGCGGAACTGGTGGCCGGTTTGCGTTTCCGGCGGCACGCTGACCGGGATCTCACCTTCGAGCGTCGGCACCATAAGCTCGGTACCGAGGGCGGCCTGGGCGAAACGGATCGGCACCTCGCAGTAAAGGTCGCTACCGTCGCGCTGGAAGATGGCGTGCTCGCGCACACGCACTTCCACGTACAGATCGCCCGAGGGTGCACCCGCGGGACCGGCTTCGCCCTGCCCTGTAAGACGAATGCGATCGCCGTTGTCGACGCCGGCGGGAATCCGCACGGACAACGTGCGCTCTTCCTCGAGGCGACCTTCGCCGTGGCACTTCTTGCAGGGCTTGTCGATCTTCTGGCCGGAGCCATGGCAGGTCGGGCACGCCTGCTGGATCGAGAAGATGCCGTTCTGCATGCGCACGCGACCGTGACCGGCGCAGGTGCTGCACTTGGACACCTTGCCGTCTTCCGACCCCGAGCCGTTGCAGTGGTGGCAATTGACCTGGGTCGGCACTTCGATCTTCTTCTCGACGCCGAACACGGCTTCCTCGAGGTCCAGATCCATCATGTAGCGCAGGTCTGCGCCACGACGCGCGCGCTGGCGACCCGCGCCACCGCCGCCGAAGATGTCACCAAAGATGTCGCCGAAGATATCGCCGACGTCGCCGAAACCGGCGCCACCGCCACGACCGAACCCGCCACCTTCGAACGCGGCGTGCCCGTGCTGGTCGTACATCGCGCGCTTCTGCGCGTCGGCCAGCACTTCGTAAGCCTCTTTGGCTTCCTTGAATTTTTCGATCGCTTCCGGATCGTCCGGATTGCGGTCAGGGTGATACTTCATCGCGACGCGACGAAAGGTCTTCTTGAGGTCACCCTCGGTCACGGTGCGTTCCACACCGAGGATTTCGTAGTAGTCGCGCTTGCTCATTACACGTTCGCTTTCCCTGGACGGACGAACGCGCCGGCGGGTTGCCCCTCGGCGCGATCGTTCCGGTTAACCGTCGGTTCCGCACCGCGGGCGTGGAGCCCGCGGCGCGTCGTTACATGCCGAAGACGAATTACTTCTTCTCGTCCTTGACTTCGGTGAACTCGGCGTCGACCACGTCGTCCGGCTGGGCCGAACCACCGCCCGGTGCCGACTGCTGCGCGGTGTCCTGCGCGCCGCCCGACTGCGCCGCGGCGTTGAGCGCCTGGGCGACCTGCTCGAGGTTGGTGATCTTCGACTCGATGGCGTCCTTGTCTTCGCCGGTCAACGCCTTCTCCAGATCCGACACGGCGCTGTCGATACCGGCAAGCTGCTCAGCCGGGATCTTGCCGCCGTGCTCCTTGAGCTGGCTGCGCGTGGCATGAACGAGCTGGTCGCCACGGTTACGCACCTGCACGAGCTCGTGGAACTTCTTGTCGTCTTCGCGGTTCGCTTCCGCGTCGGCGACCATGCGCTGGACTTCCTCGTCCGACAGGCCCGAACCGGCCTTGATCTCGATCTTCTGTTCCTTACCGGTGTCCTTGTCCTTCGCCGACACGTGCAGGATGCCGTTGGCGTCGATGTCGAAGGTCACTTCGATCTGCGGCTGGCCACGCGGGGCCGAACGGATACCGGAGAGGTCGAACTTGCCCAGCGACTTGTTCGCGTTGGCACGCTCGCGCTCGCCCTGCAGCACGTGCACGGTGACCGCGGTCTGGTTGTCGTCGGCGGTGGAGAAGGTCTGCGAGGCCTTGGTCGGCACCGTGGTGTTCTTCTCGATCAGCTTGGTCATCACGCCACCCATCGTCTCGATACCGAGCGACAGCGGAGTGACGTCGAGCAGGAGGACGTCCTTGACGGAACCGCCCAGCACGCCACCCTGGATAGCGGCGCCGACGGCGACGGCTTCATCCGGGTTGACGTCCTTGCGCGGCTCGCGGCCGAAGAAGTCCTTGACCGCTTCCTGCACCTTGGGCATGCGGGTCTGGCCACCGACGAGGATCACTTCGTTGATGTCCGAGATCTTCAGGCCGGCGTCGTTGAGCGCGGTGCGGCACGGGTCGATCGTGCCCTTGACCAGGTCTTCCACCAGCGACTCGAGCTTGGCGCGGGTCAGCTTGATGTTCAGATGCTTCGGACCCGAGGCATCGGCGGTGACGTACGGCAGGTTCACATCGGTCTGGTGGGCCGAAGAGAGCTCGATCTTCGCGCGCTCTGCAGCGTCCTTCAGGCGCTGAAGGGCGAGCTGGTCCTGGCGCAGGTCGATGCCCTGCTCCTTCTTGAACTCTTCGACGAGATAGTCGATGACGCGGTTGTCGAAGTCCTCACCACCGAGGAAGGTGTTGCCGTTGGTCGACAGCACTTCGAACTGCTTCTCGCCGTCGACGTTGGCGATCTCGATGATCGAGACGTCGAACGTGCCGCCGCCCAGGTCGTACACAGCGATCTTGCGGTCGCGTGCATCGGTCTTGTCCAGGCCATAGGCCAGCGCGGCCGCGGTCGGCTCGTTGATGATGCGCTTGACGTCGAGACCGGCGATCTTGCCTGCGTCCTTGGTGGCCTGGCGCTGGCTGTCGTTGAAGTAGGCCGGTACGGTGATGACCGCTTCGGTGACCGCTTCACCGAGGAAGTCCTCGGCGGTCTTCTTCATCTTCATCAGCACCTTCGAAGAGATCTCCTGCGGCGCCATCTTCTTGCCGTCGGCGGTCTGCACCCAAGCGTCGCCGTTATCGTGCGCAACGATGCCGTAGGGGACCAGCTTCAGGTCTTTCTGCACTTCGGCGTCGGTGAACTTGCGACCGATGAGGCGCTTCACCGCGTAGAAGGTGTTCTTGGGGTTGGTCACGCTCTGGCGCTTGGCCGGCGCGCCCACGAGGACTTCGTTGTCCTTGGTGAAAGCCACGATGGACGGCGTGGTGCGATCGCCCTCTGCATTCTCGATGACGCGTGCGGTCGAACCTTCCATCACTGCTACGCAGGAATTGGTCGTACCGAGGTCGATACCGATGATCTTGCCCATAGTCACGTTGCTCCGAATTTCATGCGGCCCCCGCGGCCGCGACTGTTTTGGAAAATGGGGGTAACCCCCATCGATTCAATATCTTTGGTGAAGCTGTTCAGTTGTCGCGCACCACGGCGACGAGCGCCGGACGCAGCAGACGGTCGTTCAGCACGAAGCCCTTCTGGACCACGGCGACGACGGTGTTGGGCGCGTGCTCGTTCGAATCGACCGAGCTGATCGCCTGGTGGTGCTCCGGATTGAACGGCTGGTGCAGCGGATCGACCACCGACAGTCCGTTGGACTGGGTGACCTTCTCCAGCTGCTTCAACGACATATCCAGACCCTCGCGCAGCGTCTTCGCATCCGCGGCCTGGTTGGCAAGACCCAGAGCGATGCCGTCGTATACCGGCAGCAACTCGGCCAGCAACTTCTCGTTGGCGAAGCGGCGGGCCTGGTCGATGTCACGCTGCATGCGGCGGCGCTGGTTCTCGATCTCCGCCTTTTCGCGCAGCACCGTCTCGCGCGCCTGGGCCAGCTCGGTTTCCATCGCGGCCAGCTTGGTGTTCAGGGCCTCGATCTCGGCGTTGACGCCGTTATCGGCCACACCGCCGTCCTGCGCCGGATCCGGCACGTGGGGATCGTTGTTTTGCATTACTTGCTCCAAATGTCAGCGTACCGACCCCTCCGACGGAAGGGTCGAACATTCGCGGGAAATACTAAACCCGCCTCCCGTGGCGGTTTATGAGGTCGCCGCGGCGCGATTCAAGGCGTCGCTGAGCAGTCCGGCGGTGGCTTGCACCACCGGGATCACCCGCTCATATGCCATACGCGTCGGTCCAATAACTCCGATCGCACCCAGCATGCGCCCGTTCGTGCCGTAGGTGGCGGTGACGATGCTGCAACCGTCCAGGGCCGAGAATCCGGACTCCTCGCCGATGAACAGCCGCACGCCAGGGGCCTTGACGCACATTTCCATGAGCTGAAGCAGGTCGCGCTTCTGCTGGAAAGCGTCGAAAAGATCGCGGAGCCGGTCGATATCGGCCAGCTCGGAATAACCCATCAGGTTGGTCTGGCCACTGACCAGCACGTCGTCCGCGTCCTCGTCGGAGCTGAACGAGGCTGTGGCCAGTTCGACCACCCCATCGAGCAGGCGATTGAGTTCGCCACCCGCCTCGCGCAGCTCGATGGCCAGATGCGCACGGATGTCCGCCAGGCGAAAACCGGCGAACTGAGCGTTGAGATAGTTGGCGGCCTGCTCCAGCTCGGCCGATTCGAGTGCCTTGGCGAGTTGGACGACCCGGTTCTGTACCTGGTTATCCGAGAACACCAGGATCACCAGCACCCGCGCATCGGGCAAATTGACGAAATCGATATGCCGCAGCGGAAAGTCGCCCTGGCGCGGCACGGTCACCACACCGGCGAAGTGAGTCATCGCCGAAAGCAGGTGGGACACGTTGCCGAGCAGGTCGCGCGTGGTCGTCTGGTGTGGCGGCAAGCCGCCCTGCAGGCGCGCCATCTCGTCGCGCGGCAGCGGCTTGAGTTCGAGCAGGCTGTCGACGAACAGGCGCAGGCCGCGCGGCGTCGGGATTCGTCCCGCCGAGGTGTGCGGCGAGGCGACCAGTCCGGCCTCTTCGAGGTCGGCCATGATGTTGCGGATGGTCGCCGGGCTGACTTCCAGACCGGACGACTTCGCCAGCGTGCGTGAGCCGACCGGCTCGCCGTCCGACAGGTATTGGGAGATCAGGGTACGCAGCAGCCGGCGCGCGCGTGCATCGATGTCGTGACCGGAAAACGGATTCATGCGCGTGGGCGGGCCGGGGGTTGGTTCGTCGGGCTATCAATAAGGTCTCGACGGCTCCGTTGCAAGTCTCGGCTTCTGCGACGCGCCTGCCGCTACAATCAGCGCGATTCCATCCGCCGCCATCGGTAGCCATGCTCACCTCGCTCTACGTCCGCCAGTTTGCCGTCGTCGAAGAAGCCGAGATCGCCTTTGGGCCCGGGCTCACCGTGGTCAGTGGCGAGACCGGCGCCGGCAAGTCCCTCCTCGTGGACGCCCTCATGCTCCTGGCCGGCGCCCGCGCCGACAGCGGCATGGTCCGCTCCGGCAGCGATCGGGCCGAGCTGGCGGCGGAATTCGATCTCACCGGATTGCCCGAGGCCACCGCCTGGCTGCGCCAGGAAGAACTGGACGACGGCGAGACCTGCCAGCTGCGCCGCGTCATCCGCGTCGAGGGCAGCTCGCGCGGCTGGATCAACGGTCGCCCCGCCAGCCTCGCGCAGATGTCGGCCCTGGCCGCGCTCATCGTCGAAATCCACGGCCAGCACGAACACCAGGCTCTGCTGTCGCGCCAGCACCAGATGGGCCTGCTCGACGCCTACGCCGGCAACGAGGCACTGCAGGCCAGCGTGCGCGACACGGCCAGGTCGTGGCGCGAGGCCGTTGCCCGCATCCGCGCCTTGTCAGGCGGCGACGATCGCGAGCGTCAGATCGAACTGCTCGCCCACGAACTGGAAGAACTGGACCGCTGGGCACTCGCGCCTGCCGCGCTGGAAGAACTCGAAGCCCAGCATCGCCGGCTGGCCAACGCCGGCCGACTGGCCGAAGGCGCCAATGGCGTGGTCGAGATCCTCGACGGCGAAAGCGAGTTCGCCGTCGGCCGCGCCCTGCTGCGCGCCCACGCCGAGCTGTCCCGGCTGGCCGAACTGGACGCCTCCCTGGTGCCCACCCTCGAACTGCTCGACAGCGCGCAGATCCAGGTCGGCGAGGCCGTGGACGGTCTCGGCCGCTACGCGCAGGACGTGGAGCTCGATCCCGAGCGCCTGGCCGAGGTCGATACGCACCTCACCCACCTGCACGACCTCTCGCGCCGTTACCGGCTGCCGATCGAGGAACTGACGGTGAAGGCCGAGGAGATACGCGAGCGCCTGGCCGAACTCGAAGGCGCGGGCGATGCACTGGATCGTCTTGCCCATGAACGCGACCGCCTGCGCAAGGCCTACGACGAAGCGGCCGCCGCCTTGTCGGCCGCGCGTTCCGCCGCCGCCGGCCGCCTCGGCACCTCGGTCGCCGCGCTCATGGGCGAGCTCGGCATGGCCGGCGGTCGCCTGGAAGTCTCGCTGGAACGGGTCGAAGGCGACGAGCCCGATCCGCAGGGTCGCGAGCGTTGCGAACTGCTGGTCAGCGCCAACCCGGGCCAACCGCCCCGCCCGCTGCGTAAGGTCGCCTCGGGTGGCGAACTGGCCCGCATCAGCCTGGCCATCGAGGTCGCCACGCTGGGCAACGACAACATCGGCTGCATGATTTTCGACGAAGTGGACACCGGCATCGGCGGCGCCGTGGCCGAAGTGGTCGGCCAGAAGCTGCGCGCGCTCGGCGAGCGGGTCCAGGTGATGTGCGTCACCCACCTGCCCCAGGTCGCCGCGCAAGGCCATGCGCATCTGCAGGTCGCCAAGGAAAGCGACGGCGAAGCCACCCGCACGCGCATCCACACGCTCGACGCCGCCGGCCGTCGCGACGAACTCTCGCGCATGCTCGGCGGCGTGGAAATCACCAAGGAAACCCGCGCCCACGCGAAGAAGATGCTCGACCGCGCCCAGGGCTGAAGGCCAGGCTCGGGCACGCATCGTCAGGCCCGGATCAAGCCCCGTTCCTGCGCCATCCGGTAGAGGTCGAGTTCCGACCCCGCATTGAGCTTGTTCATCACCGCGGCGCGGTGGATATAGATCGTCTTCTGTCCGATCCCCAGCTCGGCCGCCACCTGCTTCGGCGCCCGCCCCGCCGCCAGCAGCAGGAACACCTCGCGCTCGCGCGCGGTCAGGCGGCTGAAGGGATCGAGGTCCACCGAGGACCGGCCCGAGCGGCGCTCGCGCAAGTCCGAACTCAGGTACTGCTCGCCGGCCAGCACGGCACGCACCGCCACGACCAGTTCCTCGGGTGCCACGCCCTTGGTGACGTAACCGCGGGCACCACGGCGCAGCGCTTCGGACACGTACGGCTCACCGTCGTGCATGCTCAGCACGACGATCTTCATGTTCGGGGAAATGCTGGCCAGATGCTCGATCAGTGGCAAGCCGCTGCCATCGGGCAGCGACAGGTCAACCGCCACCAGGTCAGGGCGGTGCTGGGTGACCGCGTCGACCGCTTCGTCGGCGTTCCTGGCCTCGGCGACGACGTCGAGGTCGGGTTCCAGCTCGATGAGGCGTTTAAAACCCTCACGAACAATGGCGTGGTCATCTACGAGGACGATTCTTGGCATGGACAGAATGTAACAGGCTCGCCCGACGCGTGCGTATGGCGGGGATAAGGCAGCGTCAGTCGAGGTTCGCCGTGTAACATTCGGCGAATGCGACTAAATGCCGTCTCCCGGTTCGCCGGCCCCCTGTTTGCCCTGGTCTACGGCGCCGCCTGGGTCCTGCTGTGGCCGACGGAACAACCTTACTGGGTGCTGCCGTTCGGCCTGCGCTTCGGCGCCCTGCTCCTCATGCGCACGCGCAACTGGTTCTGGATCCTCGGCGCCGAAATCGTCGCCAGCGCATTCTGCGAATGGCGTAGCGGCCTGCCGATCGGCGGCGCCGGCTTCGTGCTGGGCGACGCCCCGGAACCGCTGATGGTCGCCGCGTGCCTGTGGCTATTGCGCCGGGCCCACTTGCACGCCAGCCTCAACACGCCCGAAGACGTCGCCCGCCTGCTGCTGTCGGCCATGGTCACGGCCACCGTCGCCACCGCCGGCAACGCGGCGATGATGGCCTCCCTGCACCCCGCCGCGCCGGTGGAAATGCTCGGCACCACCTTCGGCAGCGACCTGCTCGGCAACTACCTCGGCGTGCTGCTGGTCGTCCCGGTGATGATCCTCATCTTCCGCGAGCGGCCCACCCAGTCGGCGCTGGCGGAGTTGCTGCTCGACGGGCTGCTGGTGATGCTCCCCTCGCTGGCGATCCTGGTGACGCTGGCCGAGTACTCGCCGCAGCCGCAGTTCGCCCGCGTGCTGTCGCTGGCACCGGTGCTGTTCTTCGCCTTCCGGCACGGCTGGCGCGGTGCGGGCCTGGCCATGTTGATCACCAGCGTCGGGCTGAACGTCACCGAGGACATGATCGGCCGCGGCGCGCCGACGGCGGCCGCCCATCTGTTCCTCGCCGTGGCCGGTACGGGCACCCTCATGCTCGGCGCGGCCACCGACGCCCTGCGCCGGAGCAGCGAGCGCGTGGCCCAGCAGAACACCCATCTGGCGGCCGCCAACCAGCGCCTCGACCAGCTCGCCCGCCAGCTGCGGGACGCGGCCCGCGGCAACCTTCAGGCCGAAGAAGACCTGCGCAAGCACATGGCCGCGGAGCTTCACGACGAGCTGGGCCAGAACCTCACCGCCATCCAGACCCATCTGAAGCTCGCCCAGGCCCGGCTGGGCAGCGCCGGCCTCGACGACATCGGCGCCTCGATCAACGGCATCCTCGGCCACATGCGCCGGGCCCTGCACAAGATGCTCGACAGCCTGCGCCCCTCCGTCCTCGACGAGTTCGGCTTGCTCAGGGCGCTCGACGAGGGCCCGGTCCGCGACATGCTGACCGCCGCCGGCATCCATTACGTAACCGACCTGCGGGGCGAGCCGAGGCTGCTCGACGATGAAACCCTTACCGCGATCTACCGCGTCGTGCAGGAAAGTGCGACCAATGTGGTTCGCCATTCCGGGGCGAAGGAACTGAAATTGCGGCTGCGCATCGGACTGCGCGACAGCGGTCCGGTGGCCATCCTCGACATACGTGACGACGGTACCGGCCTGCCCGCCACACCCAGGCCAGTCCGCACAGACGGTGGCGGACGCGGCCTACAGGGAATGAGCGACCGCATCACCGCTCTGGGCGGCATCTTCCGCATCCGTCCCGAGCCAATCGGATTACACCTTCGGGTGTTGCTTCGCAGCACAAGTATCGGAACTCACATAGGAAATTTTCCGATACCGGGCCAGTGAACGGTTCGTTACGATTCCGTCATCGATGTGGGGGAGCCGCCGTCGAGAGACGGTGAGCCCAGGTCGGTCGTGGGGACGATCGACCTGATGAGGCGACAGGATGTCAGCCTCGCCGATGCGAAATGGTGACCCGTGGATCCCGCGAGCAACTCGCGATTCACGAACCATGGAAACATCGGATCAAGCCGCTGGTGGACAGGAGTCCGCCAGCGGCGTTTTTATTTGGGAAAGCCTTTATTTGGGAAAGCCTTTAATTGTGGGAGCCGCTTCAGCGGCGATTGCCAGGCTGCCGTGCCCGTCGCCGGCACAGCCGGCTCCTCCAAAAGCCCTCGCCCACCAAAGAAAAAGGCTCCCATAGGGAGCCTTTTCATGCCTGCCAAGCCGTAAAGACCCCGCCTCAGCGCTTCTTCTTGGGTCGCACGTACAGCACCAGGCTGTGATCTTCGATCACGTACCCATGACGCTCCGCGATTTCATGCTGGAGGCGCTCGATCTCCTCGCTGATGAACTCGATGACCTTCCCGCTGTCCACATCGATCATGTGGTCATGATGCTTGCCGCGGTCCAGCTCGTAGACGGCCTGCCCACCCTCGAAGTTGTGCTTCATGACGATGCCGGCAGCTTCGAACTGGGTCAGCACCCGATACACCGTGGCAAGCCCGATGTCTTCCTGGTGCGCAAGCAGACGCTTGTAGATATCTTCGGCGGTCAGGTGGCGCTCGTCCGCCTCCTCGAAGATCTGCAGGATCCGCATGCGCGGATGTGTGACTTTAAGCCCCGCCTTACGCAGTTCTTTTGTTTCCTGGTCCATTGGGACCCCCTCGCGGTGCCGTCAGGCGCTTAGTGTATCATCGCAGGCTTCACGATCCGGACGTTACTACGCATGCAAAAGCTCATTCGCCGCACGCTGGGTATGGCCATGATGGCGGTCGCCATCGAGGGCTGCAGCCTTCTCTATACCCCCGACGTGCAGCAGGGCAACCTGCTCGACAAGAAAAATGTCGAACAGCTGCAGCCGGGTCTGACCAAGCGCCAGGTCCTGGTGCTGCTGGGCACCCCTTCGGTGGCCTCCCCCTTCGATAACGACCGCTGGGACTACGTCTCCACGTTCTCGCATCGTGGCGGCAAGATGACCACCCGTACGCTCACGCTGACCTTCAATAACGACACCCTGGTCCGTACCGAAGGCGATTTCTTCGCCCAGGACGCCCAGCAGCTGTTGAAGGACTCCAAGAAGTACAAGAACGATCCGGTCAACGGCACCAAGGGTGACAAGAACACCAGCGCCAACGACAAGAAGGATGACGACCAGGGCGGCATCTTCGGCGGCAGCTCGTCGGACGACAAGAAGTAACAGGCCTCTCAGGCGCCGCGCTTGGCGCGGCGCCGCCTGGCCTCCATCGGATCGAGTGTCAGCGGCCGGTACAGCTCCACCCGGTCGCCCTCCTCCAGGACTCGGTCCGCGGCGACTTTCTTCGCGAAAATGCCCAGCCTGTCCGGGTCGGGCATGACTCCCTTGGGTAAACCGCCCGCCGCCAGCTCGACCGCCTGCCAGGCGGTTGTCCCCGACGGAACGACCAGTGCAAGGACGACCTGCCCTTCCGGGCCGACGTAGGCGACCTCGACAGCCAGCTCAGCCATACTGCCGGCGCGCCTCGTCGCAGAAGTCGTCGACCATGCGGTTGGCCAGTTGCTGGAAGCCCATCCTCAGCACCGAACCACCCAGCCCGGCGTAGTCGAAGTCCAGCGCCAGGGCGATCTTGCAGCCCACATCGCCCAACGCCTGGAAGGTGAACACCCCATCCAGCGAGCGAAACGGGCCCTCGACGAATTTCATGGCCAGGCTATTCGGCTTGTCCATCGTGTTACGGGTAGTGAAACTCTGCTTCAGCCCGGCGAACTTGAGATCCAGCCTGGCCACCAGCACGTTGTCTTCCCGCTCGAGCACTTCGGCGGCGTCACACCAGCCGAAGCGCTTTGGGTATGCTTCCACATCGTTGACCAGGTCGAACATCTGCGCGGGCGTGAAAGGCACGATCGCACTGCGGCGGATTTCAATCACTGCTTTGACCTCGTCTCATTTGCCGGCTCACGGACCCGCCGGCCTTGTATCAGGGATCCGATAGACCGATTTTAGCGGACATGGCAAAAGCGAAACCGAAGGACACGGAAAAAGAAGGCGGCGGCACGATCGCGCTGAACAAGCGCGCGCGCCACGAATATCACATCGACCAGCGCTTCGAGTGCGGCATGGCCCTGCAAGGCTGGGAACTGAAGTCCCTGCGCGCGGGCCGGATCAATTTCGGCGAAGGCTGCTACGCGATCATCCAGCACGGTGAGGTCTTCCTCGTCGGCGCCCAGATCCCGCCCCTGATCAGCGCCTCCACCCACGTGATCGCCAACGACCGGCGCACCCGCAAGCTGCTCCTGCACCGCGAGGAGATCGACCGCCTGATCGGCGCCGTCGAGCGCAAGGGCTACACCCTCGTGCCCACCGCGATGTACTGGAAGAACAACAAGGTGAAGTGCGAGATCGGCCTGGCCAAGGGTAAGCAGGACCACGACAAGCGCACCGCGGAGAAAGAACGTGAGTGGGCGGTCGACAAACAACGGGTCATGCGCTCCCACAACAAGTTGGGCTGACCTGAACGGACGGGCGGCGCCCATTGTGGGTGGCCTGCCCCGGCCATATACTGCTAGATGTAGTCACACCACAGTTTTCCCCGGGGGTGTTCTGGTTTCGACGGGGGTAGTGCGATCTACTGGTGCATGCCGAGGGGGTAGCTTTCCTCGTTAAACCAGCTGCAAAACTATAGTTGCCAATGACAACTACTACGGTAATGACGCTTCGGTGGCTCTCGCCGCCTAAAGCGTTCGGCCCCTAAAAAAGGCCCTACCCCCGAACCGATCTTGTGCTCATGCTCGTCGGTGTAGGGTCACTATCATGAGACCGCCGAAAGACTCTCCATCTGTGGGTCTGACGCTAGATCAATCAGATATGTCCGTCGGTGCGCTTCGCACACCGTGCTGCTGGCGGACGAGACTTAACGGTGAGCTAAGCATGTAGATCTGGAGATTAAACGCCTTCGGACGCGGGTTCGACTCCCGCCACCTCCACCAATCGACGCTCGGGCCAAGGCTTAAACCCTTGGCCCGATTGCGTTTTTAGCGCCGCATTTCGATGACCCAAACGACCCTTCGAGGTATCGTTTGAGGTATCGATTTTGCCGAAACCCTATTTTCTTCAGCGCCCGTCCGGCATCTAACGTCAGACCCGCCCAATCGTTCCCTGTTCGCAAAGGAATGACTACGAAAGGGGCAACGCGTCTTTAGTCGTCAAGTTCTGCGGCCCCTCGCCGCGACGGGGCCGCAGAACCTGACGACCACACGGCCCTACCGACCGTCCTTTTTTGCGGATCCCGCCGCGATGCGCTTGGTCTCCTCGTAGACGTCCTTTGCTTCCTTCAACGGCGCGGAGTTGCCACAGCTATCCACGAAGTCCATTTCCGGGGAATGCTGAACGAAAAGAAGATAGGGAACATTGAGGTCCATCGGAAAGCGTGAAGATGTGTTGACCGAGAACAGCCATAACCTCTTCGCCGGCTTACCCTTGATGACTTCCCGTGCCTTCACGATGTAAATCGTATAGCTGGACATGCCATCGTCGTTGTCATCTGGCACGTCATGGCTCTCGATCGCTGTGCCGACCATCACAATGGGTGTCTTGGCGAACTCTTCCGCTACCTTGGGGTTCCCGTCCAGACAGGCCGCTGACGCGCCCCCTCCCCAGAATAAAAGGAGTCCAAATATGGCAACGGATAGACCAGCGCGACGGACAGATGTTGCTGTCATAGAGTGACCTTGACGTCGTCCCACTTTTTCGGCACCGCTGAAAACTGGAGTTAAGGTCGCCTCATCCACAGGCCCACGGGGTCGACAGAAGAAGATGACGGATATTATGGAGGCTCGCTGAATCGACCTTACAAAGTGCGCGCAAGCAAACGCTGCGCAAGATTCCAAACGCTTCATTTCCCTGTCCCCTGTTTGCCCACCGTCGTCGCGCGAGCCGCGTGTGCATTCTGTGATTATCCGGCGTGCCAGGGCATATCTTTCCGGAGCTTGCCGGTACACGACATTTAGCGGCATAAGTGGACCGCTAAAAACAAAGTCAATTTTGCAAACACTCGCCCGCCGCGTGACCGTGTGCATACGACCGTGGCACGTAAGCTGCCTGATGAGTGTCTGCCGAGTTGCAAAAATCTATTTGGTGACCGACTTTATAAAGTCTTCCAGCCTCCCCGGTTCAGGGAAATCGGCTAGCGTGAGCTGTCGCAGGTTTGTACCGGAATCTTGAAGGACTCGATCAAGCTCGTCAGCCACGGTCTGCGTCGCGCCGACGATAGTGACGTCGTGTTCCGCGAGTACTGCGATGGTTTGAGAACCGTTGTACGCAACCCATTCCACCGCGCCCTGAACCGACCAGCCCGGAATGTAGAGAAACGAGTCCCAGTCAAACGAAAACGATACGGGATCCGGCTGAGGCATCTCTGACCCAGCGTAGCCGCAAATCCACCAACAAGAGTCCTCGCTCGCTTCTCGAAGCGCTTCCCAGAGCAGCTTTGGCATGGCGTGCCACTCATACTTATCACGGTCAAGAACTGCGCCTCGCCAGCTTTTTCTGGCGAATCCGTCCTGTGCGCCCTCGTCCTCGACGAAAAAAGATCGTCGAGCCTCGTCAATCTTCATTGGCCTCGGAGAATTCATACTCACGATCCCCCTGGAGCTTCAGATTTTGGCTGAGGTTGAGGTGGCGGTGGCGGCTTCGGAAAACGAACGGTGCCGATGATTTTTCCGCTCGGATCGGTGATCTTGATGCTCGGCGTCCCTTGTGGATACTGACTCTTTGTACTGTTGTGTAAATCAGCGACGCCGCCATCGGACAAGACCTTCACTTTCGCGCTGCCCTTGTCTTCCTCCGTGCCGTCGATTTTGTCCCAAGCCTCCTTCTCCCCTCCGGCCACTCCTTCACGCTCCCCTTTTTTTCCTGCTGTCCCGACCGCGGGACTGGTGCCTTCAAAGATCTTGTCTTTCGCCTCTCCCGACGTCGGTGCTTCATTGAAAACGATAGAGCCCGTGCCTGGTTGCTGACGGTTTACCTGGTCGACGATCATGTAAGTGGCGTAGCCAGCACCCGCTGCCACAATGACCGCGCCGCCTACATAGACGACCTCAGCCGCGCAAGGCGCACACTTACCCGTCGGGTCAGACAAACTGACCGGGTTGTTGTTGACGTATGCGTACCTGTTCCCATCAAACACATTTCCCGCAGTGGGAACAATTGGGTCAACGGACAAGAACCGGCCGATTGCGGGATCGTAGTATCGGGCTTGCATGTAGACAAGCCCGGTGTCCGGATCACCGACGTGGCCGGTATATCCTGGGCCAGCCGCTTGGCTTCCGATGCTGTTCTGACCGAAGGGCCGATAGTCGGCTTGTGAGGTTATGTTGCCCGCGGCGTCGGCAGTTGCGAGTACGGACCCTAGCGAGTCACTGTAGTAATAGGTAACGCTTCTCGATTGCGCGCTTACTGAGCCACTAACGCACACGGCGACTAGTGCGGCCCCTCTCGCCAGAAGTCGAAGTCTGAGAACCAGAGGGTTCATCATTTACCCTTGATGTTTAAAAGTTGATGACCCGAGGTCTCAACGCGATGCACCGAAGTGCTGGTGCGCAGCAAAAGGGCGTATGACTGACTTAATCGGGCAAACGGACGCCATTTGTTACGCCCGGAGACACGACCTCCTGAAACGGGCGCTATGCACATCGCAGCGGCTCGTTGTAAGCCAAGACTCGAGTCCGACGGTGAAAAACACCCTGGCTCTCACTCAGGATGATGATGCATACAAGGGCTTGTCAGTCGCGTCGAGGACTTCATCCACTTCGCGGGTCAAGCAGTAAAACTCCGGCCGACGAAGAGAAATCGCCCTCACGACGCAGCACCTCTCTCCGGATGCTGCCGAGACTTCGCCCAACACCGTATGTCGCGCAGGAAACGAAAAACCCGTCAACTCCGGCGAGCCGACGACCTGACGTTCGTACATTCCGTTGCCCCTTCTTCTGGCGCGCTGCCAGGTCGCAAAAACCTACGCCCCCCACAAGAATGTGTCAACACACTCCATCAAGTCGCACATGATCACTCCGAAAGTCGGAGTGCTCGCCAGTGCGCTCTTCGAATTGCGCCGATATGCGCTGCTGATCGGCCGTCATTTAGACGAGCCCCCCACCAGCCCGAGCATCAATTTGAATCGACGGAATCTGGATGTCGCTAGGAATTCTCTTCAGGATGAATGGCCCGCAGGATCTTCTTTCTTGAACGACAAGGATTTCAGAAGCTGCTGATAGATCTTCCGCACCTTCGGTACCTCGTCGGCCGGCGCCACCATGATGGCTTGGCCGTCCGCAAACACGGTCCGCACGGGGGCGCTGAACGAGACAATCTCGTTCACCATCTCCTGGTGTTCCACCGTTCCTCTGCGCTGCTCTAACCATGCCTGCGTGCCATCCAACTCGACAACGGTCGAACCAGGTGGGCGAGTTGGCTTTTCGTCTTCTTCTACCCGCCATCCGACCAAAATGACGATGCAGCTTGAGTGGGACCCAACCGGGAAGATGTCGAACCCGTGGAAAGGGGCGTCATCTGCGACACCACCCCACCCCGTCTCCCCATTAGGAACGCTGATGACCATGTGATAGTCGTCATTCACCACGCGACCTCGATACGCGACCCCCGTTCCCGGTGACCCCGTAGTGAAGTCCGCGCACGTCCGGACAGATTGATTCTCGCTTCCCCATACCGGCGAGAGCGTGGATGCGACAACGAGCACTGCCAGGGCGTATAGGCGCATGTCTATATCTCAGATCAGAAGCTACTTATACCGATCCATCAGGAAACCAGGGGAGCGCCGATCCTCACCCGCGCAAGATCGGCTTGCTTGGTCGTTGGGGTAGTGGAAAGCCGAGCCGCAACGTTACTGGGCAAAGTTAAAGGAGACAGCGAATGGGTGTCTGTAGGGGAAGTCCTACATTTCCGAATAATACGATGGCTATCGCAAGCGATCAGGCAAGCGGATCGCGTGGATTTTTAGACAACCCGGGCATCCCGAGACAGCGCCGCTCCCTGGGCGACCCTCCCGTCAACTGATCCTCCGGCGGCGCCCGAACTGCATCACGCTTCAATGCCGGGCAGTAGCCGGAATGCACCTGAATCATCCGCGCCCCGCACCCGCCCCCGGCAACACATAAAACAACACAGCGAAGTAATGCAAAACACTTCCCGCCAACACAAACAAATGCCACAGCGAATGGTGAAACGGCAACCGCTTTGCCAGATAGAACGGAACACCCGCCGTATAGGCAACACCGCCCGCCACCAACAGCATCAGGCCGTCCTTCGGCACGTGACCTGCCAGCGGCTGGAACGTGGCGATCGCGCCCCATCCCATGGCGACGTACAGGAACACGGCCGCATGGTGATAACGCCTCAAGATGCCTAGCTCGAGCACCGTGCCGGCGATGGCAAGCAGCCAAATCGCCCCGAACAAGACAAAGCCCCACGTTTCGGGCATCGCGATAAGCGCGAAGGGGGTATAGGTGCCCGCGATCAGCCAGTAGATGCCCACATGGTCGAGCGTCCGAAGAAAGCTCTGGGCGCGGTGATTCTTAAGGGTGTGATAAAGGGTCGAAGCGGTAAAGAGGAAAATCAGTGTCGCCCCATAGAGCGCACTGGCGAACACCGCAAGAGGACCACCATACGAGGTCGCTTTCGCCACCAGGGCGACGAGCCCGGCGACGCTGAGCCCGACGGCCAGCCCATGGACGATGCAACTACCCAACTCGTCGATGCGTGCATAGGGAACAGAAGCGAGGTCCGGGTCCGTAGCCATCTGGGAATCCACTCGAAGGCAAGGGCCCATCGTGCCAGCGTGGTATTGCAGTTGTAGCTTGACAAACCGTCCGCCCCCACTTATTCATTGCCGCCGAGCCTTTACGCTGCAACCAAGCATGGATTAGGGGAAAAGGAAGATGCATCGGTCCGTATGGTTGTACCTCTCTTTAGGCCTTCTTGCGTTATGCCTGAGCACAGGCGCCCTCGCCCAGGATGCGTGCTCGTTTAAATCCGGTGGCGATAAGTCCACCGGACTGACCTTCGGAGCCGGCATAACATCGCCCGGCCTGCCCGCCCGGAGCGCCATTGCGCAATTGAAGGACATCGCCACCGCGAAGGGGTTCGATGTCGACCAGGGTAACGTCCAGGGGTCACAGGGATCGCTGACCATTCATCAGAAAGCGAGCGGAACCGCGCGAGGCTTTCCGCTCTTCATCACGGCCACCGATGCTGGCGCGGTCAATCTCGACGTGACGCTTCCCGCAGGCATGATGGTAAAACCGGACGATATGCGCGGGGCGATATGCGGCATGCTCGCGCAGGTGAAAAACTCCGGTGGCGCCGTCGCGGCCGCCGCACCGGATAGTCACGCCCCGACCGCCAGCGCCCTGCCCAGCGCGGCGATGCTATTCGGGCCGGTGGACTCCACGAAGCTCTGCATGACGAACTTCACGACGGCGCTGAACGACGACGAGGGCAGCGCGTACTCCACGTGGACCATGGCACCCAGCATCGATCCGCACGATGCGATCGCGAGCATGAAGAAGTTCATCGCTGCGATGAAGGACTGGGAGGTTCTTGTTGAGGACTATCACGGCCATCAGGGCGAGTTGACCGTCGCGATGAAGAGTATCGATGCGGTCAGGGATTCGGGCTACAGCTTTAACGGTCCAGATAAACGAGGTTTCCCCTTCCACGTCACGGTGGACGGTGATCTTGCCGCGATTTCCTTCGTGGCCCAGGTAAACCCGGATCAGACGAATATCAACGCCGCTCATATGGAATACCTGGCCTGCGGCCTGCTCGCTGGGGCCACCCACTCCGAGTTGCCGCCGGATCTGTCGAGAACGGGTGCGGGATCGCTTCCCGCTCAATCGTCGTCCCGCCTAGCGAACCTGTTCAAGACCCGCAAGACACTCGTTAAAGAGATAACGCAACAGGCCGCCGACAAACTGAAGGCCAGGCAGGACGCGAGTGCGACGCTGTATCGAAGGGCGCTTGCCTCCGGCAAGGCCGTCGTTGTCATGCCGATGGTGGATATCGGGGAGAAATACAAGAATGCGGGCCTGCCGACACCGGGTACGGACAGCTATCCCGATTACAGCCTGGACCGGAACTCCGCCATCATCTGGCAGAAAGACGGCGATCCAAAGAGCATCCTCAAGGTCGGCTATCCGCAATCCATGGATCGTGTCGGACTGCACGGCTACCTGACAGGCATCGATGCCGGCAAGTCGTATTACATGTTTTACATCGTCGATCCGGGTACGTATTCGCTTGTTGGCAATACCTACAAGTTGCTTCGAACGAACTTTCCGGACATGAGCGCGAAGCAGTGGCAAGCGAAGCCGAAGATCGGCCTCGCCTCACTGACCGCAACGAAGGAGAAGGAGTTCTACCAGACACAGGAATGGTTCGCTGCGCAATATGGTAGTAAGACCGTCTTCGACGGCACCTACTGCGACATGATGATGGTCGGTGGCGCGGGCGGCGGTGGCTGCGCACACATGTCCGAGGCCTCTCACAGCGAAACCGTGACGACCGATCCGGGCGGTTGGCGTAGCATCCTGCACGCAAAAATGGTCGACGGCGTCGCGGTGGCAACCAAGCTCACCCGCCCCTTCGCAAAGGTCAGCGTAGGTGCCGGCGAAGCGGTTGTCGTCGATGGCTTTTATAACGACAGCAATAACACCGCCCTGAACACGGATGGCTGCAATCAGGCCGACTCGAACCTGGTGAACTGCGCAATCAAGACGTTCACGCTGCATCGCATTCCCTCCCGCGTCGGCGACCTCAACGACGGTCCGGGCAACGCCATGGATTCGCTGTATCTGATCAACGATCGCCTGCCTTTCAGCAAGGACATCATCAAGACTCGCCAGCTGAATGTTTTGGCGAGCCCCGCAGATGCCAAGATCGGCACGTTCGAAGCGGGGTGGGCGAAGCCGTACTCCTTGTCAACTCAGTAGCGGCGAGTCTGAGTCACGCAGAAAGAATCGCTTGCCGAGGCGAGGGGTTCTTTCATGTTTGGAGGGAGGGCCTCTGTGGATCGGCGCGGCCGCGCTTGTAGTCACGAGTCTGGTTAGACCAACCGAGCGGGTCATCGGGGAGGTCCGAGAAATGCGAAGCCTCATGCACGCCGTCGTCATATATTTGTCTTCCGCATGGCCGATCGTGTCGACGAAGTAGCCGCGTGAGGCTGCGTGCGTATTGAAGCCACTCGGCGGCCTCGTTCATCAGGTCTTTCTGCGCTCTCGCAACCATCCACGCGCGGACTTCGAAACTTCGGAGCCATACGACGCGAAAGCGTCTCGGTCGAAGGCCTTCGGCGAGGTAGACGCACGGCTACGCGTCCGACCTTACGCGCTTGTAGCCGATCGAACGCTGCACAACTTTCCGTTTGCAAACGACGGATTAGCCAACCTCTTGCCGGAAAAGCGCCCGCCTTGTGTGGTGTACGGCCATGTTCGGCCCGGTATCGTTCTCGTGGGTGATGGCTCGGCCACACCCGTCCTTCCACCTACTGGAGCACGCCATGTACGCACTCGTCCGCCCGACCCTGATCGTTGCCGCCCTGCTTGCCCTCTCCTGCGGTGTCGCCGTGGCCAAGACGACGGCGCACACCGCCGCCGGTGCCAGCACGCAACAGACCCCGCATGCCGTCGACGCCGTACGTTGCAAGAATCCGGCGGAATGCAGCGTTCCGCGTTAAGGCGGGGTCGCCTGCGCACCGCGCCGACCCGCGCGCATGGGAAGTCTTGCGCCGACCATGAGCGCCGCTGAAAGGAACAGTGCCAGGACCACCTGGCACTGGATCATGGCCGGATCGAGCAAGGCCGTGCCGGTAGCCGCCAGGGCGATGCTTGCGCCCATGCCAGCGATCGCCGTGCCGTGCCACCCATGGCGCACCGCCAGGACCAGAACGGGCAACAGCAAGGCCAATCGCGCCGCCTGACGGAGACCATCGTGCTGCGTCGCCAGTGCAAGCCAGGCGAGGCCGAACAAGACCGGGACCACCCACAACACGACGTCGCGAAGCAGTGGGCTGCCCCAGAGGGACGCCCCGGTCGCTTGCACGTCGCCGCCGGCGCGCTCGCGCAAGGCGAGAATCGTCGGCGTAAGCGTCAGGGCACCGAGATAGGCGCCCAACACATAAGCCCAGAAATACGTGGCGACCGAAATATCCGGCCAGGCCTCCGGCGAATGCAGCAACGCCGTCATCAGCGTCACGACCGTCTTTACCGCCGTCAGCACCGCGCAGCCGAGCGTCGCGGCCAGGACCATGCCCATTCTCAGCTGTCCATCCGCCGTATAGAGGCTCCATCGCTGCCGCAGCGGCTGGACCCAGGCCATGCACAGCACGATCATCGGCACCGAGGCGGAGACTGCCCACGCGAGGCCGAACTGCGGCATGCACAGCACCGCGTTTTCAATCATGGGAAGCGCTTCGCCGGCGGCGAGCGCAGGCCAGTAGCGCCGTGGCATGAGCAGGAGGCAGGCCAGGCGAAGGCCGGCCGTGAGTATCCAGTGGGAGAAGGTCACATGGCGTGTGACCTCGTAGCAAGCCGCGTACGCGGCGGCTACCGCAAGGTGCTGGCCCCATGCATTCCATCGCGCGGCGCGTCCGTTCACTGCTTCCCCTGGCGGGTGGTCTGGAGGCCGAAGGATGCCATGAACCTGACCGGCCACGCCGTCCGAAACTGCGGCACTGCCGACAAAGGAGAACACCATGCCGAAAATGCATGGCGTTCATCGTTAGTCCACCAAGGTCGCCGCGGTCGCCTGCTCGGTGTTGTGAACTGCCCGCTTACGTGGCAGGAAGCTCGCCGCGATCAGCCCGAGTACGACCACGCCGAGCGCCCAGACAAAGGTGTGCCCGAAGGCGCGGCCGAGCGCAGGCAGGATTGCCGTGTGCATCGCAGGCGTCATGGTGCGGACAACGGCAAGGCCGGTTTCCTGCACGCCGGTCGAGGGCATCACACTGGCGATCTGGTGCGACAGCACCACCGCCAGCAATGCGGTACCCACGGAGCCGCCGACGCGCTGCACGACATTCATGCCGCTGGTGACACGCGCGATTTCGTGGCGCTGCAAGCTGCTCAGCGCGGCCGTCATCGACGGCATCATCGTCGAACCCATGCCCAGGCCGAGCAGGAACAGCATGCCCTCGACCATCCACATCGGTGTATCGCTCTGAATCTGGGTGAGCCCCACAAGACCGAGCGCCGTCATGGAAAGACCGACCAGCACGATGCGTCCGGGGCCGGTCTTGTCGGTCAGGCGGGCGGCGATCGGCATGGAGATCATCGCACCGATGCCCTGTGCCGCCATCAACAGGCCGGCACTCAACGCGGACTCGTTGCGCACCAGTTGGAAGTAAAGCGGCAGCAAGAGCGCGGTGCCGAAGAAGGCCGTACCGAAGAAAAACGACGTGGAGGCCGCGGCGCCAACGATACGCGTACCGAACAGGCGCACATCGATCAGGGCGCCTTCCTTGCGACGCGCATGCCAGACGAAGCCGATGACCAGGGCAAGACCCAACAGCACGCCGCCCACGGCGTCGGGCCGGCTGAAGCCACCGCCAGCCGCCGTCTCGGCCAGCCCGTAGACGAAGATCGCCAGACCCGGCGAGAGCATCAGCAAGCCGCGCCAGTCGAGCGAGTGATGCGGCTTGGGCTCGTCGCGTTCGAGGAAACGGGACGCCGCGAACAACGCGACCACGCCGATCGGCAGGTTCACGAAGAAGATCCAGCGCCAGGACAGATCGTCGACGAACCAGCCACCGAGGATGGGACCGACGATCGGCGCGACCAACATCGGTATGCCGACCAGTCCCATCACCCGTCCCATGCGTTCACGTCCGGCCGCGTGGGAGAGGATGGTCATGCCGGCGGGCATGATCATCCCGCCGCCGAAACCCTGCAGCACGCGGAAGACGATCAGCGAGGTCGCCGACCAAGCCAGTCCGCATAGCGCGGACCCGATCACGAACAACGCGATGGAGCCGATGTACAGGCGCTTGGTGCCGAAGCGGTCGGCAGCCCATCCGGTCAGCGGGATCACCGTGGCGAGCGCCAGCATGTAGCCGGTGGAGATCCACTGCGTGACCGACAGCGACGTGCCGAACGAGTGCGACAACTCACGAATGGCGACATTGACGATCGTGGTGTCGAGGATCGACATGAAACTGCCGAGGACGACGACGGAAGCGATGCTCAGCAACCGGCGGTCGAGCGTCGGCGACGCGGCGGTCTGGGTGGGGCCATTCATTCGGGCTTTTCCGGAGAGCAGTAGGAGGCGCCGGTGGGGACGGCGAAATGCTTGCGGGTGAGAACGCCGAGGGTGGTCAGCGCACCGGCGAGATCGGCACGCTCCTCTTCCGTGAGCGCCTCGACAAAGCGTTCGGCGGATCGACCGCGAGCGCGGCCGATCTTCTCGAGCGTTTCGCGCCCCGGCTCGGCCAGACCGATGCGCTTGATGCGCCGGTCCGCTTCGTCTTCCCGCCGCGTAAGCAGGCCGACGCGAACCATGCCGTCCACGGCGCGCCCGGCGGCCGGAAGCGACAGGGAAACCATCTCGGCCAGCTCGGTCACGGCGAGGTCGGAGCCAGAGTTATCGAGGATCCACAGCATGCGCAGCTGCGAAAAGGTCAGGTCGAAACCGGCCATGACCGCAGCCACGCCGGCCTGGCTGTCCTTGATGATGGGCATGAGCACGCCCATAAGTTCGGCCGCGAGCGGATGTGTGTCTGGAGGTAGCTTATGCATAGGCGCAATAGTACTCATCTGAGCAATAGTTGCAAGTGCGCAAGTATATAAGCATACGACGCAAGGCTGATGCCGCCTTCGCGGTAGGCCGCCTATGCTCGATCCATGGCCACCATCGACAAAGAAACCATACTCAGCCGCAGCCGCCTGGCGCTGGATGCGTCGGCGATCGGGCATGCCGTGATGGAAGGCGACATGGAGGAAGCGCGCTTTCGCGCCTATCTCCTGCGCAGCCAGGCCTCCGAACTGGGGCTCGAGGACGTCGAGAAAGCGGCGCTGATGGTTGTCGTGATGCTGCCCAGCGACGAGGGCATGCCCAAACGCGGCATTGGCCGGGCCATGTCGCGGCTTTGCGACACCCTCGACATCCGGCGTTGGGCACCGTAGCCAGCCCGCATCCGCAGGCCTTCCCCTTCGCTCATTTGAACGTGGCGAGCCACTTCAGCACGGCCTGCGACAGCTCGGTGCGCTGGTCCGAATAAGCGTGGTCGGTGGGCAGATGAAGGCTCGTTACCTGGGTGTCGCCAGCCCGACGAAGCGCGTTGGCGAACGCGTCATTCGCAGGAGCCAGACCATCGTCCGAGGTGATCACGAAGGCTGGCCGATGCGCGAGCCCTCCAACCTTGGAAAGAAATGCCCAGGCAGCCGCGTGCTCCGCCAGATCCGTGGCCAGGCTATCGGGCGTACATCCACTGAGCGGCGCCAGCCCCTCCTCCGCCAGTGCCGCACCCATCTTCTTGACCGCCACGGTTTGCGATCCCTGCTCCTGCGCCTGCATCTGGACAAACCTGCCGGCGAGGTCCGCAGCCGAGATCATCGCTATGCCCTCGATGGCAGGGTCGGCGGCAGCGGCCTGCACGGCCATGAAGCCGCCCATGCTGTGACCGACCAGCACGATGCGCGAAGGATCCAGCCGCAGCCGCTTGGCGTTCTCGGGCTGGCGCAGGTAAGCGATAGCGGACGCCACGTCTTCGATGCTGTGCGAGAACGAGAAGTCGCCCGGCGTTCCCCATGAACCGCGATAGTTGAAGAACAGGACGTCCCATCCGGCGCGACGCATGTCCTGCGCGAGATCCAGGTTGCGCTCGTTGCCGGGAAAGCCGTGCAGCAGGATCACGACCGGATGCGGCTGGGCGCCGGCGGCCACGTACACCAGGGCATTCAACGCAGATCCATGACTGGGAATCTGCATCGTTTGCATCGACGCCTTGGCGGCGACGTCAGGCTTGGCGAGTAAGGCCGGCTTCGCTGCCTCATCGGCGTGTGCCGCGGTGACTGCCATCGATAGCAGCAAGGAAACCGCCAAGCGCGTAACGGTCGAATGGATCTTCATGTCGCCCCCGTGTCATTCGGCGTGGACCTCTCGAGAAACGGAGTTCCGTTCGGAAAGTAGCTCGATCGCTGGAAGCATGCTCGATCGACACCCGGCCATGCAACACGAATTCGCCCTCCCTTGGCATGCGCCCCGCCCCCTGATAACCTCCGCCACGTCGCCGACTCAGGCGACCGTAAGCGTTTACGTCAACCAACGCGCATCCTGTCCAGTTGCCCTCGCGGTGGCTGGTCGCTGCGTTGGAGTGAATACGTGAACCTGCTTACCCTTGTCAGAAAGCCGGCGTACCTCGCCGCCCTCCTCTTCCTTTTCATCAGTATCGGCGACGGCGTGATGCTGCCGTTCTTTGCCCTGTGGGCACAGAAGGACGCGGGCGTACCTGTCGCCTGGATCGGCATGCTTTTCGGCTGTTATGCCGGCGGCGAGTTGCTTGCCACGCCGCTCTTGGGCGGCATCGCGGATCGCCTGGGTCGACGACCTGTCCTGCTTGCTTCGACACTCGGGGTTGGCGGCGGGTTTCTGCTGCTTTCGTTCTGCCACGGTGTGGTCGCGACGGCCGCGGTGCTCTTGCTGATCGGTGCGTTTGAAAGCGTGCTGCACCCTACCGTCTTCACCGTGATCGGCGACGTGGTGCCGCAGGACGAAACGCGACACTACTTTGCCGTGGCCCGCGTGCTTTCCAGCATCGGCCGCGCCATCGGTCCGGCGATCGGTGCGCTGCTGGTCTTGCGTTCGTTGAGCACGGTATTTGTCGGCTCGGCCATCGCGCTGCTATCTGCAGCGACGCTGGTGGTGTGCTTGCTGCCTGAAACCCTCGGCACAGGAGCCGGCGAAGAGGACGATGAGGAAGAGGAAGGTTTTTCGGCCCTGCTTCCCGCCTTGCGCGATCGCCGGCTCGGTGGATTGCTGCTGTGCTTCATGTTGCTCGAGCTGTCGGGCAGCTGGGTCGAGACCGTGCTGCCGCTCAGCGTGCATGCCGCTGGGACGTTGAGCCCTTCGGGAGTGGGCCTGCTTTTCACCTTTGGCTCGATACTCACCGCCGTCTTGCAGATTCCGGTCACTCGCCTGACGGCCCGATTCAATGCGCGTTGCCTGGTGCTTGCCAGCGCGGCCTTGTCGATCGCGGCCTTGGGCGTTCTCCTGGCGTCGCCCAGCCTCGTCGCGCTGGTCGTGGCAGTAACGTGCTTCTCGACTGCCGACGTGGTTTGCGGACCGCTGATGCCTTCGGCCGTTAACGAACTGGCCGCACCGAAGACGCGCGCGACGTACATGGCCGCGGTTTCGGTCGCTAACGATGTGAAGGACACCATCGGGCCGGCCAGCGGAACCCTGTTGTTCGCCATCGCGGCGTCGCTGCCATGGGTGGCAGGCATTCCATTGGTGGGGCTGGCGGCGTGGGGGCTTGCCGCGACGTTGGCGCAATCGGCATCAAGACCGACGGTATGAATCGGGCGCAATATGCAGGTAGCGGCCAGTCGGCAGCTCGCAAGAAAATGAGGAGCCAACCCTGTGAGAACCCAGACTTCATCACGTCCGCCATGGATACTGCTTGCCACGGCCGTCGTTTTCCTGCTGCTGGGCATGGCGCTGGCCATGCTCGGCGTACGCCTTGTCGCCCTCGGCGGCTCGCTGCATTACCTCGTGTTCGGCCTTGGGCTCATCGCCGTTGCGGCCTTGCTCTATGCGCGTCGGCAAGTGGCCATCTCGCTCTACGCGGCCATGCTCGTGCTCACCACCGTGTGGGCGCTGTACGAGGTCGGCCTCGATTTCTGGCAACTGCTGCCACGACTGGACGTCTGGTTCGCGCTCGGACTCTGGCTCGCACTGCCCTTCATACGTCGCCCGCTGCGAGCGACGTCGATTCCTTATCCGGCGGCATCCCTTGCCGTGGGTCTGGTCTTCGCCCTGGTCGTGGGGTTGGTGAGCCTGCCCCGTGAGTCGACCACCATCGAGGGCCACCTCGCACGCGGCCTCGACGCGGTCCTGCCGACAGCGGCCCTCGGCCCGGGTGGTACACCGGCCGGCGAGTGGCACTCGTATGGGGGAACGCCGTTCGGTCAGCGCTACTCGCCCCTGGACCAGATCAATGCCCAGAACGTGGGTAAGCTGACGAAGGCGTGGGAATTCCATACCGGCGATCTTCCGGGTCCCCAGGATCCGGTCGAGATCACCAACCAGGTCACGCCGCTGAAGATCGGCGACACCCTGTATGTGTGCACGCCGCATAGCATCGTGATTGCCGTGGATGCGACGACGGGCAAGGAGCAGTGGCGCTTCGATCCGAAAATCCAGAGCGCGAACGGCACCTTCAAGATGTGGGAACACATGACCTGCCGCGGCGTCTCGTATCACAACGATGCCGACTACGCGGCCGCCGGCGCAGCCTCGCCGGCGACAGCCACGACCACGGCCGTAGCCTCCGCCGCACCCGCCGTCACAGACTGCCCGCGCCGCCTCTTCCTGCCCACGGCCGACGCACGCCTGATCGCGCTCAATGCGGACAACGGTCAGATCTGCACCGGCTTCGGCGACAAGGGCACCATCCAGCTGCTCACCGACAATCTCGATGGGCGGATGCTGCCTGGCGGTTATTACTCGACGTCACCTCCGGCGATCACGCGCGACCTGGTCATCATCGGTGGCCATGTAAGCGACAACTACTCCACGCACGAAGCGTCGGGTGTCATTCGTGCCTTCGACGTACACGACGGGCATCTGGTCTGGAACTGGGACGCGGCCAATCCCGAAGAAACCACTCCGCTGCCCGCGGGCCAGCACTACACGCGTAACTCCCCGAACGTGTGGTCGGTGATGAGCGTGGACGAAGGACTGGGCCTGGTCTACCTGCCGATGGGTAACCAGACCCCGGACACCTGGGGCGCCGACCGCACCCCCGGTGCCGAGAAATACGCCGCCGGCGTGGTCGCGCTGGAGATCGCCACGGGCAAGGTGCGCTGGAACTACCAGTTCACCCACCACGATCTCTGGGACAAGGACGTCAGCGCGCAGCCCACCCTCGTCGACCTGAAGACAGCTTCCGGCGTGCAGCCCGCGGTGATCTCCACCAGCAAGCAGGGCAGCATCTACGTGCTGAACCGCCTGACCGGGAAACCCATCTTTCCCATCGACGAAGTGCCGGTCGCCCAGGGTGCCGTGCAGGGCGACCACACCTCGCCGACGCAGCCAAGATCGCAGCTCAACTACGACCCGCCGAAGCTCACCGAGGCGGACATGTGGGGCACCACGCCCTTCGACCAGGTGATGTGCCGCATCCGCTTCAAGTCCATGCGTTACGACGGTCCGTACACCCCGCCCGGCCTCACCGAGACCCTGATCCACCCGGGCAACGCCGGCGTCTTCGATTGGGGCGGCATCTCCGTCGATCCGGTTCGCCAGATCGCCTTCACCAACCCCAACTCGTTCGCCTTCGTCTTCCGCCTGGTTCCAGCGGCGGAGGTCGCGCGCAGGGAAGCCTCGACCAGCGAGAGTTCGGGCGTGCATCCCGATACCGGTGCGCCTTACGGCGTCGAGATCTCTCCTCTGCTCAGTGCGCTTGGCATTCCCTGCCAGGCGCCGCCGTGGGGCTGGGTGTCGGCGGTGGACCTGACCACCGGCAAGGTGATCTGGAAGCACAAGAACGGCACGACACGTGACAGCGCTCCCTTCGGCATTCCGCTACCCCTCGGTGTTCCCGGCCAGGGCGGCACGCTTATCACGGCCGGCGGTGTCGCCTTCTTCGGCGCGACGCTGGACTCCTACTTGCGCGCGTACGACGTCACCGACGGAAAACAATTGTGGAGCAGCCGCCTGCCTGCCGGTGGCCAGGCCACGCCGATGAGTTTCAAGGGAAAGGACGGCCGCCAGTACATCGTCATCATGGCCGGCGGCCATGGCTCGCTTGGCACGAAGATGGGTGACTCGGTGGTCGCCTACGCGCTGCCTGCGCCATAAATAAACCCAAATTTGCAAATATCCCCAGAATGCCCCAACCTCCGACGGATGCCAGATGGCAGTCCGTCGGAGGTTGGGGATGTTCGCTTTTCGCAGGCCGCATGGCCGTCTCGCCGGGTGCATGGGCGCCCTGGCGCTTTCCACGCTGGTCGCCGCGAGCGCGCCGGCACTCGCCAGTGAGTCGCCGGCCGCCTCGCCCGGCACGGCAACGACGCACCGCATCGCTTACGACCGCTACTCGCTCATCATCGACGGCAAGCCGACCTATCTGTGGTCGGGCTCCTTTCATTACTGGCGCCTGCCATCCCCCGATCTGTGGACCGATGTCCTGCAGAAGATGAAAGCCGCCGGCTTCAACGCGGTGGAGATTTATTTCGATTGGGGGTATCACTCGCCACGGCGCGGGGTCTACGACTTCTCCGGCATTCGCGACGTCGACCGTCTGCTCGATATCGCACGCGACGTCGGCATCTACGTGATTGCGCGCCCCGGCCCGTACATCAACGCCGAAACGGACGGCGGCGGATTCCCTGGATGGCTGGTCACCACGGCCGGCAAGCCGCGCTCCACCGATCCCGAATACACCGCCGCGTATCGCGAGTGGATGACCCAGATCGATCGCGTGCTCGCGCGTCATCAGTTCACCGATGGCCGCGGCAGCGTGCTGCTTTACCAGGTGGAAAACGAGTTCTACAACGACTCCGCCGATGGCCGTCGCTACATGCAGGATCTCGAAGACAAGGCCCATGCCGACGGCATCACCGTACCGCTCATCGGCAACCACAACAGCAATTTCTTCAGCGGTGTCGGCGCGGTGGATATGCCCGGTTTCGACTCGTATCCCGCCGACTTCGATTGCACGCGACCGGAACGCTGGAACAGCGTGTACGACTTCGCCAGCGAACGAAAGGAACTGACCCGCTGGCCGCTGTTCTTCCCCGAGTACCAGGGCGGCGCGTTCGACGTGTGGGGCGGTCCGGGCTACGAAGCCTGCCGTAAACTCACCGGCCCCGATTTCGAGCGTGTGTTCTACGAGGCGACCATGGCCGCCGGCTCGACCATGCAGAATTTCTACATGACCTACGGCGGCATCAACTGGGGCTGGCTGTCGTCGCCGGGCGTGTATACCTCGTACGACTACGGTGCGGCGATCGCCGCCAGTCGCCGGCTCACCGACAAGTACGACCAGCAGAAGCTCATCGGCTACATGACCCAGGCCGTCGCGCCCCTGACGCGAACCGATGCGGTGGCGAGCGCGGTGCCGGAGAACCCGCGCCTTCATGTCGACGTGCGCGTCAATCCGGACGATGGCACGCGCTTCTACATCCTGCGTCATGCGGATGCGGCGGATACATCGAACGATGCGACGCACCTGGCCATCGCGTTGGGCAAGGGGGATGCAACGACGATCCCGCAGCAGCCCGGTACGGCGATCCACATCGACGGGCGCGACTCGAAGGTTCTCCTGGCCAATTACCGCTTCGGCAAACAGGATCTCGCGTATTCGACGTCCGAACTGATGACGCAGATGCGACTTGGCGACCGGGATGTCGCTGTGCTTTACGGCCGACACGACGAGGACGGAGAAACCGTGTTGCGCTACGCGACCGAACCGACCACCCACGTTCTCGACGGCAAGGTCGCCGTACATTGGGATTCGGGCTCGCACACGTTGCGCCTCAACTACCGCCACGCCGGCCTTGCGCGCGTCGCGATCGGCCAGGGCGATGCGTCCCTGCTGCTGTTGATCGGAGACAACGACGCGGCGACGCGCTTCTGGCGTGTGGATACCCCGACAGGACCCATCCTCGTGCGTGGCCCCTATCTGGTCCGCAGCGCCGTGCGCAACGGCGACCAGTTCGCGCTCACCGGCGATACCGACAAGGCCGGCGATATCGAGCTGCTAGCCACCCCGGACACCCGCGGCTTCACGTGGAATGGTGCGCCGGTGCATACCGACACCACCGCCTCGGCGACCTTGCAAGGCCGCCTCGATGGCCCCGTACCGGTGGCGCTGCCGACCCTGACCACATGGCACATCAGCGATGCCGCACCGGAGATCGCACCCGCCTTCGACGACAACGACTGGCTCGCTGCCAGCCGGACCTCGACACCGAATCCGTACTGGGACCACAAACTGCCGATTCTCGACAGCGACGCCTATGGTTTCCACCACGGCCATGTCTGGTACCGCGGTCATTTCAAGGCCACCGGCAAGGAAGCCGCGATCCAGCTCGCCGCCAACACCGGCGTGCATCTCGGCAACCATGGCATTTTCACGGCATGGCTCAACGGACACTTCCTCGGTAACAACCCGAGTGGTGCGCAGCAGTTCGCGATCGATCCAGCGTGGCTGAAGCCCGGTGCCGACAATGTCGTCTCCGTTCTCGTCGAGAACACCGGACACAACCAGGAAGAGCACAACGGCGCATTTCGCGAGCCGCGCGGCTTGATCGCCGCGTCCTTCGCGAATGGCTCCACAGATATCCGCTGGAAGATCCAGGGCAATGTCGGCGGCGAGAACCTGCCGGATCCGGTCCGCGGTCCGTTCAACGCCGGCGGCCTCTACGGCGAGCGCATGGGCTGGCAGTTGCCCGGATTCCCGGATGGCAAATGGGCTACGACGACCCTGCCCCGCACGACCGACAAGCCGGGTGTCGACTGGTATCGCAGCAGCTTCCATCTGGACATCCCGACGGGGCACGACCTGCCGATCGCGCTTCGCATTCACGATGCAGCACCCCACCACTACCGCGCCGTCGTCTTCGTCAACGGCTGGCAGATCGGGCGTTACATCAGCGACGTCGGTCCGCAGACGGACTTCGAACTTCCCGCCGGACTGCTGAACACCCATGGCGACAACACGATCGCCATCGCCGCATGGAGCACGGCGCAGGACGGTGGATTGGGCGAGGTGTCTCTGGTGGCACAGGGCAGTTACCGGAGCGCACTGGACGTGAAATCCGTCGCCGCGCCCGACTACCCGCAGGTGATGCGAGCACAAGCAGGCTTGCCGGTTAGGACACCGCCGAACGCGGGTCATTGATCCGTTGCTCAGTGCAGCGACCATGCCTCGTGCACGACGGCATGGTCGCTTGTCGGGCTACGCCCCCGTAGAACGGTGTCTGCGATAGCGCTTCGCACACGCGCTTGACGGATAACGCGGGCATGGCATTAACTCCGCCGGAGTGGCCCCTCGTCGATCCGTCAGGGTCGAAGCCAACACCTTTCATCAAGCCACCCAGGGAAGCGACTCCATGAAAGCCCATGCCTCGATCGCGCTGCTTGCGTTGCTCATCATCCCCACCGTCGTCTCCGCGCAGTCCAGCGGATGCGACGCGAAGCGTCAGTCGATAGAAACCGAGATCGCCTACGCGCAGAACCACGACAACACGTCTCGCGTGCGGGGTCTGCAGACCGCGCTTGCGGAAGTGACGGCGCATTGCACCGAAGCCTCCCTGCAAAGCGCTGCCAACAACAGGATCGCCAAAGCTCGGGACCACGTGACAGAGAAAGCGCACGAACTCCAGGAAGCCAAGGCGCAGGGCAAGAGCCCGAAGAAAATAGCGGACCGCCAGCGCAAGCTCGACCAGGCCCACGCGGATCTGGAACAGGCGCTGCTCGACGCGGGAGCGTGATCAGGCCCCCGAAGGGGCGATCTCGCTCGCCTCGGAACGCTCCCGCAGGCTGACGAAGATCATCGCCGCTGCCACCAGCAACACCACGCCGGCGCCAACGAAAACCCCGGATGCCCCGGCGCGATCGAACACGAGACCGCCAGCGGCCGCGCCCAGCGTGATAGCGAACTGCACCGCCGCCACGATCAGGCCACCGCCGCTCTCGGCTTCGTCGGGAACGGTCTTCGTGATCCAGGTGGTCCATGCCACCGGCACGGCGCCGAAGGCCATGCCCCACAGCGCGACGAGCAGCGCATCGGCGATCGGCGCACGACCCAGCGCCACCAGCGCGAGGGCAATCGCACTCATCGCCAGCGGCATCAGCAGCAAGGTCATCCGCAGGCTACGCTCGAGAACGAAGCCGGCAAGCGACGTGCCGATGAAGTTGGCGACGCCGAAGCCAAGCAGGATCACCGAAAGCCCGTTCACGCCCACGCCGGTCACCCCTTCGAGGAAGGGCCGCAGGTAGGTGAAGAAGGCGAAGTGCCCGGTGAACACCAGCAGCACCGAGATCATGCCCGCGCGCATCGCCGGGCGCTTCATGACATCGACCAGCGTACCCATGCGTGCCGAACCCGTCGGTGCCATCTTCGGCAGCACGACAAGCTGCCAGAAGAACGCCAGCACGCCGATCACCGTCGCGATCAGGAACACGTTGCGCCAGCCGATGAGATGACCGAAGTAACTACCCAGCGGCGCCGCGGCCACGGTGGCGACGGAGACGCCACTGAAGATGATCGACAGCGCTCGCGGGACCATCGCCTCGGGCACCAGGCGCATCGCGACAGCGGCGGACATCGTCCAGAAGCCGCCGATGGCGATGCCGAGCAGCACGCGACCGACCAGGACCAGCGAGAGCGTCGGCGCAAAGGCGACCAGCAGGTTCGAGGCAACCAGGAGGACCGAGAAGGAAAGCAGCACGATCCGTCGGTCGGTGTTACGGGTGAGCACCGAAATGAGCAGGCTGGTGACCAGGGCGACGGCCGCCGTCGCGGTGACGGTCTGCCCCGCCATGCCTTCGGTCACACCCAGGCTCGCCGCCATGGGGGTGAGCAGGCTCGCCGGCAGGAACTCGGCCGTAATCAGCGCGAAAACACCCAGGGTCACCGCGAAGACCGCGCCCCAGGCGGGCTGCTCCGTTACTGCCACCGTGTCACAGGTTTCCGCACAAGCCGACATGTCGCATTCCGTCCAACCAAGGAAAGTCAGCATGGTAGGCGCCCCAGGCCGGACGGTATATGATGGCAAATCCTTAATATTTGATCATGCGTCCGGATCATGCCCCTTCCTGCCTTTGCCGACGAATCCGACGCCGCGAGCGAACTGCTCCTGGGGATGCGTCTGGTCGGCGTGAACTACCGGCGCATCGAACTGGCCCGGCCCTTCGGCGTCGGATTCAAGGGCGAACCCGGTCACGCGCAGTTTCACTTCATCGGCCGAGGCCCCGTGCTGCTGCGCACGCACAACGACAGGTTGCTCCCGCTTGAAACCGGCGATGCCGTGCTGCTGCCGCAGGGTGGTCCGCACATGCTGCTCTCGTCGGCGGACGTGCCCTCGCGCGATGTCACGGATTTCCTGACCACGCCGTTGTGCAACAGCGTCTCCGATATCCACCCCGAATGCGAAGCGACGGCGCGGGCAGCCGGCGCCCTGATCTTCAGCGGATGCATGGAATTCGAACTGGGCGGTATGCAGCCGCTCGTCACGGCGATGCCCGAGGTGATGCTGGTCGGCACCCTGCTCGACCGCTACCCCGAGCTGCGTCCGATGCTCGATGCGATGGAGCGCGAGTCCTGTCACAGGCGTGCCGGTTTCGCCGGCATTCTCGCCCGACTGGCCGATGTCGTCTCCGCGATCATCGTCCGCGGCTGGGTGGAATCGGGCTGCGGCGACGCATCCGGCTGGTTGAAGGCATTGCGCGACCCGCGACTGGGCAAGGCGATCGTGGCCATGCACCGCGAACCGGGTCGCAACTGGACGGTGGCCGAACTCGCCGACGAAATGGGCAGCTCGCGTTCGGTGTTCGCCGAGCGCTTCCTCGCCGTCACCGGCATGACCCCGGTGCGCTACCTCACCGAACTGCGCATGCGCCTGGCCGCGCAATGGATCGGCCGGGACAGCGCGACGATCGAGAGCGTGGCTTTCCAGCTGGGCTACGGCTCCCTGGCGGCCTTCAGCCGCGCGTTCAAGCGGGTGATCGGGGAGCCGCCGGGAGCGGTGCGCCAGGCCGCCAGGTGATCGCCAGGGCTTGATAAGGGAGCGGCTCAGAGAAACCTGTAGTTGAACGTCACCGTGACACTGTTCGGTGGCGCGTAGTACAGGTTGCTGTACTGGTCGAGTACGAAGTACTTCCGGTTGAGCAGGTTGTCCGCATTGAGCTGCAGCGAGGCCTGCGGCGAGAACGCGTACTTCGCCATGGCACTTATCAGCATCACCGACGACTGGTTCACCGTCTGCGGGCCTTGCGGACCATCGACCGGCGTATGGCTGGCCGACTGCCAGTTGGCGCCGCCGCCGACGGTCACGTGACGCCAGCGACCCGGCAACGTGTATGTGGTGAAGAGACGGACCAGGGTACGCGGCAAGGCGGTACGCAGTGCCGTACTCCTGCCATCGTCGCCCAGCCCCTTGATGTTGAAGTGCGACCAGCCCAGCGTGCCATTCCACGTATCGGAAAGCTGGCCTGAGACTTCGGCCTCGAAGCCTCGCGACTTGGTGCCGTTGACCGGATAGTAGGCCTGCGTGCGTCCGTCCGGCAGGAACTCGCCGACGGCCGCCTCGGCCACGTTGTCCTGGCGGGTCTCGAAGAACGTGAGCGATGTATTCAACAGGCCACCGAAGTGACGGCCCTTGATACCGACCTCGCGGCTGCTGCCCGTCATCGGATCGAGGAAGCTGCCGTCGGCACGACGGTTGTCCTGCGGATCGAAGATTTCCGTGTAGCTGGCAAACGCCGAGTACGTCGGGTCGATCTCGTAGATCAGGCCGGCATACGGCATGGTCTTGCTTTCGTTCTGGTGGTAGGTGCCAGCGGATGCATCGTCGGTGTCGTTCTTCCAGCGCGCATAGCGCGCGCCGGCGACGAGCTTGAGTGGATCGGCCAGCTGCAGGCGCGTCGCGACATACAGGCCGCTCTGTACCGTGCGTGCGATGTTCGCGCGGTCGCCCGTGGCCGCAAAATCGGGAAACGGGTAGTCGCCGTTCCAGGCGAGAAAATTGTCGATCGGTGCCAGATCGCCGTGGGCATGCTCGATCGAGTCCTTCGTATAGTGCGAACCGCTCGCGCCGACGACCAGCTCATGCTCGCGTCCGAACGCCTCGAACGGGCCGGACGCGTACAGATCCAACATGTTCTGGCGACCGCGGTCGCGCCCCTGGTAAGCGTAGGGATCCACGCCGGCGCCGGTGTCGCGGTTGGGAAATCCATAGACATAGAACAGCTGCGAATCGCCCTGGGTCTCGCGGTGGCTGGCCATGGCATGTCCCTGCCAACCGCTGCCGAACTCATGCTTGAGATCGATGAAGGCCGTCTTCGTGGTGTTGGTCCAGCGCGTCCAGTCGGCCGCACTGGTGAATCCGCGACGCCATGCGATGAAGCCGCCGTCGTCGTAGAACACCGGATACGAGCCCCAGGTCACGCCCTTGGGTTTGGATTTCTGCCAATCGAAGCCCACGCTCAGCGTCGTGCTCGCGTCCAGGTCGGCATCGACAACGCCGTAGAGCACATCCTTCTTGCTGCTGTAGCGGTCGAGATAAGCGTTCCCTTGCTCATGGGTGGCGACCACGCGGCCGCGCACGCTACCGGAAGCGTTCAGTGGCGAGGACACGTCCACCGATTCGCGCTGCGTGTTGTAAGAGCCGTAGCTGACGGTCGCGTCGGCCTGCAGTGTGTGGCTGTCCGCATGCTTGCGCACGAAATTGATCAGGGCAGACGGGCTACCTGCGCCACTGAGCAGGCCGGACGCACCGCGAACCACTTCGATGCGATCGTAGATCGAGGTATCCAGGCTGCCATCCGCGGAGCTTGCGTTGATGCCGGGCGCGACGGGAACACCGTCGTAGGCCATGTTCTCGATCGGAAAGCCGCGCGCGTAGAACACCACGCGCTCGCTGTCATACGCACTGGAGAACACACCTGTCGTACTGTCGAGTACGCGGCGAACGGAGGTGAGGTTCTGGTCTTCGATGCGCTGTTCGGTGATGACACTGACCGACTGCGGCGTATCCTGCAGCGAAAGCGGCAGCCGCGTCGCGACGGCCGTCTGCTCGACGGTGTAGTTCGACGTGCGCTGTCCCTGTACTTTCACCGCGTCGAGCGTGGTGGCGGTATCCGTGGTCACCGACTGTGCCTGCGCTGCGGCAGGTAAGAACAGAGCAAGGCCAATGGCCCGCGAAAGCAGCCGAGGACGGCTGGTACGACGTTCAAGCATGGTTTGATGCCCCTGGGCGAGTGGCCTACGCAAGCGGGAGTCTCGCTTGCATGAAAGTCACGACGGGGGGCTGGCTTGACACGGCTGGCAGGTCGCTTCGCCGCGAAGTCTAGCAAATGCGAACTCGCACGTGTAGGCCGCATCATCCTGGGACGAAGACCACCCTTGCCTTTCCGCTGTCGGCATCCCAGGCCGTCTGGACGTCCGAGAGCGGCAGCGCTCGCGTGGCAATCTTCAGGTTGGCGGGCATCGCCGCGGCAAAGACCTGCCCCGCGGCTGCAAGAAGATCCGGCAACGGAACGCTCTTGACGCCACTGCCCATCAGCACGATGGCCGACGACCTCAGCGCCGCGCCCGGCAAGCGGATATCGCCGCCGCTGGCACTGCCCACCTGCACGAAACGCACCGGGCGCGCGTCGTCGACGGCTTTCGCAATCGCGACGATGATCGTCTCGGCGCTCTTTCCCCACAGGTAATCGACAACCACGTCGATCCCTTCCTCGAACTGCTGCCGGAGCGCTGCCTCGAATCGCGACACGCCATCGGCATCGCTTCCGTCCAGTTGGAACGGAAGGACGATATCGGCGCCGATTGCCTCGACCGATGCCAGCGCCGCGGCGTCGCGAGCGGTCGCGATGACCTTTCCCGCGCCGAGGTGCTTTGCCAGCTGCACGGCCAGCCGTCCCGCGATACCCGTCGCGCCGTTGATCAACACGGTATCGCCGCGCTTGAGCTGCGCACGGTAGACGAGCGCGGCCCACGCCGACATGCCCGGGTTTGCCAGTGCGGCGGCGGTAACGTCGTCGAGACCGTCCGGCACCGGAATGCAGAAGCCGGCACGTACGCGCGTGACCTCGCACGCGACCGGGTGAAGTGAGTGAGCGGCGAGGCGGTGACGGCGATCAGTTCCTCTCCCTCGACGGCGGCGGGAGCGTCGATATCGGCGAACACGGGCGGCTTACCCGCCTCGAACATGACGGCTGCCTTCACGATGCACCTCCAGTAAATCTAACGTTGTTAGAGTTAATCTAACCGTGTTAGATTAACTTCGCAACCCCAGGCGGCAGGCCCGTATGAAAGTGAATCGCGACATCATCGTGCAGGCCGCCCTTCGCCTTCTGGATGAAACCGGCCTGGAAGACCTCACGCTGCGCAAGCTGGCGCAGACGCTCGACATCCAGGCGCCCACGCTCTACTGGCACTTCAAGAGCAAGGACGCCCTGATCGACGAGATGGCGACGCTCGTCCTTGTCGATGGCGCGGCGAATCTCATGCCCGGCGAACCGTCGGACGACTGGCGGGTGTGGGTATCCTCGTTCGGGCAAGGCCTGCGTCGAACCCTGCTCGGTTACCGTGATGGCGGCAGGATGATCGCCGGTACCCGCCTCACCAACACGCTGTTCCAGGAAACCGCCGAGCGGATCGGTGGCCACCTTACCCAGGCAGGGTTCACGACACGCCAGGCGGTCACGCTACTAAGCGCTGTCTACACCTTCACGGTGAGCTTCGCGATCGAGGAACAGGCGGTATTCCCCAGACCCGGCGAACGCTCGCCGGCGTACGACATCGACATGCGCAAGACGCATCTGGATCCCGACGCGTTCCCCCTGCTTCGAGAGGCCGGCGACGTCCTCTTCGACCGGTTCGACCAGCGCTTCGACGAAAGCATCGACCTGATGCTTCGCGGCGCGGCGACCTTGCTGCCGGGATAAGCCTCGATGTCATCCCTGACGACGCTCCTCGACGATGTCCGCGCATGCACCTTGTGCGCTCCCCATCTGCCCCTCGGTCCCCGGCCGGTCGTGCAGATGTCGGCATCCTCGCGCATCCTCATCGCGGGCCAGGCGCCGGGGCGAAAAGTGCATGAGACCGGTATCCCGTTCAACGACGTCAGTGGCGACAGGCTGCGCCAGTGGCTGGGCCTGTCGCGGGAGGACTTCTACGACCCGACCAAGCTGGCCATCCTCGGCATGGGCTTCTGCTTTCCCGGAACGGGCAAGTCCGGCGACCTGCCGCCACGCCCCGAGTGCGCGCCGACATGGCGGGCCCCGTTGCTCGCGCACCTGAAGAACGTGCGGCTGACGCTGGTCCTCGGCCACTATGCGATGGCGTACCACCTGCCCGGCCGGGGCAAGACGCTCACCGATGTCGTTACCGGATGGCGGCGCGACTGGCCGTCGATCGTTCCGCTTCCGCACCCCAGCCCGCGCAACCAGGCGTGGCTGAAGCGCAATCCGTGGTTCGAGCGCGACCTGCTCCCGGTGCTTCGCTCGAGGGTTGCCGAGGTGCTACGCGACGGCGACTGATACGACGCCTCACGCCTGAAACAGGCTGATCTGCGCCGTGGTGAGGTTCGCGAAGCTGTCGCCCAAGGGCCCGAGGATCGCATCGGCGATCGGCTGCAGCTGGCTGGTCAGGTAATGCTCGTAGTCGATCCGGGATTCGCGCGCCTCGAGCGGTTCGGGTCCGTTTCGCGTCATCACATAGCTGATCCATCCGCCGTTCTGGTACTGGCGTGGACGCTGGTTACGCACGTTGTAATCGTCGGCCATCCGCGCCGCCCGTACCTGCGGCGGCGTATTGCTCCGGTAGTCGGCGAGCTTGCCGCGAAGTCGCTTGCGATAGACGAGGAGGTCGTCGAACTCACCGGCAAGCAGGCTGCGCGTGTACTCGCGGACGAAGTCGGCATAGGGCTGCTCCTTGAAGATGCGCAGGTACAGCGCCTGCTGGAACGTCTGCGCCAGCGGGGTCCAGTCGCTGCGTACGGTTTCCAGCCCGCGATAGACGACCTCTTCTGCGCCATCGTCGGAGATCACCAGTCCGGCATAGCGCTTCTTGCTGCCGAGCTCGCTACCGCGAATGGTGGGCATGAAGAAGCGCTGGTAGTGCGTATCGAATTCGATCTCGAGTTCACTCTTCAGGCCAAGCGTGTCGGCCAGGTGTTCGCGCCACCACCGGTTCACGCGCTCCACCAGATGATCCGCAATGGCGGTCGCCTCGGCCTCGCTGCGGCGCTGCTTCAGCCAGATGAAGATCGAGTCGGTATCGCCGTAGATGACGTCGTAGCCTTCGGCTTCGACCAGCTCGCGCGTGCGCCGCATCACATCATGACCACGCAGGGTGACCGCCGAGACCAGTTCCGGATCGAAGAAGCGGCAGTTGGGTGCACCGAGCACACCGACGAACGAGTTCATCAGCAGCTTCAGCGACTGGCTCTGCGCCTGGTTGCCCTGTCGTTTCGCCTCGTCGCGACGCTCCCATAGTTGGGTGACGATGGCCGGCAGGCAATGCCTGGTACGCGAGAAGAAACGTCCGTGCACGCCGGGCACGGCGGCCGCGGCCGACGTGTCCAGGGCGCCTTCGGCGAGCCCGACGGGATCGACCAGGAAGGTTCGGATGATCGACGGGTAAAGGCTCTTGAAGTCCAGCACCAGCACCGAGTCGTACAACCCGGGGCGGGAATTCATGACGAAACCGCCGGGGAACGCCTTCTCGGCGATGTCGCCGACATTCGGCGCCACGTAGCCTTCGCGGTGCATGCGCGGCAGGTATTGGTGATCGAACGCGGCGATGGAACCACCGAAGTGATCGGCCTGCAGGCCGGTGACATGCGCTCGTTCGAGCATGAAGTCGAAGAGCTTCGCCTTGGCGAATATCCGTGTGACGAGCTCGCAGTCCTTGAGGTTGTAGCGCGCCAGGGCAACTTTATCTTCGTGGAAGCGACGCTCGATCTCGGCCATCCGGTGGTAGGGATCGTCGATCGACTTACCCTCGCCGAGCATCGTCTGCGCGACGTTTTCGAGGCTATAGGACGAGAAGCTCCACTGTGCGGAACGGACCGCTTCGATGCCGTCGATGACCAGGCGCCCGGCCATGGGGGCAAACAGGAAGCCCTCGCGCCGGGAATGACCGCGCCACTCGATGGGCTGCGCGCCGCGCCCCAGCAGCAGCGGGATGCCGTACTTGTCCGCGTGCGCCTGGAGAAGGCGAAGGTCGAACTGGACGAGGCTCCAGCCGATGAGGGCATCCGGGTCGTGCTCGACGAACCAGGCGTTCAGCCAGTGAATGACCTGCGCGGGATCGGAAACGTATGTCAGTTCGAAGTCGTCCGGCGGCGTGTCGTCCATGCCGGCCTCGCCAAGCATGATCACCTGCCGCTGCCCGCAGCCTTCCAGCGCCAGCGAATAAAGATCGCCTTCGGCACTCGTCTCGATATCCAGCGACACCACGCGCAACGACGGCCGGTAATCGGCGACAGGCCTGAGCTTGGGATCGAGAATGACGTCGCCCTCTTCCGCGCCACCTTCGAGGGTGACGGCTGCGGTGATGAAGCGCTCCATCATGTAGCGCTCGGGGGGACGTATGTCGGCCTCGTACAAAGGGATGCCGCGATCCCTCAGTCGCTTCTCGAGCAGGATCATCTGCCTGTGACTTCGCGCGTAGAGGCCGAGCACGGGCTCCTGGGCGAACGTTTTCAGTGGCAGTGGACGTATGTCCACCGAGCCGATCCTGCGAGCGACGCCTTCGATATCCGCTTGCTGCGATGCCCTGGCGAAGGCCACGGACTGCTGCGCGGTGATGACGACACGCTTCGGCCCTTTGTCGGTCGCCAGCCAGAACTCGACGTCGGTCCCGTGCCCCGTGTCCCGCCAATGGCGGGTAAGGATGAAACCCTGTCGGGTCGGGGACGTCACTGCGGTATCCTGCGGGTCGGCTGAAGCGTGAATTGTGCCATCCAGGGACATGGTATAGATCCAAACGTTCAAGACACGACCGCTGCTTCGGCGAATAGTCCTCCGTCTTCAAACAAGGCCCACGCTATGAATGACTCCGTCCTCAGCCAGAGCTTCCTCGATGCCCAGCGCGAGCGCCTGCTCGACCTGCGCAAGCAGCTGGTCGGTACCGCCGACGCGGCGGGCGACGAAGAAGGCCTGCTCCAGCAGACGGCCGGCGGCGAGCCGCAGGATTCGGGCGACGACGCCGAACGCTTCGCCCAGCAGGATCGGGACGAGTCCATCCTGAGCCACAACGAGGGCCGTCTCACCGTCGTCGACCGCGCGCTGGCCAAACTCGACGAGGGCACCTACGGCATCTCGGACGGCAACGGCGAGACGATCTCCAAGGCTCGCCTCGAGGCCATCCCCGAGACGATCTACACGATCGAGGAAATGGAACAGCACGAGCGCGCCGAGCGCGCCGCCCGCTAGGCCGCGCTTCCCGAAACGAGGGACCAAAACTGCAAGGAGCGCAGGGCCATCTGCTGCTACGTTGCCGCCATGAACTTACGTATCGGCATCGTCGGCGGTTCCATGGGCGGTTTGTTCGCAGCCAGCGTACTGCGTGCCGCCGGGCATGACGTGCATGTTTTCGAACGCTCCGAACGCGGACTGGAGGGCCGCGGCGCGGGCCTGGTGGGTCAACGGGAGCTGTATGCGATCCTGCGCATGCTCGGCTGCGAACAGGCCGCCCGCGTCGGCGTGCTCGCCCACGAACGGATCACCTTCGCACGAAACGGCAGCATCGCCCAGCGCGACGTGACGCCGCAGACGCAGATCTCATGGGATCACCTCTATCGCACCGTGCGGCACCTTTTACCGCCTGCGGCGTACCGCGTGGGTGCGCGGGTCGTTCGTGTCGAGAACGGGGCTTCGGCAGCAAGCGTGATACTCGATGACGGCCAGACGCATCGCTTCGACCTGGTCATCGGCGCCGACGGTATCGGTTCGGTGGCGCGGGCGGCGGTGAGCCATGGCCCCACCGCGAGCACCTATGCGGGCTATGTCGCCTGGCGCGGACTGATTGCCGAGGACACGCTTCCTGCCGAAGCCGCGAAGGTGCTGTCCGAACGCTTCGCCTTCTACCACATGCACGGATCGCAGATCCTCGGCTATCTGGTCCCCGGTCCGGGCGGCGAGACGGCGCCGGGTCAGCGGCGCTACAACTGGGTGTGGTACCGACAGGCGGCCGAGGGTGTCGCGCTCGATCGGTGGCTCACCGGCAGCGACGGGCGTCTTCGCGAGTACTCGGTGGCGCGGGGCGACATACCGGACACCCTGCGCGATGAACTGTGGACCGCGGCGCGCGAGCTGCTGCCCACGCCTTTCGCCCTGGCGGTGGAGGCCGAACCCACACCGTCCATCCAGGCGATCTTCGACTACGAGAGCACGCGCATGGTCCGCGACCGCGTGGCCCTCCTCGGCGATGCCGCCTTCGTCGTGCGGCCGCACACGGCGATGGGCGTGGCCAAGGCCGCAGGCGATGCCATGACGCTCGTGGCCGCACTGGATCGCCTGCCTCTGGAGAAGGCGCTGGTCGTTTACGAGGCCGAACGCCTGGCCGAGGGACACCGCCTTGCGGTCTACGGCAGGGAACTCGGGCGCCCCCTGACCGCCTGAAGTGCCGACCTCCGCACATTTGTCGTATCCGACCCCCTGACCACGATAGACGGCGGCGGCAGCGCCCCGATATGCTTCGGCGCAGGGGAAGTAGGGGTATGACGTGTCTGAGTTGACGACGAAAAGCATCCTCCACACGCGCACGTCGCATTTCGTGTCGGGGGTCGCCACAGGCATGGCCATCACGGGACCCACCGACGACGGTTTCCTGCACATGCACTTCTTTCGCGAAGTGCAGCGCATTACCAATGACGACGTACCTGCGCGCTCGTTGTCGCCGAACGAGATGGAGCTGGCCTGGGGTCACGCGGAGGCGAACATCCATCTGCATCGCGAGGAGATCGCGGTGATCTCGATCCCGGTCGGACGCCTGCCCGTCATCAGTACCTCGATCGCCCGCGCCATGCGCTTCGTGGCCACCCTGACGACGCGATCCCCGTGAGCCGAACTCAGGGACTCTGCCGGTCGTTCTCGGCGGAGATCTCCTGCATGTCGAGATCGCGTTCGAAATAGTGCAGCAGCTCATCGTGGATCTGGCCCGAGCGGTGTAAGCGGAGCAGTTCCGCCCGCCCTGCCGCGATAGCGGCGAGGATCACGTCGTAATGCGCCTCACGGCCGCCGGTGAAGTCCTGCGGCGCGATGGCATAACGTTCGGCGACCGTCACCCGGTAGGTGTACTGTTCGAGCAGCCGCGGATGCACCAGCTGCCCCTGGCTGTCGTATGCACGCGCCTTGACCGCCTCCAGCTGTGCGATATCGATCAGCCTGTTGGCCTGGCCTTCGTTGAGGTGGGCCGTGTCGACATGCACGGCACGATCCAGTTTCAGCCAGCGGATGACCGGGGCGATCGTGCCGCCCTGGACGACCACGGTGACCAGGATCACGGCGAAGGCCGCGGCGAGCGTCAGGTCGCGGCCGGGCATCTGCTCGGGCAGGGAGAGCGCGATCGCCAGTGTGACCACGCCGCGCATGCCCGCCCAGCTGAGCAGGAACGAGGCCGAAGGCGATGGTGGCGCGACTTTCCTCCCGACCATGCGCGCGAGCGGCATGCGGAGGTAATCCGTGGCATAGATCCACAGGAATCGCGAAAGGATCACGGCGGCGAGCACCGCGAGAATCGGCACGCCCAGGGCATCCAGCGCGCTGCCGATGCCGCCGAGACGCTCGACCACACCGCGCAGGGAAAAGCCGATGAGGATGAAGACCAAGGCTTCGAGCAGGAAGATCATCACCGCCCAGAACGCCGTGGCGCGCATGCGCACGTTGGCCGGGAAGATGTCGTGCTGGTACCAGCCCAACAGGATGCCGGTGGTCACGACCGAAAGCACGCCGGAAACATGCAGGCTTTCCCCGCCGATGTACGCCGCCCAGGGCGACAGGCAGGCCGCCGTGATCGCAAGATAGACGTGGGTGATGCGACGGACCACCTGGACCGCGACGAGGCCGACCGCCGCACCCACGGCGATGCCCCCCGCCGCGAGGCCGACGAAGCTGAGCGCGGCCTCCTGTGCGCTGAACGCGCCGGTGAGCGCGGCGGCGACAGCGAAGCGGAACAGCACCAGGCCCGTCGCGTCGTTGAGCAGGCTCTCGCCCTCGAGCAGGACCATCAGTCGCCGCGGCAGACGCACCTTGCCGAGGACGGCCTTCGCGGCCACGGCATCCGGCGGCGACACCACGGCACCCAGTGCGAAACACGCCGCCCAGGGCAACGAAGGCACGATCCAGTGCACGGTGGCACCGACGGCAAGCGTGGTGAACACCACCGCGCCGATAGCGAGCCACAGGATCCCGCCGAGGTACTGACGGAAGTCCGACCAAACCGTGTAGTAAGCACCGTCCTGAAGCAGGGGCGGCAGGAAGACGATCAGCACCAGCTCCGGGTCGAAGCTCACCGGCGGTATGCCGGGCAGGAACGCGATGCCGATGCCACCCGCCAGCAGTGCCGCGGCGGAAGGCAGCCGAAAACGACGCGCAATCAGTTCAAGCGCCAGGATCGCGACCAGAAGAATGAGTACGAACTTGAACGTTTCCGTCGACGACATGATGGCCCCTGCGCTAGCGGGACGCCCCGCTCGGTCACAAGCATAGACGAGGAGGACTATCCTTGGCCGATGGACCGAATCGAAGCCATGAAAGTGTTCGTCGCCACGCTGGACGAGGGCAGCCTTGCAGGCGCCGGACGCCGGCTTTCGCGATCGCCCGCCGCGGTAAGCCGCGCCATCGCCTTCCTCGAGAATCACGTCGGCGCGGAGCTGCTGCATCGGACCACCCGGTCGATCCGGCTCAGCGAAGCGGGCGAGCGCTACGCGGCCGCGTGCCGCCGTGTGCTGGCCGAACTGGATGAGGCCGACTTGAGCGTGGCAGGCGAGCGCGCATCGCCGCGCGGGACGCTCACGATCACCGCGCCGCCGGTCAGTGGCGAAGACATCCTTCGTCCCGTGGTCGACGCGTACCTTGAAGCCTATCCGGACGTATCGATCCACTTCGTGCTGCTCGACCGCCACGCCAGCCTCGTCGACGAAGGCATCGACATCGCCTTGCGCGTGGGCGATCTGCAGGACTCCTCCATGGTCGCCACCCGCGTCGGTGGCAATGTGAAGCGCGTGGTGGCGGCTTCACCGGCCTACCTCGAATCCCACCCGGCCATCCGCGAGCCTGGCGACCTCCTCCAGCATCGGATCATCACCACGACGCATTTTGGTCACGATACCTGGGTGTTCCCGCCTGCGCCGGGCAGTTCCGTGCCGCGCTCCATCCGTTTCAAGCCACGACTGGTGGTGAACAGCGTGCGGGCCGCCATGGCCTCCTCCGTGGCGCATCACGGCGTGACGCGCCTGTACACCTACCACGTGGCCGACCGCGTCCAGGACGGATCGCTCCGCCTGGTGCTTCGCCACGCCGAGTCGGCCGGACTACCCGTGCACCTCATCACGCCGAACGGTCGACTCGCCGTGCCCAAGGTCCGCAGCTTCGTCGACTTCGCCGTGCCGCTGCTGCGCGCCGAGTTCGCCCGCCTGATGGCCCAGGCCGACGCGCTCGACGGCAAGTAGCGCCGTCGCCCACCGCCGGTGCCGGTCAGCGCTGCGCGGCAGCCGCTTCCGAAAGCAGGCGTACATAGCCCTGCGGATCCTGCGATCCTGAAAAGAACGGCTTGTCGTGCATGAAGTAACTGGGCACGCTGGTCACCCCTGCCTCGAGCACGGCCTGTTCCCGCCGACGCACGTCCCCTTGCAGCGAAGCCGAACGCTCCACCGCCTGGGCAGCCATGCCGACACCGGCCGCCAAGGCCTCCAGCACGCCATGGTCACCGAGGTCCTGCCCCTCGGTGAAGTACGCCACGAACATCGCCTCGGCCAGACGCGTCTGCAAGGACGAACCGCCCTCCTTCCATGCCAGGCGAAGCAACGCGTGCGCGGCCAGCGTGTGCGAGGTACGCGGCTGCTTGTCGTAGTTGAAGACGGCACCGAGCGGCCGACCGGCGGCAACGGCACGCGCATCCATCGCCAGCGCGTTCTCCCAGCTGCCGAAGCGGGCGCTGCGGAAGGTTCGGCGATCCATACCCTCCAGCGGCAGGTTCGGATTCAGTTCGAACGGCATCCACTCCAGCTCGACCTCGATGCCCTGCCCGGCAAGTATCGCGATGGCTTTATCCAGGCTGCGCTTGCCGATGAAGCACCAGGGGCAGATCACATCGGCGACGACCTGAAGTTTCAGTACGGTGGTGTGTTGCGTTTGCATGAGGCTGGTTCCGGTTGTCGTGTGGGAAGGAGGCTGCGTGCCCGCGGTACACCACGGGCACGCGATGCGGTCTTCGGCGATCAGCGGCCGGCGTTCTGGCCACCGTCGACGTAGAGCACCTCGCCCGTGGCGAAGCTGGCACCCTCCAGATAGAGCACGGCGTCGGTGATGTCGCCGATGTCGCCAATCCGCTTCATCGGGTTGAAGCTGGCGAGGGTCGCGAAGGTTTCCGGCGAGTGGATCGGGGTCTTGATGAAGCCGGGGGAGACGGCGTTCACGCGGATGCCTTTCTCACCGTACTCGACGGCCAGTTCCTTCGTCACCGAGGTCAGGCCGCCCTTGGTCAGGTTGGCCAGGGCAGTCGGAACACCGGCAATGGCCTGGTTGACGAAGGTGGTGGTGATGCTGACGACGTGACCGCTGCCCTGCTTCTCCATCTGCGCGATGGCACGCTGGGTGATGTGGAAGAAGCCGGCCAGGTTGGTCGAGATCATCGCCGCGAAATCCGCCGCCGTGTAATCGGTGAATGGCTTGGCAATGAAGATGCCTGCGTTGTTGACCAGGGTGTCGATGCGGCCGAACTTCGCCAGCGCCTCACGCACCACACGCTCCGCCGTGGCCGCCTCGCCGATGTCGCCAGCGACGGCGAGCACGTCCGGATCGTTGCCCTGGACGATGGAACGCGATGTCGCGACAACACGGAAACCCTTCGCGCGATAGGCTTTTACGAGGCCTTCGCCGATACCCTGCGAACCACCGGTGATGATGGCGACTTTCTGTTCGTTGCTCATGTCGATCTCCTCAAGGGTCCGGCGATCGGACGATCGCCGGCGGCTCTGGTCGAGCCGATGGAAGCCAAGTTGGGGACCGCGCGGAACGTGCTGAATGGTCGGCCGAAGGCAGTGTCTCTTCCGCCGGCCGCAACAATGTCCGCCGCGCTGCCTCCGGGTGAAGACCCTCGTCGGTTTGCGCCATACCACGCGCCTTCACGGCCCGCGTTCTAGAATTCGGGCATTCCCTGGCGAGACTTCAGACACATGACCCCATCGACCCTCGACGAACTGGTCAGCGAGGAAGCGGCACTGCAGTTCGACCGCTTCGGCCTGGACGACGCCTGGACGATCGGCAACGCCTTGCGCGAGGCCGCGCTCGCGCGCCTGGGCGCCGTCGCTGTCGAGATCGCCCTGCGCGACCGCCCGCTGTTCTACACCGTGACCCCCGGCGCCGATACGTCCAACGGCAACTGGATCCGGCGTAAACGCAACACCGTGCTCGCCCTGGGCACCAGCACCCTCGTCGTCGGCATGAAGCTGGCGAAGGCCGGGCAGACCCTCGAAGAGCGCTATGGATTGTCCCCGGCGGAGCACGCCTCCGATGGCGGCGGCTTCCCGGTGCGCCTGCGGTCGCTCGGCGTCATTGGGGCGATCACCGTATCGGGCATGCCCTCGCTCGAGGACCACCAGTTGGTCACCGGCGTGCTGCGCTCGTTCCTTCAGCGCTGACCGACGCCAGCGGAGGAACGTGGCTCATCACGTGCTCGGCGATAGCCGTGATGGTGAGGCTGGGATTGACGCCAAGGTTGGCCGAGAGCACGGATCCGTCGCACACGTAGAGGTTGCGGTAACCGTGGACGCGGCCGCGGCTGTCGCATACCCCGGTGGCGGCGTCCCGCCCCATCACGGCACCGCCCAGGCAATGGGCCGTCATGGGGATATCCAGAAAGATCTCCGACAGCGAGGTCATCGGCACCCCGCCCGTCGCTTGCGCCGCCTTCATGGCGAAGTCGTTCGCGACGGGGATGAACGTCGGGATCTTCGGGCCTTCGGTCACCAGACGGCGACGAAATGGCCGGAACCATCGCCGCCCCAGCCGCATCGTGAGCTGGCCATCGAGAGTCTGCATACACAGCAGGATCATCGACTCGCGCGCCCAGTTCCTCGTGCGAACGAGCCGGAACAAGGCGAGCGGCCGCGTCAGGAGCATGTGCAGCATCGTGAACAGCCAGCTCGTCCGACGATGACGACCCTTTGCCATCACCGTCGTCAGCAAGCCCATCACATCCGAGCCAGCCGGGTAGCGCGTGGCTTCGATGTGCGTATGCGCGTCGATATAGATACCCGACCCGATAGCGACGCCGCGCGAAAGATCTTCGGAGGAACCGGGAAAGCGAATACCGATGAGCGACTCGGCATTGGTGCGCACACCATGTCCAAGGGCCGGCGATATCGACGGTAGCGCTCCGCTTTCGCGCAGGCGGAAGAGCAGATCCTGGGTACCCAGCGACGAGGCGGCGAAAACCACGCCTCGACAGCGCAGCCGGGTCGATACCGCGCCCTTGCGCGTGGTGACCACATAGCCTGCGGAACCATCCGGCGCGTCACCGATCGGGCGGACGTCGACCACGCGCGTCTGCTCGATAACCGCCGCGCCACGCTTCTGGGCAAGGTAAAGGTAGTTCAGATCCAGCGTGTTCTTGGCGCCGTACCGGCAGCCGACCATGCACCCGCCACAGCCGGTGCAGGCATGACGATCGGGGCCTTCACCGTCGAAGTAGGGGTCCGCATAGGTCTTGTCCGGCGCATCGCCCTCCTCGCCAAAGAAGACACCGACCTCCGTCGCATAGAAGCTGTCCCCAACGCCAACGGACTTTGCCATGTCGCGCAGCCGGAAGTCCGCCGCTGCGAGTCGTCGGTTGGTGGTTACACCAAGCATGCGCCGCGCCGTGGCGTAGTGCGCCGGCATGATCCGCTCCCAGTCTTCCAGCCCCGCCCAGGCGCCTTCGCGCCAGACACTGGACGGCGGTTCGAGAAGCGTCTGGGCGTACGTGATGGAACCGCCGCCCACGGCATTGCCGTGCAGAACGACCACGTGGCGAAAGAAACGCATGCCGAAAAAGCCGTGCATGCCAAGCGAGGGGGCCCAAAGCCAGCGCGACAATCGCCAGTTCGTCGTCGGCAATGTATCCGGCGCCCATCGCCGGCCCTGCTCGATCACCGCGACACGGTAACCCTTCTCCGCCAGTCGCAATGCCGCCACGCTCCCGCCGAAGCCGGAGCCGATGACGATGTAGTCGACGTCGGAGTCAGCGTTTTCTTGCATCAGGGACGGACAGGCGAGCGGATTTCAAGGAGGCAGCCGTTGAGGTCTCGCACATATCCTACCCGCTGCCCCCATGGCTTTTCTTCCACCGCTTCGACCGCGAGCGCACCGGCGGCAACCGCGTGACCGGACCGGCGGAACTCACGTGTCATGTGACCCTGGTCGCTGCAGCCGCCCCGGAGCGCGGCCTCGACCAGGCTGAGGGGACGTCGAACCTCAACCATGGTTTAGGTCAAGCACGAACGTACACGACTTGCGTACACATGCCGGGCGTAGCCTTGGGGACATGGCACACCGTGACGACCTTCAAAGCATGCTCGACCGCCTCGCCAGTGAGGTGCAGGCCGGTTTGCACGAAAATCCCGATCCGGATGCGTTCTGGCCGACGTTCGCGACGCAGTCCAACTTCGTACTCGAGGCGGCGGGGCCGGAGCATTTCGATTGGGTGAGCTCGGAGGTATCGGCCATCTTGATGAAGCATGGGATTTCGGTGCCTGAAGCGTGACCGCGAGCACCTGTCGCGGATAAATCGGATCCCACAGACGTTCCCGTAGGTGCCGCATTTGCGACGGTTCCGCCGCGGCGGGCACGTGCTCCATGCCAGAAGTCACGGATTTACCTGCTTAGGCCAATTTGCCAGACTCGGGCGATCGTCCCGACACTAAGGCTCCAGCATGCGACAGCCGCGCCCTGCCCTCTCTCACGTCAGGACCGCGTTGTCGGTCGGCGTCGCTTCCTTCTGCCTCGCCCTGCTGGCCGAGCCCGTCGCGGCCCAGGCCGTCCAGACGGCCGAACAGAAAGCACTCGTCGCCAAGCGCATCGATCTGGAGAAGCAGCTCGAGGATGTGGCCATCATCGACCGCAAGGTCATGGTGAAGATGCGCGACGGCAAGCGCATGGCGGCCGACGTATACCGGCCGAAGAACGCCGGCGGCAAGGTGCCGACAATCTTCGTGCGCACGCCGTACAACTTCAATTTCTGGGACGTCAAGAACGGCGCGCCGCGCGATATGACGCGCGAGCTCGAGGCCGTGAAACACGGCTACGCGCTGGTCGAAATGAACGAGCGCGGCCACTATTTCTCCGAGGGCAACTACGAGATCCTCGGCGCGCCGCTGAGCGACGGCGTGGACGCGGTGCGCTGGATGTCCACGCAGCCATGGTCCAACGGCAAGGTCGGCACCACGGGCTGCTCGTCGACGGCGGAATGGCAGATGGCCGTGGTCGCGGAGAACGAACCGGCCCTGGCGACGTTCAACGTCCAGGGCTTCGGCGCCGGCGTCGGCAAGGTCGGCCCGTACTACGAACAGGGCAACTGGTACCGCGGCGGCGCGGTGCAGATGCTCTTCCAGGCGTGGATCTACGGCGAGCAGAACCAGGTTCGCCCGATGTTTCCCGCCAACACCTCCCAGGCCGACCTGATCCGCGTCTCCAAGGCGTTCGACCTCGACCCGCAAATGCCACCGGTGGACTGGGACCAGGCCTTCTGGCATCTGCCCGAAAACGAGATCCTCAAGGCCGTCGACGGGCCCAAGGGCATTTTCGCCGATGCGATGGACGTCCCTACGGGCGGCAACATGATCGCTCGCACGCCGAACAGCCCCGCCTGGCGCAAAGGCGGCCTGTGGCACGACGACATGAAGATCGACAAGCCTGGCCTGTGGTTCATGAGCTGGTTCGACGTGTCCGTCTCGCCGAACCTCGCCGCCTTCAACCAGGTGCGCGCCACGGCACCGAAGGCCGTCGCGGACCAACAGTACGCGATCATCGCACCCGTGCTGCACTGCGCGTATACGCGTGCCACGGAGCACACCATGATCGGCGACCTCGACGTCGGCGATGCACGCTTCGACTACGAAGGCCTCGTGTTCGGCTGGTTCGACAAGTTCCTCAAGGGCGTGGACAGCCCGTTGGTCGATAAGCAGCCCAAGGTCATGTACTACGTGATGGGCGAGAACAAATGGCGTAACTCGCAAACCTGGCCGCCGGCCGGTGCGGTGACGCGCGACCTCTACTTCACCAGCGGTGGCAAGGCCAACACGCTCTACGGCGACGGCAAGCTCGTCGACGCGGCCGGTGGCACCGACCAGCCCGATAGCTTCGTCTACGATCCGGCCAACCCGGTCACCACGCTGGGCGGCGGCGGTTGCTGCCAGGGCAATGCGGTGAAGTTCGGTTCCTTCGACCAGAACCCGCAGCTGGCCCGAAACGACATCCTGGTTTACGACTCCGAGCCCTTCAAGGAAGGTACCGAGGTCAGCGGGCCGATCACGGTCACGCTTTACGTTTCGTCCGATGCGAAGGACACCGACTTCACCTTCAAGGTGATGGACGTGCATCCCGACGGCAAGGCCTTCAACATCACCGAGAACATCCAGCGCATGCGTTACCGCGAGGGTTACGACAAGCCGCCGGTGTGGATGAAGGACGGCGAGGTCTACAAGGTGACCTTCCAGCCGATCGACACGAGCATGTTCTTCTTCCCCGGGCACAAGCTGCGGGTCGCGATTTCCAGCAGCAACTTCCCGCGCTTCGATCGCAACCTCAATACCGGTGGCAACAACTACGACGAGGCGAAGGGCGTGATCGCGCATAACGCGGTGCATCACGATGCGGCGCATCCGTCGAAGATCACCTATACGATCGTGCCGCGTACGACGCCCTGACGCCCCGCTGCCGCGGGATCGCGGCAGCCCGGTCACGTCGCCCGGCAATCGGGCGACACCTTTCCTGCCGTCGGCGCAACGCACTGGCTGAACCCGGCCGGCAGGTTGTCGAGGCGCAACGCCTCGGCCACCGGCAACGAGAACGCGCGAACCTGCGCGCCCTCGTGGAACACCGTGTAGTAGCACCGCCCGCTCCGGCTCGCCTTGCATTCGAACCACGCGCGGCCCATGCGCACGTCGGTCAGGCTATCGAGAGTCACCTTGCCGTTCTCCTGTGCCGTGGCCGCGATGCTGCGGTTCTGGGCGTCGGTGCAACCGGCGAGGTTGAGGAAGCAGTAGATGATGGCAAGCAAGGTGCGCATGGAAGTCTCCTTCGTCACATGGCGCGGAAGATGGCCATGAACGGCTGACTCACATTCAGGGTTTCGGGGCGCCCACGCAGGCGCAGGCAGCCCTTGCCGGTGTCGTCCCGTTCGACCGAGGCGACCTGGCGCAGGTTGACGATGGTGGAGCGATGGATCTGGCGGAATGTCTTCGGGTCGAGCTGCCGCAGCAGGTCGCGAATCGGGCGACTCAACAGCGCATCGCCATCCGCTGTCGCGACTACCGTGTACTTGTTGTCGGCACGGAAGTAGATGACATCGTCGACGAGGATCAGGCGCGTCGCCTTGCCGGCACCGGCGGTGATCCAGGTCAACGGCTCATCCGGCGCCTCGTCGAAGCGACCGATCATGTCCTTGGCCAGGTCACCCGTACGACGCGCATGCCGCGCAGCGTCGGCAAGGCGGCTGCGTAGCCGCGTTACGGTCTGGGCGAGGCGCTCGGCGACCACCGGCTTGAGCAGGTAATCGATCGCCCCGCGCTCGAACGCGTCGACCGCGTACTGGTCATAGGCGGTCACGAAGACGACGAGCGTGTGCGGGCTGGCATCGGCCGCGGCGGCAGCGACCTCCATGCCTGTCAGTCCCGGCATGCGAATGTCGAGAAAGGCTACGTCTGGCTGGTGATTGGCAATGGCCTCCAGCGCTTCGCCGCCGTCCTCGCAGACCGCGACGATGTCCAGCTCCGGCCACGCCCTGGCCAGTTCACGTTGAAGCGCGGCGGAAAGCAGCTTTTCGTCTTCGGCAACGATGCACTTAGGCATGATCGTTCACTCCCTTCGTCGGCAGCGTGATCGTCGCGGCGACCCCGTTGGGAAAGTTGTTGCCGATGACGAAGGCCGCCGTCGCACCGTAGGTGAGGCGCAGCCGCTCGCGCAGATTCTTCAGGCCGATACCGGTGCCCGAGCCTTCGCTGCGAAACCCCATGCCGTCGTCGGCGACCGTGAGCGACAGGGCCCCGCCTTCCACGCGCCCACGTATCCACACGCCGCCGCCACCCGGCTTCGGCTCGAGGCCGTGCTTGATCGCGTTCTCGACCAGGGTCTGCAGCATCATCGAAGGCATCGGCACAGCGGCGATGTCATCGGCGACCTCGGTGTGCACGGTAAGGCGTTCGCCCATGCGCAGTTTCATGATCTCCAGCCACGCCGTGGAACGTTCGAGCTCCTGGCCCAGGGTCGACAACGATCCATCGGTATTCGGTAGCGAGCGGCGCAAATAGTCGATCAGGTGGCCGAGCATGCGATCGGCGCGGGCGGGATCGGTGCGGACCAGTTCCTGGGCGCTGGCCAAGGTGTTGTAGAGGAAATGGGGTTCCACCTGGGCCTGGAGCAGGCCCAGCTGTGCCGCCGTGAGCTCCTTCTCCATCGCCGTCTGCCGCACATCGGCACGCTCGCGATTGCGCCGTTCGGTCAGGCGTTGGGTCAGGGCGCGAACCAGGGTTTCGACATGCTCGAGCGATGCACCACCGTCCGGGTTGAACCAGTCCATCCACGCGCTGCTGTCCGGCTCGCAGACGAACATGACGCTGCTGGAACCATCGGAGGGCGTGATCGTGGCCGTGACCCGGGTGTTGCGATCGAGACCCTGCTGCGGCAAACCGCGGCGCCGCGGCGTGTCGCCGGGTAGCAGGCGAACCACCGCACGTATCTGCAGGCCACCCCGTGTGCCGCCGATGTCCTGCACATTCGGCAACTCGCGGATCGCCGCATCGACGATGTCGAAGGCCTCGTCGGCACCGTATGGCACTTCGACGCGACGACGCTGGCGGTTCGACAGCGTCTCCGCGTCGATCCGGCCGGCAAGGGTGCGCACGCGGTACAGGTGGGTCACGCCACGCCCCAGCGCAATGAGCAGGCCAACGAACCAGGCCAGCGTGACGAACCACGGCAGATCGCCGTGGTGCCAGTCGAACATGCCGAACAGCACCAGCAACATGCACCATGCGGCGAACCAGGCGACAACGATACGACCGAGGAATTTGAGGCTTGCCATCGCATGGCTCCGGAACGGGATTGCGACGGAGCATACGACGGTGTACGGAGGTTGCTCGACGCGTTTCCGACGAAACGCCCGATTGCCCGACGAAACGCCTTGGAAGCGCCCTTCTGCGTCGCAGCATGACCTGGGGATCGCGATAGGCCATGCTCGGGAGGTTGGCTTCAGCGGTGGGGACCGCAAGCCACGACAAAGACAAAGGGGTTAACGCATGGCCTTGTTGCTCGTCGTTTTCGCTGTCGTTGTTCTAGCGATCTATCTCGGCATCAATATGCTGCCGAAGAATCATCCCGCCAACTGGCTACTCGGTATCGTCGGTGGCGCCTGCCTCGTCCTCGCCTGGTACGCCATCTTCAGACCGATGATGATCGCCACGGGCGGTTCCGACCCGTCGCTGATCGCTCTGGGCCTGCACGCGGCCGGCATCGTTTCCTGCGTCCTCGGCCTCGTTTGCCTGGGCGTATGCGTGTGGCGCGACCCGGCACGCTTCTGGATGCTTTCGATCGTCTTCATCGGCGTGATCGGCGCCACCCAGGTCACCGCGCTCGGCTGAGCGCGGCGTTATCCCTGCTAGTTCTTGTAGGGATAGCCTGTTGCATGGAGTTCGGCTGCACCTTCCGATACGTCCAGCACCGCGTGGGCACCGAAAGGTAGCGTCCATTTGTCACGGCCGTGGCCGAACGCCAGGCCGCGCACGATAGGTACCGTGCACACGGCGGCAAACCGTTCGAGCGCATGCTCGATGTCGTAGCCGTTGTCGTACTCGCTGACCCGTTGCCCGCCCAGGCCACCGAGGATGATGGCGCGCTGTCCGGCAAGCACGCCGCTTAATTGCAACTCGTAAAGCATCCGCTCGACACGGTAAGCCTGCTCGCCGGCTTCCTCCAGATAGAGGATCCCGTCGTCGATCGCCGGCATGTAGGGCGTGCCGATGAGACTGCACAGCGCCGAGAGGTTGCCACCCCAAAGGGTGCCTTCGAGATGGACATTCGCCTGCCCTTCCGGACACGTCCAGACGATATCCGTGCGCGGCGATTGCAAGGTCTGCCAGAAGTGGCGCCAGGTGTTCTCGCGAAGGTAGCCGGCACCGAAGTCCTGCACGAGCATGGGCCCGAAAAGCGAACCGATGCGGCTGCGCGCATACAGGGCGCACTGGATCACGGTGAAATCGCCGTGGCCGACGAGGACACACGCACTTTCTGAGAAGCGGGCCTTCAGCCCCTGGTAATCCAGGTGCTCCAGCAGCGCGATGGCCCCGTAGCCGCCATGAATGGCCATGACCACGTCCGGTAGCGGCCGCTCGGGATCGGCGAGCTGGTTGATGTCCATGGCGCGCTCGGCGTCGCTGCCGGCGAACCGCAGGGCCACGCGGTCCACGACATGCGTGCCGAGGAGCGTGTGACCTGCGGCCTGCAAGCGCTCGATGCCTCGCTGGCAGGCGGCGCGGTCTTCGGCGTAACCAGAAGGAGCAATAAGACGGATCTCGAATCGTTTCGGCATGACTGGCAGTACGTGACCTGCACTACCAATACCCCTACGACCGCGCGAAGGCAACCCGAAGTTGTCCTGATCGGGCTCGACTGCCCCCTGAGAGGTACTCACCATTTCATCCTCACATTCCTTGGGCCCCACATCGCCCCGGGAAACCGGGCCATCACACCGCCGCGGGCGTGATGGCTTCGATCAGAGGAGGAGAACGTCGGTCACGTTGATCAATAACGGCCACGGAACCATCGAAAACGGCACGATCCGGCGGCCGTCACGGGTTACCAGCCTTCGAACTCTTCGGCCGCGGCGAGATCGTCCGCGGGTGCACTGCGGATGAGCGTTTCGCGTGGCTGTTCGCCAAACACGCTGCGATATTTCTCAGCAAAACGCGAGAGGTCCCACATGCCGCAACTCAGCGCGACGGACTTGACCGAGCGTCGACCGGCTTCCGCCGTGACCAGGCTACGATGCGCCGTGCACAGGCGAAGCATGGCGAGGTAACGGTTCGGCGGGATGCCGAGCAGGTCGTCGAAGGCGTAACGCAGGCCGCGCTCGCTGGCTCCTGCCGCCTGGCACAACTCCTGCGAATAGATATCGCGGCGGAGATTGGCACGCATGAAGCGCTCGGCGCGCCGCATGACCTGGTAGTGCGCCCGCCGCCCGCGCGATGCAACCGGCCGTTCTTCGGATGACGAGCCCAGGGCGACGCGAATATGTTCGTCGAGCAGGTCTTCGACCGGGCCGAATGCGATGTCCTCGGCTTCGTGTACGCGCTCGCGGATCTGCCGGTAGGCTCGCTTGAGGTGCTCGGAGGTGACCGAGAAAAGACGAAGACGCTGCGCGGCCATATCCACGTCGGCATGATCGGAAGCCATGAATCGCGAGCGGAAACGTGCATACGGCGCCACTACGAGGGTGAACCGCGTGCCACGTTCGAACATGAAGTCGGTGGGTGTGCCACGCAGCAGCGTCACGCCCATTTCCGATTCGACGCCGACGCCCTGGCACCAGCTGCGCTCGCCGGTCTCGTGCAGGTAGACGAGCATGCATGAGTCGTCGGGCACCGTGAGCGAACCACGCACGTCGAAATCGATGTGCCCGGTGAGATAGGTGACTCCATCGTGCGATTTCGACGCGATCGAGGCACGCGGCCGTGCCGGGCTGAGTGTCAGCAGATCGACCTCGCACAGGCCCAATGCCGCGCCCAAGGTCACCAGATCGTAGTCTTCCAGTCCCTGCATGTTGGAAGGGCGAGTCATGCGCCTACCTCCCTACCGTTGGTGTTTCCCTGCATCGGCGGAACGGCGTCATCTGAGTGCCATGCCATTCCGGCAACGCCCCTATCGTTGCCCATCCTGATCCGAACGCTAACCCTTCCCATATCCACCCCCCGCAGCATCCACTGGCAGGCTACGCCTGCACGCGACAAAATCTCCATCGGACGGCAAAAACCCGTTTACGTAAACGAGCGATGCCGACGCCATAACTACCGATGTAATGCAGCAAAAGCCAGCACTTTGTGAATATGCCGAATTCGCTTAGCGACTCTCGGAAGCGATTGATGAATTTGGTAAAAGTGCCGCTTGTGCGAGTCCAGAGACTACACCCAGAGAGGGGTCGCCGTGCACCACGCGGATACCGGGGAAACTTGCCCCCACCCGCTCGCGAACCTGCGGTGATCGCGAGGTGCCGCCGGTGAGGAAAACGCTCGCCGGAGGCTCGCCGATGTCCGCCTGGGCCTGGTCGAGAAGGCGTCCCATACGGTCGAGGAAATCCTCGGAAGCAGCGCGGAAGTCGCCGGCAACGGCGTCGATCGTCAGGCCTGCCTCGATAAAATCCAGCGAGGCGGACGCCGCATCCGAGGCCGAGAGGTCGATCTTCATCCGTTCCGCGGACTGGTTCAGACGGGTCGTCGCGCCGGTGCCCTGAAGGGCGCGCAGCCGCGAACCGAAGGGCTCGTCGACCTGGCGATAGTCCTGTTTGCGGAACTCGCGCTGCTTGGGCAGGTTGTGCACGCTGGCCGCTTCGACGAAATGGTGCACCGGCACGCCGCTCAGGTCCTTGCCGAACCGGGGCATGAAGCTGTGCAGGCTGACCCCCACGTCCAGGTCCGTGCCGCCGCGTGGCAGACCCCAGCTCCGGTGCATGATCGGCACTTGGCCCGCTCCCAGCTCGGCGTAGGCGACGTCCGTGGTGCCGCCGCCGATATCGACGATGATCGCCCGCTGCCGCTCCGCCAGCGACTGGTGGTAGTGCATCGCCGCGGCGGCGGGCTCCTCGAGAAAGGACACCTCGTCGAAGCCGGCGATGCGCGCGGCTTCGCGCAGAATGGAGAGCGCCTGCTCGCCACCGGCCGCGCCCATGGAGCTGCGAAACTCGACCGGACGACCGATGACCGCCTCGCGAACGGGCGTGCCGAACTGCCGCGTGGCCACCAGACGAACGTGCTCGAGGATGTGCGCCGCGATGCTAACGATGGTCTTGCGCACTCGTGGATCGAGCTTGTAGCCGAACATGGATTTCGGCGATTCGATCAGGTTGCCGGTGCCCTCTTCGAGATAGGCATCGACGGCTTCCTCGCCGAACAACGCGTCCTGGAAGCTCGCCACCGATGCCGACGCCTCGCGCGTGCGCTCCTCCATCCACTGTCGGCGCACCACGCGGATCGCGTCACGACGCAGGTCCATATCGCCACGCGGCGACCGCCCGGCCTGGCGCTCGTCCAGGCGCGAGGCGCGCACGAACGCGTCCACCTGGGCCTCGAGGGTGGGAGTCAGCACGAAGTCGTCGACGTTCGGCACCACTTCGGGAAAGAACACCGCGGTGCGGAACTGCCGCGCATCGCCGAAACGGACCAGCTCGAGTTGGCCGTCCACGATGGCGGCAGCGGCCGAATAGCTGGTTCCGAAGTCGATGCCGATACGCATGGGGAGGTCTTCCGGGGACGGGATAACCCACCATTATGACGCCCCGGCGGTCCCGGCGACAGGGCCGGGGGAGCAGCTACACTCGGGATCCACCTTAGCCACCCAAGGGGAATCTCCGCCGATGCGTCGACTCGCTCTCGCCTGCCTGACCGCCCTGACCCTGGCGGCCTGCCAGTCCCACGACGAAGACAAGACCGCGGCCACCCCGCCGCCCGCGCCAGCCAGGGCGGTCACCTCACCGCCCCCGCCGCTTCCGGCCGTGGCCAACGAACAGCACACCTTCAGCCCCGAGATCACGGCGGACGACTTCGCCGCGCACCTTCGGGTGATCTCATCCGACGAATACGATGGCCGCAAGCCGGGCACGCTCGGCGAGCGCCTGACCACCAACTACATCGTCGAGCAGTTCAAGCGCATGGGCCTGGAGCCGGGCAACAAGGGCGAATGGGTGCAGACGGTCCCCGCGGTCTCGACCGCTCTGATCGACCAGGCCAACCTCAAGCTCGACGTCGCCGAAGGCGGCGGACAGGAAACCTTCGCTTTCGGTAGCGACATGGTCGCAGGCACGCTCCAGGCCAAGTCCGACGTGGACGTCAAGGACTCCGACGTGGTCTTCGTCGGTTACGGTGTCGATGCGCCGGAAGCGCAGTGGAACGACTTCGACGGCGTGGACGTCAAGGGCAAGACGGTCATCATCCTGGTCAACGACCCAGGCTGGAACGCGAACGACCCGAAGCTCTTCAAGGGTCGCGAGATGACCTATTACGGCCGCTGGACCTATAAGTTCGAGGAAGCGGCCCGCCAGGGTGCGGCGGCGGCCTTCATCGTCCACCAGACCGAACCTGCGGCTTACGGCTGGAATGTCGTGCAGAGCAGCTGGTCGACGCCGAGGCTCGCGCTGCCCGCGAGCGAGGACCCCTCGCCGCGCCTGCCGGTCGCCGGCTGGCTCACCCACGAAGCGGCCCAGCGCCTGTTCGCCAAGGCGGGGAAGAACTTCGACGATCTGGCGAAACAGGCCGATAACCGCGGTTTCAAGGCGGTGCCGCTCGATGCGAAGGCGTCCATCCATCTGCAGAGCACGATCAGCCATTCGCTGAGCAACAATGTCATCGGCATGGTCAAGGGCAGCGACAAGCCCGACGAAGCCATCGTATACACCGCGCACTGGGATCACCTCGGCCACGACCCGTCGCTGAAGGGCCACGCCATCTACAACGGTGCGATCGACAATGGGACCGGCATCGCCGCCCTGCTCGAAATCGCCGGCAAGTTCGCCCAGGACAAGCCCAAGCGCACGGTGATCTTCGCCGCGGTGACGATGGAGGAATCGGGCCTGCTCGGCTCCGAGTACTACGTCGCCCACCCGCCTTTCCCGCTCAACAAGACCGTCGCCGACATCAACATGGACGCCTTGCCGATCACCGGCCCGACCAGGGACATGGAAGTGGTCGGCCTGGGCCAGGGCGATCTCGAGGACATGTTCGCCGATGTACTGAAGGCCGACGGCCGCGTCGTCAGCGGCGACGCGTCACCCGAGAAAGGCCATTATTTCCGCTCCGATCATTTCAATTTCGCCAAGGCGGGCGTTCCCGCGCTCGCCGCCAGCGGTGGCATCGACATGGTCGTCGGCGGCAAGGCCGCGGGCGAAGCGGCCTCCGAAGACTACGTGAAGAACCACTACCACCAGCCGACCGACGTCTACGACATGCGCTGGAACTTCGACGGCGTCACGCAGAACGTCAAGGCCTTCTACTCCCTCGGCGAAAAACTCGCCGACAGCGATGTCTGGCCGGCGTGGAAGGAAGGCAGCGAGTTCAAGGCCATCCGTGAAAAATCCCTCGCCGCCACCGCCAAGAAGAAAAAATAGGTTCATCGCGGCATTCCGGGGACGCCGAAGGCATCGGTTCACTCAGCGGCTGATGCCGCGGCGGCGGGCTCGGACGTGGCGGCGCAGAGCCTTCGGTGCCCACCCTCGCTGCTCAGACAGGTCCTCCGCGTTCGGTGCGGAAGGCCGCTGCGCGGCCCATGTTCTAATTGGCCTACGGCCGCTCCACTTGTGCGGAACTCGCCTCGAGGGTGGGCACCGAAGACTCTCCCGAACCGTGAGGCTCGCGTGGGCCGAGCCAAAGCGCGCGGCGGCATCGCCGGCAGGCACGCCGACACAAGCGCGAGGAAGGTATTGGGCAATCGGGTACCAACAACCGCTTCCGCTTCGCCCGGGTGTTCCGGGCGCGGCCGGGGCCGACGACGTCACGACACAACGGCTCTCCTGCCAGCTGATCGTATCGTCGTGAGAGACCTTGGCGTCCACCCTCGAGGCGAGTTCCGCACAAGTGAGCGGCCGTAGGCCATATAGATACATAGGCCGCGCAGCGGCCTTCCGCACCGAACGCGGAGGACCTGTCTGAGCAGCGAGGGTGGGCGCCAAGGTCTCCCCGCGAAACGCCCAAGTGTACAAAGCGATGGCGAAGCCGAGCCCCGCGAGGCCGAAGGCGAGCCATCGGCAAGGTGCGAACGAACGCCCGGCATGCCGAGCGCCCGCCTCCCAGTCATCCGTGACGAACCAAAATAGGCCGACTACTCAGTAGTTCACCTGCAACTGCGCGCGAAGAAGCTGTCCATCGATACGACGGTACGGCGCCGCGCTGACATCCGTCCGGCGCATGTTCGCCCACGCCACCGCAAGTTCGACGGCACTGGACGGCTGCCACTCGACACCCGCCTCCAGTTCGTACACCTGCATCTTCGGCGCGTTGGTGTCGAACTTCGACGCGCCACGATACGTCTGCCACTTCGCATACGGCATCAGCGAGCCGAAATCGCCGTCGAACTTGTACATCACCTGCGCATAGCCGCCGCGAACCGATTGCGTGCGAATGATCCTTCGCGCGACGTCGAGCCCCGGACCTTGCCCCACTGTCCACTCCGCCTGGAAACCGAACGGCTGCGGGTAATACACCACATGTGCCGCGACGCGACGATCCGTCGAGCCGGCGACCGGCGCATCCACCGTTGGCGTGAATGTCGCGCCGCCGATGGCGGCCGACCCTGTCGCCACCTTGTAGCGCCCCGAGTAGGCATCCGCACCGACTTCGAGATACTGCCCGTTGGCGAATTTGAACGGGTAGGAAAAGTGGATCACCGAGTGCAGCTGGTCGTTGCGGTCCGGGCGATTCGCACCCTGACCGTTGTAGACGCCGACGCCAAACACGCCGTAGTCGCCCGAACCCTTCAGGCCCGACTTGACCAGATAGGCGTAGCGCTCCTTGATCTCCTTCGGCGTCCAGTAGAGGAACACGCCAAGATCCCGTTCATCGCGCACCGCCGAGTTGAGCGCGTCGGCGCGATCGAGGGCGAGGCGGTTCTGGCTCGACTGCAGGTCTTCCCAGCCATAGGGAATCTTCGACTGGCCCGCACGGATGCGAAACGTCTTGTCCTTGTCCAGCCACAGGTCCGCATACGCATCGCGCAGCTGGGCGAAGTTGCCGGTGCTCGATCCGGTCGGCGTACTGGCGAAATCCGGCTGGATGTAAATGGACATCTTGTCGGTGACGTCGCCACTGATGACCACGCGTGCGCGGCGAATGCCGAAGCCCTGTTCGCGACCGATGTAGCGATCGCCGGGCGATTTCAGGTCTTTCGCATCGCCGCCGGCCTCCTGGTTGTAGCGCATCTGCACGTAGCCACGAATGCCGATCTTGTCGTACCAGGCCTTGCCCGCCGGCGAGGCCGATTTAACCGCCGCAGCGGACGGCGTGACCGCGCCCGCCACCACGGTGGAGGCTGCCGTGGCGGGGGCCACGGCAGTGGCGGGGGGCGGGGTATCCGTCACTTGCGCGAACTTGCCCAGGCGCTGCCGCCCCGGACCCGGCTCCGCAAATAGCTGCCGCGTGGCCGAATCGACGTAGAGCTCGATCGCTTCTTGCGGTGCGCCCTCGGCGGCGGCGGTACCGCACATCGTCCAGAACGCAGCGGCCAGGGGGAACTTCTTCATACGCGGGTGCTCCGAAAATACTCATGGAATGTGTTGAGAAAAAGCTCAAACGTCGGCGATAGTGGTGCCTACATACCCGAAACGTCACGAACGCCTCCGGTGGAGCGGCACGTTATCGGCCACCCGTTGCACTTCCATGACAAGCCCAGGCCATTCGAATCCACGCAGTTTTCTGCGTTGCAACACTTCCGTCATGACCACGTCACAAGGGATAATTCGCAAAGACGCGCCCTCGCCAGGGGATCGGCTCGACCGAAGTTGGCGAGGCACTCTCCCACCCCAGGACCTCCCAGGCGGACCACACCATGTCTCTCGTTAGCTCGCGCCGTATGCCGCGACGTCTCGTCATCGCCCTGTCCATCGCCACGGCGCTCACCGCCGGCACGGCCATGAGCCAGGACGCCGCGCCCACTGCTCCGAAGGCCAAGACCGCCACGCTGGAGACCGTCACCGTCACGGCCGAGAAGCGCACGGAAGACCTGCAGAAGGTGCCCATCTCGATGACCGTGATCACGGCCGAGAAGCTCGAGGCATTCGGCCAGGCCGGCGACGGCGTGCTCCAGCTCGCCGCGCGCGCGCCGAGCGTGTATGCCGAGACATCGTATGGACGCGAGTTCCCGCGCTTCTACATCCGCGGCCTCGGCAACAGCGACTTCGACCTCAATGCGTCGCAGCCGGTGTCGATGGTTTACGACGATATCGTCCAGGAAAATCCCATCCTCAAGGGTTTCCCGCTGTTCGATCTCGACCAGGTGGAAGTGCTGCGTGGCCCGCAGGGCACCTTGTTCGGCCGTAACTCGCCGGCGGGCGTGATCAAGTTCGAATCGCGCAAGCCGACCCAGGAAACCGAAGGCTACGCCCGCGTCTCCTACGGCTCCTACGGCACGGCGAATGCCGAAGCCGCCATTGGCGGCAAGATCAGCTCCGACTGGTCCGGCCGCGTCTCCGCCATCGCCCAGCACCGCGACGGCTGGATCGACAACGACTTCAAGGGCCAGAAAGACGACCTCGGCGGTTACAACGACCGTGCTGTCCGCCTGCAGGCCATGTACAAGCATTCCGACGACTTCGATGCACTGATCAACGTGCATGGCCGCCTGCTCGATGGCAGTGCCATGGTCAACCGCGCCAACGCGATCACCCTGGGCAGCGACCAGTTCGTCCAGGGCTTCGACCGCGACTCGGTCTCGCAGGACGGCAACAACCGGCAGCACCTGTTCACCTGGGGCAGCAACCTGCACCTGAACTGGCACTTCGGCGACCTGAACTTCACCTCGATCACCGGCCTGGAACGCGCGCAGACGTACAGCCTGGGCGATGTGGACGGCGGCTACGACGCCTCCGAGACGCCGGCCCGCCCAAGCAACACCAATCGCACCACGCCCTTCTACTCGGAGACCGCGGACGCCCTGCCGAAGGATCGCCAGCTCAGCCAGGAATTCCGCCTGTCCAACGACAGCGCGGAACGCCTGAAGTGGCAGGTGGGTACGTACTACTTCGACGAAGACGTCGCGATCACGAACTACTCGTACGACACGCTGAACAACCACGCCCTCAACGGCCTGGTCGACCAGAGCCAGCACACGAAGGCCTGGGCGCTGTTCGGCTCGACCGATTACCAGTTCACCGACGAATTCGACGTCCGCGCCGGCGCCCGCTGGTCGCACGACAAGCGCGACTTCAGCGCGCAACGCTTCATCGGCTTCACCGGCCCGATCGGTCCGCTGACCTCCAAACCGACCGACTCGCGCTGGAGCGGCGACCTGACCGGTACCTGGCAGCTGTCGAAGAACGCGAACGTGTACGCGCGCGTCGCCAACGGTTTCCGCGCGCCCAGCGTGCAGGGCCGCATCACCTTCGCCAACAGCATTTCCACGGCACGGCCGGAGACGGTCACGTCGTATGAAGTCGGCTTCAAGTCCACCACGGAAGACAACAAGCTCCGCTTCAACGCAGACGTCTACAAGTACAACATGCACAACCAGCAGCTCACGGCGGTGGGTGGTGCGAGCAATGTCACCGAGCTGATCAACGCGAAGAAGACCGAGGGCTACGGCGCCGAGTTCGATCTCGAGGCCTACCTGACGCCGCAGTTCTACATGACGGCCGGCGGCAGCTACAACCACACCGAGCTGAAGGACAAGAACCTGGCCATCGCGCCGTGCGGCGGTGGCTGCACGGTGCTCGATCCGCTCAATGCCGACGGCAATGCGCTGATCAATGGCAATTCGCTGCCCAACGCACCGAAGTGGATCGGCACCTGGACCGCGCGCTACGGTATCCCGTACGGCGAAAGCGGCGAGTTCTTCGTCTACACCGACTGGAACTACCGCAGCGAGGTGAACTTCTTCCTGTACGACTCGGCGGAGTTCAAGAGCAAGCCCTTCCTCGAAGGCGGCATCCGCGTCGGCTATAACTGGGACTTCGGCAAGCGCGAGATCGCCCTGTACGGTCGCAACATCACCGACAAGAAGGTGATCACCGGCGGTATCGACTTCAACAACCGCACGGCCTTCGTCAACGACCCGCGCATCATCGGCGTGGAGTTCCGCGCGGAGCTGTAAGGCTCCAGCCGCCTTGATCGGCTAACGGCCGGCCCCGCAAAGGGCCGGCCGTTTTCGTTGCTGACCAGCCCGTCCGTGTGGGAGCCCCTCGTGTGGGACCCCCTCCGTGTGGGACCCCCTCCGTGTGGGACCCCCTCCGTGTGGGACCCCCTCCGTGTGGGACCCCCTCCGTGTGGGAGCCGCTTCAGCGGCGATCCCGCGGCAGCGGGCAGGCTCGCCGCCAGCACCCCACCGCTGAAGCGGCTCCCACGGGCCTGCGCAGCTCTCGCCTAAACCTTTCCCCCGGAAGCCGCATCAGAGCTGGTGCCACCGACGCACCCCACCAGCACAGCGCGGCACGGCATAGGCCATAAGTCATATGGAATTTCACGAAATTCCGGTTGACGACTAAAAATCTGGTGTTATAGTTCACTACAACACCGGTCACCCACACCACCACTGGAGTACAGACATGAAAAACCTCAACCTCGCCGCCCTCGCTGCCGCCTTCGCCATCGCCACGGCTTCCCTGGCCGGTTTCCACAGCACCTCCACCGCCGCCGCCCCGCTGACCGAAATCAACGGCACGCATGTCACCGACCTCGCCCCGATCGTTGTCTACGCCAACGCCGACGCCAACGTCGCCTCCCTCTAACCCCACCGACCGACCTGCAGCAAAGTCATCGGAGTCGAATCATGAAAGCGCCGAACCTCATCGCACTCACCGCCTCTGTCCTGATCGCCGGAACCAGCGTGTTCGCCCTGCGCTCCTTCGATGACCGCGCCGCTGCCCTGGTCGCCGCCCCCCATTTCGTCAACGGCGTTCGCGTCGTCGACCTCCCGGCACTCCAAGTGCGGCCCACCGACGCCGATGTGCGCGAGGCCGCCCTGGCAAGCGAGGCCACCCTGGACTCGGCGGCTGCCGCCCTCAAGCGCAGCGCGGAAGATCGCGCCGCTGCCTTGATCGGCGCCCAGCTGGCCATGCCCTACTATTCGTTTGGTAATGCACTGCGCCGCACGGCCAAGGATTAAATACATGTCCATCACCTGGAACGACAGCGTCCCGATTTACCGCCAGCTCCGCGAACGCGTGGTGGCGATGATCCTGGACGGCGCCTTGAACGAAGGCGACCCGCTGCCGTCGGTACGCCAGGTCGCGGGGGATTTTCAGATCAACCCGCTGACCGTTTCCAAGGCGTATCAGGAGCTGGTCGACGAACAACTGGTTGAGAAACGGAGGGGTCTTGGCATGTTCGTGATCGATGGGGCGCGTGACGCGCTGCTCAAGAGTGAAAGGGAGCGCTTCCTGCGCGAAGAATGGCCGGCGCTGTTTGCCCGCCTCCAGCGCATGGGCCTCGACCTCAAGACTTTAATGCGTGAAGCCCAGGGCTCCACGGAGGATCCGTCATGACCGCGGTCGTTACCGCCACCGGCCTGAGCAAACGCTACAAGTCCTCGCAGGCGCTCGATGGCGCCACCTTCCAGATCGGATCGGGGCGCATCGTCGGCCTGATCGGCCCCAACGGTGCAGGCAAGACGACCGCGCTCAAGGCGATCCTCGGGCTGACCACGTTCGAGGGCGAGCTCAACGTCCTCGGCCTGGATCCGCGCAAGGACCGCGACAAGCTGATGGAACAGGTCTGCTTCATTGCCGACGTCGCGGTGCTGCCACGCTGGATACGGGTAAAGGACGCGGTGGACTTCGTCGCCAACACCCACCCCCGCTTCGACCGCGCCAAGTGCGATGCCTTCCTGGCCCGCACGAAGCTGCAGCCGCAGCAAAAGGTGAAACAGCTTTCCAAGGGCATGATCGTGCAGTTGCACCTGGCCCTGGTGATGTCGATCGACGCGCGGCTGCTGGTGCTCGACGAACCGACGCTGGGCCTGGATATCCTCTATCGCAAGCAGTTCTACCAGAGCCTTCTGGAAGACTACTTCGACGAGGAGAAGACCATCCTGGTCACCACCCATCAGGTCGAGGAGATCGAGCACATCCTCACCGACCTCATGTTCATCCGCGACGGCAAGATCGTGCTCGATACCGACATGGACAGCCTGGGCGAGCGTTTCGCCGAGGTCCTGGTCGGCGCCGAGTTCGCACACGCGGCCCGGGAACTGAAGCCGCTCGACGAGCGTCAGGTCTTCGGCAAGAGCATTTTTCTCTTCGACAACGTCAGCCGGCCCGAGCTGGAACGCCTGGGCGAGGTACGACGCCCGTCGATCGGCGACCTCTTCGTCGCCACCATGAAGGGCACCTACGCATGAAAACCTTCTACTGGCTGGTCAAGCGCGAATTCTGGGAACACAAGGGCGGCTTCTTCTGGGCTCCCGTGATCACCGGCATCGTCTTCCTCGTGCTCAACGGCATGGGCATCGCCCTGGGCGAAGTGTTCGGGCGGCGATGGGGCGGCCTGCAGTTCGGCGGCGGGCATGTCCACTTCGAGAACAACATGAGCCTGGTGGACCTGCGCAACGCCGGGGCCGGCATCGACATCATGCTTTATGCGGTCGCGGCGATCATCCTGGGCGTCGCCGCCATCGTGGTCTTCTTCTACTGCCTTGGCGCGCTCTACGACGACCGCCGCGATCGCAGCATCCTGTTCTGGAAGTCGCTGCCGCTGTCGGATACCTCCACCGTGCTGTCCAAGCTGGCCAGTGCCGCCCTGCTCGCTCCCGCCATCGCGATCGCGGTCGGCGTGGTTGTCGGACTGATACTCGCCCTGCTTCTCGCCGTCGTCGCCACGATCCACGGCATCAGCCTCTGGTCGCTGTTGATGGCATCGCATCCGCTCCATGTCGCGATCAACATGGTGCTGCTGCTCCCGCTGTATGCGATCTGGGCATTGCCGACACTGGGCTGGCTGCTGCTCTGCTCGGCCTGGGCCAAGAGCAAGCCGTTCCTCTGGGCTATCGCCCTGCCCGTCGGCTCCGGCGTCATCGTCTCCTGGTTCGGGCTGATGGGTCTGCTCAATCTGTCGACCGACTGGTACTGGAAGAACGTGGTCGGCCGCCTGCTGGGCAGCCTTGTCCCCGGCAGCTGGGTCGGCAACGCCTCGCCGCTGGTGGTCCCGGACCACAACGATCCGGCCGCTGTGCTCGACAGCCTGGGTCTGGCCTATCACTACAGCGCCCTGGCCAGCCCGTCGCTCTGGATCGGCGCCGCGGCGGGTATCGCGATGATCGCCGGCGCCATCTGGTTCCGCCGCTGGCGGGACGAAAGCTGAAACGATGATTGGGCGGCCCCTTCGGGGGCCGCCTTCCGTTGATGGGTCACACTTGGAGGTCGCTCATGGTCCGTCCGCCCTGGTTCCTGCTCATTCCGCTAGCCCTCCTTATCGCCGGCTGCGCCACGCACCCGACGGCTCCCGCCGCAGCGAAACCCCTGCGTGGCGAGGCCCTCGACCAGCGTGTCGAGCAGCTGATGAAAGCGGCCAACGTGCCCGGCCTCGCCATCGCGATCATCGAAGATGGCAAGGTGACCTACCTGCACGCCTACGGCGAGCGTGATACGGCGCAGCACCTGCCCCTGCAGACCGACACCGTGATGTATGCGGCATCGATCACCAAGCTGGCCTTCTCGTACGCGGTCATGGGACTGGTCGACGACCATCGGCTCGATCTCGACGCGAGCATCGCCAGCGATCTTCCCAAGCCCCTTCCCGCCTACGAGAAATATGCGGACCTCGCCAGCGATGGCCGCTGGAGGGCGCTCACGCCGGCCATCCTGCTCAGCCACCGCTCGGGATTCTCCAATTACCGCTATTGGCCACCGGGCAAGGACTACGATCCGAACGGCAAGCTTGCGTTCTACTTCGATCCAGGCACGCGCTACGCGTATTCCGGCGAAGGCATCAACCTGCTGCAATTCGTGATCGAGAACGGCAAGGGTATCGACGTGGACACGCTGATGCGCGATCGCCTGTTCACCCCCTATGGCATGACGCGGACCGCCATGACCTGGCGCGACGATTTCTCCGGCAATGTCGCTATCGGCTACGACGAACACGGCAAGGCCCTGGGCCATAAACGCCGAGAATCCGTGCGCGCGGCGGGATCGATGGACACGACGCCGCGCGACTACGCGCAGCTGCTGGCCGCCATGGTTCGCGGTGATGGCCTTAGCGCCGCCACCTACCGGAACTGGCTGACGCCGCGCATCGCGATCCGTTCGCTGCAGCAGTTCCCGACGATCGGCGCGCCCGATACCACCGACAACGCCGGCATCGGGCTCGGCTACGGATTGGGTATGGCCCGCTACCATTCGAGCGCGGGGCCGGTGTTCTTCAAATCGGGCCATGACGACGGGACGAACAACCTCGCGGTCTGCCAGATCGATTCGCGCACCTGCGTCCTGCTCATGAGCAACAGCTCCAACGGCGAAAGCATCTTCGCCTACCTGCTGGAAGCGACGATCGGCGAAACCTGTTTTCCCTGGTACTGGGAGAACTACATTCCGTTCGACCATCCCGAACTCGGCGGCGACGCCGGGCGCGTCATGCACCATCCTTCGTGCACCGTGCCGAAAGCGTCGATCTGATCCTCGCGCCATGGCCCGGAAGCGTGCGCCAGCGCACGCGAATACGCTGCATGGCGTGTTGCACGCGCTGGCCGCAGGGTCTACAAACGGAGGCATGAGCACAGCAGCCGCCGCGGCAACGGAGCCGACCACGGAGAGCGAACGCGAAGCGTTGGCCCGACGCCGCTCCGCCGCCGGCATCGACCCCGCCGCGCCACGCGTGGGGCTCGCCTTCTCCGGCGGCGGTATCCGCAGCGCCACCTTCTGCCTGGGCGTGCTTCGCGCCCTCGCCCGCAACAAGGTGCTGCATCGGTTCGACTACTTGTCGACCGTCTCCGGCGGCGGCTATATCGGCTCGGCATTCGGGCGGCTGTTCCACGCCGGCAAGGATGGCGACGCCGCTTCGGTCGAGAAGGGTGTGGCGGACGACGGCTCCCTGTTCCTCTGGTGGCTGCGCAATAACGGCCGATTTCTCGCGCCGGCCGGCGCGTCGGACCTGATCCAGGCCCTGGCGAGCCAACTGCGCGGTTTCCTCGCGACGCAGGTGGAAGTCGCGGTCCTGATCATGCTGTTCGCCGGTGCGATCACCCTGCCCCACCTGGCCTATTCCTGGGTGTTCGCCGTGCGCGAAGGCATGCCCGTCGCGATGAGCCTGTGGTGGTGGCTGTTGCCCTTGCCGGCCGCCGGCGCACTGACCATGTGCTACGCGTACTGGTTTCTCGGCAAAGCGAGTGCGAGCGGACTGGCTACCGCCGTGCTGGCCACCATCGTGGGCCTCTATCTGGCCGCGCAGGCCAGCGCCACGCCCACCTCGTTCGACGCGACCCTCCTGTGGCTCGGGGCCATTGGCATGTTGCCTTCGCCCGTGGCCTGGGTCTGCGCACGGGTGAGCAGCCTGCGCCGTTCCGAGGAAACCAACCGGGTGCGTTACACCAAGGGGCTGGCCAGGTGCCTGAAAGCGCTGGCGGTGGTCTTTGCCTTCGGCCTGCTCGACATGCTCAGCTGGTACATGAAGCTCTGGCTGACCCAGATCGGCGGTGAGGCCGCCGGTGGCAACGTCGCGGCCGGCGTCGGCGTGACGACGGTGCTCATCGGCATCGCCCGCTTCGTCCTGCCGATGCTGCAGACAGGCAGCAAGTCCGGGATCGCAAAGCTACCCTGGGGCATGCTCGCCAACGTGCTCGGCCTGATACTCGTGATGGCCCTGGCGCTGTTCTGGATGACGATCTTCCAGACCATCATCTTTCCCGACAAGGGCGACGTGCTCGGCAATCTCTTGCGCAATGCGTACGCGCGCTGGGCCAGCGTCTTCGTCATCAGCCTCGCCTACGTGCTGTTGAACGGCCGGGCGCTGCAGCAACTGAATCGATCGTCGCTGCATTTCTTCTACCGCTCGCGCATCGCCCGGGCCTATGTGTCGGTGGGCAATGGACCCGATGGCGGCGCCGCGCATCCCCGCTTTCCCGCCAGTCCCCTCGTCGCGAACTCGCGTAGCCTGACCGAGCGCACGGCGAAGATCACCTCGCTCATGGATGGCGACGATGTCGCCATGACCGACTACGTACCCCACCACTTTGGTGGGCCGATCCACCTGGTCAACTGCTGTATCAACCAGACGGTGGACGATCGCACCGGCACGTACAACGCCGACCGCAAGGGCGTCAGCCTGACCGTGAGCGCGCTGGGCGTGGAAACCGGAACGCAGCTGCCCGAAGATGGCTCGGCGGCCTTGTTACGTGACAGCACCGTCGCCGAGTGGATCGCCATTTCCGGTGCCGCAATCGGCTCGGGCATGGGCTCGCTGACCCGCCCGGGCACGGCCGCCATGGCGTTCCTGAGCGGGCTTCGACTCGGCTATTGGCAAGACAACCTCACCGTAGGTTCGGTGCGGCGCCACGGCCCGGTCGCCAAATACTTCGCCGTATTACGTGAGATGTTCGCGCGCTTTCCCGGCCTCGGCAGCGCGGAGTGGTATCTGTCCGACGGCGGCCATTTCGACAACACCGGCGTCTACGCGCTGCTGAAGCGCCAGCTGGCGTTGATCGTGCTGGTGGATGGCGGGGCCGACCCCGATTACTGCTTTGCCGATGTCGAGAACCTCGTGCGCAAGGCACGCATCGATTACGACGCGACCATCGCCTTCGTCGATCCCGCGGGCCTCATACCGCTGGCCGGCGCGTTAGCGCCGATGTTCGGTACCCCCGAGACCATCTCCAACGGGCCGGGCGACGCGCATCTCCTGTTGGCGCGCATCACCTATGCCGACGGACAGCGCGGCACCCTGCTCATCGTCAAGCCGCGAACCACCGACGACATGCCGCTGGATATCGCCGGCTATGCCAACCGCGAGGAAAGCTTCCCGCAGCAAAGCACGAGCAATCAGTTCTTCAACGAGGCGCAGTGGGAAAGCTACTGCGAGCTTGGCGTGCTGCTTGGTGCGCCGGTCGATCCGTCGCTCATCGGCCACCTGCCGGTATGGGCGTGGAACGCTCCGGTCATCGGCGCGAACGCGGCGCTGCTTTCACCTGCCGCCGCGCCCATGAGCCGCACGCAACGCCTCGCCACGACCGTCGGCACATCCATCGGCGTCGGTGCCTTGCTGACCGCACTCCTTGCCGGTTGGCAGGCCTGGGACTCGCACAAGCAACAGATGGTGCAGATGCAATCGGCAGCCAACGAACAGACCAAGGAGGTCAACGACGAAGTGCGTTCCCTGCTCACGTATCTGTCTGCGCCCGAACGGCAGAGCGCGAGTTTCGATCCCTCGGTGGACGCGACGGTGAACCTGCTTACCTCGGATATCGGCAATGCCACGCTGTCCGACCAGCAGGTGAAGACCATGCAGGATCTGGCCAACCTGCTCTCGCCGATCTGTGCGCGCACGCAGGACGCCACGCTGGTGACGCAGTGCGACTACGACCTGTTCGTGCTGACCAATAGCGGACATCGGCCGACGAGTGCGTGGAACGACGCCATGGCCAACTACAACGGCTGGCGCGATCCCGCCGCGGTCGCCTTCGTGTCGGCAACGACGACGGCGGCGAGCATGAGCCTTGGTCTGCCGGAAGCCGGACCCTCGCCGCCCCCGCCGCCGGTACGCGCTCCGGCAACCCGGCCGGCGGCCGCGCCGATCGATCGCACGCAACTGCGCAACGATGCCATCGCCAGCTGTGCGGAGAACGGGCAGACATTCATGCTCTATACGCAGATCTACGATGAAAGCCAGCGCGACGATGTGCTCAGGAGCCTCGCGCCGGTGCGCGAACTGGGCATCGTGGTTCCCGGTGTCGAGAATGTCACCGACACCGCCAAACGCAATGGCAAGCACAGCCCGTTCGAGTGGAAAGCGCCGACCCTGCTTTATGCGCCCGAAGGCAAGACCTGCGCGACGGCCCTGGTCAAATGGGGCAATGCCACCCTGCCGGCGCTGGCGACAACGCCGGCGAAAGCCGTTGCCCTCCCCGTCGGAACGGGGACGAGCAACGTGCTGGAGCTATGGATCCCACGGCGCCGAGCGGCTACCCCGTAACAGTGGCCGATCAGCCGCCACCACCGCCGCCGCCATGGATGCCGCCCTTGGTCAGCGCGGCGGGGTCGAGCAGCTTGGCGAGCTCGGCCTTCGACAGGCCGGTGGTCTCCAGGGCCACGTCCATGATCGGACGCTTTTCCTTGTAAGCCTGCTTGGCCGTCGCGGCGCCCTTCTCGTAGCCGATGACCGGATTGAGCGCGGTCACGAGGATCGGGTTCTTGTCGAGCGCCTCGCGGATGTGTTCCTCGTTCACCTTGAAACCGGCGATGGCCTTGTCGGCCAGCAAGGTCACGACGTTGGCGAGGATCTCGATCGACTGCAGCAGGTTGTACGCAATGACCGGCAGCATCACATTGAGCTGGAAGTTACCCGACAGGCCGCCGATGGCGATCGTCGCGTCGTTGCCGATGACCTGGGCGGCGACCATGGCGGCGGCCTCCGGAATCACCGGATTGACCTTGCCCGGCATGATCGACGAGCCCGGCTGCAGTGCCGGCAGCTCGATCTCGCCCAGGCCCGCCAGCGGTCCGGAGTTCATCCAGCGCAGGTCGTTGGCGATCTTCATCACGGCCACCGCCAGTGCGCGCAGCTGGCCGGAAAGTTCGACCGGTGCATCCTGTGCCGCCATGCCGGCGAAATAATTCGTCGAGGATTCGAACGTCACGCCGGTGAGCTTCGACAACTCGACCGCCACGGCCGGGCCGAACTTGGGATCGGCATTGATGCCGGTGCCGACGGCGCTGCCGCCCTGGGGCAGGCGACGCGTGCGCTTGAGGGTGTCGGTGATCCGTTCGGACGCGTCGGCGATCTGCGCGGACCAGCCCGAGAGCTCCTGGCCGAAGGTGATCGGCATCGCGTCCATCAGGTGGGTGCGGCCGGTCTTGACCACCTTCTTCAACTCTTTGGCGCGCGTATCGATGGTCTTGCGCAGGTGCTTCAGCGCTGGCAACAGCTTTTCGGTCGTCGCCAGCGTGGCGCTGACCAGGATGGCGGTAGGAATGACGTCGTTGGAACTCTGGCCCGCGTTGACGTGGTCGTTCGGGTGCACGGTCGTGCCGGCGGCCGCGGCGAGGTGGGCGATGACCTCGTTGGCATTCATGTTCGAACTGGTGCCCGAGCCGGTCTGGAACACGTCGATCGGGAAGTGCTCGTCGACGCCGCCGGCGGCGACCTGCTCGGCCGCGGCGCGGATCGCCTTGGCCGAGGCCTTGTCCAGGTGGCCGAGCTTGACGTTGGCCTCCGCCGCGGCCGACTTGATCAGGCCCAGCGCACGGATGAATTCGCGCGGCATGGTCAGCCCCGACACCGGGAAGTTGTCCACCGCCCGCTGGGTCTGTGCGCCATAAAGAGCCTTGGCGGGTACCTTCAACTCGCCCATGCTGTCGCGTTCGGTGCGGAATCTGCTCATGCGGGGGTTCCTGTGGGAGGGATCGGGTCACGATAAGCCTAATCGCGTCATCGTTCTACGCCGATTCCCACGGGCCGGGCCTCCCCTGCCCGCTGGCGGTATAATCACCGGCTGCTCCCGCCTAGCCTCCAGGAACGCCCCATGTCCCACGCCACGCTGACCGCCCTCTCGCCGCTGGACGGCCGCTACGCCGCGAAGGTGGAGCCGCTGCGCCCAATCTTCAGCGAGTTCGGCCTCATGCATCGCCGCGTGCACGTGGAAATCCACTGGCTGCTGGCCCTGGCCGCGAACCCGGGCATCGTCGAGCTGCCGCCGTTCCCGGCCGACGCCGTGACCCGGCTGATCGCCATCGCCGACGATTTCTCGATCGAAGACGGCGAACGGATCAAGGCGATCGAGGCGACCACCAACCACGACGTCAAGGCGGTCGAATACCTCATCAAGGAAAAGATCGGCAACGATCCCGCCCTCGCCCAGGCCAAGGAATTCGTGCACTTCGCCTGCACCAGCGAAGACATCAACAACCTCGCCTACTCGCTCATGCTGCGCGACGCCCGCGAGTCGGTGCTGCTGCCGGCGCTGGACCAGGTCATCGCCAGGCTGCGCGGCCTCGCGCACGAACATGCCGGCCTCTCGCTGCTTGCCCGCACGCATGGGCAGACCGCGTCGCCGACCACCATGGGCAAGGAAATCGCCAACGTCGTCGCGCGCCTCGAGCGCCAGCGTCGCCAGCTCGTCGCCATCGAAATCCCGGGCAAGATCAACGGCGCCGTCGGCAATTACAACGCGCACGTTATCGCCTACCCTGCCGTCGACTGGCCGGCCCTTGCATCGAGCTTCGTCGACGGCCTCGGTCTCACGTTCAACCCGTACACCACGCAGATCGAGCCACACGACGGCATCGCCGAGTTCGCCGACGTGCTGCGCCGGATCAACATCATCCTGATCGACCTCGCGCGCGACATCTGGGGTTACATCTCGCTGGGCTACTTCCGCCAGGCGCTCAAGGCGGGTGAAGTCGGTTCCTCGACCATGCCGCACAAGGTCAACCCGATCGACTTCGAGAACGCCGAAGGCAACTTCGGCCTCGCCAACGCCCTGCTCGGCCACTTCGCCGAAAAGCTGCCGATCAGCCGCTGGCAGCGCGACCTCACCGACTCCACCGTGCTGCGCGCGCTGGGCACCGCGTACGGTCACTCGCTGGTCGCGATCGAGTCGCTGCTCAAGGGCCTTGGCAAGCTCAACGTCAACGCCGATCGCGTCGCCGCCGATCTCGACGCCAGTTGGGAAGTCCTCGCCGAAGCCGTACAGACCGTCATGCGTCGGTTCGGCCTGCCGGAGCCGTACGAACAGCTCAAGGCGCTCACCCGCGGACAGGGCATCACGAAGGAGTCGATGCGCGCCTTCATCGCCGGGCTCGACCTTCCCGCCGACGCGAAGCAGGCACTCGCCGAACTGACGCCTGCGTCTTACATCGGCCTTGCGGACAAGCTCGCGAAAGCCATCTGATCCAACGCGTCATCGCCTATGAAAAAGCCCGGCATTCACATGCCGGGCTTTGTCATGGCTCTTCGCCGGGCATTCTTTCGCACCTCGCACCTCGCACCTCGCGCGGGGCTCGCCTTTGGCTTCGCGGGGCTCGGCTTTGCCATCGCTCTCTACACTTGGGCGTCTCGCGGGGAGACCTTGGTGTCCACCCTCGCTGCTCAGACACGTCCTCCGCGTTCGAGAAGGAAAGGCCGCTCACGCGGCCCGTGTATCTATTTGGCCTACGGCCGCTCCACTTGTGCGGAACTCGCCTCGAGGGTGGACACCAAGGTCTCTCACGACGGTACGGTTGATTGGCAGGAGAGCCGTTGGCGTGGTGCCGTCGTCGGCCCCGGCCTCTCCGGGACACGAAGGCGATGCGGAAGCCGTTGCTGGTAACCGGTTGCGGAACGCCTTACTCGCGTCTGCGCTTCCGCCGGCGTGCTGGCGTGCTGGCGTGCCGGCGAGGCTGCAAGGCTGCAAGGCTGCGAGGCTGCCGACAATGCTGCGCGCTTTGGCCCGACCCACGCGAACATCAGGGTCCGGGAGAGCCTTCGGTGCCCACCCTCGAGGCGAGTTCCACACAAGTGGAGCGGCCGTAGGCCAAATAAGTACACCGCCGCGCAGCGGCCTTTCCGGTACGAAACGCGGAGGACGTGTCTGAGCAGCGAGGGTGGGCACCGAAGGCTCTGCGCCGCCACGTCACCGAACGCTCTGCGCCTCACCCCTGACGCACTCGGCGGCGCGCGAGCCGCTAAAAACACGCACTCGCAAAAAGCGAATGAACCACCTGGGTATCGCCGCACCAGCCAGCATTGAGCGGCGTACATCGCCCACGAAAAAGCCTGGCATGCGAATGCCGGGCTTTTATAGGTTCAGGCGTCAGTGGTGGTCGTGATCGTTGCAGCTGTTGTCGCGATGGTCGCGATCGTCACAATGATGATCGGGGCCATTGTTGTAGCGGTCGGGGCCACCGTCGCGGTGATCGCGAATGATGCAACCACTGAGTGAAGCGACGGACGACAGAATCACGGCGATGAGAAGAAGACGTTTCATGGGCGGCTCCGGAGATAACGACGGCGCGTTACGTTGTTACAACGTACGCTCGGCTGCATCAAGGAGCGATGAATGCGCCTCGAATCCTGTCCCACTCCATCTTGATGTGCCCGCGATGCGCACTGGACGCCCATGACGACCAATGCATCGATTGCCCCGAGCGCCAATAGCACTCTCTGCCGGTCCGGGATCTCGTCATCGTGTAGTGACTCGACGAGCAAGCCCGTCACCCCACGCGCGTACTGCAAGAACTCGCTCGCATCATTTAACAGTGCATTTATCCCAGCCTCCGCGTCGAGGCAAAAGCTCCCTTCGCCGAGCGTTCCGTACGTTTCCATGGACAACTCATTAGGACCGCACCTCCGCCGAGGTGTGGCGCGTCGCGAACAACATGACGCGCCACCATCGCTCGGACGATGAGTTCTCAACGGCGTGTCCGTGACCGGACGCCGGGCGGTTTGATCGAGAAGTGGGATGCGGCGTCAGTCGTTGCTTTCCAGGCACGCGGCTAGGCGCCGAGTGTCGCCGGCAAGAAATGTCTCATTTCAACGGCGGCCGCCGCGGTTCTTCAACCGTGTCTGCGACGCGTGCGGACGGCCCGATTACCGTTGAGGGAGGCCCCGCAGGAGAGCGGCGCGCGTGGGAATGCCTTAGTATTTGGCTTAGCCATGGTCAACCTTGCTTGTTGATTAGGGTCAGCGGACCTTGTGGTGCTTCTACACCCATGGTCCGCGCTTCTCATCTCTTCGAGCGATGGTTGCCTGCGGTGTGCGAAAGGCGGTTCCGCAGGCAACTCATACAACCTAGCAAACTCAACAATCTGTTGTCATGAGAATGTTTGGGTAGCGCGGAAAAAAGACCTGATAAGTTGGCCGCTCGGCGCTTCGACGATCGACCATTGCCGTCGCATCAGACTGTGTACGTCTTGTCGTTCTTCGTCAGGCTCCATGCCCCCAGCGTCATTCCGCCCTGACCGCCGTCGATGTTCTGCTTCTGGTATCTCCACTGGATTGCTGCATAGCGAAGCGACATCATCTCCGTCGGAAGCGATGCCTCGCCGACGTCGAGAAAGATTTGTGAGATCAGCACATTCTTGAGTTGAATCTCAAGATACTTCACTCGCTTGCCATCCCCAGCATCGCGATAAAGGTCGATTTGTGCCGACCGAAACGTCGTGCCTCCCGACAGGTACTGGTAGAGCATTGGGCTCGCTGAATCGAGTTCCTTGAACAGCGATATGTCTCCGTGCTCGGCACGTTGTGTCGCATGACCACCGGCCGTGGACACGACAGGAGACGTCGGCTGATGCATTTCGTGGCGAAGCGACTTCAGTTCGATCCACTGGCCGTGATCCTTGTCCAAGGACTCACCATTCAGGTCGGGACCGCACAGTTTCAGATAGATGCTTTTCATGAAATTCCTTTCTTTGATGGGATCTGGCGTGCGTGATGACGTCATCGCACCTGCAGCCTTCTATAGAAATTCGGTTCCGAATACATGAGACCAACGAACATCTAGTTCTGACGTAATGCCTGTATTCATGCGACTGACAAGCTCGCATGAATGGACACACACTCCGTATAGATGTGTCCGATTTTTCGCATTCCGCCACGGCCGTCCGATCACTACCATCCCCGCCCAACACCTTTTTACCGAAGAACGGAAACGGGCCAGCAAGGGGTCTCTACACCATGGAAGCGTCGAATGTCGCCTCATGGATAGCGAGAGTTCGAGCACCTATAGGGAAGGATGATAAGCATGATCGGAAGTTCGTCGCACCAGGAAAACGTTGCAGCCGTCAGGGAGTCGATCGAAATGATTCCTGTCGCCATGCGTCGGATGGGATGGAGAGTCTCGGCCGAATTGATGGAGCGCTGGCTACGTTCACCCGCGTGGGTGTTGCCGAGCAAGTGGAAGTCGAACAATCCACCGGATCCCAGAACACTGGCGTCCGCGCACCTTGATCAAAAAATCGTCCGCATGAGTTGGGCGATGGCCAACCCGCGCGTGCGCATCGCGATGGATGAGCTGCGTGCAAAGATGGCGAACGGTCCAGCAAGGGCGAATCTACGTGACCGGATCTCTACCTTGCCGTGGCTGTCGCACCAAAAGATGGCCTTCGGCAGTCAAAGCGACAGCGCGGTACAACTGGACCAAACCTGCCAATCGAACCGCGTATCCTTTGGCGGCATGATGGACACGATGGATGATTTGTACGGAGGCATTGGCAGAGCGACCTTGAAGGTGGCGCTGATCGGTGAAGCAACGCGCGACGCAAGAACAGGAAACGACTCGCTCCGGATTACGCATGCCGGCTTCTACATCCGCGATACGTACGACTTTAGTGGCATCCAGTACTTAGGAACCTGGACGGAATCGGGCGTTCTGAACAAGTCACAGATGCTCATGGCCTCGGTGAGCGACGGCCTGACATTCCGCTGGGGCAAGCCACTTGGCCACAGGTCCAATCAGGATTTCGAGACGCTCAGGCGCCTCACCGGGGTGGGCGGCGACTTTGTTCTCTATTCCGACGTTTACTGGGAGCGCGTGGACCTTTTACTGGATCTGAGCTGATGCGTGTAAAGGTGATCCTCGCCCTCGCTGCGGCTGCTGGTGGTGCCGCGGTCTATCAGGCGTCCGAATGGTGGGAGCGTGCCTATGCGATCTACGTCGCTTCGGAAATAAGCCCCGATGGTTGTTTTCGCATCGATACCTACACGCCATTTTGGGTCTTGCCGTCAATGCTTCATCGAAGCCCGGATCCCGATCCCGCAATCCGTAACAGCCTAGGTAGGCCTTGGGACATGGCTGTATTCAGGCGTGCGTACGAAATCAGCACAGGCGAACTGCTGGGTGAGACGGTCGTCTTCGACCCGGTGGGTCCGGCCGATCGCAACTATTGGAACACCTCAAGAACTCCTGGCCGCCGCACTGTGTTTGCCAATGAATTTCTTCTTTTCGACTCCGACCGTTGTTCCGACGATGCGACGCTCGCCAAGCTCGAGGCATTCTACGAACAGCAGCGGGAAGCGAACCGAACGATTGTGAACGCCTGGGAAGAAGAACGCAGGCGCGCGAATTCTCCGACGGGGACCGGTCAGTAACGCGTCGAAGCTCGGTTTCGACGGAGACAACGACAGCGCGTTACATCGCTACAACATACGGCGAAGGCGGCAGTGGACCCGGTCGACATCGACGCCATGCTTGCCAGGGCGCTGACAACCGCGCGCGCAGGGCATGCAAAAAGCAACGGACACGTCCGAGCTCATGGAGCCTTACGGCATTGCGCTCGGCGAAACCGCCAAACGCGCGCCGAAAGGCAGCCCCGAGTGGCGCTTCGGGACGCGGAGACGCCCTGGTTTCGCCAGCTTATGGTCGATCGTTGCCAGCCGACGATCCAGCGCCTTCGCTCACGGCTGCACACCCCTGAGACAGGAGCCCTAACGCGGCTACAATGCCGCCCATGGCCATCCAGACCCCCACCCGCAAGCCCCTCCCGATCGAAGTGCGCGGCAGCGCCAGCCAGCCGCTCGGCATGAGTGCCGCGCAGTTCCTGCGCGACTACTGGCAGAAGCGACCGTTGCTCATCCGCAACGCCTTCCCGGACTTCGAGCCGCCGATCCAGCCCAATGACCTCGCTGGCCTGGCCTGCGAAGAAGGCGTGCTCGCCCGCCTCATCGTCCACGACGAGAAGCGCGACCGCTGGACCGTGAAGAGCGGCCCCTTCGAGGAAGCCGAATTCGGCAAGACCCCCAAGCGCGACTGGACCCTCCTGGTCCAGGACGTCGACAAATGGGACAGCGATGTCGCCGGCCTGCTGGAGCACTTCGCCTTCCTGCCTAGCTGGCGCGTGGACGATGTGATGATCTCTTACGCCGAGGACGGCGGTGGCGTTGGCGCCCATGTGGACCAGTACGACGTCTTCCTCCTCCAGGGTATCGGCCAGCGCCACTGGGCGATCAGCGACGACCCGGATGCCCCGCTCGACTTCCGCACCGATGTCGAGCTGAAGCAGTTGAAGGCATTCCTGCCCACCCACGAGTGGCTGCTCGAACCCGGCGACATGCTCTATCTGCCCCCCGGCGTGCCGCACGACGGCATCGCCCTCGGCGATTGCATGACCTTGTCGGTCGGCATGCGTGCGCCTTCGCAGGCGGAACTCACCGGCGACCTCGCGGACTTCCTCGCCGAGCGCATGCCCGACGAACTGCGCTATACCGACCCCGACCTCGTTCCGGCCAAGCGCACGGGCGAAATCGACTCGGCCGCGCTGAACCGACTGCGCCAGGCCCTGCCCTTCGCGGCGGCGCTCGACCGCGACCTGCTGGCCGACTGGTTCGGACGCTTCATCACCCGCTATCGCAACGCCCAGGTGCCAGCCGCGCCGCCCAAGGCCAGCACGGCCGCCGCACTGGCGAAGGCACTCGACGCCGGGGCCACCCTTGTCCGTCACCCGTTTGCCCGCCTGGCGTGGGTCCGCGGCAAGAAGGACGCAACGCTTTACGTGAACGGCCACGCCTACCCTTGCCCGATCGACCTCGCCGAGCGCCTTTCGGCGGAACGCGAGCTCCGGGTCGCCGCCACGGCGAATCCCGCCGAACGCGAGGTCCTCCTGGCCCTGGTCAACGAGGGCCAGCTGGTCGTGCGCAAGGGTCGTCGCCGGTGACCGGCATGGCGGACACGGCGCTGACCGTCGAGGACCGCGCCGGTCTCGAGGCAGCCCATGTTCGCCTGCTGGGGCAGGCCCGCTACCGCGCCGCGATCTATCTGCCCCGGATGGAACCCGGCATCCTCGATAGCGAGGCGATCCTCACCGAGCTGCGCCGCCTCGCCACCAGTGGCAGGCCGGCCCAGATCCGCATCCTGACCCACGACGCCGAGCAGGCGCTCCGCGACGGGCACCGGCTGATCGCCCTCGCCCAACGCCTGCCCACGGCGGTCGCCATCCGCATGCCGGTGGACGAATCCCACCTCGGATATGCCTCCGCGTTCATCTGCGATACCAGGAGTGGCTACCTGTTCCGGCCGGTGGCCAGCCGCTACGAAGCGCGGGGCGATCTCGACGCCCCCGGTGAGACCTCTCGCCTGATGGCGTATTTCGACGAAGTCTGGGAGCGGGCCGAGCCGGCCTGGCAGATAAGACCACTCGGAATCTGAAAGGCATACGAAACGTGAATCCGGGTTGGCGCGGCGCAACAGCACGGAGCTATACTTAACGGATTCTTATGCCGCGGCGCGTCCCCACACGTCCAGCGGCAGCCCGTCCTTTTCGTGTGTGCCGGTGGTGACGTGAGCGCAAACCTGATCCGCGAGTTTTCCGAATCCTCCCAACTCGCCGGCGGCAACGCCGACTACGTAGAGCAAGTCTACGAAGCCTGGCTGGCCGATCCCGGCTCCGTCCCGGGCGAATGGGATACCTATTTCAAAACCTTCAAGGGTCGCGAGGCCGGGGATGTCGCCCATTCCGGCGCCATCGCCCGTATCGAAGCCGCGCAGAAACAGCGCCGCACGGCCGCCCCGGCACCTGCCGCCGGCTCCGCCGATAACGCTTACGCGCAGAAACAGGCCGGCGTGCTCCGCCTCGTCACGGCCTATCGCTCGCGCGGCCACATCGCGGCGCAGCTCGATCCGCTCGGCCTGACCGTCCCGGATATCGACACCCCCGACCTCGGCCTGGCCTTCCACGGCCTGTCCGACGCCGATCTGGGTACCGAGTTCGATGCCGGCACCTTCGCCGGCGGCGGCCAGCGCATGACGCTGCGCGACCTCCTCGCGAAGCTCAAGCAGATCTACACCGGCACCGTCGGCGCCGAGTTCATGTACATCTCCGATTACGACCAGCGCGCGTGGATCTACTCGCGCCTGGAAAAGGCCGCCGGTTCGCCGGGCCTGCAGAAAGCGGAAAAAGTCCGTGTTCTGGAGGCCCTCACCGCCGCCGAAGGCCTGGAGCGCTACCTCCACACCAAGTACGTCGGCCAGAAGCGCTTCTCGCTCGAGGGCGGCGAAAGCATGATTCCGATGGTCGATGACATCGTCCGCGCCGCCGGCGACAACGGCGTCAAGGAAGTGATCATCGGCATGGCCCATCGCGGCCGCCTCAACGTTCTCGTCAACATCCTCGGCAAGGCGCCCTCGCAGCTCTTCAACGAGTTCGAAGGCAAGTTCGAGCATGACGACAGCCCGATGCACACGGGCGACGTGAAGTACCACCTCGGCTTTTCCGCCGACGTCAAGACGCCGAACGGCGGCGTGCACGTCGCGCTGGCGTTCAACCCGTCGCACCTGGAAATCGTCAATCCGGTCGTCGCCGGTTCCGTGCACGCGCGCCAGTCGCGCCGCCGCGATACCGCCCGCGAGAAATCGATGGCCCTGCTGATCCATGGCGACGCGGCCTTCGCCGGCCAGGGCGTCAACATGGAACTGATGCAGATGTCGCAGGCCCGTGGCTTCGCCATCGGCGGCACGCTGCACCTGGTGATCAACAACCAGGTCGGTTTCACCACGTCCAAGCGCGAAGACGCCCGTTCCACGCTGTACTGCACCGACCTGGCCAAGATGGTCAACGCACCGGTGTTCCACGTGAACGGCGACGATCCGGAAGCCGTGCTCCAGGTCACCCGCCTGGCCTACGAGTTCCGCAAGCAGTTCAAGAAGGACGTGGTCATCGACCTCGTCTGCTACCGCCGCCACGGCCATAACGAGGCCGACGAGCCGGCGGCGACCCAGCCGCTCATGTACCAGATCATCCGCAAGCGTCCGACCACGCGCGATCTCTACGCCCAGGCGCTGGTGAAATCGTCGACGATCGGTGCGGACGACGGCCAGAAGATGCTCGACGATTATCGTGCGCGCCTCGAGAAGGGCGAGCCGCTGATCGCGATCGATCCGAACCCGACCCGTGACATCCCGGTGGACTGGAGCCGCTTTCAGAAAACCAACCTGGCGATGGAAGTGAACACGGGCGTGCCGCGCGAGCAGCTTGCCAAGGTGTCCGACGTTCTGCTGAACATCCCGGCAGGCGTGACGCTGCACGCACGCGTCGCCAAGATCTACGAAGACCGCCGCAAGATGGCCGCCGGCGAACTGCCCGGCGACTGGGGCTTCGCCGAGAACCTCGCCTACGGCACGCTCATCGCCGAAGGCAACGACCTGCGCATCGTCGGCCAGGACGCCGGCCGCGGCACGTTCTTCCACCGCCACGCCGTGCTGCACGACCAGTCCAGCGACGACACCTTCATGCCCCTGTCGAAGGTCCGCGCCGATGCGCGCGTCGACGTGATCGACTCGCTGCTCTCCGAAGAAGCCGTCATGGCCTTCGAGTACGGCGAAGCCACGACCTCGCCCGACCAGCTCACCATCTGGGAAGGCCAGTTCGGCGACTTCGCCAACGGCGCCCAGGTCGTCATCGATCAGTTCATCAGCTCGGGCGAAGCCAAGTGGGACCGCCTCTGCGGCCTCACGCTGCTGCTGCCGCACGGTCAGGAAGGCGCGGGCCCGGAGCATTCCTCCGCCCGCCTGGAGCGTTTCCTCCAGCTGTGCGCACTGGACAACATGCAAGTCTGCGTGCCGACGACCCCGGCCCAGGCGTTCCACATGATCCGCCGCCAGCAGGTGCGCCCGGTGCGCAAGCCGCTGATCGTGATGACGCCCAAATCCCTGCTCCGCCACAAGCTCGCCGTGTCCTCGCTGGACGAACTGGCCAACGGCAAGTTCCAGCTCGTGATCGGCGAACATCGCGACCTCCCGACGAAGAAGGTCAAGCGCGTCGTCGTCTGCTCGGGCAAGGTCTACTACGACCTCCTCGAAGACGCCGACAAGCGCGGCGTGACCGACGTCGCCCTCGTGCGTGTCGAGCAGCTGTATCCGTTCCCGCGCCCGGAAGTCTCGGCCGAACTGGAGAAGTACGCTTCCGCCAAGGAAGTCGTCTGGTGCCAGGAAGAACCGATGAACCAGGGCGCCTGGTTCCAGATTCGCCACCACCTGCAGGCCTGCATCGGGTCGAAGCAGAGCCTCTCCTATGCCGGACGCTCTCGCTCGCCGTCGCCGGCACCGGGCCATCTCAATACCTATATCGCCGAACAGACGGCGCTCGTCGAGCAAGCGCTCGTCGCGCCGGTCGGCACCGATCACGCAGCGGAGTAAGGCAAGCATGTCCATCGAAGTCAAAGTCCCGGTCCTGCCCGAGTCGGTCTCGGACGCGCTCATCGCCACCTGGCACAAGAAGGCCGGTGATGCGGTCAAGCGTGACGAGAACCTGCTGGACCTCGAGACCGACAAGGTCGTGCTCGAAGTGCCCTCGCCGGTCGACGGCGTGCTGAAGGAAATCAAGTTCGAGGAAGGCTCGACGGTCACCAGCAGCCAGGTGATCGCCGTAATCGAGGAAGGCGCCGCCGCTGCCGCGCCCGCTCCGGCGCCGGCCGCTGCCGCCGCCGAAGCGCCCAAGGCCGAGAAGACCGAAGCCGCTGCGCCGAAGGGCGTCGATGAACTCTCGCCCGCCGGCCGCCGCGTCGCCGTCGAAGAGAACATCGACCCGTCCAAGGTCGCCGGCACCGGCCGCGACGGCCGCGTGACCAAGGAAGACCTGGTCAACGCCGGCAAGGGTGGCACCGCCGCGCCCGCCGCCGCGCCGGCCCCCGCCGCCAAGCCGACCCCGGGCAGCCGTCCGGAAGAGCGCGTGGCCATGACGCGTATCCGTACGCGCATCGCCGAGCGCCTGATGCAGTCGAAGAACTCGATCGCGATGCTCACCTCGTTCAACGAAGTGAACCTCGCCGAGGTGGTCAAGCTGCGCAAGGCCCTGGGCGAGCAGTTCGAAAAGGCCAACGGCGTCAAGCTCGGCTTCATGAGCTTCTTCGTCAAGGCGGCCACCGAAGCCCTCAAGCGCTATCCGGTGATCAACGCCTCGGTGGACGGTTCGGACATCGTCTACCACGGCTACCAGGACATCTCGATCGCCGTGTCGACCGAAAAGGGTCTGGTCACGCCGGTCCTGCGCGACGTCCAGGACATGTCCTTCGCGGACGTCGAGAAGGGCATCGTCGGCTACGCCAAGAAGGCCCGTGACGGCAAGCTCGGCCTGGACGACCTCCAGGGCGGCACCTTCACCATCACCAACGGCGGCACCTTCGGTTCGCTGCTCTCCACCCCGATCGTGAACCCGCCGCAGAGCGCCATCCTCGGCATGCACACGATCAAGGAGCGCCCGATCGTCGAGAACGGCCAGGTCATCGCCGCCCCGATGATGTACATCGCCCTGTCGTACGACCACCGCATCATCGATGGAAAGGACGCCGTGCTCTTCCTGGTCGACATCAAGAACCAGCTGGAAAACCCGCAGCGGATGCTGCTCGGCCTGTAATGGTCGGTTGATTCATCAATGTGAAAGCGGGAGTCGAGAGACTCCCGTTTTTATGTTCCGACCCCATATTGGCGGTAGCAGAATCCCGCCGTTTCATCCGGAGCAAACCTCATGAGCGACAAGTTCGACGTCATCGTCATCGGTGCGGGCCCCGCGGGCTATGTGGCCGCGATCCGCGCCGCGCAGCTGGGCCTCAAGACCGCCGTGGTCGACGCCTTCGTCGGCAAGGACGGCAAGGCCGCCCTCGGCGGTACCTGCCTCAACGTCGGTTGCATCCCGTCGAAGGCGCTGCTGGATTCGTCCAAGCAGTTCCACAACCTGACGCACAACTTCAAGGATCACGGCATCACCGCCGAGAATCCGCAGATCGACATCGCGACCTTCATCGGCCGCAAGGACAAGATCGTCAAGCAGTTCACCGGCGGCGTGACCATGCTGTTCAAGGCGAACAAGGTCACCTCGTTCTTCGGCAAGGGCAAGCTCCTCAAGGGCAACCAGGTCGAGGTCACCGGTAACGACGGCACCGTCCAGACGATCTCCGCGACCAATGTCATCCTCGCCTCGGGCTCGGTGCCCATCGAGCTGCCGTTCGCGAAATTCGATAACAAGCACATCATCGACAACACCGGTGCACTCGACCTCACCGCCGTGCCCAAGCGCATGGGCGTGATCGGTGCCGGCGTGATCGGCCTCGAGCTCGGCAGCGTGTGGAAGCGCCTCGGCGCCGACGTCACCGTGCTCGAAGCGCTGCCGAAGTTCCTCGCCGTGGCCGACCAGGACATCGCCAAGATGGCCGCTCGCGAGTTCGCCAAGCAGGGCCTCGACATCAAGGTCAATGCCAAGGTGACCGCCGCCGAGGTCAAGGGCGACGAAGTCCATGTCAGCTACACCGACAAGGACGGCGCCGCGCAGTCGCTGGTCGTCGACAAGCTCCTGGTCGCCGTCGGCCGTCGCGCCTACACCGCCGGCCTGCTCGCCGACGACACGGGCGTGAAGCTCGACGAGCGTGGCCGCATCGTCGTCGACGAGCACAACCACACCGGCGTCGATGGCGTCTGGGCGGTCGGCGACGCCGTGCGCGGCCCGATGCTCGCGCACAAGGGTTCCGAGGAAGGCGTCATGGTGGCCGAGCTCATCGCCGGCAAGCCGGGCCACATCAACCTCGACACCGTGCCCTGGGTCATCTACACCGAGCCGGAAATCGCCTGGGTCGGCAAGACCGAAGAGCAGCTCAAGGAAGAAGGTATCCCGTACAAGACGGGCGCCTTCCCGTTCGCCGCCAACGGCCGTGCCGTGGCGATGAACGAGGGTATCGGCCAGGTCAAGATGATCGCCCACGCCGAAACCGATCGCATCCTCGGCGTGCACATGGTCGGCCCGGTTGTCTCCGAGCTGATCCACGAGTGCGTCGTGGCGATGGAGTTCAAGGGCTCGTCGGAAGACCTCGCCCGCATTGTCCACGCCCACCCGGCGCTGTCGGAAGTCGTGCACGAAGCCGCTCTGTCGGTCGACAAGCGCGCCATCCACAAGGGCAACTGATCGCCTGTGCGACCCAAGCCCGTCCATGCCATGAGCATGGGCGGGCTTTGTCGTTTCTGGGTGTCTTTACGAGAGTGCGCTTTGTGTGGGAGCCGATTCATCGGCGATGGACGATACGGCGCCACCGCTTCGTTGGCTTTGCGCCGATGAATCGGCTCCCACAACAGCGGGTGCTCTGGTAAGTACATAGGAGACTTGGACATGCGTGACATCAAATCGCTCTGCGTCTACTGCGGCTCCAGCAGCGGCACCCATCCGGGCTACACCGAGGCCGCGAAGGCCTTCGGCACGCGCCTGGCGAAGGAAGGCATCGCCCTTGTCTACGGCGGCGGCAAGGTCGGCCTGATGGGGACCGTGGCCGATGCCGTGCTCGCGGCCGGGGGCCGCGTCATCGGCGTCATTCCGCGCCAGCTCGTCGAAAAGGAAGTGGCCCATACCGGCCTTTCCGAGTTGCAGGTGGTCGAGACCATGCACGAGCGCAAGACGCGCATGTACGAGCTCTCCGATGCTTTCGTCGCGTTGCCCGGCGGTTTCGGCACCATGGACGAAATGTTCGAGATGCTCACCTGGGCGCAGCTCGGCCTGCATAGCTATCCCTGTGCCTTTCTCGACGTGCGGGGCTTCTACTCGCGCCTTTCCGCAAGCATGGACCACATGGTCGCCGAGGGTTTCGTCAAGGAGACCCAGCGCGACCAGGTCTGGTTCGGCGCCAGTATCGACGCGCTGTTCGATTGGATGAAGCACTACGAGTCGTCATACACGCCGAAATGGATCACCGGGACCTCGGTCGACAGCGTCGTCTGAGGTGTTTCCAGCGGCTGTACGGAAGGCCGGACGCGCCGCCGGCCACCCCCGGGATCCTGCTCGAAACAGGTTTCGAACGTCTCACCATTGATACAACCGCGCTGGCCGGTAGAATGAGCCCACGCCAGAGGCGCAACGCGTGACGTTTTTTCGTCACCGCAGCAATCGAGACGGCCGCCTGGAAGGCGTACGTCATCAAGGACAACACATCGGGCCTGGCCCGGGGGAAAGTGAATGGCTCGTATCCTGATCGTCGACGATTCGCCGTCGCAGCTGCTGGGCATCAAGCGCATCGTCGAGAAACTGGGCCATGAGGCCATCACGGCCGAGGACGGCGCGCAGGGGGTGGAAGTCGCCAAGCGCGAGATTCCCGACCTGATCCTGATGGACGTCGTCATGCCGAACCTCAACGGGTTCCAGGCCACGCGCACGATCAGCAAGGAAGAAACCACCAAGCACATCCCGATCATCCTGGTGACCACCAAGGATCAGGACACCGACAAGGTCTGGGGCCTGCGCCAGGGCGCCAAGGACTACGTCGTCAAGCCGATCAAGGAAGAAGAGCTGGTCAAGGCCCTCAAGGAACACCTGCCGCACGCCTGAGCGCCGGCAGGCAAAGGCGCGGCAGGGCTCAGCCCTGCCGCGGATCGAACCCCGGGAACGCGTCCTTGAACTCCGCGTACGCCGCCTGCTCCTCGTGGGTTTCAGGCACCGGGACGCGAATTTCCAGCACCACGATCTGGTCGCCCGGCTCCGAGCCCGGCAACCCTCGCCCCTTGAGGCGCAGCTTGCGGCCCGACTGCGAGCCCGCCGGGATACGCAGGTCGACATGACCACCCAGCGTCGGCACGGGCACCGTGGCACCCAGAGCGGCCTCCCACGGCGTGATCGCCAGCGTATGCGTGACGGTCCTGCCTTCCAGACGGAAGCGGGCGTCGTCGCGAACGCCGATCTCCAGCAGCAGGTCGCCCGAGGGGCCGCCGCCCATGCCTGGGTGGCCCTGCCCGGCGAGGCGGATGGTCTGGCCCGGCGTGATGCCGGCGGGGATCTTCACCTCGAGCACCCGCTCGCCGCCCGAGGCGTCGTTGAGTACGACGCGGGTCTTGCCGCCATTGAAGGCGGTCTGCAGGTCGGTCTCGATCCTGGCCTGGATATCCCGGCCCCGGCGCGCATGCGACTGCTGCTGGCCACGGCCGCGGCCACCGCCGAACAGACTCTCGAAGAAGTCGCTGAAGTCGCCGCCACCGCGGCCCATGTCACCAAAATCGTAGCTTCCGCCGCCCTGACCGAAGCCCGGAGGCGGACGGAACTGCTCGCCCTGACGGTAACCGCCCGCGCGCAGCTGATCGTAGGCCCGGCGCTTTTCGGGGTCCTTCAGCGCCTCATTGGCTTCGTTGATCGCCTTGAACTTCTCTTCGGCACCCGGCTCCTTGTTCTTGTCCGGGTGGTATTTACGGGCGAGCTTGCGATACGCCGCCTTGATCTCGGCGTCGGTCGCTTCAGGCTTCACCCCAAGTGCTTCGTAGTAATCCTTGAACTCCACAGGCTCTCCCGGGCTTGTGTCGAAAACAAAAAGCAGAATGCCCGCGGTGGCGCATGTCCACCGCGGGCCAGCGTTACAAGCTTAGAGCGAATCAGCCCGCGGCGTTAATCTCAATACGACGCGGCGCGCTTTCGGCCTTTTTCGGAATCGCGATTTCCAGCACACCATGGGCGCCCGAGGCGGTGATGCCCTCGGCGTTGGCGCTTTCCGGCAAGGTGAAGCTGCGCTTGAACGCGCCGGTAGCGCGTTCGACGCGGCTGAACTTGCCTTCGGTCTCGCTGGCAAACGCCTTCCGCTCACCCTTGATGCTGAGCACGTTCTTTTCCATCTGGATCTCGATGTCGGCGAGGTTCACGCCCGGCACATCGGCAAGGATCAGGAAACGGCCGTCCTCTTCACGAATGTCGACGCGCGGCGCCCAAGCGCTCTGCGCGGCGACAGCCGGCGCGGCGATCTCGTTGCCGAACAGCTGGTCGAAGACATTGCGGACGTCGCTGCCGAACACCGGCGCAGGACGGAACGACACATGACGAAGCTGGTTCATCTGTTTGACTCCCAAGAAGTTTTTCGGCCATGTGGCCGTCTGGGATCAAACATATGACCGACCCGTCGGGATTCAAGTGGCGCGACGCGAGACGCCGGTTGGGTCGGCTACGGTGTTCGCGCTAAGCTCGGGCATCTCTGCCCGCTAAGGATTCCCCATGACCATCGCCGTTGGCGACACGTTGCCCGATCACACCCTCACCCAATACAAGGACGGCCTGGAGACAGTCTCCAGCCTCGACGCTCTGGGCCAGGGCAAGGTGGTCGTATTCGCCGTACCGGGCGCCTTCACGCCCACCTGCTCGAACAAGCACCTGCCTGGTTACATCCAGCACATGGAAGATTTTCGCGAGCGCGGCATCAAGGTCGCCTGCGTATCGGTCAACGACGCCTTCGTCATGCACGCCTGGGGCATCTCACAAGGCGTACCGGACGATCTGGTCATGCTCGGCGATGGCAATGCCACGTTCGCCAAGGCCCTGGGCCTGGAACTGGACGGCACGAAGAACGGCATGGGCATCCGCGCCAAGCGTTTCGCCATCTACGCCGAAGATGGCGTGGTGAAGGTCCTGCACGTCGAGGCGCCGGGCGAATTCCGCGTCACATCGGCGGAAGCCATGCTCGAAGCCATCGAGGCCCTCGGCAGCTGAAGACTACCGCGCTTCCCGTGGGAGCCGTCGACCATGGAGCCCGATAAACAAGGGTTCTTCACGGATTACCGGGGCGGGCGGGCGCTCGGCATGCCGGGCCTTCGTTCGCACCTCGCACTCCGCCGAGGGCTCGCCTTCGGCATCGCGGGCTCGGCTGCGCCATCGCTTTGTACACTTGGGCGCTTCGCGGGGAGACCTTGGCGCCCACCCTCGCTGCTCAGACAGGTCCTCCGCGTTCGGTGCGGAAGGCCGCTACGCGGCCTATGTATCTATCTGGCCTACGGCCGCTCACTTGTGCGGAACTCGCCTCGAGGGTGGACGCCAAGGTCTCTCACGACGATACGGTCGAGTGGAAGGAGAGCCGGTGTGTCGTGCCGTCGTCGGCCCCGGCCGCGCCCGGAACATCCGGGCGAAGCGGAAGCGGTTGCTGGTATACGGTTGCCCAACACCTTCGTCGCGCTTGTGTCGGCGTGCCTGCCGGCGATGCCGTGGCGCGATTTGACTCGACCCACGCGAGCCTCACGGTTCGGGAGAGTCTTCGGTGCCCACCCTCGAGGCGAGTTCCGCACAAGTGGAGCGGCCGCAGGCCAATAAGAACATGGGCCGCGCAGCGGCCTTTCCGGTACGAAACGCGGAGGACCTGTCTGAGCAGCGAGGGTGGGCACCGAAGGCTCTGCGCCGCCACGACCCAGCCCGCCGCCGCGGCATCAGCCGCTGATAACACGCACTCGCGAAGCAAGTGAACCGATGCCTTCGGCGTCGGCGTCCCCGGACTTCCGCGAAGAACCTAAAAAAAAACCCGCCTTTCTAGGCGGGTTTTCGTTGTTACGCTTCGGTTGGTTCGCCGCCGTCGCCGGTGGGGCCGCTTTCGATCGGCGGCATGTCGGCAGCGACGTCACCGTCGATGACGTCACCCTCGCCTTCGATCTCGAGTTCTTCCTCGGCTTCCAGGCGAACCACGCCGATGAGCGTTTCGTCCTTCGGCAGCTTGATCAGCGTCACGCCCTGGGTGTTGCGGCTGAGCTGCGAGACTTCCGACACGCGAGTGCGGACCAGGGTGCCCTGGTCGGAGATCAGCATCAGCTGCTGCGCCTCGGTGACCTGGGTCGCCGCGACGAGATTGCCGTTGCGGTCCGAGCACTGGATGGCGATGACGCCCTGCGTGCCGCGGCCCTTCTTCGGGAACTCGTCGAGCGCCGTGCGCTTGCCGTAGCCACGTGCGGTCGCCGTGAGGATATCGCCCTCACCCGCCGCCACGATCAGCGAAACCACTTCCGCGTCCTCGGCCAGGCGCATGCCGCGTACGCCGGTGGCGGTACGACCCATCGAGCGAACGGTACCTTCGTCGAAGCGCACCGACTTGCCGTTCGAAGCGAACAGCAGGACGTCGCTCTCGCCGCCGGTCATCGCGACGTCGACCAGGGCATCGCCCTCGTCGAGGTTGATCGCCGCCTTGCCCTTCTGCAGCTGGAACGCGAATTCCGTCAGCGGGGTCTTCTTCACCGTGCCCTTGCGGGTGGCGAAGAACACGAAGCACGTCGGATCGTAGTCGCGAACCGGCAGCAGGGCCTGGACCTTCTCGCCCTCGCCCAGCGGTAACAGGTTCACGATGGGCTTGCCACGCGCGCCCGGGCCGGCTTCCGGCATCTGGTAGACCTTGAGCCAGTAGACACGGCCGGTGCTGGTGAAGGTCAGCAGCGTGTCATGGGTGTTGACCACCCACAGCTGCTGCACGACGTCTTCGTCCTTCAGCGCCGAGGCCGAACGTCCCTTGCCGCCACGTTTCTGCGCGCGGTACAGGCTGGCCGGCTGGCGCTTGATGTAGCCGGTGTGCGAGAGCGTCACCACCACGTCTTCCGGCGCGATGAGGTCGAGCACGTTCAGGTCTTCCTGCGAATGCTGGATCTCGGTGCGGCGTTCGTCGCCGTAGTCGGTACGGATCTGCTCGAGCTCTTCGCGGATGACTTCCAGCAGACGCGACGGGTTCTCGAGGATCTCGATGAGGCCGCGAATGGTGTTGAGGATGTCGCGGTACTCTTCCGAAAGTTTTTCCTGCTCCAGGCCGGTGAGGCGATGCAGACGCATCTGCAGGATTTCGGTGGCCTGCGCTTCGGACAGCTGATAGCCGTCGTCACGAAGGCCGTCGCGCGGATCCATGTCTTCCGGGCGCGACGACTCGGCGCCCGTGGCCGCCAGCAGTGCCTTGACCAGTCCCGGCTCCCAGCGACGGGCGACCATGCGCTCGCGCGCCTCGTTGGACGAGGCCGAGGTACGGATCAGCTCGATCATCTCTTCGATGTTGGCGAGCGCGACCGTGAGGCCCTCGAGGATATGCGCGCGCTGGCGTGCCTTGCGCAGTTCGAAGATGGTGCGACGGGTGACGACTTCGCGGCGGTGGCGAATGAAGGCCTCGAGGATGTCCTTGAGGTTCATCAGCTTGGGCTGGCCGTCGAGCAGGGCCACCATGTTGATGCCGAAGGTGACCTGCAGCTGTGTCTGCTGGAACAGGTTGTTCAGCACGACATCGGCCATGGAATCGCGGCGGATCTCGATGACCACGCGCATGCCGTCCTTGTCGGACTCGTCGCGCAGTTCGCTGATACCCTCGAGCTTCTTTTCCTTGACCAGCTCGGCGATCTTCTCGATCAGGCGAGCCTTGTTCACCTGGTACGGCAGTTCGTGGACGAGGATCGTTTCGCGACCGTTGGCCTCGGTTTCGATCGAGGTGCGCGCGCGCACCAGGATGCGGCCGCGACCGGTACGGTACGCCTCGACGATGCCGGACGAGCCGTTGATGATGCCGGCGGTCGGGAAGTCCGGGCCGGGGATGAAGGTCATCAGGTCGTCGACGCCGAGCGAGGGATCCTCGATCAGGCCCAACACGGCGTTGATGACTTCGGTCATGTTGTGCGGCGGGATGTTCGTCGCCATGCCGACGGCGATACCGGCGGAACCGTTGACGAGCAGGTTCGGCACGCGGGTCGGGAGGACCAGCGGCTCGTGTTCGCTCTCGTCGTAGTTCGGCCCGAAGTCGACGGTTTCCTTGTCGATATCGGCCATCAGTTCATGCGTGAGGCGCGCCATGCGCACCTCGGTGTATCGCATGGCAGCCGCGTTGTCGCCGTCGACCGAACCGAAGTTGCCCTGGCCGTCGACGAGCATGTAGCGCAGCGAGAAGGGCTGCGCCATGCGGACGATCGTGTCGTAGACCGACGCGTCGCCATGCGGATGGTATTTACCGATCACGTCACCGACCACGCGGGCCGACTTCTTGTACGGCTTGTTCCAGGAGTTGCTCAGCTCGTTCATGGCGAACAGTACGCGTCGATGTACCGGCTTGAGGCCGTCGCGCACGTCGGGTAGCGCACGCCCGACGATGACGCTCATCGCGTAGTCGAGATAGCTCTGGCGCATCTCGTCTTCGATGTTGACGCGGATGACTTCTTTGGCGAGTTCTGCCATCAATCGGCTTCCTGGATATCTATCAATAGGCCCCCGCCGGCCGCGCGATTCGCGGTATCGCGACGCGGCCGACCCAACCCGTCGATGGTAGCACAACGGGCGTCGAAAAGACAGCTAAAAGCTTTTCTAATTCAATGACTTACGCAGGTGTTTTGGCGCTGCGGAAAAGCAGCGCCCGGGCGAACAGGAAATTCGCCACGGAACCGCCCACCGAGCCCGCCGCCACGGCCACTGCGGGCCACGCGTGAAGCTGGGGAAAGGCACGAAAAGCGAGTACGTACACCCCGTTGTTAATCACCGCGCCAACGGCCATCAAGCCCATCCAGCGCAGCCACTCCGAGCCCTGGCTCCGACCCGAATCGCGTTGCGCGAACGTGTGATTGCGGTTCCACCACCAGGTAACGGTGGCGGCGCTGAGGAAGGAAACGACACGGGCGCTGTACACATTCCAGCCGGCCATGCTGACAAGGGCCTGCGCAATACCCGCATCGACGATGAAGCCCAGCAGTCCGCCCACGGCGAAGAGCGCGACCTCACGACGCAGAGGACTCACGGAAACAGGATCCGCATCTGGTCTTCATCGGGCTTGAGGATCACGCCGCGCTCGGTGACGATCGCATCGATCAGCTCGGCGGGCGTCACGTCGAACACGGGATTCCAGGCATCGGCACCTTCGATCACCGTACGCGTGCCGGCGACGGACAGCAGTTCCGCGGCATCGCGCAGTTCGATCTCGATGTCCGTACCGGTGGCCGTGGCCATGTCGACCGTGGTCGAAGGGGCGACCACCATGAACTTCACGCCATGGTGGCGCGCCGCGATGGCGAGCTGGTAGGTGCCGATCTTGTTGGCGGTGTCGCCGTTGGCGGCGATGCGATCGGCGCCGACGATCACCCACTTCACCCTGCCCTGTTTCATCAGGTGCGAGGCGGCGGAATCGGCGATGAGCTTGGCGGGAATGCCGTCGCGCACCAGCTCCCACATCGTCAGCCGCGCCCCCTGCTGCCAGGGCCGCGTCTCGCCGGCGTAGACCTGCTCGATGTTGCCCATGGCGACGCCCGCGCGAATCACCCCCAACGCCGTGCCATAGCCCGCGGTGGCGAGCGAGCCGGTGTTGCAGTGGGTGAGCACGTGCGAGCCCGCTTCAATCAGCGAGGCACCGAGTTCGCCCATGTGACGGTTGGCGGCGAGGTCTTCATCCTGGATAGCCTGCGCCTCGATCTGAAGTGCGGCGGCGTCGGCACCCTCGAGGACACGCCGGTTCATGCGATCCAGCGCCCACATGAGGTTCACCGCCGTGGGCCGCGCCGCGCGCAAGGTGGCCATGGCGCTGGCGAGGTTCTCGCCCGTCTGCGCAGCCAGCACGACACCCCACGCCGCGGCGATGCCGATGGCGGGCGCGCCGCGCACGGCCAGGTCGCGAATGGCACGCGTGACGTCGCCCGCGTTCACGCAATCGAACCAGATTTCTTCCGCCGGCAAGCGACGCTGGTCGAGCAGGCGGAGACGATCGCCCTGCCACTGCACGGCGCGGATGGAGTCGTGGGAGTCGTTAGTCATCATGCCGCCATTATCGCATCTTCTGAGAACCCATCTCCCGAGAAGCCATCGTCGGGGAACAGCCTTCTGTGGAAGACAGGAACAGCCTTCCGTGGAGCCGGGAACAGCCTTCTGTGGAGCCGGGAACAGCCTTCTGTGGAGCCAGGGACAGTCTACTGTGGAGCCGGGGACAGCCTTCTGTGGGAGCCGCTTCAGCGGCGATGCCCTTCCACTTCCCCGTCAGCCTGGTTGACGAAAACCAGCACCCCTACTATCGCCATATAAAACCGGAAGGCGGCCTCCTGCCCGTTCCACACCTTCGACTGCCACATCGCGAACCATTCGCCGCCGACCACCATGAAACCCAAGAACCAGAGCACGAAGCCCAGGCCGCATCCGGCGATGACCCAGCGTTTAGCCGCCTGGAACGCGGAGGCCGACTGCCTGCGCGCGCGCCACAGAACGATGCTGCCCAGCAGGAGCAACAGACCGGTCGCCGCTTCGCCCACGATGATCGCCACGTAACCGGCGTGCCACATCCATGGCTGGGTGAGCGCGCGACCCGACAACGCATTCCCCGGGAACGTCGTATCCATCGACAGCACGTGCCGGACGAAGGCGAAGTTCGAGCCGTAGTCGACCAGGTTGTCGTACGCCACCACCAGCGCGAAGGCGGCCAGGGTCAGCGAGAGGAGGATCTTGGTCATGCGCGCCGTCATGCGCGGCTCCCATGGGTGACGATGGACTACCGCGCGGCCAACCATTCGTGGATGGCCGGCGGCACCTGGGCCTGCGCCCTGCCCGATACGTAAATACCGATATGACCGCCCTTGAAGGCGAGCGCGGTGTAATCCTTGCTACCGATGGCATCACCCATGGGTGTCGACGCCGCCGGTGGGACGAGGTGATCCTGCTCGGCGTAGATGTTCAATACCGGCTGGGTGATCTTCTTCAGGTCGATCGCTTTGCCGCCGATGCGCGCTTCGCCCTTGATCAGCTGGTTCTTCTGGAAGAAGTCGCGGGCAAATTCGCGGAACGCCTCGCCAGCCTGGTCGGGCGAATCGAAGATCCACTTCTCCATGCGCAGGAAGTTCTCGACTTCCTTCGGGTTGTCGAGGATGTCCACGAGGCCGACATACTTCTGTTGGTTCAGGCGAACCGGCTTGAGCGTGAGGTAAGCGAAGTTCATGACGTCCGCTGGCACGTTGCCGTAGGTGTCCACGAACAGATCGATGTCGATGTTGCGCGCCCAGTGCGAGAGCATGTTATCGGGCGTATGGAAGTCCACCGGCGTCACCATGGTGACGAGGTTGCGTACCTTTTCCGGATGCAGCGTGGCATAGCAAAGCGAGAACACCCCGCCCTGGCAGATGCCGAGCAGGTTCAGCGAATCGGCGGCATGACGCTGGCGGATCACGTCGACGCAGCGGTCCAGGTAACCGTCGATGTAATCGTCGAGGGTGAGCCAGCGATCGGCACCGTCCGGGTAGCCCCAGTCGATAAGGTAGACATCTTCACCCTGCGCGAGCAGGTTGCGGACCATGGAGCGGTCTTCCTGCAGGTCGACCATCCACGGCGTGTTGACCAGCGCATAGCAGATCAACAGCGGCGTCTTCGACGTCGGTTTCTTCGTTCCCTTGAAGTGCCAGAGCGTCAGCTTGTCTTCGCTATAGACCGCTTCGCGCGGTGTCGTGCCGAGTTCGATCGGACCGACGTGTTTCAATGTTTCCATGCCGGCTTCGAGCTTGCGCCGGAACGCCTCGACTTCGGCCTGCGCACGCTCGGGGTCGAAGGAAAACGGGTTGCCGTTCATCGCGCTCCGCCCTTCTTCGCGGTCGTCCGGGTGGCAACCTTCGGCTTGCCGGCCTTCTTCGCGACCGTCTTGCCACCTCGCAACGACGCCACTTCCGCACGAAGCGCTTCGACCTCGGCCACCAGCCCGTGCATCTGCCGCAGCTCGCGACGCATCGCCTGCAAGCGCTCGCCGAGACTATCCACTTCCGACCGCGTCGGCATGCCGGCCTGCCCCGTCACGCGCTCGACCTGCTTTCGTTGCAGCACCTTCAGGCGCATCTGCGCATTCACCAGTGCGGCATAGACGTCGCGGAATTCGCCGGACAACGCGGCTTCGCCGTAGCTTTCCTCGGCCAGATTCACCCAGCGGTCGTAAACCGAACGCATGGACTCCGCGTCCGACGGCGCCGGCTGCTCGCGCAACGCGGCACCGGCGCGGTCGTTCACGCCCTGCAGCAGGGCCTGAAAACGTGCGTAGTGTTCGGCGTAGTCGATCCACGCGCGGAACAAATCCTGCTGCTCTTCCTGCTGCTCGCGCGTCAAACCGAAGGCCGGCATCGACAGCGCTTCGCGCGCGACCCTGGCCCACTCGTCGAATGACTCGCTCCCCGGCGGCGGCATCGCGGCACCGGGCGGCGGACCATAGCCATAGGGCGCGGCCCCCGGCGGCGGCCCGTAACCAAACGGCGCGGCACCTGGGGGGAAAGCGTCGGCCGGGCCGGGCTGGCCGAACGGCGGTACGCCACCCATGGCGAATGGGGCGGCTCCCGGCTCACCGGCAGCCATCGAGCGCATCCAGTCGCCGTATCCACTCAGGCCAGTGAACATCCGGCCCATGATGTCGGCCGATGGCGATGCAGCGCTGCCCTGGCTGGCGGGGTCGAACTGACGCGACCAGGTTTCCAGCCCTGCGCGCACGAAGGCCTGGTATTGATCGATGAAATCGGTGGGTTTATCTGCCATGCGGGTATGGTACGGCACGACACGAGCGGGCGCGCCGGTTCATCAGGGCGTGATCGCGAAGACGGCTTGCCGGTCGGCCCTGGAGCTGCCGCCCACCCAGACCGTGTACTGGGTCGGTTCGACAACCTCCTCGCTCTTCGCGTTCCAAAGCGACAATTCGGAAAAGCCCAGCCGGAACGTGACGCGCCGGGACTGTCCAGGCTGGAGCGCGACACGCTCGAAGCCCTTCAGGCTGCGTATCGGCTGCTCGACGCTGGCGCCAAGGTTGCGCACGTAAAGCTGCACGACTTCCGTGCCGGCACGCGGGCCGGTATTCGTCACCGTGGCGGTCACGCTGACCAGATCGTTTGCGCCCTGCCTGTTCGCTTCCGCCAACGGGATGGTGGCGCGGGACACTTGCACGTCCGAATAGCCGAACGTGGTGTAGGACAGACCGTGGCCGAAGACGTACAGCGCGTCGTTGGGCACGTCGATATAGCGCGAGATGAAGGCCGTGCCGTGGGATGGCGGCTTGGCCAGGTCGGCGTCGCCGGGTGGACGGCCGGTCGGGAACTGATCGTAGTAGAGCGGCTCCTGGCCTACCGCGCGCGGGAAGCTCATGGTCAGCTTGCCGCCGGGCGCCACATCCCCGAACAGGACGTCGGCCACGGCATGGCCCGCCTCCGTGCCGGGGAACCACACGGCCATCACCGTGGGCACGTGGCGATCGGCCCAGTCGAGCACCAGGGGGCGTCCCGAAAACACCAACAAGACCACGGGTTTTCCGGTGGCGACCACCCGCTCCAGCAGTTCCTGCTGGTTGCCGGGCAGGTCCAGCTGCGCCCGCGAGCCCGCTTCGCCGCTCATGCGCGACGATTCGCCGAGCGCCATGACCACCACATCGGCCCGGGCGGCGGCCTGCATGGCCTCCGCGAAGCCGGCTTCCGATGCCGTCTCGACCTCGGTGCCCCGGGCGTAGAGCAGTTCGCCACCCCGCGCCTTCATGCGTGCCGCAAGACCACTGCGCAACGTGACGACGTCCGGAAAGTGCTGCGCGCCACCCCAGGCACCTTGCATCTCGGCGGCCGCATCGGCCAGCGGCCCGATCAGCGCCAAGGTCTTCACGCGGGCGTCGAGGGGCAGTACGGGTGGCATGCCCTGCCCGCCATTCTTCAACAGTACGAAGGATTCGGCGGCAGCGCGCCGTGCGAGAGGCCGATGCGCATCCACCGCCTGGGTCACTTCCGTGCCACGCGCGTACGGATGTTCGAACAGCCCCAGGGCTATCTTCACCCGCAGCACGCGTCGCACGGCCTCGTCCACGGTGGCCATGGACAGCTTTCCTTCCGCGAGCAGCTTCGGAATCTGGGTGTCGTAGTAGTGGCTCATCATGTCCACCTCGACGCCGGCCTGCAACGCCTTCCGCGTGGCGGTGGCAGCGTCCAGCGCCACGCCATGATGGGTGAGCTCCATCACCGCCGTGAAGTCGCTGACCACGAAGCCGTTGAAACCCCACTCCTTTCGCAGGATATCCGTCATCAGATACGCACTGGCCGTGGCGGGCACGCCGTTGAGCGCATTGAACGCGCTCATCATCGTGGCCGCACCGGCAGCGACCGCCGCCCGATACGGCGGCAGGTACACCTGGCGCAGGCGGACGTCCGACATATCGGTGGTGTTGTACTCGCGCCCGGCTTCGGCCGCACCATAAGCGGCGAAGTGTTTGACGGATGCCGCCACGCTTTCCGGATCGGCCAGGTCGCTGCCCTGGTACCCGCGGATATAAGCACGCGCCATGGCGGCACCGAGGTAGGCGTCCTCGCCGGCACCTTCGGTCGAACGGCCCCAGCGTGCATCGCGCGAAATGTCGACCATGGGCGAGTAGAACCATTTCACTCCCGCCGTCGTCGCCTCCGCGGCGGCCATGCGGGAAAGGTCCTCCACCAACGGTGGATCCCACGTCGCCGAGAGACCAAGCGGCACGGGGTAGATGGTGCGGTAGCCGTGAATGATGTCGGCGCCGAACAGCAGCGGAATACCGAGCCGGCTCTTCAGCGCGGCCTCCTGGAATCGGTGCGTCCTGGCCGCGCCGGTCACGTTGAGCATGGAGCCGAGTTCGCCCCGGCGCGCCAACGCCAGCGCATCCACGCGCTCGCGCGTTTCCGGATTGCTGCCAACCGCTTCCCCATCCGCCGGCTCGGATGCCCCGGTGGCACCGTACTGCACGAGTTGCCCGATCTTCTCCGGCAGGGTCATGCGGGCCAGTAGCGCATCTACCCTTCGTTCGATGTCTGGCGAGGCAAGTTGCGCGTTCGATGCCGGGACGGCCGGGTCACCCACGGCGGCCTTGCCAAAGGCAAGGCCGATCAGCAGCAAGGATGCACCGGAAAACAGCGCACGCAGGGATAAGCGATAACGGAGCAGCGAACTCATGCATTCTCCAAGAGCATTCCGCCGACGGGCAACGGACATGAACCGGGAATGTAAACGTTTACGTACCGTCCGGTAAACGCCTCCCTGCTGTGGGAGCCGCTTCAGCGGCGATCCCGCGGTAGCGGGCCAGCTTGAGATAGGCCCCATAGCCGCTGAAGCGGCTCCCACATGACCGCGGCGAGGCGCAAAAAAAACCCGGCATCTTGCGATGCCGGGTTTCATGGAACGCGTCAGGCGATGGCTCAGCCCGTGACGTTCTCGTCTTCAGTGACTGCCTTCATCGACAGGCGGATGCGGCCCTGCTTGTCGACTTCGAGGACCTTGACCTTGACGATGTCGCCTTCCTTGAGCTTGTCGGAGACCTTCTCGACACGCTCGCTGGAGATCTGCGAGACGTGAACGAGACCGTCCTTGCCCGGCATGATCGTGACGAAAGCGCCGAAGTCCATCAGCTTGGCGACCTTGCCCTCGTAGATGCGGCCCGGCTCGACGTCCGAAACGATCTGCTCGATGCGCTTGCGCGCGGCTTCGGCGGCTTCGCGATTGACCGACGCGATGACCACGTTGCCGTCATCGGTGATGTCGATCGTGGTGCCGGTCTCTTCGGTGATCGAACGGATGGTCGCGCCACCCTTGCCGATCACTTCGCGGATCTTGTCCGGATGGATCTTGATGGTGAGCAGGCGCGGTGCGAACTCGCTCATTTCCGAGCGGGCTTCGGTGATGCACTTGGCCATTTCGCCGAGGATATGCAGGCGACCACGCTTGGCCTGGGCCAGCGCCGTGCGCATGATCTCTTCGGTGATGCCATCGACCTTGATGTCCATCTGCAGTGCGGACACGCCATCGGCGGTACCGGCCACCTTGAAGTCCATGTCGCCGAGATGATCTTCGTCACCGAGGATGTCGGAGAGCACGACGAAGTCGTTGCCTTCCTTCACCAGGCCCATCGCGATACCGGCGACGGCCGACTTCAGCGGAACGCCCGCGTCCATCATGGCGAGCGACGAACCGCAGACCGAAGCCATCGACGAGGAACCGTTCGACTCGGTGATTTCCGAGACGACGCGGATCACGTACGGGAACTCTTCGATCGTCGGCTTGACGGCCTGCACACCGCGCTTGGCGAGACGGCCATGGCCGATTTCGCGACGCTTCGGGCTGCCGACGCGACCGGTTTCACCGACCGAGAACGGAGGGAAGTTGTAATGGAAGAGGAACGTATCCTTCCACTCGCCTTCCGGCGCGTCGATGAGCTGCGAGTCACGGGTGGTGCCGAGGGTGGCGACGACCAGCGCCTGCGTTTCACCGCGGGTGAAGAGTGCCGAACCGTGCGTGCGCGGCAGGACGCCGACGCGCACCGAGATCGGGCGGACGTCGTCGAGCTGGCGGCCGTCGATGCGAACCTTCGTGCTGAGGACACCGTCGCGCAGGGTGCGGTATTCGACTTCGCCGAACGCGTTGCCGATGTCGGCGTCGGTCCAGCCATTGGCTTCGGCGTCGGCGGCGATAGCCGTCTTCACGTCGGCCTTGAGCGCGCTGACGACGTCACGACGGGCGAGCTTGTCGCGGATCTGGAAGGCTTCGGTGAAGCGGTTGCCGACGGCGGACTTGACCGCGTCGAACAGTGCCGTCTTCGCGACCGGGGCTTCCCACTTGAACGTCTTGGCACCGGCTTCGGAAACGAAGGCGTTGATCGTGTCGATCGCGGCCTGCATCTGCTGGTGGCCGAACACCACGGCGCCGAGCATGACGTCTTCGCTGAGCAGCTTGGCTTCCGACTCGACCATCATCACCGCGCTGGAGGTACCGGCCACGACGAGGTCGAGGTCCGAGGTCTTCAGCTGGGCGGCGGTCGGGTTGAGGATGTACTGGCCATTCGCGTAACCGACGCGAGCCGCGCCGATCGGACCCTTGAAGGGCACGCCGGCGAGACGCATCGCCGCCGAAGCGCCGAGCAGAGCCGGGATGTCACCGTCGACTTCCGGGTTCAGCGACACGACCTGTGCGATGACCTGGATCTCGTTACGAAACTCTTCCGGGAACAGCGGACGAAGCGGACGATCGATCAGGCGCGAGGTAAGCGTTTCCTTCTCGGTCGGACGGCCTTCGCGCTTGAAGAAGCCACCCGGGATACGACCCGCGGAGTAGAACTTCTCCATGTAGTCGACCGTGAGCGGGAAGAAGTCCTGGCCGTCGCGCGCCTTGGGGGCTGCGACGACTGTGACCAGAACGACAGTGCCGCCCATGCTGACCATGACCGCACCGGAGGCCTGGCGGGCAATTTCGCCCGTCTCCAGTGTGACTTCGTGACTACCGTACTGGAATGACTTGGTTACTTTCGCCACCGTGTTCTCCTCGTCCTGGTTCGTTTTAGCGGCGCAGGCCGAGGCGTTCGATCAGGGTCTGATAGCGACCCAGGTCGTTGGTCTTCAGGTAGGCAAGCAGCTTCTTGCGCTGATTGACCATCTTCAGCAGGCCGCGACGCGAATGGTGGTCCTGCTTGTGTGCCTGGAAGTGATCCTGCAGCGCAGTGATGTTGGCGGACAGCAGGGCGACCTGGACTTCGGTCGAGCCGGTGTCGTTTTCCTTGCGGCCGAAATCCTTGATGATCTGACCGGTCTGTTCGGGAGTAAGCATTGAATCGATTCCTTAAAAGCGGGTGCGAAACTTGCGCAACCTCAGCGGTCCGCTGAAGTTGCGCAAGCTTCGCATTGTGTTGAAAGCTATGAAACGAGCACTCTATTGTAACGTCGTGCGCGTAGTGGCAACAAGCCCGGTCAAGCGGCCGGAAGGTTGAGACCGCGAAGCACCCGGAGCAGGCCGTCGTCGGCGATTTCGCCCAGTGCCATGAGACGCCCGTCGGCACCCCAGACGCCGCAGCGACCCAGTTCGATTCCCTCCCCCAGCGACACCGGCTGGCCGAAGCCAAAAATACGGGTCTGCTCCGGATCGAGTTCCACCCGGGGGATATGCGTCAGGCCGGCATCGACCGGCATCAGGAAGGCCTCGAGCTGCTCCGCACCCGTTTCCGCCGCCTCGCGCAACGCCTCCAGGGTGACCATCGACGGCCGCATGAATGGCTCGACCCAGAGGCGGCGCAGGCCGGTCAGATGGGCGCCGCAACCGAGGTTCGCACCGAAATCGACCGCGAGGCTGCGCACGTAAGTACCGGATCCACATTCCACGTGCAGGCGGACGGTGTCGCCCCGACGCTCGATGACATCGAGTCGATAGACATCGACCTCGCGGGCCGGCACGTCGACCGCCTCGCCACGCCGTGCACGCACGTAGAGCGGTACGCCATCCTGCTTGATCGCCGAGTATGCCGGCGGTATCTGCACGATATGGCCGCGAAGCGGCGCCAGGGCCGCTTCGACCGCCGCGTCGTCGAGCGTCGGCACGGGCCGCGTTTCGACCACCTCGCCTTCCAGGTCGGCGGTCGTCGTGGTCGTGCCCAACCTCACCTCGGCTTCGTAAGCCTTGCGCGAGCCCAGCAGCCAGCCGGCAAGCTTGGTCGCTTCGCCGAAGCACAGCGGCAGCAGCCCGGTAGCGAGCGGATCGAGACTGCCGGTATGACCGCCCTTGGCCGCACCCACGAGCCGACGCGCCGTCTGCAAGGCCTGGTTGGAACTCAGGCCGAGCGGCTTGTCGAGCAGGAGGATGCCGTGAATGTCACGAAAGGTTCGGCGATTCATAGGGGCAGGAATGAGAAGTGGCCGGGTGATGGCCAGAACACTGTGGGAGCCGATTCATCGGCGATGGGTGCTCGCGGGGGACGGGCCCGCTGGCGATGGCGCTTCCGGCTAAACCGCTCCGTTGGCTTTTCGCCGCTGAAGCGGCTCCCACATGGGCTTGTCGCCGCTGAAGCGGCTCCCACATGACCTGATGTCAGTCTTCTTTGGGCTCGTCCGCGGGGTCAGCCGGGGGCACCGGGTTCTCACGCAACAGGCGCTCGATGCGTTCGCCGGTATCGACGGATTCGTCGTACTTGAACTTCAGCTGGGGCACCTTGCGCAGGATCATGGACTTCGACAAGGCATGACGGAATTCGGGAGCGAGTTCCTTCAGCGCTTTCATCACCACGGCCGATTCTTCCGGCTTGAGCGCCGTGACCCACACGGTAGCCCAGTCGAGGTCACGGGTTACTTCTACATCCGACACGCTGGCCGAGGGCAGCGCGTAGTCGCGCACAGCCGCGTGCAGCAGTTCGCTGACTTCGCGGCGAAGCTGGGCGGACACGCGGTCGGTACGCTTGAAATCACGGGACGGCATATCCGCCTCCAGTCTTTTATAGGGGCACTAACGAATAAAGCCTCCCCGGCGAACCGGGGAGGCGAGCTGACGCGGGTTACAGCGTGCGGGGCACTTCGATGCGCTCGAAGCACTCGATCTGGTCGCCGACCTTGACGTCGTTGTACTGCTTGACGGCGATACCGCATTCCATGCCGTTACGGACCTCGTCGACGAGTTCCTTGAAGCGACGCAGCGACTCGAGTTCGCCCTGGAACACGACCACGTTGTCACGCAGCACGCGGATCGGCTTGCTGCGCTTGACGTTGCCTTCGATGACCATGCAGCCCGCGACCGCGCCGAACTTCGACGAACGGAACACGTCACGAACCTGCGCGACACCGATGATCTCTTCGCGGATTTCCATGCCGAGCAGGCCGGTAGCCGCCTGCGTGACCTGGTCGATCACGTCGTAGATGATCGAGAAGTAACGGACATCGAGGCCGTTGGTGTCGATCACCTTGCGTGCCGACGCGTCGGCACGGACGTTGAAGCCGATGATCAGCGCCTTGGAAGCCGTCGCCAGGGTGGCCTCGGACTCCGTAATGCCGCCGACGCCGGACGAGATGACGTTCACCTTGACCAGGTCGTTGCCGATCTGGGTAAGCGAATCGCGCAGTGCCTCGACCGAACCCTGCACATCGGCCTTGACCAGGATGTTGAGGGTCTGCTGGCCTTGGCCCTGGCCCATCTGGGCCATGATGTCTTCCAGACGGTTCGACTTGCTGACAAGGCGGGTTTCGCGACGCTTGAGCAAACGCTCGGCCGCCACTTCGCGGGCCAGGCGCTCGTCCTTCACGGCGACGAAGTCGTCACCCGATTCCGGCACGCCGGACAGACCGAGCACCTGCACCGGAATCGACGGGCCGGCTTCGTTGACCTGCTTGCCGGTTTCGTCGACGAGCGCACGCATGCGGCCGTATTCGACACCGCAGACGACGAAGTCGCCCTTCTTCAGCGTGCCCTGCTGGACCAGTACCGTCGCCACCGGACCGCGACCGCGGTCGAGGCTGGATTCGATCACGACACCCGAAGCGCGGCCGTCGGCCACTGCCTTGAGTTCCATGACTTCGGCCTGCGCCGAGATCGCGTCGAGCAGTGCGTCGACACCGTCGCCGGTCTTCGCCGAGAGCGGCACGAACGGCGTGTCGCCGCCCCACTCTTCAGGGATGACTTCGAGGTTGCCGAGGCCTTGCTTGACGTTGTCCGGATTGGCGCCGGACTTGTCCATCTTGTTGAGCGCGACGATGAGCGGCACCTTGGCGGCACGCGCATGCTTCACGGCTTCGATCGTCTGCGGCATGACGCCATCGTCGGCGGCAACCACCAGCACCACGATATCCGTGGACTGCGCACCGCGGGCACGCATGGACGTAAACGCCGCATGGCCCGGGGTATCGAGGAAGGTGATGACACCGCGGCTGGTTTCGACGTGATAAGCGCCGATGTGCTGCGTGATGCCGCCAGCCTCGCCCGAGGCGACCTTGGTGCGCCGGATGTAGTCGAGCAGCGAGGTCTTGCCGTGATCGACGTGACCCATGATCGTGACGACCGGCGGACGCGTGACCTTCTCGCCTTCGAGTTCGGCAGTCTGCGTCTGCGTCTGCAGCGCGGCTTCCGCATCGTTCTCGGTGGCGCGAACCGGGTTGTGTCCGAGTTCCTCGACGACCAGCGCGGCCGTGTCGTGGTCGATGGTCTGGTTGATGGTCGCCATGACGCCCATCTTGAACAGCGCCTTGACTACCTCGGCACCCTTCACGGCCATCTTCTGGGCGAGATCGGTGACGAGGTTGTTGTCGCCGATCACCACATCGCGAACCACTGCGGCGGTCGGCCGCGTGAAGCCATGCGGACCACCCGACGAAGCGCCGCCACGCGGGGCTTCGACCCGACCGCGGACCTTGCCGCCGCCACGACGATTGGCGCTGGAACGACGTGCGCGGTCGGCGTCGGAAAGGTGCATCTCGCCACCGCCAAAACGCTTGCCGCCGGAGTCACGGTCGTTGCCGCGGCCGGGGCCGCCGCTATTACCGCCACCGCCGCCACCGCCGCCGTGCTTCGGACGCGCGTTGCCGCGCGAATCGTTAGCCGCGGCGACCGAACCGGGAGCCGGACGCGGAGCGGGCGACGGGGCGGCGGCACGCGGGGCCGGTGCCGGCGCCGGGGCTGCTGCGACCGGCGCGGGCGCCGGGGCCGGAGCCGGGGCCGGAACGGGCTTGGGAATGACACGCTCGCGCTTACGCGGCTCATGGATGGTCGGCAGGATCATGCCGAGCCTGCGCGTATCGAGCTTGCCTGTCTGGTGGGTCACGCCATTCTCGTCAGTGAAGGACGTGGTCGCCGGAGCGGCCGGAGCGGCAGCCGGAGTCGCGTCGGCGGATGCCGGCGACGCCTTGGCCGCTGCCTGGGCCGCTTCAGCGCGCGCACGCTCGGCGGCCTGCTCGGCCTCGGCGTGACGGCGTGCCTCGGCGGCAGCCTCTTCCTGGCGGCGTGCCTCGGCTTCGGCGGCGTGGCGTGCTTCTTCGGCCTGGCGACGCTCGGCTTCCTCGCGGCGCTGCGCCTCGTCGCTCTCGCGCTGGGCGTGCGATTCGGCGAGCTTGCGCGCGGCGTCCTCACGCTCCGGATCGTGCGAAGCGTCTTCGGCGATGGTGCTGCGCTTGACATAGGTACGCTTGGTGCGGACTTCGACGTTGACCGTCTTCGCCGCGCCAGCCCCGCGCCCCGAACCGGAGCTGACCTTCAGCTCACCCACGGTGCGGCGCTTGAGGGTGATCTGGCGTGGCGCCGTCTCATCCGTTTCGGGAGCGGCGTCGTTCTTGCCGTGCGTGCGACGCAGGAATCCGAGCAGCTTCACCTTTTCGGTGCTGCTGATCACCTGCTCCGCATCGGAGAATTTCATGCCCGCTTCGCCGAGCTGCCCAAGCAGCTTGTCGACCGGGAGGCCCAATTGATGGGCAAGTTGTTTGATTGTGACGTCCGACATCGTTCTTTATTCTCCGCCGTTCCCGCGCGTAACCTTACGTGCCGACGATGACCCGTACGGCTGCCTCCATCCATGGCGGGAGACCTCATGGCCTCCCTCGAGGCGTCCGTCCAGGACGCTTCCGGTCTCGCGCTTAGCCACCCTTTTCCAGGCGGGCGATCATCGGAGCACGCGCAGCCATGATCAGCTGCGAAGCGCGTTCCTCTGTCATGCCATCGATATCGATGAGTTCGTCGACGGCAAGGTCACCCAGGTCGTCCAGCGTCTTCACTTCACGAGCCGCCAGCGCGAAGGCGGTCGCTTCGTCCATACCGTCCAGACCGAGCAGTTCCTCGGAAGGCGCGTTTTCTTCCACGCCTTCCTCGGCAGCAAGGGCTTCGGTCAGCAGGGCGTCACGGGCGCGAGCACGGAGTTCCTCGACGATATCTTCGTCGAAGCCTTCCACGTTGAGCAGCTCGGCGCTCGGAACGTAAGCAATTTCTTCGATGGACGAGAAGCCTTCCTGGACCAGGATGCCGGCGATCTCTTCGTCCACTTCAAGCTTGTCCTGGAACAGCTGCAGGGCGGCGGCCTGTTCGGCCTCGCTCTTGGCAGTGACCTGGTCCTGGGTCATCACGTTGAGCTGCCAGCCGGTGAGCTTGCTGGCGAGGCGCACGTTCTGGCCACCGCGACCGATTGCCTGGGACAGCTTGTCCTCGGCAACGGCGATGTCCATGGAGTGCTTCTCTTCGTCCATGATGATGGACTGCACTTCGGCCGGCGCCATCGCATTGATGACGTACTGGGCCTGGTTCTCGTGCCACAGGATGATGTCGACGCGCTCGCCATTGAGCTCGTTGGACACGGCCTGCACGCGCGAACCGCGCATGCCGATGCACGCACCGATGGGATCGGTACGGCTGTCGTGCGCGACCACGGCGATCTTGGCGCGATCGCCCGGATCGCGGGCGCAGCCCTTGATCTCGACCAGGCCCTGGCCGACTTCCGGCACTTCGAGCTTGAACAGTTCGATCATGAATTCCGGCGCGCTGCGCGAAACGAACAGCTGCGGGCCACGGATTTCCGATTTCACTTCGTACAGGTAACCGCGGACGCGGTCGCCGACGCGGGCCGATTCACGGGGAATCGTCTTGTCGCGCGGGATGAAGGCTTCGGCGTTGCTGCCCAGATCCAGGTAGACGTTGCCGCGCTCGACGCGCTTGACGATACCGGTGACCAGTTCGCCGACGCGATCCACGAAGGCGTCGACCACCTGCTGGCGCTCGGCTTCGCGCACGCGCTGCACGATGACCTGCTTGGCGGCCTGCGCGGCGATACGGCCGAACTCGGCGTTCTCGATCTGGTGCTCGATGGCACCGCCGATCTCGGCCACTTCGCCTTCACCGGCTTCGTCTTCGGCGTCCATCAGGCGGATCTGGAAGGACGGATCCTCCATCTCGCCGTCGTTCGCGATGATCTCCCAGCGACGGAAGGTCTCGTAATCACCCGTGTTGCGATCGATCTCGACACGGATGTCCGGATCCTCATCGGGGTAGCGCTTCTTGGCGGCCGAGGCCAGCGCCGCTTCCATGGCGTCAAAAATGACTTCGCGCGGTACGCCCTTTTCATTGGCGACCGCGTCGACTACCAGCAAAAGTTCTTTGCTCATTGCCGCTACTCCCGTAAGGATGCCCCGCGGCACCCCGTCGTTTCGTTATTTGGGTTTCTTTCCGCCCGGGCCGGGCTTCGGCTGCGGCGCGTAGCCGAGAGCCACCCAGTCGGGAACCACGCGGGCGCTTTCGACGTCCGCATGCTCGAATTCGAATCGGCCAGCCTCACCCTCGACCACAATGTGCTCGCCATTTACTTCAATGACGTTGCCCTTGAGGCGCCGACGACCCTCGATCGGGGCCCTCAGCAACACCTTGACTTCCTGGCCGCTCACGCGAGCGAACTGCTCCGCCGTGAACAGGGGGCGGTCGATGCCGGGAGAGGAGACTTCTAATACATAGTTGCCGGGGATCGGATCTTCAACGTCCAGGTAGGCGGAGAACTCGCGGCTTGCCGCCTCGCAATCCTCGACCGTCACCTCGACGGGAAGCTCCGCCGCTTCGCGACGCCCGCGCTCGGCGCCGAGCACGTCCAGGTAGACGCGCAGCGTTTGTTGCCCGTCTGACGGAGCGAAATCCATGCCCAGCACTTCGAGGCCAAGCTCGGCCACGATGTCTGAAAAGCGTTGTGTAAGTGCGTTGGTATCCACGTTACCTGCGGTTTTTCCATTCGCCAGAAACAAAAAAAGGGCGCGAGCGGCCCATTCCATTACGTCGCCGATGTATCCGACACTTTCCTCCAGCGCCCTCCGCGATGCCCTGACGGCGCTCACAGTGTGTCGCAGGGAGCCTCCGTGCGCCCAACAAAAAAGCCTCACGAGGAGGCTTTCTTGTAAAAAGAAAGTTCCTGAAGCACCCATCGGGTGTAAGGCCTCAACCGGGGCCCAACGGCGCTTAAGATTCACCAAGTCTATCGTATTTTAATGCCTTCGTGCAAGGTCGCCGGTCCCGTCCTAGAATGGTCCCAGGGGAAATCCGGGGGACGGGATGGACGGCACGGCCACTCTCGACGTCCACACGCTAGGCATCATCGGCCTGGCCGTGGGCGCGACTATTGCATTGAGTTTCACCCTGCTCAGTATGGTGCTGCGCGGGATGCTGGCCCTGCACATCTGGGCGGCAGCGTTCTGGCTGCTCACCCTGGCCGGGCTGGCCGAAGGCTACGACGAAAACGGGACCTTTCTCTCGGCTATCGTCGGGAGCATTCTGATAGCTGCAGCCAATGGCGCCATGCTGGCCGGGATCGCCATCCATATCAAGTATTCGTTGCGCTGGCGCTGGCCGGCCATGCTGATCGCGCTCTTCCTGGCCATCCAGGTCGCTTTTTTCATCGCGCCCCCACCGCAGGCCGTCGAAGCGACGGTGTTCGGGGTGAAAAGCATCATCTGGGATATCTGGATGATCTGGCTGCTGCTGTTCCGCGCGCCGCGCGAGCTGAAGACGGGTTGTGCGTTCACCGCCATGGTCTTCGCCATCGATACCTTCTTCTACCTGGCCCGGGCCGTCGTCTCACTCCATCCTGAGATGGCGTCGCATCAGTTGCTGTCGTCCATCCTGACGACGTCCAACTACCTTTTCGGCATCCTCTGCACCTTCCTGCTCAGCACCGGATTCACCCTGATGCTGGCCCAGCGCCTGGTCCACGACCTCCGCTGCGCGGCCGAGACCGACGGCCTTACTGGCCTGCTGAACCGTACCGCCGTGGTTCGCGAGTCCAACCGCCGGCTGGCGACAACCCGAGGCCGGACCAATTCCGCCCTGCTCTTCGATCTCGACAACTTCAAGAACGTGAACGATTCCTGGGGCCATGCCGGCGGCGACGCCGTGCTCAAGCACTTCGCCGAAACGATCCGTGCCAGTGGCATTCCCGAACATGCGCTGTTCTCCCGCTATGGCGGCGAAGAGTTCCTGTTGCTCCTGCCCGGCGCCTCGCCGACCACGGCGAGCAGCCTGGCGGAGAGCCTGCGCACCCGCATCGAAGGCGCGCCAGCGCCGTTCTCGGGCGCCTCCATCGCCTTCACCACCAGCGTCGGCGTCTCCACATCCACCAACACCGAAGTCCACGCCCTCATCCAGGCCGCGGACGAGGCGCTCTACCGGGCGAAGAACGCGGGGCGTAACCGGGTCGAGGTGGCCTGATGCTCACGCCTTGGTCATAGGCCGATGGAAGACGACGCCACCTGCGTCGCTTCGCCTCGCGCGGCAAGGCGTACGTCTACGCACTGCCATACCGCGACGAGGACGGGTCTAAAGGACGTCGCGCGACCGACTCGGCGGCGCGGCGTGCAGTCGACCCCAGGCGCGGCGCAACTGGCGCGCGGAGCCAAAACCCGAGCGTTCGGCCACGGCCTCCATATCGAGTCGCGACCCCGCCAGTAACTCGCTGGCCAGGGCGACCCGCATGCGGTTGACGAAATCGGTGACGCTCATGCCCGCGTGTTCGTTGAACAGCCGCGAAAGATGGCGCGGGCTGGTAGCCGCCTCGTGCGCCAGAGCCGGGACGGTCCAGTCACGCGCCGGATTCGCGGCAACCGCGTCCTGTGCCCGGTGGATCGACGGATGCATGTGGTTGCGACCTTCCAACCATGGTGACAGCTGCGGGTCGCCTCCCGCGCGACGCAGGTAGACGACGAGAAACCGTGCCACCGCCAGCGCGCAACCCGGCCCCGCCTCGCCCGCCACGACGTGCAGCATCAGATCGATACCGGCGGTGATGCCGGCACTGGTCATCCGCTCGCCGTCCACGACGTAGAGCCGGTTCTCTCGCACACGAGCCGCCGGCGCATCCTGCGCGAGCTCGGCGGTACAACCATGATGGGTCGTACATTCGAAGCCGTCGAGCAGGCCCGCGCGCCCCGCCAGGAGGGCGCCGGAACAGATCGTGGCCAAGCGAACGCCCGGTCGAACGACGCGTCGGAGCCAGCTGACGATGGCCGCTTCGTAGGCGTCGTTCTGCGCGGCCGTCGTCACCGGCTCGCCCAGCGGAATGTCCGCATGGCCGGGAACCACCAGCATGGCGCCATCGGGAAGTCGCCGCGGCAAGGGTCCGATGCCAGTCACCGCGAGACCGATCGAACTGCCAAGCTTGCGAGCGGGTCCGACGAAACACACGTCGAACCGCACGTCCGTCTGCTCGAGATTCGCTTTGCGCAGCACCTCGATGGGCCCCGCGACATCGAGCAACAGCACGCGCGGCGGCAGCACGACGAAGACGGGAACCACGCGCGGTGTTGCGCTCTTCATCAGGCGACCTGGCGCAGCGCTCCGCCGAGCGCCTCCTCGACGGTCGCGATGCGAGCGAAGCGCTCCTCCAGTACCAGCTCGGTCCGCGCGCGTATCTCGACCGCGCTCCACTCGCGACCGCGGCGGTCCGTCATCGGGAACGTCAGCGTCGCTTCGCCGACATAGTCCACCTGGTAGCCGAGGTCCGAAGCATGGCGCGTCGTGGTTTCGCAGCACTGCTCGGTACGGATCCCGGACACGATGATGCGCCGGATACCGTGTTCGACCAGCCAGACATCCAGGCCGGAGCCGACGAGTGCGCTATGCCGCTGCTTGCGGAACGTCACCACCGGCTCGATACGCAGCGGCGCCAGGGTGGCCACGAAACCCGAGGCCTCGGAGAAGGGCCCGGCCCCCTCCACGTGGAAGATACGGACGACGGGGATGCCTGCCTTCATCGCGCCATCGATGAGAGCCTGCTGGCGATCGATGTAGAAGGCCACGCCCTCCTCCCGCCAGTAAGGGCGGTGCCGGAAGGACTCCTGGGCATCGATGACGATCAGTGCGGTATCGGAAGCGGTCATGGCGATCATCCTCTGGTTGGAATGGATCGCATTTTCCGCCGACGGTTGCAAGGGGGAGAGACCTGGGGCGGACGGCTGGCGGACACATCGCGCCATGGGCCGTCGCAGGAAACGAGAAGGCGCCCCTCGAGTGTCGAGGGACGCCTTCGGTCTTCACTATGCAACGATCAGTTGGTCCAGGTCGCCTTCAGCGACACGCCCGAGAATGCGGCGTAGCCGTTGAGCATCACGTAGTACGTGCCGGTCGACGGCGCGGTGAAGGAGCAGGTCTCCGAATTGCCGGTGATATACGGACGGCAGTCGTAGGTCGACGTGGTCGGCGCCGAGCCGAATTTCACGTAGAGGTCCGCGTCGCCGGTTCCGCCCGAAATGGTGATCTTCAGGTTGGTCGCACCCGCCGGAATCGCCACGGTGTAGTTGAGCTTGGCGTTCTTCGCAGCCGCAAGTCCGGTCACCGCCACGCCGTTCTGCAGCGTGTTGCCACCGCCGCCACCGGACGAAGTCACTGTCACCGACGAGGTCTTGGTGTTGGTGGCACCCGCGTTGTCGGTCACCGTTTCGCTGACGGTATACGTCCCCGCCGCAGTGTACGTATGGCTCGGGCTGGTCGCGGTCGAGGTGGATCCGTCGCCGAAGTTCCAGGCGTGCGAGGCGATGCTGCCATCGCTGTCGGACGAGCTATCGGTGAAGGTGGCCGTGAGACCACTGGTGACGACGCTGAAGTTCGCCACCGGCGGAACGTTGGTACCACCGCCACTCACCCAGTTGGCCTGGGCGTACGTATTGAGCTTGCCGATGTCGAAGCTGCCGAAACCGGTCGCTTCATCGAAGCCGGTGGCCGCGGTGTAGCCATGGTTCTGGTAACCGTTGTTGCCCGAGGTAACGTCATGCAGCAACGAAGTCTGGGTCGGGAAGGCGGCGTAGAACTTCGATGCCGGGAAGCCAATGGCATTGTTCGCCGCCGACTCGATGCGCGCGAACGCACCCACGAACAGCGGCGATGCCAGGCTGGTACCGCCCACCTGCTCGGTCGAGCCGTTGACGATGATCAGCGCGCCGGACGAAGACGCTGCGTCGAACGACAGATCCGGACCGACGCGCTTGGTCGAGCTCGTCACCGCCGACTGCCAGGAAGGTGCGGTCTCGTAGAGACTGGTGCCGCCACCGGTCGCCCAGAGGCGCTGGTTGTTGTCGCCCTGACTCGGCGCGATCGCCGAGAGACCTTCGTTCCACACGGTCTCGCCGGACCACGTCGTACCGCTGGTCGACAGCTGCGTGCCGCCGACCTGGATGACGTAGGGCGAGCTGGCCGGTTCGCTGACCGAGTAGTGGGTCAGGTCGATTTTCACGGTGCCGGCGGAGTTGGCCACATAGCCGGGCGAGCCCGAGGTCGGATCGGTGGACCACTGGTAGACACCCGCGTCACCCGAGGCGATCGAGAAGGTCTGGCCCTGTGCCACGGCCTGCTGGAAGATCGCGTCATCCGCAGCCTGCGTACCGGACTGTTCGGCGGCTGTCTCGTCTTCACCGAGGGATACGTTGATCAACTTGGCGATGTTGTCGGTTACGGCCTTGTTGTAGGTCGCGGTGATTCCCGCGTCCGTGATACCGCTGGAGCTCGAATCGCCGTTGGGCGACGTGTAGAAGATCAGCTGCTTCACACCGCCGGCGATACCGACGATGTCCTGGCTGTCGAGCGACCATTCCCCGTTCGAATCGGGATCGTTGGCGAAGGTACCGCTGCCGACCTTGGTGATCGTCGAGTTCACCGTGGCAAGACCCGCACCCGAGGTAAAGCTATTGAGGTCGGTCACGGTCTGCGTAATCGAACCCCAGGTGATGATGCCGACCGCGGTGTTAGTGGCGGCGGGTACACCGCTCGCGCCGTAAATCGCGGCGAAGTCCTGCGGATTGTGCGCAGTCACCGCGGCGGCCGCCTGTGTGCTCGATGCCGGGCCGGGAACCGTCACGTTCTCCGGGTGAAAGACATGGTGCAGCGTGTGCTTGACGGAGACGTTCTGCAGGCCGAGAACGGCACCGACCGAATCGCCCAGCGCCGCCGGAACGAGGGCCGGCGTGTCGTTGGCGAAGAACTCGCGGCCATTCGCGCTAAAGCGCTTGATCGATGTATGAAAGCCCGTCGTCGCGGCGCCGGCATTACCGTCGGCGGAGATCAACAGGTTGTTTGGCGCCACATCGATGTTGGTGAAGCCGGCCTGTTTCAGGTGGGCGACCACCGCATCGACCTGCGCCTGTGTCGGGCCGAACTGCGCCTTGAACTGCGCCGGTGACAGGAACTTTCCGTATTGCGCACTGCCCGGCGTGGTCACACCGGCGAGGAACGTCTGCAACTGGTCGGGGTTACGCAGCTTGAGGCTGACGACCACGTGCAGCGGGTGGTCCGCTTCCATCGCTGTAACGGCGGCACCTTCGATGTGCGGCGAGCCGGTCATGTTCAGCGCATAACCGCTGGCTACCGGCGTAGCGGCGGTCGAGCTGGCGGCCAGCGTTTGCGGAGCGGCGACGGGAAGCATCGCGGCCTTGGTATGCGTGGAAACCCATGCGTCTTCGGCGTGCGTGGAAAGCGAGGTCATTGCCAGTGCAATCGCCACTGTCAACGCCGTTTTCTGAATCTTCATGTGTGATCCTTCGTTAGCCCGTATTTGCCTCCGCCAAGGCGGAAGCCCTGACACGCTGGCGATCTGGCTAAGCGGCACCTTCCCCGCCGGTCCCTCGTACCCCTGCCCGTTTTCGTGAAGCGCAGGAAATCACGAATTCCCCACCATCCCGCTTCTTGCTCCCCTGTTTCCCTTCCAGCCATGCGACTAGAAACTTTCACCGGGCTTTCCTCACGGTCGGCACGAAGCCGAAGAATCAGGGGACGTGACGGAGGCCGCAGAAAACAGGCAAGGCGCATATCGAACGACCACGCACGCCGACCCGATCGACGGATCGGTCGACGCTTACGTATCCGCATCATCTTGCGTTCTTGCCGGTATGGCATGGCCGTCGTTGCAGCCGACCGCGTTGCACAGGTGACGCCTAAGCGCACGGCTCCGGGCTGAGCGCATCCGCCAGGCAGTCCGCCACGAGCGCCCTGCCCTCGCCGATATCCATGTACTGAATGGGAGCTCCACCGTCGAGCCCGGGCAACGGGGTGCGCAACCATCGACCGAGCCAGTCGAGGGGATCGGCAACGATGCCTCGGTCGACCGACGACTGGCGACACGCCATCACGACACGGCCGGCAAGCAAGGCCATCGCCAGAGGGCCCTCTGACTCCTGGGCGCTTAAACGCTCGTCGTCGGCGATCCGCCGTCGCAGAACCGCCCGGTTGAGTCCCAGATACAACGCGAGGTTGCGGTCGGGGATACGGAGATCGTGAGCCAGCTGCATGACCAGCGCCGGCGGTAACCCGCGACGCACCCTGGCGATGCGCTCTTCTGCCGGCGCCTGGAGCGTATCCAGGTAGATCGTGTATGCCGCGAGGGAATCCGTTGAAACAGCCATGTCGTGTCGCTTCCTGAAGTATCCAACGCGCCACAGTGACAGGAACGAGCGCCATGAACTTGAGAATCCGGACCGGAAATCGGGCCTGCCGAAAACGCACCACCGAATTCGTGTAGGCAGCCCCCGACAGACGGCGGGTCAGAAGTGCCCTAACGTAGGCCGGGTTCCAGCCCAATGGCCCTCCCCCGGATCATTGGCTTTGCGCGGCGCTCCGGCGCCGCTTTTTTTTGGCACGCCGATCCGATCGTGTCAGGATGGATCCGGGAACAGCCGCATTAGGGGATGAGGCATGCTCAGCTACCGGACACGCCAGGTTGTCTTCTACGCCCTGCTGATCGCGGTGCTGCCGGTCGCGTACCTGCTCGTTCCCTCGGCGGTCCACGAACGCGCGCCCGAGCTCGCCGACTTCGCCATGCTCGCCAGCGCGGTACTGGCTCTCTCCTACACGTTGTTCTGCCTGCACAAGCCGGGTTATGACCGCCGTTATCTCGTGTGTCTCGGCCTTGGCCTGGGCTGCTGGATCGCCGGCATGACTTACGCCGTCGCGCGGTCGGGCACCGACGAAAATCTCATCTCCACCTATGTCCTGTTCGTGAGCTATGGCGCGCCACTGCTCTATGCCGCCGTAACGACGCCGGACGAGCCCTCGTCGCATGGGCGCCGCGCCGTCGATGGCGTGCTCCTCATCCTGCTGGTGGTGCTGTGTTACCTCGGCGTGCGCGATCTCACGGATGCCAACGGCTTCCTCAAGCCCGAAGACATGGCGTGGGTCGTCGTTGCCTTCGACATCGAGAACATCTTCCTGTTCGGCACCTTCCTGGTGCGCTACCTCACCGCTACCGACGAACGCGATCATCGCTTTTTCGGGATAGGAACCGTCTTTCTCCTCCTGTACGCGATCTGTGTCGGCATCCACAATCACGACGAGATCTACCCGGACACCCTCTCCCTGCAACGTCTGGCCGATATCCTGCCAACGGTGCCCTTCATGGCCCTGCTCTGCCTGCTCCACGCCAATGAGACGCCAAAGGCGTTTGAGCCGATTCGGCACCGATGGGCACGTCAGCTATCGGTGAGCCTTGCTCCCGGCATGCTGCTAGCCGCGATCTTCGCCCTCAGCCTGGGCATCACCGAACGCCAGGGCATGTTCGGGCGCAGCGTGCTCGCCATGGCCATGCTTGCCTACGTGGTGCGCGTCACCCAGACCCAATTCTGGTTCGCCCGCACCCGCGATCGCCTTGCCGAGGCACTGTCCACGGTCGAGCGAGTGTCCCTGCTCGACGAACTGACCGGCATCCCGAACCGGCGCGCCTTCGACCAGACCCTGGAGGAACGGACCAAGGAAGCCGCACGCGAGGGACGCCCGCTGAGCGTGTTGATGATCGACATCGACCACTTCAAGACCTTCAACGACACGCTGGGTCATCCCGAAGGCGACGTCGCCCTGCGCTCGGTCGCCCGTCTGCTGGCGGGCGCGCTGAGGCGACCCGCCGACTTCATCGCCCGCTACGGCGGCGAGGAATTCGTGGTCATCCTTCCGGGCACTGAACTGGAGGGTGCCCAGGTGGTCGCGCGGCGCATGAATCGAGCGGTGTATGACGCGCAACTGGAGCACAGCAACGGCATCGATCGCCGTGTCACGGTCAGCATCGGCGTAGCCACGCGTTCACCCGATCACGTACAGGGCGTCGTGATGCATGCGGATCGCGCGCTGTACAGCGCCAAGCACGCCGGCCGGAATCGCTTTGTCGCGGCAACGACCGACTAGGATCGCGCTAAGAGCGTCGCGGTCAACGCGACGGCGCAGCGGGATCCGTCGGCCCGTTGCGGGGTACGGTCAATTGCTTGCGTCGAGCGAGGAACCATATCGCACCGATCGGTATTGCGACGCTCAGCACCCAGGGCCCGTAAGGTGCGGAAACGGCTGCCGCGCCGAGGAACAAGAACGAAATGGGCTGAAGGCCTGCTTCCCCCGTCGTCCAGTTGAAATGCAGGCTGACGAATCCGAGAAGGGTGAACAGCGACCACCACACCTTATGACGACGCATCGGCGTGCGCAGGCAGAGTACGAAGGCAGTCAGGCAGATGAGCGGCGAGATACAGACCAGTAGGAAGACAAGGTAATGCACCACGCTCTTGTCCCTGAGCGAAAATGCGGAGCCCTGCTCCACCGAATGGTCTTCCATGCGCGCGTGCATTCCCACGATTTCACGATGGCTGCCGCGTTCAAGAAACACGACATCGGCGAGCATCCAGCGTCCTTCGAAAGCGTACTCGTAGGAGATGTCGTAGCGCTTCGCGCTGTCGCTCCCGTCGGCGCCGAACACCGTCTTACCCGAGGCGGTGGATGCTCTCACCACCCGCACGGAAATCGGCGTCGAGGACGGCAACGTCGTCGAGCCGGCGCCAAGCTGGTCGGCCATAGCCGCCAGTTGTGGGGAGAGCAATGGCTTTACACGATCGATATGACCCGTACGCCAGTCGTCAATCGCCTGCCTGCCGATCTCGGCCTCGGGATGAGGGGTGAATTTGGCGATCAAGGCGTCCTGGTTACATCCCGAAACGACAACCAGACATAGCAAGAGAATGCAACGCGTCACTGCATGCATCGGATAACTCGACGGCGAAAGGGAGCCAGCGGATCGCTGATGGTCAGAGCATATCAGGGACATGGCGGGCCGGTGTCCGGCAAGTGTGCCATCGCACTTTTAAGCTGGGCCCCGGGGAAACGTCCCCACCCTCCTCCGGACATAGATCGCCGCGCCGATCGGCAGATAGCTCCACAGGTAAACCCCGTCCGGGTAGCCCGAGTACGCGAGCAGGAAAATCGGGATAAGGGGAATGACGAGTGCGAACGGCCAGAGCATGCCGAGCAGCCGGTTGAGGGACACGACGACGACGAGCACCCCCACGCCCGTGGTCGTCAGGTTCGCTGCAACGATAGCGGCCCAGGTCATGTCGTTCGTCTCGCTTCGGTGTCTACTGCATATCGGGAACGTCGCCGATGCTTTCGAGCATGATCGGATCGGCGTAGTCGCCTGTTTCCGGGTTTGCCGCCTGCGCGAAGGCGATGACACCCAGGCACGTCTCGCTCAACCGGACAGCCCGACGCCTTGCTTCGGCTTCGGTCTTGAACGAGAGCGGTGTCATGGCCTCGGTCCTGCCACGCTTCCCGGCCTTGAAACCCTGCACCACGTAGATCGTTTCCATGCTGTCGCCTTCAGAGTGGACCGACATCATGCGCTCTTGCGTCCACATGCGCTGAGACGACGCTCCCTCCCTCGGAAATGGAGCCGTTTAAGATTGATATGAAGGCCCGGCGTCGCGTGATACTGATATTTGCCGTGTTCGAAGCGAGCCGCGACTGCACCAGCCATGAAGTCGGCAAACTGCCCCGTCATGGGCACGGCACATCGCAACTGAGTCCAAGAAAAAAGCGCGAACCGTGAGGTCCGCGCTTTTCAGGAATAACTGGTAGCGGGGGTAGGATTCGAACCTACGACCTTCGGGTTATGAGCCCGACGAGCTGCCAGACTGCTCCACCCCGCATCAGAGCCGGCAAGTATACCCCAGAAAGTCGACGCTGGAACAGATCTGGCGAAGCGGTAACGACGGACAAATAAAAAAGGCGCGAACCGTGAGGTTCGCGCCTTTTCTTTCAAAGCTGGTAGCGGGGGTAGGATTCGAACCTACGACCTTCGGGTTATGAGCCCGACGAGCTGCCAGACTGCTCCACCCCGCATCAGAGTCGGCAAGTATACGTATCTGGCCGAATTCTTGCAAGCGATCTGCAACAAAATATAAACGAAGCGATAAAAAAAGATTCATCGCGGAAGTCCGGGGACGCCGAAGGCATCGGTTCACTCAGCGGCTGATGCCGCGGCGAGCGCAGACGTGGCGGCGCAGAGCCTTCGGTGCCCACCCTCGCTGCTCAGACAGGTCCTCCGC
>Ga0255336_100130_pt1 | contig 169175 bp, 151 predicted proteins | sample MeOH1_35cm_T3_17_FD_189102 | JGI IMG/M metagenome (GOLD analysis project Ga0255336, IMG submission 189102) | Sandy soil microbial communities from University of British Columbia, Vancouver, Canada - MeOH1_35cm_T3_179 | ecosystem: Engineered > Artificial ecosystem > Sand microcosm > Unclassified... | reverse complement strand
CCGACATCGTCACGCAGATTCTCAACTTCGGCCTGCCCGCCGCGGTGGACGTGCAGATTGCCGGCGCGGACCAGCAGGGCAACTTCGAGGTCGCGCGCAAGCTGCTGAAACAGGTGCGCATGATTCCGGGCACCGTCGACACGCACATTCAGCAGAAACTCGACGCACCGGCGCTCAATCTGCAAATGGATCGCACCCGCTTGCAGCAGCTCAATCTGAGCGCGGCCAACGTCGCGCAGAACGTGCTGATTTCGCTGTCGGGCAGTTCGCAGACTTCGCCGGGGTTCTGGTACAACAACAGCAATGGTGTCGAGTACAACGTCGCGGTGCAAACGCCGCAGTATCGGATCTCGTCCATCGACGAGTTGTTGCGCACGCCGGTGTCGGGCTCGGCTACCGGTCCGACGCAACTGCTCGGCAATCTGGTGCGGGTCTCGCCGCAGAACCAGTTCGCGATCGTCTCGCACTACAACATCAGGCCGGTGATCGACCTGTACGTGAGCGTGGACAAGCGCGATCTCGGCAGCGTCGCGGATCAGGTCGACAAGCTCGTGAACGACGCGCGCGCGCAACTGCCGCGCGGCAGTCAGATTACGGTGCGCGGCCAGGTGCAGACCATGCGCAGTTCGTTCCTCGGTCTCGGGCTCGGCGTGGCGATGGCGATCGTGCTGGTGTATCTGCTGATCGTGGTGAATTTCCAGTCGTGGGTCGATCCGCTGATCATCGTCAGCGCGTTGCCCGCGGCGCTGGCGGGCATCGTGTGGATGCTGTTTCTCACGGGCACCCATTTGAGCGTGCCCGCGCTGACCGGCGCGATCATGACGATGGGCGTCGCCACCGCCAACAGCATTCTGATGGTGTCGTTCGCGCGCCAGCGGCTCTCGGCCGGCGCGCCGCCGCTCACCGCCGCGCTCGAAGCGGGTGCAAGCCGGATCAGGCCGGTGCTGATGACCGCGTTCGCGATGATCATCGGCATGATTCCGATGGCGCTCGGTCTGGGCGAAGGCGCCGAGCAGAATGCGCCGCTCGGCCGTTCGGTGATCGGCGGCTTGCTGTTCGCCACGGTGTCCACGCTGTTTTTCGTGCCGCTCGTGTTCGCGGGCATTCATACGCGCCTCGCGCGGCGCCATCGTAACGACGGCGCGGGCCACGAAGATAACGGCAACGACGACGGCCCCGCGCCGGAGCACGGCGGCGCCGGCAAGCACGCGTAGCGTTTAACGACAGGCTTAACGACGGCTGAACCAGATAGCTGACTCAAATGACCGAAAAAACTCATGCATCGCTGGCGATTCCCGCGCGCGAGACCGAAGACGGCCACGCGTTGCCGCCGCGCCATCGCGAATGGAAGCGCGCCAAAATCACGCTGTGGATCGTGCTGGCGCTGCTCGCCGTGGGCGCGCTGCGCACCGTGATCGCAAACGTAATGGAAAGCCGCTCGATCGCCGAAACGACGAAGCAGAACGCGGTGCAGTACGTGCACGTGGTGAGCCCGACGCGGGCCGACGGCGGCGGCCACACCTTGTTGCCCGGCACCTTGCGCGGCAGCGTCGAATCGCCGATCTACGCGCGCGCCACCGGTTATCTGCTGCACTGGTACGTCGATATCGGCGCGCGCGTGAAGCAGGGGCAATTGCTCGCCGATCTGGACACGCCCGAAATCGATCAGGAACTCGCGCAGGCATTGGCGCAGCGCCAGCAAACCAGCGCGAGCCTCGGCCTCGCCAAAAGCTCGCTGGAACGCTGGCAGCAATTGCGTCAACGCGATGCGGTCTCGCAACAGGAACTCGACGAACGGCAAAGCACCTACACGCAAGGTCTCGCCAACCTCGCCGCCGCGGACGCGAACGTGCAGCGCTTGCGCCAGCTCGAATCGTTCAAGCGCATCGTCGCGCCGTTCGCGGGCGTGGTCACGCAGCGCAACGTCGACGTCGGCGATCTGATCGACGCCGGTAGCGGCACGAGCCGCGCGCTCTTCGCGCTCGCGCAGTCGGACCCGCTGCGCGTGTATGTGCAATTGCCGCAGGCGTATGCGCAAAACGTTTCGATCGGACAGAACGTGGTGGTCACGCAGGCGGAACTGCCGGGCCAGCAGTTTCACGGCACGATCACGCACATGTCCGGCGCGATCGACGTGCCCACCCGTTCGCTGCAGGTGGAAGTGACGCTGCCCAACCCCGACGACACGCTGCGCCCCGGCGCGTATGTGCAGGTCGCCGTGCGGACCGTCGCGCATGCGCAATTGATGGTGCCGGGCAACACGCTGCTGTTTCGCGCGGAAGGTCCGCGGCTTGCGGTGGTGGACGCGAAGGGCAACGTGCAGTTGCGCAAGATCGTGATCGCGCGCGACCTCGGGCAGTCGTTGGAAATCGAAAGCGGGATCGAGGCGGGCGACAAGGTCATCATCAACCCGAGCGATTCGATCGCCGACGGCGATCACGTGCAGATCGCGCAGCCGGGCAAGGACGGCGAGGGGGCGTCGTGAGGCGGGCGCTCGTTTGCCACATTTGCTGGCGCACCCTAACGGCGCTCGCCGTCACCGCGAGCGCCGCGTGGCTCGCCGCCTGCACGGTCGGGCCGGACTATCAGCGGCCGCAAGCCGACGTGCCGCCCGCCTGGCAAACCGATTCGTACTGGCGCGTGGGCGTGCCCTCGCACGCGCCGATTTCGCCGGACTGGTGGCAGACGTTCGGCGATACCATGCTCGACACGCTGGAAACCCAGGCGCTCGCGCAGAATCAGACGCTCGCCGCCGCCAGCGCGCACTACGAGCAGGCCAAGGCGACGCTCGCGAATACCCGCGCGCAGCAGGCGCCCGAAGTGGATTTGAATGGATCGGCGTCGCGTTTCAGGATTTCGCGCAGCCGTCCACAGACCAATTACGCCACGCCGACGATGTCGACGGTGCAGAACAATCTGCAGCTCGGTCCGTCGATCAACTACGACACCGATCTGTTCGGCCGCATACGGCGGCAAGTGGAAGGCGCGGCGGCGTCCGCGCAGCAATCGGCGGACGACCTCGCCAACGCGCGCCTCGTGCTCACCACCGACCTCGCCACCAGCTATTTCTCGCTGCGCGAACTCGACGCCGAGATCGACGTGCTGAATCAGTCGGTGAAGCTCCAGCAGAAGGCGCTCGACTACGTGACATCGCAGCACGATCTGGGCGCGGTGTCGGGCCTCGACGTGTTGCAGCAGAAGTCGCTGCTCGATTCGACCCGCGTGCAGGCGCAACTGCTGCTGAACCAGCGCGCGCAGTTCGAGCATGCGATCGCCGCGCTGGTCGGCGTGCCCGCGCCGCAATTCTCGATCGCACCCAGGGCGCTCGACGCGAAGCTGCCGGCGATAGCGCTCGGCGTGCCCAGCGACGTCCTGCAACGCCGTCCCGACGTGGCGTCCGCCGAGCGTGCGATGGCGGCGGCGAATGCGCAGATCGGCGTCGCCAAGGCGGCGTTTTTTCCGAGCTTGACGCTCACGCCCAGCATCGGCTGGGAAAGCACGCAGTTCGCGAGCCTGCTGAGCGCGCCCACGCTGATGTGGACGCTCGGCGCGGCGGCCGGCCAGGTGCTGTTCGACGGCGGCCGGCGCGCGGCCAACATTCAGTTTGCGAGCGAAGGCTACAAGGCCACCCAGGCGACCTACCGGCAGACCGTGCTCAACGCATTCCAGCAGGTGCAGGACGGCATCACCGGACTCTCGGTGCTGGACGGCGCGGCGAAGGAGTCACACGCGGCGGTGGCCGACGCGCAGCATCTGCTGGCGCTCGCCAACGACCGTTATTCGGGCGGCCTCGTCGCCTATCTGGACGTGATCACCGCGCAGCAATCGCTGCTCAACAGCGAGCGCCAGGACGTGCAGATTCGCGGCCAGCAGATGACGCTGGCGGTGTCGCTGGTGAAGGCGCTGGGCGGCGGCTGGGACGCCGGCGCGGACGTGGCGGGCCTGTCATCGCCGAAGGACGCGACGCGACAGGATTCGAAGCAACAGGATTCGAAGCAGGCGGATTCGAAGCAGGCGCTGGCTCCCGCGCGATGAGCCGCCCGGCCATGATGCAGCAGGACACGCAAGAGCGTGGCGAAAGCGTTTCGTATAATGCCGACACAAGGGGACGCGCATGAAATTGCTGATCGTTGAAGACGAGCACAAGGTGGTGGACTACCTGCGCTCCGGCTTGACGGAGCAGGGCTGGGTCGTCGACGTCGCGCTCGACGGCGAGGAAGGCATGCATCTGGCCACCGAATTCGATTACGACGTGATCGTGCTCGACGTGATGCTGCCCAAGCGCGATGGTTTCAGCGTGCTGAAGGCGCTGCGCATGCGCAAGTCCACGCCGGTCATCATGCTCACCGCGCGCGATCACGTGAACGACCGCGTGCGCGGCCTGCGCGAAGGCGCCGACGACTACCTCACCAAACCGTTTTCCTTCCTCGAACTGGTCGAGCGGCTGCATGCGCTCGCGCGCCGCACGCGTTCGCAGGAGTCGACGATGATCGCCATCGGCGATCTGTTCGTCGATCTGATTGGCCGGCGCGCGACCCGCGACGGCGTGCGTCTCGACCTGACCGCGAAAGAGTTTCAACTGCTCAGCGTGCTGGCCCGCCGTCAAGGCGACATTCTCTCCAAGACGGCGATTACCGAACTCGTGTGGGACGTCAATTTCGACAGCCATACGAACGTGGTCGAAACCGCGATCAAACGCTTGCGCGCCAAGCTCGACGGACCGTTTCCGTCGAAGCTGCTGCACACCGTGCGCGGCATGGGCTACGTGCTCGAAGTGCGCGAAGAGGCGGAGCCGTCATGAACCGTTCGATCGCCCGCCGCCTCGCGCTGATGTTCGCGCTCGTCGCGCTCTCGGTGTTCACGCTGGTCGGCACGGGCCTGTTTCTGGTGTTGCGCACGCAGCTCGAACACCACCTGCGCGAGTCGCTCGACGACCGCGCCCAGGTCGCGCGCCTCATGGTGTACCACGCAGTGACGCCGGAAAAGTGGCGCATGACCCGTGAAAAACTCACCAACATGATGCCGCACGACCGCAGCACGATGTACGCGGTGTCGAGCGCCGATCCGTATTTCCACTACGGCACGCCGGTCGCGGGCACGGTGGTGAAAAGCTGGCCCGAGGGCTACGCGCGCGTGTCCCCCGCCGGCGGCGGCGACGACATGCTCATCGCCACGCTGGCGATCCCGGCCAATGCCGCGCGTCCGCCCGTGCAATTGCAGGTGGCCGCCAGTTGTTCTCCCAACGACCGCACGATGCGCGCCTTCGGCGCGGCGCTCGCGGCGCTGTCGGCGCTGGGCAGTCTCGCCGTGCTGCTGCTCAGTTACTCGGTGACGCGGCTCGGCCTCGCGCCGCTCAGGCGTTTGACGCGGGAGGCGTCCGCCGTGAGCCCGAACAACCGCTCGCAGCGGCTGAACACCGCGTCGCTGCCGCTCGAACTGAGCGATCTCGCCAACTCGTTCAACGGCGCGCTGGAACGCCTCGACGGCGCCTATGGGCGCCTCGAATCGTTCAACGCGGACGTGGCCCATGAACTGCGCACGCCGGTCACGATCCTGATCGGCCAGACCGAAGTGGCGTTGACGCGCAATCGTTCCGTGGAAGATCTGCGCCATACGCTGCAATCGAATCTGGAGGAATACGAGCGCATGCGCGCGATCATCAACGACATGCTGTTTCTCGCCCGCGCCGATCAGGGCGAGCGCGCGACGGGTCTCGTGGAAGTGTCGCTCGCCGCGGAAGTCGCGCATACGCTGGAGTTCCTGGAGATTCCGCTCGAAGAGGCGCGCGTGCATGCGCAATTGCACGGCGACGCGATGGCGCGCGTGAACCGCTCGCTGTTCGGCCGCGCCTGCGCGAATCTGTTGATGAACGCGATCCAGCACTGCGCGCCGGGCGATGCGATCAGCGTGACGATCGCGCGTGAAGAAGACCACGTGCGCGTGGCGGTGGCGAACCCCGGCGAGCCGATCGAGCCGGCCGTGCTGGAGCATCTGTTCGACCGCTTCTATCGCGCGGAAGTCTCGCGCACCAATAGCCGCGAAAACCACGGACTCGGTCTTGCGATCGTGAAGGCGATTGCGGAAATGCATCGCGGCACCGTGTCGGCGCACAGCGCGGGCGGCGTCAATACGTTCGCGTTCTCGGTCGCCGCCGCGCGCAGGGAAACGGAGCCACAGGCGGCGCGCGCGAATGCCGGCGTGCCTGCCGAGGCGGCCGCTTATTCGTCGCTGGTAAAGGGCAAGTCGGCCTGAACCGGACGGCGCTGCCTGACCGGTTGCGCGTTGGCCGGCGTCAACGCGCTCACGCGCACGCCCAGGAGCCGCAGTTTGCGGTTCAACGCCACGCGCCGCAGACATTCGGTGGCCGCGCGGCGTATCTCGGCGGCGTCGGCGGTCGGCTCGTCCAGCGTCAGATCGCGCGTGACCGTGCGGAAGTCGTCGTAGCGCAGCTTGATGCCGATCGTCCGGCCCACGTAGCCCTTGCGCACGAGGTCTTCCGCGACCCGCACGCACAGGCCGGTAAACGAACTGGAGAGCGCCGGCCGGTCATGACGCGGATGCAGATCGCGCTCGAAGGTCGTTTCGCGGCTGATCGACTTGGGCTCCGATTCCACCACCACCGGCCGCTCGTCGTGGCCTTGCGCGATCTGCATCAGCCACGCGGAGTAACTGCGCCCGAAGTGGTCCTGCAGCAGTCCCGCGTCCGCCGCCGCCAGATCGCCGACCGTCGCGAGACCGAGCGCCGTCAGCTTTTCCGCCGCCTTCGGCCCGATGCCGTTGACCTTGCGCACCGGCAACGGCCACACGCGCAACGGCACGTCCGCCGGCGTGAGAATCGTGAGGCCGTCCGGCTTGTCGAGTTCCGAGCCGATTTTCGCGAGCAGCTTGTTCGGCGCCACGCAAATGGAGCAGGTGAGGCCGGTCGCCTGATTGACCGCCTGCTTGATGCGCGCGGCGATCTCGCGCGGCTCGCCCGGCACCTCGGTCAGATCGATATAGATTTCGTCGATGCCGCGGTCCTCGATCCGATCGGTAAACGTGGCGACCGCCGACTTGAAGAGGCGCGAGTAGTGCCGATACGAGTCGAAGTCGGTGGGCAGCAGAACCGCGTCGGGCGCGAGCACGGCGGCCTTCATCATGCCCATCGCGGAGAACACGCCGAGCGCGCGGGCTTCGTAAGTGGAGGTGGTGACGACGCCGCGGCCCGCGTAATCGCGCAGCTTCGCGAAGCGCCGGCTGCCGTCCTCGAGTGTTTGCGGCGCGCCGTTGCGGCCGCCGCCGATCACCACCGCCTTGCCGCGCAGTTCGGGATAGCGCAGGAGTTCGACGGACGCGTAGAACGCGTCCATGTCCAGGTGCGCGATGCGGCGGCTTGCAGAACTCATGGATGGATGGCGGAAACGAATGACGGCAAGGGATGACGGCAAGAGACGGCAAGAGACGGTAAGAAACGACGGCAACGGCGGCAGGCCCGGTTTGATTCGATGCGCTTGCCGTGCTGCCTGTGAAGTGGCTCGCCGCGTCGGGCGTCTGGATACGCGCCGCGCAATGAACGCGCGGCGCGCCGGATGCCAAGCCGTAATAGTACCTTGCTCCGCCTGGGCAAGGTGCCGCGCGCGGGCGATCCGCCACCGCCGCCGCGACCGTTTTACGCAAGCCGCAAGGGCTTGCCATGCCGCTTACTGCTTGATGCCTTCGGCCTGGATATGCAGCGCGGTCTGCATCTTGAAGCCGTACGCCTTGCCGAAGTCGACGCCGAAATCGTCGCGATTGAACGTCGCGGCCGCTTCCGTGCCGCACACTTCACGCTTGAGCATCGGATTCACGAAGCACTTGAACGATTCGATCTTCAGATTCACCGGCTTCGTGATGCCGTGCATCGTCAGCGTGCCGATCACTTCCACCGGCTTGTCGCCGTCGAAGCGGACCTGCGTGCCCTTGTAGGTGGCGGTCGGATACTTCGCGGCGTCGAAGAATTTGTCGGTGGCCAGTTCCGCGTCGAGCTTGTCGTTGCCGATGTCCGTCGAGCTCATGTCGATCGTCACGTTCACCGTGCCGGTCTTCGCCGCGCGGTCCAGCACCACGGTGCCGCTGCTTTTCGTGAACTTGCCGCGCCAGGTCGACACGCCGCCGAAGTGATCGGTTTCGAAGCTCGGGTAGGTGTGCGTCGGGTCGAGCTGATACGTGTCGATAGCCATTGCGTTGAACGACATGGCTGCGGCGAGCGCGCCCGCGGCGAGCAAAAATTGTTTCTTCAAGTTGTTCTCCAGGTTTCGGGAAGTACGGCGATGCTTCGGGTTTGATTCGGGTTGGAATTACTTCTTCGAGGCGACGATGTGAAACTTGATGACGACTTCGTCCGCGACCACCGACGTGTCTTTCCATTCGCCGGTGCCCACGTCGAACTGCGTGCGCCTGATCGGCAACGCGCCGTCGAAGGTCTGCGTGGCGCCCTGGCTCGCGATGGTGACCGGCACCACCACGGTTTGCGACTTGCCCTTGATGGTGAGCTTGCCGGTGATCTTGTACTGGTTGCCGCCGGCCGGCGCGATGGCGCTGGAAACGAAGGTCGCGGCCGGATAGGCGGCGCTGTCGAACCATTCCTTGCCTTGGGCCTGCTTGTTGTAGTCGTCGGCGCCGAGGTCGTAGCTGCCGGTGTCGATCGACACGTTGGCGCTGCCGGCGGTCGGCTTGGCCGGATCGAAATTCAGTTGCGCGGAGAACTTCCTGAACTTGCCGTCGACCGGCACGTTCATCTGCTTCGTCGTTGCAATCACGCTGCTTTTGCTGGTGTCGACGTCGGCATGCGCGAGGCTCGCGCCGAAAAGGGAAAGGCCGGCGATGACCGCGACTGCCGGGCGCAAGAATGGGCGAGAGAAGTTGGTTTTCATGGTGGTACGCATCCTATCGAACCCGCGTGCGTTGATTGCACACCGTCGGGAATTAAATTGCCAACAGGCCGTGGCCAATCGCCTGTTACCTGATAAACGGAATCATGCGGGCGAGCAAGCCGTCGCGATCGACGAACTGATGCTTGAGCGCCGCGAGAACATGCACGGCGACGAGCGCGAGCAACGTGTAATTGAGCAGCACATGCACCGTGCGCAGCGTTGCCTTCAGCGCCTGGTCCGGGCCGATGAAGGTGGGCAGCGGCACGATGCCGAGGTACACCACCTGAATGCCGGCGGCGGAACTGTAGAAGTAGCCGGAGAGCGGAATCGCCAGCATCAGCAGGTAGAGCACGCCGTGCACGAGATGGGCCGCGGCCTTCTGCCAGGCGGGCGTGGCGCTGTCGAGCGCCGGCGCGCGATGCGTGGCGCGCCATAGCACGCGGGCGACGGCGAGCATGAAGACGGTCACGCCGATCCACTTGTGCCACGAGAAGTACTTCAGCTTGGTGGGCGTGAAGCCGGGGATATCGGTCATGATCCAGCCGAGATAAAAGCCGCAGACGATCAATACCGCGATCAGCCAGTGCAACGCAACGGCGGGTCCGTTGTAACGGACGGGATCGGAAGAAAGCGATTTCATTCGTTGATGCTCATGGTCGTAAAGTCGCGAGTGAATGCGGATAGTAGGGATGTCAACGAAAACTGAATAGGCGGGCGGAGGGGAACAGATCGTTGTAGCCGTGACGCTAATACGGATGAATCGAGCGGTGCGGCGGCCCGGAACCGGCCGGGCGACCGGGCACTGTGTTAATTTGCCGGCTAAATGACATCAGCGTGACATCAGCGTGACACCAGCGTGCCATCAGCGTGCCATCAGCGCGCCACGTCAGGCACCGCACAAGCACAAGCACCACGACAGCCCCCATGAGGAGTTTCAAGCCATGAACAGCACCGACGAAAACAGCGCCGCGCCAGGCCCGGACTTTCTGCGGCACGACACGGCGCCGGCCACGGCTGCCGTGGAAGGCTATCTGGAACACGATGCGGCGGTCTACCGGACCTTGCTCGAATCGACCAAGGCGATTCCGTGGAAGATCGATTGGGCGACGATGCAGTTCGCCTATATCGGTCCGCAGATCGAAGCCTTGCTGGGCTGGACGCCCGCGAGCTGGAAGACCGTGCAGGACTGGGCCGCGCGCATGCATCCCGACGATCGCGACAAGGTAGTGAATTTCTGCGTCGCGCAATCGAAGGCGGGCACCGATCACGAAGCGGACTATCGCGCGCTGACCAGCAAGGGCGAATACGTGTGGTTGCGCGACGTCGTGCACGTGGTGCGCGACGCGCGCGGCGAGGTCGAGTCGCTGGTCGGCTTCATGTTCGACATCAGCGAGCGCAAGAAGACCGAGGAGAAACTCGCCGAGTTGCAACGGGAGCTGGAAGCGCTGTCGTTCCAGGACGGTCTGACCGGCGTGGGCAACCGCCGCCAGTTCGACGCCGTCCTGCACCGCGAATGGAGCGCGGCGAAGCATCATGGCGCGCCGCTGTCGCTGGTCATGGTCGACGTCGATTTCTTCAAGTCCTACAACGACTATTACGGACACGTGCAAGGCGACGCGTGCCTGAAGCGGATCGCCGCGGTGTTGAGCGCGGCGGTGCGGCCGGGGGATTTTGTCGGCCGCTTCGGCGGGGAAGAGTTCGTGCTGGTGTTGCCGAACACCGGCGCCGAGGCCGCGCGGCAGGTGGCCGAGCGCTGCCGCGACCGGATCTCGGCCGCGGACATCGCGCACGAGCGCTCACCTTTCCGGCAGACCGTCACCGCGAGCTTCGGCGTCGGGACCATGATTCCGTCTGAAGCGGCCGATCCGATTGCCTTCGTCAACCTGGTGGATTCGCAGTTGTATCTCGCGAAGGACAACGGGCGCGACTGCATCGCGGCGGTGAACCGGGCCGGGTAGCGGCGAAGCCAGGGGGCCCGGATCGCGGGTCATGCCGCGCAGCCACGCCGCGCTCGCGCGCCGATCAACAAGAATTCAGGACCTGTGTCGTGACCGCTATTTTTCTCTCGTGGGGTATCGCCGCCGCCGCCACGGCCGGCGTCATCGCCCGGCCGTTCAAATGGCCCGAAGCCGTGTGGGCCGTCGCCGGCGCGCTGCTGCTGGTGTCGCTCGGGCTGTTGCCCGCCCATCTGGCGATGGAGGCGGTCGGCAAGGGCGCCGACGTCTACCTGTTCCTGTTCGGCATGATGCTGCTGTCGGAAGTCGGCCGCCGCGAGGGGCTGTTCGACTGGGTCGCCGTGCTCGCGGTCAACCATGCGCAAGGCTCGCCGCGTAAGCTGTTCCTGCTGGTCTACCTGGTCGGCGTGGTCATCACCGCCTTCCTTTCGAACGACGCCACGGCGGTCGTCCTCACCCCCGCCGTGTTCGCCGCCGCGAAAAAGGCGAAGACGGATCCGCTGCCCTTGCTGTTCGTCTGCGCATTCATCGCCAACGCGGCCAGCTTCGTGCTGCCGATCTCGAATCCGGCCAACATCGTGCTGTACGGCAATCACACGCCCGCGCTCGGCGCCTGGCTGATGCGCTTCACGCTGCCCTCGCTGTTGTCGATCGCCGCGACTTACGCGCTGTTGCGCTGGACTCAGCGCAAGGCGCTCGCCGGCATCTGCGAGACGAATCTCGAACCGCTCGAATTGTCGTCGAGCGGGCGTGTCGCGCTGGCGGGCATCGCGGTGACGGCCGCCGTGCTGCTGACGGTCTCCGCGTTCGACGTGCCGCTCGGCTTGCCCACCGCGATCCTCGGCGCGCTGACGGCGCTGGTCGTGCTGATTCAGGAGCGCAAGTCGCCGCTGCCGATGATCCGCGAAATCTCGTGGAGCGTGCTGCCGCTCGTCGCGGCCTTGTTCGTGCTGGTCGAGATGCTCGATCACACCGGCGTCATCGCGATGCTGGCCGCGCTCACGCAGCAGGGTGCGCTGCATAACGAAGTGACGACAGCGGGTTGGGCCGGCGCCGCGATCGCGTTCGGCAGCAATCTGATGAACAACCTGCCGGCGGGACTGATCGCCAGTTCGACGGTGATGCAGGCGCACAGTCCCGAGCGCGTGATCGACGCGCTGCTGATCGGCGTCGATCTCGGCCCGAACCTGTCGATCACCGGCTCGCTCGCGACGATCCTCTGGCTCAACGCGATCCGCCGCGAAGGCGAGGACGTGAGCTTCATGAAGTTTTTGAAAGTGGGCGCGGTGGTGATGGTGCCGGCGCTCGTGCTGGCGCTGGCCGCGCGCATCCTGATGGGTTGAGCGGCTGGCGGGGCGCGCGGCGGTTCATGGGTGAGCGCCCGGCAGCCCGGCGATTCCGCGTTTCAGCGATTCAGCGATTCAGCGATTCCGCGATTCAGCGATTCAGCGATCGCCGCCCACGCGTTGCGCGAGGGCGGCGCCATGCGTCATGAGCGCGTGCCCGCCGTACGCAACACGGGCTCGGCGCGGGCGGTTTGCGCCGCCGACTTCTCGATCGCGCGCAGCGTCGCCTCTAGCCGTGCAACGCGGGCGCGTTGCGTGGGCATCAGCGACGACTGGTCAAACATGCGCAGGCGATTGCGCCAGTAAGACAGCGGAATGCGGTCCTGCGCGGAAATAAGCCCAAATACGTGTTCGAGATGGGCGATCTCCTGGTCGACGTTCTGATAGCTCATCTGGCGTTCCGGAAGAAGAGGTGGCTGGGCAATGCGGCAAGCGGTGCGTCGTCGTGCCGACGCCGCCGCTGCGCGCGCTTGTCCGTCACGGTGAAGGCGCGGCCATCGACAGGCTCGCTTACGAGCGCGCCCGCTGGCCGCCCTCCTGGGCATCCTCTGGCAGCGGATCGGCGGTGCGCCGCTTGGCCGACTGATCCACGGGCGGCGGCGCACTCTCGCCGAGCTGTCCCTCGGCTTCCAGTTGACGCAGCGCTTTCTCCCAGTATTCGTCCGCCTTGCCTTCGGGCGACGCATCCTGTTCCCACAACTCGTAGGCCCGCGTGCGGATTCGTGCTTCGAGGTCCTGGTCCATCGTTTCGGCTCCCTTGGTGCTGGCTGGATTGCTGGGTGCGGGCGCGCATATCCGACGTGGTCGACCCGTGGACATGCCCGCCGATATGAGGATTCAGCAAGGAGCGTTCCGCGGTTCGCGGGTCGCGCGCGGGTTGACGTGCCTTGTTGATCCGCGATTTCCCCGAGATTGGGCCTTGACCCGTTGCGCCCCGCCACTGGCGCGTCGCGGCATTCGTCAGCACAAGGGAAGTCCACCGGGCGTGTTGCCCGGCGGCTTGCTCTATGCTGCTGCAACGGCTTCTGTCGCATCCGTCACGCCGGGACCGCAGAGCGCCCAGCGCGCCATGACATAGGCGACACGATTCCGGAATGGCCTTCGGGCAGCGCATCCAAGAACCCGGCCTGTCATCGAACGGATCGCGGGACAAGCAGGCGACGCTCGACGGCTCGATCCAGGGAGTCAGTCATGAAAAAGTTGCTCGCCAGCGTGGTTCTTTCGGCAGAGGAACCGGAGCAACTGAAGGCGCCGTTTCAGCGCGGGCGCAATGCTCGCGCGCATGGCGGCGGCACGGGGCAGGGGCTGGCGATCGTCGAGCGGATCGCGCGGCTGCATGGCGGCGGCTGCCGTTTCATCCGCGCGCGGGCGGAGGGCTGGAAGTGTGGGTGGCGTTGCCGCGACTATCCGGCCAGGCCGCTTGAGAAAGCGGCGCCGGTTACGCGTTGGCCGTGCCGCTCAGCTTCGGTCCAGCCACGCATCCAGGCCCACGCGGAAAGCCACGCCCGCGATCACCGGCACGGTCAGCATGAGGATGATGCCGAAGTTCGGGATCGGGTCGCCGTAGGTGATCGGACCATACAGCACGACGCCCGCGACGACCGCGAAGACCAGCACGCCGACGACAACCATCAGCAGATTGCGCGCCACGATGGAGAGGGACTTGCGCTTTGCCTTGCCCGTGGTGCTGGCAGTGGGGGCGTCGTCGTGTTGGGCGGGCATGATGGTTCTCGTGACGGGGAAGATACGGCCGCAAGTCCGGCGAAAGCGGTGGCGATGAGCAATGGCGAAAGCGACGCTAAAAGCGACGGCGATCAGCAATGGCGATAAGCAATGGCAAGAGCGCAACGCCGGAACGAACGGCGGTCCCGGCGCGCGACCGGCATCATACCAGGGCGCGCCGGCTTCTAACACTTTATACCGCGCCGCGCGCGCTCGAGACGACCTCGCGGCGACATCGGCAAGACCGCTAGGACGCCGCCGCCGTATGATCGAGCCACTCCGCGAGTTCGCGCCGCAACTGCATGATGTCGACCGGTTTGCCGAGCAGACGCGCGCCGGGGATCGTATCGCCGATCTCCGCGCTGTCGCCATACCCCGACACCAGCAGCACGCGAATCTCCGGCTGCTCGCGCAGCACGGCACGCGCGAGGTTGTCGCCGGACATGCCGGGCAGCGTGAGATCGGTGAACAGCACCTCGTAGCGTTGCGTGGGCAGAAGGGTCAGCGCTTCTTCCGCGCTCGCGACGGCGGTGCAGTGGAGACCGAGCGCGGCAAGAAGCTCGCGAAGCGCGTCGCGCGAGTCCGCGTCGTCCTCCACCAGCAGCACGCGAGCCGTGTGCCTCGTGGAACGGGCAGCGCGCGTCGACGCGCCAGCCGGCGCGACCGCACGCCGATGCGTGTCCACCTTGGGTTGCTTGCCGCAGCCGTACACGGCGGGCGGCACGCAGGCGGCGATCTGACCATCCGCGACGCTGGCCGCGGCGGCCGCGCCGGCCACGCCCGCGCGCAACACGTGGCGCACCTTGCGGGCGAGGTCGTCGCGCCGGTAGGGTTTGGACAGCAGCGTGATGCCGGCGTCGAGCTTGCCGTGATGAACGATTTCGTCGCGCGTGTAGCCGGAGGTGAACAGCGTCGGCACCGGCGGCTTGCGCGCGGCGGCGCGCTGCGCCAGTTCCACGCTTTTCACGATGCCCGGCATGACCACGTCGGTGAACAGCAGATCGATCGGCACGTCGCTCTCGATGAACTCGATCGCCGCGTCGCCGCTCGACGCGGTCAGCACTTTATAGCCGAGTTGCGCGAGCATTTCGACGGCGGTGAGACGCACGTCGGCATCGTCCTCGACCACCAGAATCGTTTCGCCGCCGCCGGCCGGCGCCGTCGTTTGATCGACGGTTTCGACTGTTTCGGGCTCGCGGCAGCGCGGGAAAAACAGCGAGACGGTGGTGCCGCTTCCCACCTCGCTCTCGATCACCGTGTGCCCGCCGCTTTGTCTGACGAAGCCGAACACCATGCTCAGGCCGAGGCCGGTGCCGTGGCCGTCGGGCTTGGTCGTGAAGAACGGTTCGAACACGCGTTGCAGCACGTCGGGCGACATGCCGGCGCCTGTATCGGTTACCGAAAACACCACGTATTCGCCCGGCGAGAGATCCGGCTTGTCGCGGCAAAACGCGGGGTCCAGCACGCGATTCGCGGCGCGCACGGTGAGCGTGCCGTCCGCCTGCATCGCGTCGCGCGCGTTGATCGCGAGATTCAGCAGCGCATTCTCCAGCTGATTGCGGTCGGCCTGCACGTGCCACAGATCGTCGCTCAACACCGTTTCGATCTTGACGGTCTCGCCGAGCGCGCGGTGCAGCATTTCGCTCATGCCGGCGAGCAGCCGGCGCGGGTTCAGCACGGTAGGCGAGAGCGGCTGGCGACGCGCGAAGGCGAGCAGATGCGCGGCCAGTTTCGCGCCGCGTTTCACCGCTTCGGTCGCGGCGGACAAGCGGCGCTGCGTGGCCGGATTGTCGCCGGCATCGGCGGCGAGCATCTGCAGATTGCCGTTGATCACTTGCAGCACGTTGTTGAAGTCATGCGCGACGCCGCCCGTGAGGCTGCCGATCGCTTCCATCTTCTGCGCCTGGCGCAACTGGTCCTCGGCCAGCGCGCGCGCCGCGACTTCATCGGCGACGCGCTGTTCGAGCGTTTCCGTCAACTGACGCAGCGACTGTTCGGCGATCTTGCGCTCGTGAACGTCGATCAGCACGCCGGGAAAACGCGTGGGTTGGCCGTGCTCGTCGAACTGGCACTGGCCGTTCGCCTGCACCCACATGTACTCGCCATCGGGCCGGCGAATCCGGTACTCGGCGCGAAACGGCTCGCCCGTGCGGATCGCCTCGATGGTGAGGCGATCGTTGAGCGGCTGGTCGTCGGGATGGATCACCTGCGTGGCGGACCCGCGTTCGACGCCCTGCACGGCTTCCTCGACGGAAAACGAAAAGGTGCGCGCGAAACGTTCGTCGCCGGTGACTTTGCCCGTGCGCACGTCGAGCACCCAGGTGCCGAGCACGGCGCCGGTGTTGAGCGCGAGTTGCAGCCGCTCGTTGGTCTCGTGCAGTTCGGCCTCGGCGCGTTGCCGCCAGCGTTCGGTGAGCACCCGCGCGGTGGTTTCGACCACCACCGCCAGCACGCCGGCCGGCGCGCCGCTGTCGTCGGCGACCGGGCTGTAGTAGAGGTCCATCCAGACGTCTTCGGGGTTGCCGTCGCGCAGCAGCACGAGTTCCTTGTCGCGATACGACAGCGTGCCGCCCGCGAGACAGGTGCTCATGACATGACGATTGAACTCGGCGACCTCGGGCCAGCCGATTTCGACCGGACAGCCGAGCAGATAGGGATGCCGCCCGCCCGCGAAGACCGCGTAGGCGTCGTTGTAGATCATGTAGCCCGGCTTGCCCCACAGCAGGACGAGCGGAACGGGCGAGGCGAGCAGCAGTTGAACGGTGGCGGTCAGACTGCGCGGCCAGTGTTCGATCGCGCCGAGGCCGGTGGCGGCCCAGTCGAATGCGCTGATGCGCTGCGCCATCTCCCCTCGCCAGCCGGGGCAACCGTGGTCTTGTGCCGGAAAGGGCATGCTGCGCTCCACAGAGGTCACGTCGATGAGAGGCCCGCTCCACCGCTGCGCATCATGCGCTCGACTTCCCAGCGGAAGCGGGGCGAATCTTCCGCCGTGGGCAGCGGGCCGGCGCGACGCTGCCGGCAGCGTCAATTGTAGGCCACAACGCCCGGCTCGTGACGCGCACGGCCTGTGCGCCGGGGGTTGAGTCGAGGATTGAATCGATGGAGCGTGCGAAGAACGTTGTCGCGAGTTTTAGCGGCGCTTTCGTGGAGTTCGTGGACTCGCTGACGGCATCTTCAATTGCACGTCGCCGCTCATCACTTCGATGGACACCGTGAATGCTTCGATCAACGCGCCGCGTTTCAACTGCCGGTGGTGGACTCGATGGCGAAAGGCATTGCGGCGAGGATCGTGAACGGCGGCTTGCAGATGCGACTCGCCGCGTTATACGCGCCACGTGATGCCGCTACCGTCAAGGCAGCATGCCGGAAAGCGGCATCACGTGATCGCATGGTGTGAGCCAGCGCCGCCGATTCAATGCACGAGGCGCGGAATCCTGATCTGGCCGATCTGCTCCACTTCTCCGAGCCCATTGATCACGCACGCCTGACCGAGCAGCACATCGTAGTTCAGCCCCGCGCCCCTGAGTTGTTGCGCGCTGAGCCCGCCGCTCGTATGGCCGATATAGACCCAGTATTGCAGCGGCTGACTGCCGACGTCGATCTCGCCCGCGTTGAGGATGATGCCCACGTGTTTCTCGGCCCGATAGTGGTCGGGCCGGGCGTTCTTGTCGTCGTCGGCTTTCCATTCCTCGATGAAGCTGTCGTAGCGGCTCGCGCGCAAGGAGACGAAATCGTAAGCGAGCGCGTCGTTGAATACGCCTTCGAGAAAGGCCCGGCGCGCTCCGTCGGCGCCCATCGCCTTGCACATCGCGCCGAGCAGGTCGCTGTTCAGATTGGCCGCCGCGCGATTGAAATGTTCCGGCAATCCCACGACGTACCAACTGGCGCTTCGTTCCGACTCGTGCATGGCGGGCATGCCGAACTCCATGCGCATACCGCGTTCATCCCAGCCGAGGAAGACGCGCATCAGGCATTCGATGTCGTTGGAGAAAAGCCATTCGCCTGGTTGGGTTCGAGATTCCCCCGGATCGTCTCCCGCGCAACTGATTGCGAAGCGCGGACGCCCGATTTCGTTGACGTATTCCTCGAATTGCTTCCCGCACGGAAGAACGGCCCTAAAAACCTTGGTGACTTGCAGGGGGGGCTTCATCATTTTAATACCTCCTGACTGGATGTCCTTGGCAGACGAGAAACGAAAATACTCCAAATTATTTACGACAGGAAGAGGGTATCGGTAATAAAAAACGTTCTATGGCATGGCATCTTTTATTGTGCGGTGCGATTAAAAATTCAGATTGAAATTCACTCATTGTCATGCTCTTATGTTTGGCTTGGTTATCGCAAGACAGGGGATTTTATTGAGATAGTTATAGAGTGAATGGAGAATCCATTTCAAAGGGAAAAGTAAAACCAAGCAATGGAATTGGTGCGTACAGGGCTATGAAGATTATTGGCCGGATTGGGCTTGAATTTTTTCATTCGATGGCATAAAGACTTTCGCGACCGAATTGTTGAATCGGCCCCGCGCATGCATGCGACTACTTCGGGCAAAGCGGCGTTTTTAACAATCTCGCCAGTCGTTGCCGGAACCTGCCGGTTCTTTTTTGCGTGAAGGCATAAATATTGGTCATACGATTGCCGATATACAGTGGCAGAGTGACCTGGACCCACCTGATATTCATCAATATGCCTTTTACCTCAACGCAGAAACCGCCCGATTCAGGCTTGCGCGAACGCTTTCACCGGCGATCGCTGGAGCACCAGCGTCCGCTTTCGACCGTGACGATGGCCTTCACGGTTGTCGCGTTCCTCTGCTTCGTGGCGGCGCGCGACCTCGTCGACGGTCCGGCCGTGCCGCTGGCCTACCGGCTGACGTGCGCGCCGGTGCTCGCGCTGCTGGTGCTGGCGATCCCGCGCGCAAAGTCGACGTGGTTGTTCGGCACCGTCGGCGTCGCGTATTCACTGGTGCTGACGGCGGGCATTGCGCTCAATATCGTCGGGGTCCAGCAGCCGCTGTTATGGGCGCTGCCCGCGATGGTGGTGATACCCATCTGCGCCGCGCCTTTGTGGCTCACGCCAACGCATTACTTCGTCGGCAGCGCGCTGTTCTATGCCGCCGCGTTCGCCTTGCTGTCCGGCGAGCCGCGCACGCACGACCTCGACGTGGTCGCGTGGATGTGGATCGCGGCGATCGGCATGCCGACGTCGGCCGTGTATCACTTCGGCTTTTACCGGTTCCGGCGCAATCACTTCTTGCTCGAGAGCCAGCTCGCGCAGCTCGCCGCGACCGATCCGCTCACCGGCTTGCAGAACCGCCGCTCGTTCGTCAAGCAGGCCGAGCGTCGCCTCGACAATTCGCAGCCGGGCGCGCGGGTTAGCGCGATCTTTCTGGACATCGACAACTTCAAATCGCTGAATGACCGTTTCGGTCATGCGGCCGGCGACCAGGTGCTGTACCAGGTCGCTCAGGCGTTGATGGAAGAAACCGCCGCGGAAGACAGCGTGAGCCGGGTCGGCGGCGAGGAGTTCGCGGTGCTGCTGCAGGACGGTCTCACGGGCGCGCTCCAGACGGCCGAGCGGCTGCGCGGCGCGATTGCCGCGATCGAGCGGCCGGACGGCTATCTGACCGCGAGCTTCGGCGTGGCTGAACATCGCGGCGGCGAGACCATCATGGCGCTGCTCGATCGCGCCGACGAAGCCTTGCTGCGCGCCAAGCACTCCGGCAGAAACCGCGTGTGCGCCGAACGCGCGCCGCCGTTCGAGCCGTTGCAATTGCTTGCCGGCGAGGCATCCGCGCAAGGCGGCGCGGCGGCGCGCTACCGGTGGGAGGATTACTATCTCGCCTCGCATTTTCAGCCGCTCTATAGCTTGTCGCATCAGAAGCAGGTGGGCTTCGAGGCGTTGCTGCGCGGCGAGCAGGACGACGGCACGCTGGTCCCGCCGATGGTGCTGTTCGCACCGAGACCGTCCAGCGACGAAGGCGCGCTCGACCGCGCGAGCCACGCGGTGCATCTCGCCCACGCGCGCACCCGATTGCCCGCCGAGGCGTGGCTCTTCCTCAACATCCTGCCGGCCACGTTCGTCGCGGATGGCTACGCCGACAAGCTCGCGGCAATGGTGTGCGCGGTCGGCCTGGAACCGGAACGGGTGATTCTCGAGATTCTCGAGTCGCACGGCGGCAGCGTCGACGATATGTCGCGGGCGGCGGCCTTGTATCGTGCGCACGGCTTCCTGATCGCCGTCGACGATTTCGGCGCGGGTCAATCGAATCTCGACCGTCTGTTCCGTATCCGGCCGGACCTCGTCAAGCTCGACGGCGAACTGATTCGCGCGACGGGACACGGCATCGAGCAGCCGATCCTGCCGAAGCTCGTGTCGCTGCTGCATCATGCCGGGATGCTGGTGGTGGTCGAGGGCGTGGAGACCACGGAGGAACTGATTCTCGCGGTGGAGTCGAACGTCGATTTCGCGCAAGGCTACCTGCTCGGCCGGCCGGCCGCGGAGATCGCGCCGCCGGAGTCGGTGCGCCGGCGCATCGATGACGCGTTCAACGTGATCGCGCAGGGGCGGGCGCATCAGCATGCGTTGTTCGAGTCGGAGGTCGAGCCTTACCGGTCCGCGTTGCGCCTCGCCGCCGACGCGTTGCTGCGCGGCGTCGCGATGGAGGAGGCGTTTGCGTCGCTCGCCACGTTCGAGCGTTGCGTGAGCTGTTTCATTCTCGACGATGCCGGCCGGCAGATCGGGCGCGAACTGCCGGGGCCGGCGTGGCGTAGCGAGGTCGCTTCGCTGCATCCGGTGGCCAATCCTCGCGATGCCCGGTGGGATCATCGGCCTTACTTTCGGAATGCGGTTCTGTTGCCTGGCGTTGCCGTGGCGAGCAACCCGTATCTTTCCCTCGCGAGCGGCAGGCCATGTATCGCGGTGACGCTGGCGGTGCAGTTCGCCGCCGGGCGCTCCGTCATTGGGGTGGAACTGGATTGGTCGGCGCTCGGCTTGCCCTGGCCCGCCGGGGACTGAGCCGTCCGCTGCTTCGTTCTACCGGCTGCTTCAAGCGCCGCGTCCCGACTTCCTCCCGCTTTTCTGCTGTTCCCTTCCACCACGCTCGTCAATGATCACGCCTTTGTTCGAATGAACATGCGCGTGCGTCTGACATTAACGTAAGTCGTCAGATGACGTAGGCGGAATGCTCGCTCGCATGCGGCATTACGCGCTGAAAGCCGCATGTTTCGTTCGAAAAACATGGTTTACCCGAGTATCAACGATCGAACAAATTGATATGATGTCCGACCATAAAAGGACAAAAATTGTTCGTTTGCGAACAAGGACATCACTGCCGGCGCGCTGCGCGCTGCTTGGCACCGAGACAAATGGAGGAGCATCTTGCGAAAAATCGTCGGTCTACGCTGGTGGATCATCGCGCTGGTTTGCCTCGGCACGATCGTCAACTACCTGTCGCGCAACGCGCTCGGCGTGATGGCGCCGCAGTTGATGACGCTGCTGCACATGGACACCAAACAGTACTCGTATGTCGTCGGCGCATTCCAGGTCGGCTACACGATCATGCAGCCGGTGTGCGGTTTGATCATCGACCTGATCGGTCTGCGGCTCGGCTTCGCGCTGTTCGCGTGTCTGTGGTCGCTGGTCGGCTGTCTGCATGGCTTCGCGACCGGCTGGGTGTCGCTGGCGGCGCTGCGCGGCCTGATGGGGCTGTCGGAAGCGGTCGCCATTCCCGCGGGCATGAAAGTGGTGGCCGAGTGGTTTCCGAATCGCGAGCGCTCGGTGGCGGTCGGCTACTTCAATGCGGGCACGTCGCTGGGTTCGTTGTTCGCACCGCCGCTCGTCGTGTTCCTCTCGTTGCGCTACGGCTGGCAGAGCGCTTTCGCCGTGACGGGTGCGTTGGGTTTCGTGTGGGCGGCGGTCTGGTTCGCGCTGTATCGCTCGCCGGCCGACCATCCGCGTATTTCGCCGAAAGAACGCGACAAGATTCTCGATGGCCAGTCGCCGGTTGCGTTGTCGGGCGAGGGCGGGCATCGCGTCCGCAAGGTGCTCGGCACGCGGCGTTTCTGGGCCATCGCGCAGGCGCGTTTCTTCGCCGAGCCGGCATGGCAGACCTTCAGTTTCTGGATTCCGCTCTATCTCGCCACCGAGCGCCACATGGATCTGAAGCACATCGCCATGTTCGCGTGGCTGCCGTTTCTCGCCGCCGACCTGGGCGGCCTGTTCGGCGGCTATCTCTCACCGTTCCTGATGAAACGGTTCCGCATGCCGATGATCGCCTCGCGCATCGCCGGCGTGGTGCTCGGCGCGTTCATGATGCTCGGGCCGGCCTGCATCGGACTCGTGGCGTCGCCGTATGAGGCGATCGCGCTGTTCTGCGTCGGCGGCTTCGCGCACCAGATGATCTCGGCGCTCGTCAACACGCTTGCCGCCGACGTGTTCGAACCCGGCGAGGTCGGCACGGCGAGCGGCTTCGCCGGCATGGCGGCGTGGATCGGCGGCCTCGGCTTTTCGCTGCTGGTCGGCCAGCTCGCCGGCTCGATCGGCTATACGCCGCTGTTCGCCGCCCTCGGCGCGTTCGACCTGATCGGCGCGACCTTGCTCATCATCCTGATGCGAGGCGTGTCGCGCGACGCGCAGCCGCATCCCACCGATCAAAGCGCGAGCGCGTCCGCCTGACCTTGGATAAAGACACATCATGGCTTCGTTGAAAAATCGTCCGCATTTCTCGCTATCCGCTCGCACCGGCAACACGATCGTTCTGACGGCGGCGCACAACTGCCGGATCGAGCTGTTCGTGCTCGCCGACGACATCATCCGCGTGCTCGTCTTGCCCGATGGCGAACTGCATGGCCCGCGCTCGTGGGCGATCGCGCCCGGCATGGAGGACGTGCCGCTCGAAGGGCGCGAGCGGCGCGACCTGAGCGGCTTCGCCGCCACGCCGCACAGCGTGTCCGACGACGGGCGCAGTGTCGTGATCGAGACCGCTTGCATCCGCTTGACGGTGGCGCGCGACGGCGGCTTCTGCTCGTGGGCGATCCGGGACGGCGGGCAAGACGGCGCATGGCGCCACGTCATGAGCGATCGCAAGACCCAGGCGTACAACTTCGGCTGGTGGGATTCGCGCGTGTATCACTACGTCGAGCGGCAGCGCGGCGAGATGTACGTGGGCCTCGGCGAACGGGCCGGCTCGCTCGATCGCGCGGGGCAGCGCTACGAGATGCGCAACATCGACGCGATGGGCTATAGCGCGCGCGGCACCGACCCCCTGTACAAGCACATTCCCTTTTACGTGACGTGGCAGCCGGAAACGGCGACCGGCTTCGGCCTGTTCTACGACACGCTGGCCGATTGTCGTTTCGACATGGGCCGCGAGCTCGATAACTATCACGGGCACTACCGGCATTTCGTCGCGGAACACGGCGACCTGGATTACTACTTCATCGCGTCGGCGGGCACGCCGTTGCATGCGGTGCGCCGCTTCACGTGGCTCACCGGCCGCCCGGCATGGATGCCCAAATGGGGCCTCGGCTATTCCGGTTCGACGATGAGCTACACCGACGCGCCCGATGCCCAGCACCGCATGGCCGAATTCATCGACCAATGCAAGGCGCACGACGTGCTGTGCGATTCGTTTCATCTGTCGTCGGGCTATACGTCGATTGGCGCGAAGCGTTATGTGTTCAACTGGAACCGCGAGAAGTTTCCCGACATCGACGGCTTCGTCCGAAGCTATCTCGACGAAGGCGTGCGCCTGTGCGCGAACATCAAGCCTTGCTTGCTGCAAGATCATCCCGCGTTCGAGGAGGCGGCGCGCGCCGGTCTGCTGATCGAGTCGCGCGACGGCGAGCCGGCGTGGGTGCAGTTCTGGGACGAAGTCGGCGCCTATCTGGACTTCACGAATCCGGCCACGCTCGACTGGTGGAAGGCGCGCGTGACGGACAGCCTGTTGCGTTACGGCGTGGCCGCCACGTGGAACGACAACAACGAGTTCGAAATCTGGACGCCTGACGCGATTGCGCAGGGTTTCGGCGAACCGTTTCCGGCGTGGCAGGCAAAGGTTTTGCAAACGCAACTGATGATGCGCGCGTCACGCGACGCCCAACGCGAATATGCGCCCGGGCGCCGGCCGTTTCTCGTTTCGCGCGCGGGCGGCGTCGGCATGCATCGCTATGTGCAGACGTGGTCGGGCGACAACTACACGTCGTGGGAAACGCTGCGCTACAACCTGAAAATGGGCCTCGGTCTCGCGATGTCGGGCGTGTCGAACAGCGGGCATGACATCGGCGGTTTTTCCGGCCCCGCGCCGGAGCCGGAACTGTTCGCACGCTGGGTCGCGTTCGGCATCTTCCTGCCGCGCTTCAGCATTCATTCGTGGAACGACGACGGCACCGTCAACGAACCGTGGATGCATGCCGAACTCACGCCGCGAATCGCCGCGCTGATCAAGCTGCGCTACCGGCTGATTCCCTACCTGTACGAACTGCTGTGGCAATCGCATGCGGCATACGAGCCGGTGCTGCGTCCGATGTTCGCGGAGTTTCCGCACGATCCGCGCTGCTACGTCGACGGCGACGACATGATGCTCGGCGCTTCGCTGCTCGTCGCGCCCGTGGTGGAAGCGGGGCAGAGCACGCGGGAAGTGTATCTGCCGGCCGGCGCGCGCTGGGCGTCGTACTGGAGCGGCGAGATGTTCGAAGGCGGCCAGTCGGTCAGCTTGCCCGCGCCGTTCGAGCAGCCGGTGATGCTCCTGCGCGAGGGCGGCGTGATTCCGCTGAATGCCGCGGAGCAGCACTTCGGGCGTCCGGCCGATAGGCGTGCGTTCATTGCCTTGCCGTTCGCGAGCGTCGGAACGGCATGCGGCGCTTGCGTGGAAGACGACGGCGAGAGCGAGGCGTGGCGCAACGGCGAGCAAGGGCGTTGGCGCGTCACGATCGATAGCGACACCGACGCGCTGCGCGTCTCGATAGCGCGCGAAGGCCACATGCCGCGCGCGCAAACGGAGGTCCAGGTGCTGGTGCCCGCAAGCGAGACGCGCGCGGCTACCGGCACGAGTGGAGAACTCATCGCCGACGAGACGGCAGGCGGTTGGCGTCATCTGACGGTGCGACTGCACGGTTGAGAGCGCAGGCATCAACGGCCTCGCTTGAACACACACATACATACGGAGACTCACCAGCAATGAACCAGATGAAGCGCATCGGCGCCCGTGTTTTCACCCTGTCATGCGTGCCGTTCGCGAGCATGGCGCTATCGACCCAGGCGGCGGCGCAAAGCAGCGTGACGTTGTACGGCGTTGTCGATAACGCGTTCGCCTACGTGAGCAACCAGCGTGGCCATTCGAACTTTTATATGAGCCAGGGCAATCTGCAGGCGAGCAAGTTCGGCCTGCTCGGCGCGGAAGATATCGGCGGCGGCACCAAGGCGATTTTCCGGCTGGAAAGCGGCTTCAATTCGCTCACTGGCGCGCAAAGCAGCGCGGGTCTCATCTTCAACCGGCAGGCCTACGCCGGCTTGAGCAACGACCGGTACGGCACGCTGACGCTCGGCCGCCAGTACACGCCGTACTTCCAGATGGTCGGCGCGCTAGGACCGACGGGCGTGCTGACCGGCGCGACCGGCGCGCACCCGGGCGACCTCGATGCGCTCGATACCACGCTGCGCTTCAACAACTCGGTCACCTACACGTCGCCCACTATCGCGGGCCTCGCATTCAGCGCGCAATACGGCCTGGGCGGCGTGCCCGGCAGCGTCGCGAGCGGCAGCAATTTCAGCGCGGCGTTCCGCTACGACTACAAGCCGTTCGCCGTCGCCGTGGGCTACCTCAAACTGCGCGACATCGCGACGAGCCAATCGTTGGGCAGCTTCGCGATCAATTCGCCGGTCAATAGCGGCTACGCGACTGCGCACAGCGCGCAACTCCTCGCGGCCGCGGCCCGCTATACGCACGACGACCTGATGGTCGGCGTGAACTACTCGAATGTGCAATATGCGCCGGGCTCCCGATCGCTGTTCGCGAGCGAGGCGGTGTTCAACACGTATGGTTTGATTTCGACGTATCGCTTCTCGCCGGCGGTGACCGTCGGCGCGGGCTATAGCTATACGCGCGCGAGCAAGGCGAACGGCGTGAGCGATCCGGCGCGCTATCACCAGATTTCGCTCGAACAGACCTACAACTTGACAACCCGCACCACGCTTTATGCAATCCAGGCGTATCAACTGGCGCGCGGCAAGTCGTTGATCGCGGCGGGCTCCACCGGAACCAGCATTGTCGACGCGGTGGCCGTGGTCGGCGATTCGCAGAACGCCACGCCTTCGTCGGGGCCGTCGCAGTTCGTCGGCATGGTGGGGTTGCGGCACGCGTTCTAGCCGTTTTTGCCGTTACTGGAGGCGGGGCTTTCGCTGAACGGCGACGGTATGCATGAAGGGCGGCGCGGAGTGCGTGCCGCCTGTTTAGCGCGTTGTGCGGTTCGCTGTTTCCGGTTTGCGGGTTCGATCAATACCCGCCTCTCGCCGGCATCGCCGCTTCCGCTGTCTGCTTGTACGACGCGGCCAGGTCCGCCGCCGCGCGGCTCAGCAAGCCGGTATCCGTGCCGACCGCCACGAACGTGGCGCCCGCCGCGAGATACTCAGCGGCAATCGCCGAATCGGGCGCCAATACGCCCGCCGCTTTGCCCGCTCCGCGTACCGTCTCGATGCCGCTGCAAATCGCTTCGCGCACGCGCGCGTCGCCCGGCTTGCCGAGCAAGCCCATCGACGCGCTCAAATCCGCTGGACCGAAAAACACGCCGTCGACCCCTTCCACGCCCGCGATTGCCGGCAGATTTTCCATGCCTTGCAGCGTTTCCACCTGCACCAGCACGCACAATTCCCGTGCCGCCGTGTTCAGATAATCCGGTATCCGGTTCCAACGCGATGCGCGCGCCAACGCACTGCCTACGCCGCGAATTCCTTGCGGCGGATAGCGTGTCGCCGCGACCGCATCGATTGCCTGGTCGGCGGTATCGATCATTGGCAGCAGCAAGGTTTGCGCGCCGATATCGAGCAACTGTTTGATCAACGCGCTGTCGCTGCGCACCGGACGCACCACCGGATGCGACGCATACGCGGCGACCGCCTGCAATTGCGCGAGCGTGCTGCGTATGTCGTTCGGCGCATGCTCGTTGTCGATCAGCAGCCAGTCGAAACCGGCGGTGGCGAGCAACTCGGTGACGTAGGCGTCGGCGAGCGCGGCCCATAAACCGAACTGCGGCTTGCCTTCGATCAACGCGCGTTTGAAGGTGTTGTGCGGTAGTGACATGTCGGCCAACTCAAACGAAATTCAAACCGATGCCGCCCAATGGACCGTAGTCGACATGAAACGTGTCGCCGGCTCGCGCGGGAATCGGGCTCGTGAACGAGCCGCTCAGGATCACGTCGTTCGCGTTCAGCGCTTCATCGTATCGGGCGATCTTGTTGGCGAGCCAGGCGACGCCGGTGGCGGGATGATTCAGCACCGCGGCCGCGAGACCGCTTTCCTCCACCGCGCCGTTCTTGTACAGCAGCGCGCCGACCCAGCGCAGATCGACGTCGAGCGGCCGCACGGGACGGCCGCCTAGAACGATGCCCGCATTGGCCGCGAAGTCCGAGATCGTGTCGTAGACCTTGCGCGGCGCTTTCGTTTCGCGGTCGAACTGTTCGATGCGCGCGTCGATGATCTCCACGGCGGGGCTGACGTAAGCCGTGGCGTCGAGCACGTCGAACAGCGTGACGCCGGGGCCCTTCAGCGGCTTGCTCAAGATGAACGCGAGTTCCACTTCCACGCGCGGCGCGATGAAGCGGTCCGCGCGAATGTCCTGGCCGCTTTCGATGAACATGCTGTCGAGCAGCGGCGCATAGTCGGGTTCGTCGATCTGCGACGAACGCTGCATGGCGCGCGACGTGAGGCCGATCTTGCGGCCCTTGATCACGTGACCCTCGGCCAGCTTGAGCTTGACCCATTCGCGCTGAATCGCGTAGCCGTCCTCGACGGTCATGTGCGGGTACGCGGCGGAGAAGTGGCGCAGTTGCGTGCGGGTTTCCTCGGCGTTATCGAGTTGCGCCGCAAGCTCGCGGATGGTTTGTTCGTCTAGCATGTTGAGGTCTCCATGAGCCGCTGCATCGGCTGGGCTGGGCGCTATGCCTTGAGCCGCGCGTGCAGATTGTTGTGCTTCCACGTGCCGGCTTCGCTGAATTCATTGAGTTCGAGCGATAACGCGAGGCCCCGTTGTTCGAAGTCGGCGGCGAAGTGCTGTTTGATCAACGCGAATAACGCGTCGCCGGTCGCTTTTTTAACGGCTTGCGAGCGGCCCGCGGCGATCTTCAGGTTCGCGTGCAGGAACGCGGCGTCGGGCCGGCCGTCGGCGATGCAGTACTGCTCGCAGCGCAACGCGCGCACGCGGATACCGCCGAGCGGATAAACATGCTGCTCATTCTCGCGCTGGGCGCCGAGGCAGTGGGCCAGCGTCTTGCATAATTCGCCGATGCTTTCCTCGCCGGCGAGATTGGCGCTGTATTCCAAGGTCAAATGCGGCACGTTGAACTCCTCAAAACTCAGGCGGGCAGGGGCGTAACCGGAAAGATCGCGTTGATCTGGCCGGTGCCCGAACTGCCGAAATACGGCGTGACGACTTCCACCTTGCCGTCGTAACGGTCCCAGCCGAGTGCGCCGAGCAGCATCGCGGTGTCGTGCATGCCGCCTTCGCCCCAGCATTTCTCGTTGTAGAGCGGCAGCATCTCGCAGAAGGTCTTCCAGTCGCCGGCTTCCCAGAGATCGACCACCTTGCGATCCATCAATTCGAGGAACGGGCTCCAGACCTTGTGCATGAACTGCTCGGCCGTGCCGTTGTCGGCGAAATGGTGGCTCAACGAACCGCTCGCCAGAATCGCCACGGTGCCGTCGTAACGCTCCTCGATCGCCTTGCGCACCGCGAGACCGAAACGCGCGCTAGTCGCGAGGTCGTGCCACATGCACCAGCCCGCCACCGAGACCGCCTTGAAGTGCTGGTCGCTGTTCATATAGCGCATCGGCACCAGCGTGCCGTACTCCAGATCTAGCGTGGTCTCGCTATGCGCGCGGCTTTTCACGCCCATTTCGTTGGCGACTTCCGCGATCAGATTGCCGAGTTCGACATTGCCGGGATACGCGTAGGCCATGTTCTTGATGAAGTGCGGCAATTCATTGCTCGTATAGACGCCTTCGAACTTCGGTGCGCAATTGATGTGGTATTCGCTGTTCACCAGCCAGTGCACGTCGAATACGACGATCGTATCCACGCCCAGTTCGCGGCAACGCCGGCCGATTTCATGATGACCGTCGATCGCGGCCTGGCGGCAACCTTGGTGCGGACCGTCGAGTTCGGAAAGATACAGCGACGGGACGTGAGTCACTTTTGCTGCCAACGCGAGTTTGCCCATCGCGGTCTCCTTCTTTGTGTGGCGCGAGGCGAGATGCGCTCGCGCGTCGAACAGCGGTTCAGACGCCCCAGCGCGGAATGTGATGCGAGCCGAGCGACACGCATACGTTCTTCGGTTCGAGGAACACTTCGTAGCTCCACGTGCCGCCTTCGCGGCCCACGCCCGATGCCTTCGTGCCGCCGAACGGCTGACGCAGATCGCGCACGTTCTGACTGTTGACGAAACACATGCCCGCTTCGACGGCGGCGGCGACGCGATGCGCGCGGCCCGTGTTCTCGGTCCAGATGTAGCTCGACAGGCCGTAGGCGATGTCGTTGGCGAGCCTGATCGCATCGGCTTCGTCGTCGAATGGAATCAGGCAGGCGACCGGGCCGAAGATTTCTTCCTGCGCGATTCGCATGCGGTTGTCGACGTCGACGAATACGGTTGGCGCAACGAAGTTGCCCTTGCGCATGGCTTCGGGCAAGTCCGGCATATCGAGGCCGCCACAGGCGAGCGTCGCGCCTTCTTTGGGACCCAGCTCGATATAGCTGCGCACTTTCGCCAGATGCCCCTGGCTGATCATCGGTCCGACGATGGTGCCGTCGGCGAGCGGATCGCCCACCGCCAGGCGCTTCGCGCGTTCGATGAAACGCGCGGCAAAGCGTGCGTAAATCGAGCGCTGCACCAGAATGCGCGAACCCGCCGTGCAGCGTTCGCCGTTGTTCGAGAAGATCATGAATACGGCGGCGTCGAGCGCGCGATCGAAATCGGCGTCGTCGAAAATCACGAACGGCGACTTGCCGCCGAGTTCCATCGAAAACTTCTTCAGGCCCGCGCTTTGCACGATGCGGTTGCCGGTGGCGGTGGATCCGGTGAACGATACCGCATGCACATCGGGATGCGCCACCAGCGGCTCGCCGGTTTCCTTGCCGAAGCCGTGCACGACATTCAGCACGCCGGCCGGAATGCCCGCTTCGAGCGCGAGATCGCCGAGCATCGAGGCGGTGAGCGGCGACAGTTCGCTCATCTTCAACACGGCCGTATTGCCGAATGCGAGGCAGGGCGCGACCTTCCACGTGGCCGTCATGAACGGCACGTTCCACGGCGAAATCAGCGCGCACACGCCGACCGGATGAAACAGCGTGTAGTTCAGATGCGTATCGGTGGGATACGTGTGGCCGTCGACGCGCGTGCACATCTCGGCGAAGTAGCTGAAGTTGTCGGCGGCGCGCGGCACGAGTTGCTTGCGGGTCTGCGAGATGGTCTGGCCGGTGTCCTTCGTTTCAGTCTCCGAGATCTCCGGCACGTTCTTCGCGATCAGTTCGCCGAGCTTGCGCACCAGCTTGGCGCGCTCAACCGCGGGCTTGCCGGCCCACGCGGGAAACGCGTCCTTGGCCGCGCGCACCGCGGCGTCGACTTCTTCCGCGCCGCCGCGAGCGACTTCGGCAAGCACCTCTTGCGTGGCCGGATCGACGGTCTCGAAGTAGTCACGCGCAATGCTCGATTTGCCGTTGATCAGATGTTCGATTCGCATTGCCTTGTCCTTTTTCCAGCTTCGATCAAACGCGGCCGAAGTCCGCGTCGGATGCAATCGTATTGACGAGACGGCCCAGGCCGTCGATCTCGCAGACCACTTCATCGCCCGCATTCACGTTGACGATGCCTTCCGGCGTGCCCGTCAGGATCACGTCGCCGGGCGCGAGCGTCATGAAGCTGCTCAGGTATTCGATCAGCGCGGGGATATCCGTGACGAGATCGCGCGTATTGCCGCGCTGCTGCAGTGTGCCGTTCACGAAGGTGCGCAATTCCAGTTGCGTGACGTTCTCGACATCCGCCGCATCCACGAACCAGGGACCCAGCACCGTGCCGCCGTCGCGATTCTTCACGCGAAGGTTGGGGCGGTAGTAGTTTTCCAGGTAGTCGCGGATCGCGTAGTCGTTCGCGATCATGTAGCCGGCCACGTGCCGCATGGCGTTTTCGCGCTTGACGTCCTGCGCGGTTCGCCCGATCACGACGGCGAGTTCGCACTCGTAATGCATGAAGGCGACATCGGCGGGGCGGCGCGTGACGCCGCGGTGACCGATGACCGTGCCCGGTCCCTTGAGGAATACGAGCGGCTCTTCCTGCTTCGTGAACTGCAATTCCTTTGCGTGCTCGGCGTAGTTCAGGCCGAGCGCGAAGATCGTGCCGACTTCGATCGGCGCGAGCCACACGAGCTCATCCTCGCGACGCACGCGGCCATCGGCGAGGCGCACGCCGTTGGCGTCGGGCCAGGCTTCGTGAATCGCGCCGGCATATGCGACGCGGCCGCGCATCATGGCTGTTCTCCGGCTTGTTCCCGTGCGTCGATAAACGACACGTCGAGGGGCGGCCATGTGCCAATGGACAGCGTGGCCGTGTCGCCGATATGGGCGACGGGTGATCCGTAGGGCACGCCCAGCGTGATGACATCGCCTGCGCCAAGGGTCATGAAATCGGTCACGTCCGCGAGCAATTGCGCCACCTTGCGCACCGACGACGCCGTGCTCGCCGCGAAGATCTCGCGTCCATTGAGCGAAACCTTGATCGCGAGATCGTCGGGCGCGGGAACATGACGCGCGGCAACCAACGCCGGCCCGATCACGCAAAAGCCGTCGCGTGCGCGGAATCGCACCGAAGGACGATACACGCTGGCATGCGGCACGCTCAGATCGGCGACCAGCGTATAGCCCGCGATGTAATCGAACGCACGCGCCACGCTCAGCCTCGTTGCCGTGCGGCCGATCACGATGCCCAGCGAAGCGCCGACTTCCACGCCGAGTGCATCGTCCGGCACGACGACGCGCGCGCGATGCCCGGCGAGCGTGTTGCGCGGCTTCAGATACAGAACGGGCGCTTGCGGCGGCGCTTTATATGGCGGCGCGTGCAGCGCATCGCCAAGTGCGTTCAGCGCCGCACGGTCATTCAGCAAGGTTCCGTAGACAGCGCCGTTCACCGGCGCGCGGCAAGCAATGCCGCGTGCGAGCAGCGCGGCCGCGGCGTTCGCATCGACGTCGCGCGGCAAGGCGGTGCCCTCGGGATGCAGCAGATGATCGGCAAGTGCGAACATGACTCGGCTGTCTCTTTGATAAACTACTAACATGCTAGTAGTATTGCGCTTGATATCATCCACGGTCAATAGTCTGTCGGCTGATCGCGGGTTTTCCCTTGCGCTTCGACGGTTGCCTTTTACTTATCTTCCGATATGTCCGCTCACACCTCCAAACGAGTTTTGCACCGCAATCTGCCGATGCTGCTGTTGCGCGCCCGGGAAAAAATGATGGAGCGGTTCCGTCCATTGATTACCGCGCACGGACTCACCGAGCAGCAATGGCGCGTGATTCGCGCGCTCAACGAACACGGCCCGATGGAGCCGCGCCATATTTCCGACATCTGCACGATTTCGAGCCCGAGCATGGCCGGCGTGCTCGCGCGCATGGAGAGCATGGATCTGGTCACGAAGGAGCGTTTCGCGGAAGACCAGCGCCGCGTGCTGGTGTCGCTCACCGATACGAGCGTGGACCTGGTGCGCGTGATTTCGAAGGATCTCGAAGCGCACTATCGCGCGCTGGAGCGCAAGGTCGGGCCGGAGGTCGTCGAGCGCGTGTACCGCGCGGTCGACGATCTGCTGGCCGGCCTGGAGGCAGAGGATTGAAGAAGCGCGTGTTCCCTGGCGGCGAAGCCGCTCACCAGCCCTGAAAGCGCCGCCATTCCACGCTGTTGCCTTCCGGCGAAACGGCGTGATACTCGGGAAATTGCGCGCCGGTGGCGCAGGCGTGATTCGGCAGAATGCGCAGTTTCATGCCGATGGGAAAGCGTTGCGCGATGTCGTCGGCGTGGCCGCCTTCGTCACCGGTCGCCGACGCCGACGTTAATGAAAGAATCCCATGCTCCTGATTGGCGCCGCTCACCACGTAACCGGCAAGCGGCGTGCCATTCAGCAAACACGGCTGGCCGTAGCCGAAATCGTGCGATTGCCTCGACGTGCCGCGATCGCGGCTCATCGCCATCCAGCCCGCGTCGAGAATCGCCCAGCCTTTATCCGCCTGGTGGCCGATCACGGTGGCGAGCACGCTGAGCGCGATATCTTCGAGCGCGCACACGCCCACGTTGTGCATGACCAGATCGAAGAACACGTACACGCCCGCCCGCACTTCGGTGACGCCTTCCAGTTGCCCGACCGCGAGCGCGGTGGGCGTCGAGCCGACACTGACGGCCGGGCACGGAATGCCCGCATCGCGCAAGCGTTGCGCCGCGCGCACGCAGCCGGCGCGTTCCTGCTCCGCGAGCGCGGCGAGCGCCTGCGGCGTATGCAGTTCGTAGCTGGAGCCCGCGTGAGTCATCACGCCGCCAACAGTTACGCCGTTGTCATGCAGAATCCGGCCGACTTCGAGCAACGTGTCCTGTTCCGGCGTGATGCCCGAGCGGTGCCCGTCGGTGTCCACCTCGATCCACGCCTCGAAGGTTTCGCCGTGCTGGTCGCCGAATGCGGCGACGGCCGCCGCTGCCGTGGGGTTGTCCACCACCAGCTTGAGGTCGCAGCCCTGGCGGCGCAGCGCCAACGCTCGCGGCAACTTTGCGGGGACGATGCTGACCGCGTAGAGAATGTCGTTCACGCCCGCGGCGAAGAACGCCTCCGCTTCCTTCAACGTCGAGACCGTGATGCCGCGTGCGCCGGCGGCGATCTGCGCGCGCACCACGTCGATACATTTGGTGGTTTTCACATGCGGACGGAACGCGACGCCCAAGGCGTTCATGCGCCCCTGCATCCGCGCAATGTTCTTCTGCATGCGGGCGATGTCGATTAGCGCGGCTGGGGTATCGATGTGGTCGAGTTTCATGCTTTCGCGGAGAACGGAAGGGTTTTAGAGCGCGCCGAAGCGGCTGAGCCACGGCACCAGCGAGTCGAGCGTCGGCGACTCGATTTCCGGCGACTGCGCGCCCGTCACGAGCGGCAGACCGACGTGGTTATGCCAATACGTCCGCAAGCCGACGGCGGCGGTGCCGAACATGTCGTAGCTGGAGCCGGCCACGAACGCGGCTTCGTGGGCTTGCACGCCGAGTTTTTCGAGCGCGAGCCGGTACGGCAACGGGTTCGGTTTGTACACGCCGGCTTCTTCGGCGGTAACGATTGCGTCCCAGCCGATCGGCAAGAGATCGGCCGCCTGCTTGCCGAGGCGCGCGGAGCAGTTGGTGACGACCGCCAGTTTGCAATGCGGCTTGAGCGCCTGCAGTGTTTCCAGGGCGCGAGGCCACGGCGCGAGTTCCAGCCAGTCCGCTTCGAGCGCGAACGCGGCGGATTCCGGCAGGCCGACTTTTTCGGCCGCGTTGCGCACCAATTGTTCATACGCAATGTAGCGGCCGCAGCCATAGGTCAGGCGCAAATACGCGGCGCGCCACGCGCGACCCGCCTGCTCGGAACCCGCGGCGCGATTCCATGACGACCATGAATCGAGCAGGGCGGTCAGCAGGTCGAACAGGACAGCCTTGGGATAGGCAGCGGGGACGGCGGCGGAAGTCATGATCTGGACCGGCGGTGGACGGTGCTTCGATTATAGGGTTTCACCGCCGATACGGCGTTCAGCCAGCCTGATTCATAGATTCAATCGAACTGAATAGAGCAATTTGCATGCGAGGTGCGCCATGAAATATCATCGCCGCCACGGCGGCAGCGGTCTGAATCTGGCCTGTAAATACTGCATGAAGTGACGGGTACGCGCCGGCAGCCCCGCCCGTTGATGCGTGAGCGCCATGACGTTGGCATCCGGCGCCTTCCATCCGGGCAACAAGCGCACCAGCCGGCCTCGCGCGATGTCGTCGGCGACATCCCATTCCGAGCGCAGAATCACGCCGCGGCCTTCGCACGCCCACTGGCGGATCACGTCGCCGTCGTTGCAACTCAAATGCGCGGACACGCGCACGCTGCGGCGCGTTCTGCCCTTGCTGAATTGCCACAGCGAGACGTCCTCGTTGTTCTCGCGCAGCACGATGCAGGGCAGTTTGCTCAATTCATCCGGCGATTCCGGCGCGCCAAGGCGCTTGACGAGCGCCGGCGCCGCGCAGACGAATCGCGCATTCGGGGCAATCGCGTAACCGACGCGGTTGGAGGCCGGCAACTCGCCGATATGCACGACGATGTCGAAGCGATCCATGGTGTCCGTCAAAGGCTGGTCGGACAGCGTGAGCGCCACGTCGATATCCGGGTTCTGCTGCTGGAAGTCGGCAATGGCCGGTGCGAGGTGGCGCCGCCCGAAGCCCAGCGGGCCATTGATTTTCAACGTGCCGACCAGGCCGCCACGGCGCGTCTGCACGTCTTCGAACAATGAATCGAACTGCTGGACGAGTTCGGCGCCGCGCTCGCATAGCAGCGCGCCTTCTTCCGTGAACTGCAAGCGGCGTGCCGTACGATTCACGAGTTGCGCGCCCAGCTTCTTTTCGAGTTGCTGAAGGCGCTGGGTCACCGCCGAGGGCGACAGCCCCAGTTTTCTCGCCGCGGCGATCAGGCTGCCGCTTTCGCGGATCGTCAGCAGGAAGCGGATATCAGCCGAATCGTTCATGTCAGCGGCGTTTGAGTTCGTGAGTCTGGGAGCTTAAAGCGTTTGGGTGCGCGGTTCCAGTCCACCGTATGTCACCTCGCTCGCGTCGAGGAATGCGGTGCGTCGGCGCAAGGTAAAGTGATGGCTTTTGTAACGCAGTCGACAGCCTGAACCGCTAGAGTGTGGGCTTCTGCATCGAGGCGGGCAGTCGTTGCTTCAACTTGAAGAGAAGTCCCATGCCGTTTCCAAATCGACCGTTGCGCGGCCTCTCGATCGCGCAAAAAGGTGACCCGTATGTCGAATGATCCATTGCAACGCCAGGATGACACCGCAAGCGAAAGTGCCCTGAAACAGGGCGTATTTCTGCATACCGGCTGGCGCAGCGCCGGCACGTGGATCTGGTCGCGTCTGCGCGCGCTCGAGACGGTGACCGGCTTCTACGAACCGTTGAGCAATGTGCTCGCCGACCTGAGTTTCGCTGATGTTTCCGCTGTTCGTCCCACGCTGACCTCGGGGCATCCGCCGCTCGCCGCGCCATACTTCGACGAGTACCGACCGTATCTGCAGGAGGGCGCGCGCGGTGTCGCCGGATACAGAAAACGCTTCGGCACCGATCGTTTCGCCCGCGAGCCGGACGCGGAATTCCCCGCGTTGCAAGGCTATTTGCGTAGTCTGTGTGAGCGCTCCGTCGAGCAGGGCAAGGCGCCGGTCTTGAAGTTTTGCCGTTCATCGGGCCGCTTGCCGTGGCTCAAGCGCGCGTTTCCCGAGGCGCTCCATGTGAGCGTGTTGCGAAATCCCGCGTCGCAGTTCGCTTCGGGGTGGCTGCTCAACCAGCAGTGGAGCAATCCGTTCTTCGTGGCCGCGCCGTTTCGCGTGCTGGGCTTGAACCAGTCGGAGCCGTTGGTCAGGCAGGCTATCGAGGTTTGCGGCGTGAGCTTGCCACCGGTCGCGCCCTCATCGGAGGACGCCTACGCGATGGCATGCGAGCAATATGCCCGCACGGCCGAAGGCAACAACGCGTATCGGGCTTTCATTGCGCTATGGATTCTCTGCGCGCTGCGCATGGCCGAGGGTGTCGATCTGCTGATCGACGTCGACCGGCTGGGGCAGTCGCGCGACTACGCGGCTGCTTTGCGGGCCGAATTCGATGCGCAAACGGGCTTGTCGCCGGACTTCGCGAGCGCCCGCGATCTGGTCGAGGAGACCAAACGCAGCGCGCCGCGCATGGCCGGCATCGACGGTCGCTCGATGCGCGCCGTGCACTCCGCCGCGCTGAAATTCCTCAAGACGCACGGCGGCGCGGACACGGCCTTTGCCGAACTGATCCGCGAGAAGATGGTGCTCGCCAACGAACTGACCGAGCAATGGCGCTAGGTGCTTGCCGCGAACACTGCGAAGGCGGCGAACGCATCGACGGTCATCGCGATGCATCGCCGCCCGCTGCCGTCAGGCAACCGCTTTCTTCGCTTCGGCGATGGTCTGGGCGCGCTGCAGTTCATAGCTTTCCTTGTCGATCGGCACCGCGTTCGGTTCGCCCAGGTCGCTCAGCCTGACGCGATAATTTTCCCGCGCGCTCCATGCCGTCACCGCCGCGAGAATGGTGATGCCGAAGGTAATCGCGCCGACGGTCAGCGGAATGTTGTGCGATCCGGGCGGCGCGACGTAAGCGAACAACGCCGGCAGCAGCGCGGTGATGGTCGTGCCGATGTTCTGGCCGATCGCCATCGCGGAGACGCGTGAACGGCTCGGGAACAGTTCGGGATAGAAGCTCGGAAACGTGGCGTTATAACCCTGGTAAATGACGCCCCACATGAGGATCGATATCACGATCGCCAGCGGCACGTTGCGAATGCTGATCGCGTACAGGTAAGCGAACGAGAGCAGTCCGGCGCCGAGCGCCCCGACGATGATCGGCAAGCGCCGGCCGATCCGGTCCGACAGATTGCCCACGAACGGAATCACCAGCACCGCGACGATGTTGCCGATCACCGGAATCCACAGATACACGCTCTTCGAAAAGCCGATGCCGTACGACGCCTGCACCGCATACGCCGCGCCGAAAATGGTGGCGACCACGGGAATCACGTTCATCAGCGAGCAGCCGACCACCCGCAGCATATCCGGCAGGTTGTAGCGGAAGGCCTCGGCGATCGGCGACTTGGGCACGGCGCCGGTGGCGTCTTCTTTCCTGAACACCGGCGTTTCCTGCACCTCGCGGCGAATGATGTAGCCGGCAACCAGCACCAGCGCGCTCAGCAGGAACGGCACGCGCCAGCCCCACGAATTGAACGAGCTTTCCTCCATGTAATAGGCGAGCGGCAGGAACACGGCCGCGGCGAGAATCTGGCCGGCCTGCACGCCTTGCAGCGTGAAGCTGGCGTAATAGCCGCGTCGTCCGAACGGCGCGTGTTCGAGAATCATCGAACTCGCGCCGGAGATTTCGCCCGCGACGGCAAAGCCCTGGATCAGACGAAGCACCACCAGCATCGCGGGCGCCAGCAGGCCGGCCTGCTGATAGGTGGGCAGCAGGCCGACCGCCATGGTCGAAAACCCCATCATGAACATGCAAAGCAGCAGCACGTTCTTGCGGCCGTGGGTGTCGCCCCAATGCCCGAGCACGAACGCGCCGATCGGCCGCGCGACGTAGCCGACGCCATAGGTGGCGAGCGACGCGACGATCGCGATCTTTGGATTGCCCGACGGAAAGAACAACTGCGGAAAGATGAGAGCGGCCGCTTGCGCGTAGATGAAGAAATCGTAGTATTCGAGCGCCGAGCCGATCCAGCCGCTGGCGGTGGCTTTGCGGGTCTGCGAGCGATGCTCGCGGCCGTCTGCCGATGCGTTCGTTTCCATCATTGCCTCCTGAACGGAACTGTTTTCGAGCAGCTTTCAAGGCGACTTCATTGGCGTCCTTAAAGCGAAACTTTGCAAGCCAGGACTTACGGGGAGTAGGCGGGCCGCGCCAGGTTCACCGACCAATACAGTTGTCAGGCGAAAAACAATACAGCGAGGCGCGGTTTTATTGCGCTGTATCGGGAATATGACGGGCACCGTCGATACAGTTGGCGGGTCTTGACGGAGCCCGCCGGCGAGCGCGCGGCCTTGCATACCGTGCCGTGCGGCGCGGCCCGATCTTCCTGCTTACGGCGCGGTGCTGACGCGTCGATCCCGAACGAGGTAAGGAAATGAATGTAGCGAACGAACAAGCGAAGCTGACTGTGCAGCTGTTGGGCCACTACATCGGCGGCGCGCCCGCCGCACCGGCGAGCGGCCGCTTCAAGGACGTGTTCAATCCCGCCACCGGCCAGGTGAGCGGCTCGGTCGCGCTCGCGTCGGTCGAGGAAGTGGACGCGGCGGTCAAGGCCGCCAGGGCGGCGTTTCCGGCCTGGAGCGAAACCGCGCCGCTCAAGCGCGCCCGCATTCTGTTCAGGTTCAAGGAATTGCTCAATCAGCATCACGACGAACTGGCGATGCTGATCACGCGCGAACACGGCAAGGTGTTCACGGACGCGCAAGGCGAAGTGGTGCGCGGCATCGAAGTGGTCGAGTTCGCGTGCGGCATTCCGAATCTGCTCAAGACCGACTTCACCGACCAGATCGGCGGCGGCATCGACAACTGGAATCTGCGTCAGCCGCTCGGCGTGGTCGCGGGCATCACGCCGTTCAATTTCCCGGTGATGGTGCCGATGTGGATGTTCCCGGTCGCGCTCGCCTGCGGCAACACCTTCGTGCTGAAGCCGTCGGAGCGCGATCCGTCCGCGTCGCTGCGCCTCGCCGAATTGCTCAAGGAAGCCGGCTTGCCGGACGGCGTGTTCAACGTCGTGAACGGCGACAAGGTGGCCGTCGATGCGCTGATCGATCATCCCGACGTCGCCGCGCTGTCGTTCGTCGGCTCGACGCCGATCGCCGAATATATTCATACGGAAGCGTCGAAGCGTGGCAAGCGCGTGCAGGCGCTCGGCGGCGCGAAGAATCATCTGGTGGTGATGCCTGACGCCGATGTGGACCAGGCCGTCGATGCGTTGATCGGCGCGGCCTACGGTTCGGCGGGCGAGCGCTGCATGGCGATCTCGGTGGCGGTGGCGGTCGGCAATGTCGCCGATCGGTTGATCGAGAAGCTGGTGCCGCGCGTCGAATCGCTGGTGATCAAGAACGGCGAACACCTCGACGCCGAGATGGGGCCGTTGGTGACCGCCGAACATAAGGCCAAGGTGGCCGGTTATATCGCGTCGGGCGTGGCGGAAGGGGCGAAGCTGATCGTCGACGGCCGCGCGCATCCGGTGGCGAGCGAAGAGGGCTTCTTCATCGGCGGCACGCTGTTCGACCAGGTCGGCACGCACATGAAGATCTACAAGGAAGAGATTTTCGGCCCGGTGCTGGCGGTGGTGCGGGTGCCCGATTTCGCGAGCGCGGTGGAGTTGATCAACGCGCACGAGTTCGGCAACGGCGTGTCGCTTTTCACGTCGGACGGCGGCGTGGCGCGTGCGTTCGGCCGGCAGATCCAGGTGGGCATGGTCGGCATCAACGTGCCGATTCCGGTGCCGATGGCCTGGCACTCGTTCGGCGGCTGGAAGCGCTCGCTGTTCGGCGACCACCACGCTTACGGCGAAGAAGGCATCCGCTTCTACACGCGCTACAAGAGCATCATGCAGCGCTGGCCGGACAGCATCGCGAAGGGCGCCGAATTCACGATGCCGGTGGCGAAGTAAGGCGGCGTATAGCGGACTCATGGCGGCCTGGAGTGGCCCATAGCGCTGTACCGAACCAGCGGCCAGCGGCTCGCCGCGCGGCAAGCCGATGCCGCCCGAGCCGCCTCACCGAATCGGCGGGTTCGCTGCTTCGCCCCGGCTGCCCGCTCGCAAGCCGCCGATCATCTCGCCGAGCCACGTCACGACGAGCGCCGTGTACGCACGCTGACTGCCTTCGTCGCTCAGTCCATGATCCGCGCCGTCGATGATCCGGTAGGTCAACGAATGCGCGCTCAGGAACGCCTGTAGATAGCTGGCGATTACCGTGTGCGGCACGAACTGATCGCGCTCCGACTCGACCAGCAGCACGTCGCCCTTGAATGCCGCCGCGGCGCGCAACGCGCGATTCTCGCCGGAGGCCACGATGCGCTTTCTATAAGCGACGATGTCATGCTTGACGTGCAGCGCGCGCTTCGGAATGTTCCAGCCTTCGTCGAGATACAGGGCGGGCACGCGCATGCCGAGCCAGCGCACCGGCCGCAGCGAGGTAAGAATGCTCGCGAGGTAGCCGCCGTAACTGCTGCCGATCACCGCGATCGAATTGCGGTCGATGAGCGGATGCTTCGCCAACGTGTCGTAGGCGGCCAGCAGATCGTTGAGGTTGGTTTCGCGCGTGACCGTCTCCTGCTCGCTGCGTGTGCGCGCGTGCCCGGTCAGGTCGAACGTGAGGCACACGCAGCCGAGCGCAGCGGCCTGCCGCGCGCGTTCCAGATACTGGTCCTGATTGCCGCCCCAGCCATGCACGAAGAGCACGCCTGGCACGGTCGTCTTCGGCGCGAGGATGGTCGCGTCGAGATGACCGGTTTCGATGGGTATTTGCACGCGGTATCTGTCCGCCGTCATGTTTCGCTACTCCCGTCTACCGTATAAAACTTCGTGATTTCGCCCGCCTGCGGATCGGTGCCGTGATAGATCAGGCACGCGCCGGCGGGCACCTCGGCGTGCGCGCCGTAGATCTCCCACGTCGACGCCCGCACCGTGTGCGCGTTGCGGTCCGCCTGGAGCACGCGCAGCGCGCCGATTTCCGCGCCGCTCGCGCCGCCCAGCCGCCATGACTGTTCGAGCACGCCGCAATAGTGCGTGCCGTTCGCGTCGGCGCCCCAGCCCACGTCATAGTTGCGCCGCGACGCGTAGAAACCGGCGTAGTACTTTTGCACGCAGGCATCGAACGCGCGCGCCCGGGCAATGGCCTCTCGAACGTCGTCCGCCATGTCGAGACGCGCGAGCGCGTCGAAATCGCCGCGCACGACGACGAGGTCCGAGCCGCCGTACACATGATGACCGTGGTTGTTGACCGTCAGTCTCTGCACGCCGTGATAGCTCGCGACCAGGCCGTCGAGCGTGATGCGGCCGACACTCAGCGTCTCGATGTTCTCCAGATGCCGTTCGACGACGACGCCCTCGGCCTGCAACGCGGCGTCGCCGATGTCGTCGAGTTCGGCGGCGAGCTGCTCGCCGGTTTCCACGAGCGCTTGCCCCGCGCCGCCGATGCCGTAAGGCCGCTTGATGCGCACCCGCCCGCCGGGCCACAGCGACGCGGCGGCGTCGAGCGCGTCGTCCCGCGAGAACGCCGCGTAGCCCGGCAGCACGAGTCCGCGAACCTGCTCGCTGAATTCACGCGACCAGCCGTGCGGCGCATGCCGCGCGCCCGGCGGCAATTCGTGCGCGATCAGCTTCGTCGCGACGAACGGATACGGCACCACGCCGCCGTACAGATCGCGTTCCGACGCGACGCCCAGCTTGCGCGCTTCATCCACCGTCAACGTGTCGTCGGGGACCAGGTAGCGGTCCGCCGAAGCGATGCACGCGTCATCGACGTTGCCAGCAAGTTGCGCGCCTTTCAGTTCGGCGATCTGCCGGGCAAGCTCCCATTGGGTGTCGATTTCGTGACCGCCGCCCGCCGCTTTGCGGCCCTGGCTGTACACCAGCACGATAGGGACCGGCGGTGGCGCGGGTAATGCAGAAGCCGCTGATGCGTCCATGTCGCGCTCCCGATGCGAACGATAGGCTGCCGCGACACCGCGCGCCGAGCGCCGGCATGCCGCGTTGCTTTCATTACGCAAACGTCGTGCCGACAAACAGCTTCCTGGCTGCGTGGATACGCGGATGAACGATCGGACCGAACCGGGCCGCCGCGGCCACATCATTCCGCCTTGTCGATCCGCTTAACCGCGGTGTTAAATATCGACGTGAAGGCTTACAGTGGAGACAAGCATGAGCGATTCGCTTCATCGTCCGTCGCTGGGTTCGGCGGTGTACTACCGGGACCCGTTCGCCGCGCTCGACTGGCTCGAAAAAGCATTCGGCTTCGAGCGCCGGATGGTCATCACGGATAGCGACGGCCGATTGGCCCATTCGGAGATGCGCTTTGGCGACAGCTACGTGATGATTGCCGGCGAATGGTCCGACGACTCGGCCAGTCCCGCTTCGATCGGCGGCAAGAACACGCAGTCGGTACACGTGCAATTGCGCGAGGGCATCGACGAACATTGCGCGAGCGCGCGCGCCGCGGGCGCGATCATCACGCGCGAGCCGGCCGATCAGTTTTACGGCGACCGCGTCTACGCCGCCCGCGATCCTGAAGGGCACATCTGGAGCTTCGGCCAAACGGTGCGCAGCGTGTCGCGCGAGGAAGCCGAGCGCGCGAGCGGCCTGAAGATCGAAGGCTGGGTGTAAGCAGAGGTGAGCCGGTCATGCGCCGATGACACGGCGCGGCCCGGCTTATCGCGGCGTGGCGTTGGTCAGCACGCGCGCGACCCGCGCGGCGATGCGGGGACGGGTGTGCCGGCCGCGACGCTCAGCGCCGGCGCGAAAGCCCGCAAGGCGGATAACGCTGTCATGACCCTGCGAATCAGTGAGCGCGCATGCGCCGGTTGACGAAGCGCCACACGGCGCTGACGAGCAACGAACCGACGCCGAGCGAGACGCCCAGCAGCACGATCGAACTCATATGATCGCGCACCAGCGGCACGTTGCCGAACAGATAACCCGCCGCGACCAGCGAGACGATCCACAGCGCCGCTCCGGCGGTGACGAACGACACGAAACGCGCGAACGTCATGCGTGAAACGCCGGCGACGAACGGCGCGAAGGTTCGCACCACGGCGATGAACGGCGACAGCAGAAACGTCAGGCCGCCGCGCGCTTCGTAAAACGCGTGCGCCTTGCGCAGCGCATTCTTGTCGAGCCAGCGATAGTCGGCGGTATAGACCTTTTCGCCGATCGCGCGGCCGATTGCATAGTCGACGATGCTGCCGGCCACCGTGGCGGCGAACAGCACCGGAACCACGAACCAGACGTTCAGCGCGCCGGTGGCGGCGAGCGCGCCGCAGATGAAAATCAGCGGATCGCCAGGCAGGAAAAAGAGCGGCAGAAAACCGATCTCCACGAATACGACGAGAAACAGCATCGCGTAAACGACGGCGCCGTATTCGGCGGTCAGGCCGCTCAGGTGCTGGTCGAAGTGCAGGGCGATCTGCAGAAGATGCGTCAGGTCCATCGTGGCTCGAAAGGGAAATACCGATGCTCAGGAGTTTAGTGCCGTGGCGGCGTTGGGCGCTTGTTTATTTCGCGCGGCCAATGTCAATATCGCGGCATGCCTTTGAATAAGCGAACGTAGGAAACGCTCATGCAACGCGCCCACGCCGTCACTTTCCGTTTTGCCGAGCCGCACGATGCGGCCGTGATCCGTGCGATCGAATTCGAGGCAGGTCTGCGTTTCGTCAGCGTCGGCATGACGGGTATTGCCGATGCGCCGCCCATGCCGCTGGAACTCGTCGAGCGCAAGATCGCCGCGCGCGAAATCATCGTCGCCGTGGAGGCCGATGAAACACGCGTCGGATTCGTGATGTTCGAGCCGCAGCCCGCGCGCTTCTATGTGCAGGAGCTGGACGTGCTCACCACGCATGCCGGGCGGCGCATCGGCGCGGCGCTGATCGAGCAGGTCGCGCAACTCGCGCGTGCGGGAGGGGCGATGCAACTCACGCTGTCGACGTATCGCGAGGTGCCGTGGAATGCGCCGTACTATCGGCGGCTCGGCTTTCGCGACATCGAGTCAGCCGAACTCGACGCGGCGCTGATCGCGCGGCGCGAAGCGCATATCGCGCGCGGACTCGACGAATCGAAACGCGTGTTCATGCGGCGCGATCTGGCGTGAGGTTCGACGAGCGCGCGTTCGCATCCAATGACTGAAAACAGGCGGCGCACCGCTTCAGCTTTATTACAACTGCACACGCTTCACCTCTCATTTTCCTTCGTATAACCGCCGGCAATCACCCTATTCATAACTTTCAATAGTTGGCAATCGAGTGAGTGCCCATAATCTGCACCCAATCGAGACCACGCCGCGACGATAAAGAGAAGAACGTCGAGCGTGAACCAAGAACAAGAATGCGTCTTTGCGGAATTGAACCGGTGTCGGCGCCGTCTGTTTGAAGGAACGGTCTCGCTACGACGTCTGCGAACCGCGCAAGGGCCGCAGGTGACGGCGAATCCGTTCGCACCCATCGCACCCGCCTACAGGGCATAGCATGCACAGTGTCTTTACCTGGTTTCTCATGCCGCTATCAGGCGCCGGCGAACATCACGTCGCGACCTGGGCCGCCTGGCATGGACGACTGATGGTGCTTAGCTGGGCTGTGTTGCTGCCTGCCGGTGTCCTCGCGGCGCGATATTTGAAAGTCCTGCCACATCAGTCGTGGCCCACCGAACTCGACAACAAGACATGGTGGCGCGCGCACCAGACGCTTCAATGGGCAGGCGTGCTGCTGATGAGCGCGGGCCTCGTCCTCGCATGGCGCAACGCGCCCGGCGCTTCGTTGCTGGCGAGGGCCCATGGAACGTTGGGATGGTGCATCGGTGCGGCGGGCTGGCTGCAGATTGCCGGCGGGATAGTGCGCGGAACCAAGGGTGGCCCCAACGATCCGCGTCGCGAAAACCAGCGTTCCGGCGATTCCTTTCGAGGCGATCACTACGACATGACGCCGCGCCGCGTCGCGTTCGAACTCATTCACAAGATACTCGGCACGAGCGCGATTCTGGCTGCGCTCTTCGCGGTGGCAACAGGTCTGTATGCGGCGGACGCGCCGCGCTGGATGGCGGTCGTGCTCGCATCATGGTTCTGCCTGCTCGGCGCGCTTGCGGTTCGCTGGCAGCGGCAAGGCCGATGCATCGATACCTACCAGGCGATCTGGGGACCCGACGAGGTTCATCCAGGAAACAGGCGCCGATCGATCGGATGGGGCATACGCCGCTATTCGGCTCGGTCATGGGAGCGCCGCTGGCGCACGCCGCGACACGACTGAACCCAACAACATCAACGTATGGAGACTTCATGTCAGGACTTGAACTGCGCCAGGTCGTCAAGCGCTTTGGTGCGACAACGGTGGTCGAGCATCTGGATCTGCGGATCGACGCAGGCGAGTTCGTCGTGCTGCTGGGCGAATCCGGCTGCGGGAAATCCACCACATTGCGCATGATCGCGGGTCTCGAGTCGGTGACCGAAGGCCAGATCCACATTGCTGGCCGTGATGTGACGCGGGTTGCACCAGCGAAGCGCGACATTGCCATGGTGTTTCAGAACTATGCGTTGTACCCGCACATGGACGTCGCGCAAAACCTGTCGTTTGCATTGCGCCTTGCGGGGCGGTCCGACTCGGACATCGAAACCCTGGTCAATGCCGCTGCCAAAACACTGAATATCGAAAAGCTGCTGTCACGCAAGCCCAGGGAGCTATCGGGCGGCCAGCGACAGCGCGTTGCGATCGGTCGGGCCATCGTGCGCGAGCCGGAAGTATTTCTCTTCGATGAGCCGCTCTCGAATCTCGACGCCAAGTTGCGCGGCCATATGCGCGCGGAACTCGCGCTGTTGCATGAGCGCCTCGGAAAGACGACGGTCTACGTGACGCACGACCAGGTCGAAGCGATGACGCTCGCTTCACGCATCGTCATCTTCGACAAGGGAAGGATTCAGCAGATCGGCACACCCGCCGAAGTCTTTTCAAAGCCGGCCAATCTGTTCGTGGCGAGCTTTATCGGTACGCCGACGATGAATCTGATTCCCGCGCGCGTGGAAGTTCATGACGGTGCGCTCACGCTGGCCGGCACGGGGTTCCAGTTTCATGTACCCGCCGCGCGGCTGCAAACCGCATTGGAAGCGGGGCGCGACATCACGCTCGGGTTGCGGCCACAAGCGCTGCAGCTCACGGGTGGCGCGCATTCGTTGAGACTGATCGTCGACGTCGTCGAGTACCTCGGCACGGAAAGCGTGCTGGTTGGCCGTCTCGCGACCGATCCGCGCGTGCGGCTCACCGTGGTCGCCCCCGGCGATTGTCACGCGCTCGCGCACCAGACCGTCGGCATCGGTTTCGATCCGCAGGCACTGCATCTATTCGACACGGCCACCACGCAACGCCTGGGACATTGACGGCAACGCATCCAGCACCATTCAGGAGACAATCGTGCAACGCAGGGAATTCGTAAAACTAGCGGGACTTTCGGTGTTCGCGGCAGGGCTTCCGATCTCCAGCAGTCACGCACAGGATAGGTTCGCGAAGTACAAGGGAACGTCGCTCGTTCTGAGCATTCCGTCGCATCCGCACTACGAGGCGATGATCAGGCTGTTGCCTCAATTCACCGCGCTGACCGGCATCAAGGTCGAACTGGACAAGATGCAGATGCTGCGCATGCGCGACAAGCAATTGCTGGAAATGTCGAAGCCTCAAGGCGACTACGATCTGATCAGCTACATTGCCACGTGGAAAACCGAGTACGTCGACAAGAACCTGCTGCGCGAGCTTGCGCCGTTCTTCAAGAACCCGCAGTTGTCGGACACAGGTTACGACATGGCGGACATGGTGCCGGCCTATGTGGAGAACATCGGGCTCGTGGGCGGGGAGAAGGGATATCTGTCCGGCCCTGGCGCCAGGTTATACGGCGTCCCCTATGGCGCGGAGACGTCCATCCTGGCTTATCGGCGCGACGTTTTCAGCCAATATGATCTGAAGGTGCCGCAAACCTACGACGAGCTTCACAAACTGCTTTACGTCATCAAGGACAAGGCGCGGATCGGCGCATTGACCTCGCGCGGACAGGCTGGACACCAATGTCTGCAAGCATGGCTGCTGCACCTCAATCCGCTGGGCGGAAAAGTGTTTGACTATAAGTCCGGCGTTTTTTCGCCGGTCTTCAACGACGATAACGGCGTGAAGGCGTTGAGGTTTCTGCAGGATGTCGTGCAAACAGGACCGGTGGGCATCCCGAGCTACGGTCAGGGGGAAATGATGACCGCTTTCCTGGAAGGGCAGGCGGCGATGTACCTCGACGCGACCGCTATTTTCGGTCCGGTGCGGGACAAGACGCGCTCCAGAATCAGCGACAAGGTGGGGTATGTGGTTCACCCCAAAGGCAGCCGTTATTCGAGCGAAGCAGGCGGGCTTGGCCTTGCGATCCCGCGAAATTCGAAGAACGCCGAGGCGGCATTCCTTCTTCTTCAATGGCTCACATCGAAAGAACAGGACAAAGCCGTTTGCCGTGCGGGCGGTAGCCCCAGCCGGGTCTCGACGATAGCCGACCCCGCGATGACCCGGCAGTTTCCCGAATTTGCCGTATTGCGGGAACAGATCAAATACATCGATCCGGACTGGCGGCCAATGATTCCCGTTTGGGACGCCATTGTCGATCAGGCTCTCGGCGTGGGCATTTCGAACGCACTGATTGGCGCTTCGTCACCGGCTGCGGCATTGAACGGCGAGATCCCCAAAGTACTGGAGATCATGCGAAGCGCCGGCTACAAGGCCTGACCAGATAGATATCCCCATACAAGAGGCAGCCTTCGATCGGATGCGATCACCGGCGCCGCTGTCACCGGAATTTCCTTTCATGAGAACGCCCTCCTGGGTCCCGTTGGTTTACGTGGGCCCGGCGGCGGCCGTCATGGCCGCCGCCTGTCTATATCCCTTGATCTCCGGCATTCAGCTAGGTTTCTTCGACTGGTCGATGGGAACGCCGTGGGCCGACGCCCACTGGGTCGGACTTCGTCACTTCAGGACAGCCTTTGCGGACCCTGCCGTCTGGAGTTCGTTGCGGGTCACGCTGCTGTTCGCGTTTGTTTGCGTCACCGCCGAAATGAGCCTCGGCATCGCATTGGCGCTGTTGCTCGAAGCGCCTGCGCGCGCAATGGCGTTCTTCCGCAGCATGTTCATTCTTCCCATGATGATTGCGCCGATTGCCGTGGGCCTGACGTGGCGATATCTGTTCGACGCGCAGTTTGGCTTCGTCAATGCGATCCTGCAGCACGTCGGCATGGCGCCTCACGCGTGGCTGGCCGATCCCAGCCTTTCCTTCATTGCAATCGTCGTGTCGGATATCTGGCAATGGACGCCATTCGTATTGATCATGATGCTTGCGGCCCTCGCCAGTGTCGATGGATCGGTACTCGAAGCGTCGCGCATCGACGGCGCCACGTGGTGGCAAATGACCTGGCGGGTCAAGCTGCCGATGGTCGCTCACGTGATCGCGATCACGCTGTTGATGCGCGTGATCGACGCATTTCGCGTGCTCGAGGTCATCTACATTCTCACCTTCGGCGGGCCGGGTGATGCGACGGAAATCCTTTCCCTGCACATCTACAAGGCCGCGTTCGTGAGCCAGAACCTGGGCTCCGCCGCGGCGATTTCGGTGCTGTTGCTGGCGGTCGTCGCACTCCTGTCGTGCGTGGCGCTGCGTTTTTCGAATCCACTGAAACAGGAGAAGATGTAATGCGCCGCTCTCCGTTGCTCATCGGCCTGCACTACACCGCGCTGGTGATCCTGGCCTGTCTGTGCGTGGCGCCGATCGCACTCATCTTCGTCACGTCGCTGCGCAACCAGACGCAGATATTCGGCGAGCCTTTGAATCTGTTGTTCACGCCGACGCTGGAGAACTACCGCGCGGTGCTCGGCGAGGACAATTTCGCCCGTTACCTCGGAAACAGCCTGATCGTGGGTGTCGTGTCGACGGCGCTTACGCTTCTGCTCGGCTGCATGGCGGCTTATGGACTGGCGCGTTTCCGTTTTCCGGGGCGTACCGCCGTTGCCTACGCGACGCTGATGCTGCGCACGGTGCCGCTAGCGGTACTGGCACTGCCGGTCTTCATGATATGGAGCCGGTGGAACATGGTGAACAGCCTTTCAGGTCTGATCCTGTTGTATGTGGCGGTGAACCTGCCGTTCACTATCTGGCTGCTGTACGGTTTCGTCATTCAGATTCCGATTGAACTGGAGGAAGCCGCCGCGCTCGATGGTTGCGGGCCGATTGGGATCTTCTACAAGGTATTTCTCCCGCTGATCCGGCCAGGCCTTGCCGCCGCCGCCATTTTTACTTTCCGCATCGCGTGGAATGAATTCATCCTTGCGCTCGTGCTGACCGACCGCGGAACGCGCACGTTGCCCGTTGCAACGTCGCTTTACATCACGGACATAGGCGTCGATTGGGGAAAGATCATGGCGCTTGGAAGCCTGATTGCGATTCCCCCGCTCATTTTCACGCTCGTCGCCGCGCGCCAGATCATCACCGGATTGACTGCGGGGGCGGTCAAGGGTTAGGCGTTGCAATGGAACACGGGCGCGAGGCTGGATGATCGCGCCCGCGCCTGTCTTCACGCGTCTGACGGACGCCAATTCGAACAGAGCCGCGCAGGCGCCCACACAGCGGCGCTGAAATCGCCCGGCGCAGCCCGCCTGCACGTAACCGATCGCGCCACCGACCGCGCCACCGATTGCGCCACCAAAAAAGTAAAAAAAGGCGCCTCGCGTGGCACCGGTCCGGGTGACCAGTCCAAGTCCTTATGCGGATTTTTGCAAGCGTGGTTTTTTATGTCTCGGTACATTTGCGCCGTGTTGAGCATAACCACTAATAACTAACGGGCCGGCGGTTCTTGTCAGATGTTTCTCACGGATTCGCTTTAATCAAATCATTGAGAAAAGATCTCTTATAAATCCGAATTTCACGGATCTAATTATCATGTTTAAAACTATTGCAACCGCATGTCTGCTTCTCGCGGCGATCGGCTCGTCTCAGTCTGTGTTTGCGTATTCCGGGGGATTTGTGAATTACCAGTCGTTCGACGTGAGCGGCTATCTGCAGGGGGGCAACAAGGTCGATCCTAAAACCACCTTCTCGCCGATATTTGAATCGTTCGGTGACTATCGCTTTGGTGATCTCTACACCTATTCTATTTTTGAAACCTCGCTGCAGAACGACTATGCCGGCGGCGCCACGACCTACTATTACAAGCTCGTTCCGAGATTGAGCCTGGGCAAGCTGTTGGGCAAGGATATCTCTCTGGGACCGTTCAAGGATATTACGTTTGCCCAATGGATCTCCAAGACAGAGCACCAGGGCTATAACTACTTTCCCGGCATCGGCATCGATTGGCAGGCTCCTTGGATCGGCTGGCTGCGCACGATCTATTACTGGGAAAGAAATCCCGGCCTGGGCTGGAATGACCGGCGACTTCACATAGATTATGGTTTCCCGTTTTCGACGAAACTGGGCGATTTCCGGATTGTCGGGACTTTCGATCATACCTTCGGTTTACACGGTCAGGCCGAGACGACCGATTTCAAACCGGAACTCCACTACGACCTCGGCAAGGAATTGGGCCAGCCCGGCGGGCATTTGTGGCTGGGTATCGTTCTGAATCCGATCAGGAACAAGTACAAGATCCAGAGCACGGAGTACTTCCCCACCGATCAATTCAGCTATGGCGCGCTGATCAGATACAGCTTCAATTGAAGCCCGAATGATTCGGAAAGGTCTTAATTAAATATCAGCTTGCGAGGCATTGCATGAATAGCTATAGCAGAGGTTATCAGTGGGCCATACTTGCGCTATTGAGCGCGATCTATTTCATGATCACAGCGGCCACCTTCACGTCGTTGGGCGTGGTACTGCCGGACATGATCAAGGAAATGCAATGGAGCTGGTCTAGCGCCGGACTGGGGTTCACGTTACTGGGTTTGGCCTGCGGCCTGTCGAGTTATCTGCCGGCCATCTTCATCCGCCGCTTCGGCGTGCGGCCGACGTTTCTGGCCGGCACCGTCATCCTCGCCGCGGCTTTCGCGCTTCTCGCGCATTGTCACGGCCTCGCACTGTATTTCGCCGGCGCGGTTCTGCTGGGCGTCGGCTTCAGCTTCGTCGCCACCGTGCCGGGGACTTACGTTATCGGCCGGATGTACAAGAATCAGGCGTTCGCGTTTGGCTTCTATTTCACGGTCGGCGGACTCGGCGGCGTCGTGGGTCCGTGGCTCGTCGTTCTGGCCGTGAATGTGCTGGGGAACTGGCGCATGCATTGGGCGTTGTCCGGCTTCTTCCTGGTGGTACTCGGGCTCCTCGCGACCGTATTGCTGCCTTCGGGTGCTCGGGAGCGCGAGCACGCCGAACAGTTGGGCAACGCGCATCGTCAGGAAGAGAACAGCTCGGTCTATCACACCGAGCAGGCATGGACGGCGCGTGAGGCAATGGGCACGTGGCAGTTTTACGCGATCGCTGCCGCCTACACCACGTTCCTGCTGGTCGGCATTACCACCAATAGCTTTGCCGTCGCGCATATCACGGATCACGGATTCAGCGCGCAGACCGCGGCCGCGTTGCTGAGCGCCGAAGCGCTGATCAATTCTTTCTCCCGTTTTATCGCGGGCCTGTTCGGCGAAAAGATCGAACCGAAGAAGATGCTGATTGCGAGCCTGTTGTTGATGGTCATCGGCACACTCGCGCTCAGCGCGGCGACTTCATTGCCGATGCTGATCGTCTTCTCGATCGGAATCGGCGCGGGCTATGGCATGACCTTTCTCGCCACGAGCGTTCTTCTGTCCAACTATTACGGACGGCTTCCGTACCTGGAGATTTTCTCCGTGGCGAATCTTATTTCGACACTCGCCTGTTTTGGTCCGTTGGTTGCCGGCCGCGTGAAAGATGAACTCGGAAGCTTCACCGGCGCGTTTTTGCTGGTCGCGATCATTCCGTTAATTATCGCGTTCGCGGTCACGCTCATGCGACCGCCCGTGAAGGGGCAGCTATTCAGCCGTAAAGCCTCTTCCGGTATTTGAGGCGCTGTTTGTCGGTAAAGCGAAGAAGCTGTTTTATTAGTTGTGGATCATAGGTGCCTAATGACATGTTCTAAAGAGTTCGGCGTTTTTCTGCCAATCGCGAAAGGCGGATGGATCATTTCGCGCAGCACGCCGGTGCTGGATGCCTCGTACCGGCAAAATCGCGAGGCCGCCATCCTCGCCGACGAAATCGGTCTGGATTTCATCATGTCGATGGCGAAATGGCGAGGTTTCGGCGGCGCCACGCAACACTGGGACGTCTCGCTCGAATCGGTCACGATGATGGCGGGGATTGCGGAGGCAACGCGCCGCGCGCGGATTATCGCCACGATGCATGCCGGCCTGCACAATCCCGCGGTTGTCGCGAAGATGATCACGACGCTCGACCAGATCAGCGGTGGGCGAGCCGGACTCAATATCGTCTCCGGCTCGTTCAAGGAGGAATTCGAGCAGATGGGCGCCTGGGACGCCTCGCTCGATCACGACCAGCGCTACGCGATGACGGCTGAATGGACCGACATCATCAAATCGCTATGGTCTGATCAACGCGTCGATTACGAGGGGCAGTTCTTCACCATCAAGGATTGCATCTCGGAGCCGAAGCCCATCGCGAATCCGCGTCCTTTCCTGGTATGTGCCGGACAGTCCGAACGAGGACTCCGGTTCAGCGTTCGCAACACCGATGCCTGCTTTATCGGTGGCAAGGACGACGCCGAGACCGGCGCTATCAGCCGGCGTGCCAAGGCGCTGGCCGAGGAGTTCGGCACCACGATCAAGACGTACTGCATGTCGACGGTGATTTGCGCGGACACGAATGCGCGGGCGGAGGCGCTCGCCCAACAGTATCGGGAGGGTCTCGACGTCGAGGCCGTGACGGGCATGATGCGCAGCTTCGGCGTGGATGTCAGCGGCAAGAACAACGCAATGGTCGAGCGGGCGAGCAATGCATTCATGACCCATACGACGATCGGCGATCCGGCCGCTTGCCACGCACAGTTATCCGCATTGCTGCGCGATTGCGAACTGGATGGCGTGATGTTGATTTTTCCCGATTACGTCACTGGGCTGACGCGCTTTGGTCAGGACATTCTTCCGCATTTGCGCGCCGAGTTCTCATGATCGCTCCTTCCATGAACGAATGGCTGGCGCCAGGCGGTGTGGCGCTCTGCATCATCGATATCCAGGTTGATTTCGGCTCGCCGGAAGGTGCGCTCGCGCAGATGGGCGTGCCGGTCGGCGACGTCGCGCCGGCCATTGAAAACGCCGGCCGCCTGGCCACGCTTGCGCGCCAGGCAGGCATCCCGGTGATCTTCGCGGGCCTGAAAACGGACCCCGCGACCGATTCGCCAGCCTGGATCAAATGGATGCGCTATCGCAACGTCGATCCCGCTTGTGCTTATGCCGTGTGCCGCGACGGCTCCGGTGGCGAAGCCTTCTACCAGGTCGTGCCGGAGGCGGGCGACCAGATTGTATGGAAGCAGCGCTATAGCGCGTTTGTCGGGACCGATCTCGACAGCCGGCTTCGAGCCCAAGGCATCGACACGCTGGTGATATGCGGGTTGACGACGGAATGTTGCGTCGACTCGACGGTGCGGGATGCGTTTCAGCGGGACTGGCTGGTGGTTGTCGCGGGCGATGCCTGCGGCGCTTACCGCGATGACTTCCACCACAACACCCTCGAGGTGCTGGCGGAGAACTTTGCGGTCGTTCTCGATACGGACGATATCGTCGGTATGTGGAACGGCCGCGTCACGAAAGGATCGTAGTGTGACCTCGAAAATGATCAAGCGGCCCGCTTCAACGTTGCACCCGATTTCCGCCGAGGACAAAGCGCGCATCGAGGACGCCATCGATCCCGTTGAAGTGACCGAACTGGCGCTCGAACTCGGCAACATTCCGAGCCGTTCCGGCGAGGAGGCGGCGGCGGCGGGCTATGTATTCGACTGGATGCAACGGGAAGGGCTCAAGCCTCGCGCCGTCGGGGCCACGCCCGCGCGTCCGAACATCATCGGCGAGTATGGCGGTCGCGGCGATGCGCCCAATCTGCTGTTTACCGCGCATCTGGATACCGAAAGCCCCGCGGGCTCGGCCGCGCTCGACGGCTACAAGTACCGTCAGGAAACCGTTCAGCGCAAGGAGTGGACGCAGTGCTGGCTGCAGGACAATCGCCTGCACGGTTACCCCATCACGAACGACCGCGGGCCGATGAGCTGCTTTCTCATTGCCGCCAAGGCACTGCGCAAGGCCGGCATCGAACTGTCCGGCAGGCTTTACCTGACTGCCTGTCCTGGTGAGATCGGTCCCGAGCCGATCGAGGAATATCAGGGTATCGACTACCTCGGCAAGGATATCGGCGCGCATTACCTGTTCCATCATGGCGGCGTTGCGGCCGACTATGCGATTGCCGCTGAAGGGACCGACTACGGCATCACGTGGCAGGGTTGCGGCTATGTGTTGTTCCGTATCCGCTTGCTGGGCGAGAGCGCGTTCACGCCCGCGCTGACGTACAACCCGGATTGCGCGTCGCATCCGAACCCTATCTATCGAACCGGCAAGCTGATCGAAGCCTTGCACGCATGGACGGCGGACTACGAAGTGCGCAACCGGTATGAAACGGAGGGCGGCATATCGGTTCCCAAGGTCCAGATCGATTCGATTCGAGCAGGCGTACCGCATACGTTCGGAAGCGGAAGCGAGGTATGCGCGCTCTATCTGGAGGTGGGACTGACTGCCAGGCAAACAGTCGCGCCAGTGCAGCGGGAATTGGAGCGCTTGCTGCGCTCCCTGCATCTCGGCGAGTTCGAGATCAGTCCCCTCGTTGTGCGCCACGGGTATCGGGCCGACGACCAGGCCGTCGCGCCACTCGTCGGCGCGCTCGGCTGCGCGACCGAGATGGTCCGCGGGCAGCCCCTGGCGCGGGCGGACCCGATCTATTCGAGCATGTGGCGCGACCACAATGTCTTCAACATGCACCGGATTCCCGCGGTCACGTGCGGCATTCCGCGCGTGTTGCCCACACCCGAGGACCTCGCCCGAAGCGCGCAGATTTATGCGCTTGCCGCACTCGCCATCTGCGGACGCATGGAATAGCACCTCATCCAAAGTAAGAAACCCTGACAATGAAAGACTCATCGACCCAGTCGAGTGTGCTCGCCCTGCCGCAAGGCGCGTTCAACTCGAAAGAGCAGAGTGCCGAGTGGCGCGAGACCATGGCGGACTTCCCGAGCGGCGTCACGATCGTGACCGCGATGGAAAATGGACGGCCGCTAGGCAGCACCGTGAGCGCGTTTTGCAGCCTCTCGCTTCGCCCGCGCCTGTTACTCGTATGCATGGACCTTCGCAGCCATACGCTCGCGGCGATCAATAAGTCGCACGCGTTCGCAGTCAATATTCTTTCCGATCGTGCGCAGTCTCTGGCACTGAAGTTCGGGGCGAAAGACGGAGACAAGTTCTCGGATGTGGACTACGAGATAGGGGACATGGGTTGCCCTTTGCTGACGGATTGCTGCGTGAACATCGAATGCCGTCTCGGCGCGAGCTATATCGAGGGCGATCACGCGATCCTGACGGGGCAGCCCGAGCGGATCGTGCGTGAGCCGACGCGCTCGCCGCTCGTCTACCATCGCGGCGCATTCAGGGCATAGCCGAATGGCGTTGACGGAGAAAGCCGCCCGGTGCGTCTTTCTCCGCATGGCCGGCGCCTTTATACCGGTTGCTCTTCCAGCAATTGTGTCCGGTATGCGCGGGGTGAACAGCCGTATTCGGCGCTAAACGCCCGGCTGAAGTAAGCGAGATCGTTGAACCCCCAACGAAAGCAGATTTCCGAAATCGACAGCGACGCATTCGCCCTGCTCGACAAATCCTTCCTGCACTGTTCCAGCCTGCGCTTGCGGACGAACTGGCTGAAGCTCGAATTGGCCTGCGAGAAAATCTTCTGGACGTAGCGCGGCGATACGTTGTTGCGACGCGCCACCTTGTCGAGACTCAGATCGCAATCGCCCAGATGCAGATCGATCGAATGGCAGAGTTCCTGGAAATGCCTGGCATGACCGAGATCCTTGAAGCCGTTGAGCGCGGGCCGTCTTGCGAGGCAGTAGGTGAGCAATTCGGAGAGCGCCATTTCCACCGGATGGAACGACGTCTCCGTCAGACTCTCCATTTGCGCCGCCACTGAAGACAGAAAATCGGACAGGACGTGATTGATGCCTTCCTGGCGGGAAATGGTTCCGGCCTGGATCGCGAGCGGATTGAGCAGCCGCTTGTAGAACACCTCATGAGGCATCTCGACGGTGAGAATCTCGAAGTCGCTGCTCAACAGCAACTCCACGCGGTCCCCGCCGCCGGCGCCGTACAGGATGTCGCCGACTTCCAGCGCGTGCGTTTCGCCGCCGATCCGCAGGGCCGCGTTTCCTTCCAGGATCAAGGCAATCCAGAGGTTGGCGGAGGTCGTCCCGCTTGCGGGGTAATCTCCGGCGATCGCTTGCGGAGAGCCGGCCAGTTTGACGAACTGCATGCCGAGCGGGGACCGGTTGTAGCTCACCTCGCCGCGCAGGCCGTCCCTCAATGTTTCGCTGGACATCGACAGATATACCCTTTGCAGCGCATCTCGCCAGATTTGCTCCCGGTGTTCGGTGGCATAGGCGGACGTGCACAAGCTCCAACTGTTCATTGCGACCCCTCATAGAACGCTAGCCATTGCAAAGCAAATTCCGAGCCCATCAAACGGCGTGGTGAAGGGCGCTTTCCGGCGTCTTTTCAGCGAAGCCTGCCCCAGCTTCATGCGATTCGCACAACCGTGGGGCGGTGCGAGCCGTCGGCGAATTGAAGGGTAAGGTGTTTAGGCCTCGCAGGCCCATTGCCGCCCATCGTCGGTCCAAATGGGGCTAAACTCGAAACGGGATAAATTCCCGGAGCAAATCATGATCAATGCCGACCCCAAAAGTACTTTTCGCGGCCTTCCCTTGACTCCCGAGCAAGACGCCGAAGTCAGGCATTACATAAAGAAAAAGAAGCAGCATGGGGCGCCGTGGGACACACCGGAACTGGCCGCCATGCTTCGAGACATGCTGGAGCCGCCGGGCGACGAAGACGAGGACGAAACACTCGATACCACCGTCGATGAAGCGTTGGCCGCCACCGAACGCGCGACGGCTTCCATCGACGAGTCGATGGACCCGATCGAAGCGAGCGAGGAACGACATGCCGCGATGGAAACCGAGGGCATGAAGGGCCCCAAGCGTTGAACCCGAAGCCGCATTGGCGAGTCGTAGCAGACCAGTCAGCATGATCGACCGACGGCGCGCCCTCGCTTGCGGGCGGCGGGTGCCATTTGAACCCAACAACATAAGAACCTCATGAGTCGACTAGTCGTCGTTTCGAATCGCACCGCCGATCCGCGCAAGCCCGCGGCTGGCGGCCTTGCCGTAGCGGTACGGGAGAGCCTGCAACAAACGGGCGGACTCTGGTTCGGCTGGAGCGGCAAGATTCACGAAGCGGTGGACGTCGCGACAACGGGGCAGGGCGACGTTCATGTTCAAACGGCCGGCAACGTCACGCTTGCCACGCTCGATCTGAGCCGCGAAGACCACGACACGTATTACCTCGGTTACGCCAACGACGTGTTGTGGCCGGTGTTTCACTACCGGCTCGACCTCGCGAATTTCGACACGCGCTTCGCCGCGGGCTATCGCAGGGTCAACCAGTTGTTCGCGCGGACGTTGTTGCCGCTCCTGAAACCGGACGACCTGATCTGGGTCCACGACTATCAGTTGATCCCGCTCGCGGCCGAGTTGCGCGCGATGGGATGCACCAACCGTATCGGCTTTTTCCTGCATATCCCGATGCCGCCGCCGCTGATCATGGCCGCGATTCCCGAGCACGAATGGCTGATGCGTTCGCTGTTTGCCTACGATCTGGTGGGTTTCCAGAGCGAAGCGGACCTCACGCATTTTTCTCACTACGTCGAATCGGAAGCGCAAGCGCAGCGGTTGAGTCCTGATCGCCTGCGGGCGTTCGGCCGAACGCTGCGGGTCGGCGCGTACCCCATCGGCATCGACGTCGACGACTTCATTCGTCTCGCCGATTCGAAGGAAGGGCGCGACATGTTCGCGCGCATGCGCGAGGAATATTCGCGGCGTCGTCTGCTGGTGGGCGTCGACCGCCTGGATTATTCGAAGGGCTTGCCGCAACGCGTTCATGCTTTCCGCGAGCTGCTGACCTTCTACCCGGAAAACCGCGACAGCGCCACGCTGATCCAGATCGCTTCGCCGAGCCGCGAGGACGTCGGCGCCTACGACGATCTGCGGCGTCAAATGGACAGCCTGTGCGGCGCGATCAATGGCGATTTCGGCGAGCTGGACTGGATGCCGGTGCGCTACATTCATCGCAACGTGGCCCGCAAGCGTCTGCCGGGCCTTTATCGCGCGAGTCGCGTGGCGCTGGTCACGCCGTTGCGGGACGGCATGAATCTGGTCGCGAAAGAGTTCATTGCCGCGCAAGACGCCGCCGATCCCGGCATGCTCGTGCTCTCGCGCTTTGCCGGCGCCGCGGAGCAGTTGAAGGAAGCGCTGCTGGTCAATCCCTACGACACGCAAGGCACGGCGCAGGCCATTCAGCGCGCGCTAACCATGTCGCTCGACGAGCGGATCAACCGGCACGAAGCCCTGCTTCGGCGAATCCGCAAGTTCGACGTGCACTGGTGGAGTTCGACGTTTCTGCGGGCGCTGGAAGATTGCGAGTCGCAGGAAGAGGGACAAGATCAGACCCGCCACGCGGCGCCCTGCGGAAAGTGAAACTGTTCGAGCGACTCGGCTCGCATCTCGATGCTGTAGCCGGGTTGTTGCGGCGGCATATAGCGTCCGTTGCGAATCACGACGGGATCGACAAAGTGCTCGTGCAAATGGTCCACGTATTCGAGCACGCGATTCTCGAGCGACGCCGACACGCAGATGTAGTCGAACAGCGAGATGTGCTGCACGTACTCGCATAGTCCGACGCCGCCCGCGTGCGGACAGACCGGCACGCCGAACTTCGCCGCCATCAGCAACACCACGAGCACCTCGTTGAGCCCGCCCAGCCGGCAACTGTCCACCTGGCAAAAATCGATTGCCTGTGCCTGCAATAGCTGCTTGAACATCACGCGGTTATGGCAGTGCTCGCCGGTCGCCACGCCGATCGGCGCGACGCGGCGGCGGATCGCCGCGTGCCCGAGGATATCGTCGGGGCTGGTCGGCTCTTCGATCCACCACGGGTCGAACTCCGCGAGACGGCGCATGTTGGCGATCGCTTCGTCGACTTCCCACACCTGGTTCGCGTCCATCATCAGCTTGCGATCCGCGCCGATTTCGTCGCGCAGAATGCGCGCGCGCCGCACGTCCTCGTCGAGATTGCCGCCCACCTTCTGCTTGAAATGCGTCCATCCCTGCGCGACGCCTTCGCGAGCGAGGCGGCGGATTTTCTCGTCGTCGTAACCGAGCCAGCCCGCCGACGTGGTGTAAGCCGGATAGCCGTGCGCGAGCATCTGCGTTTCGCGCTCGCCCCTGGTGGCCGCATGGCGGCGCAGGATCGCCAGCGCTTCGTGCGGCGTGAGCGCGTCGGTCACATAGCGGAAATCGAGGCACCGCACCAGCGCCTCGGGGCTCATGTCCACCAGAAGCTTCCACACCGGTTTGCGTTCCGTTTTGGCCCACAAGTCCCACACGGCGTTCACGACCGCGGCGGTCGCGAGATGAATCGCGCCTTTGTCCGGGCCGATCCAGCGCAATTGACTATCGGACGTGAAGGCGCGCCAGAACGAACCCATGTCCGCGACGATCGCTTCGAGTGTCTTGCCGACGACGAGCGGCGCCAGCGCGTTCACCGCGGTCACGCAAATTTCATTGCCGCGGCCGATAGTGAAGGTGAGGCCGTGCCCCGCGAACTGTTCCGGCGAGTCGGTTTCGAGCACGACGTAGGCAGCCGAATAGTCGGGCGCGGCATTCATCGCGTCGGAGCCGTCGAGCGAGCGGGAGGTCGGGAAACGAATATCCCTAACGGACAGATTCGTGATCGTGGTCATCTCAACGCCCCCCAAAAAAGGTGACGGGTGCGATAGCCTGGACGGCATGCGAGACCTTGGCGGCGCAGCGCCGCCGACATGCCGATGACCAGGGTGCATACCAGGTTATACCAAGCGTTAGCACGCGTTGACAGCACCGGTTTCGGCTCCTAGCATGCTAGCATGTTAGTCACAAATCACGACCTCCGTGAGCCTTTCGATCCATGAAGTCAGCGGCTGCCGACCCCTATGGCGCACTGCAAAAACTGCAGGGTGGGGAGCGCAGCAGCTTGACCGATGCAGTGGCGGCGGCATTGCGCGAGGCTATCGTCACGCTGGCTTTGGAGCCGGGAATGATGATCGACAAGCAGGCGATCTGCGAACGAATGGGCGTGTCGCGCTTTCCGGTTTCGGCGGCGCTCGCCAGGCTGGCAACCGCCGGTCTCGTCGAGGTATTGCCGCAGCGCGGGACGCGCGTGAAGCCGATCGTGATTCACGATATTCGCCAGCATCTGTTCATTCGCAGCGCGCTCGAAGTCGAAGCCGTGCGCGGCCTCGCGTCCACCTGTTCCGAGGCAACGCTCGCGGCGCTCGCCGCCAACCTGGAGAAGCAGCGCGAGGCGGTGACCGGCGGCTTGCGCCATGAATTTCACCTGCTCGATCTGGCGTTCCACGAGATTCTGCTCGACGCTATCGACCTGCCGCGCGTCAAGGAAATCGTCGCCACGTCGCGCGGCGCGCTCGACCGCGCGCGCCAGTTGCTGGGAAGCCCCGAACGTCAGATTCAAACGCTCGCGGAGCATGTGCGCATCTTCGAAGCCATCGCGGCGCGCGACGCCGAAGCGGCGGCCCGCGCGATGCACGGTCATCTGGATCAAGTGGTGGCGGAGTTGCAGCGTTTTGCCGGCGAACGGCCCGGTTTGTTCGAGGCGTAAGCCGGGCCGTTGCGCGGATTTCGCAGAGCCCACCGGAGCGCCGCGGTCCGCACGCGCCGGGGTGTGCGGTTAGTCGGACCTTGGCCGTGGCGTAGTCAACTCGGTATGGAGGAGACAAAAAATGAAATGCATCAAACGTGCAAGCGTGGCCGTGGCTTTCGCGGTCGCGGGGTTCATGGCGGCAGGGCATGCGCTCGCCGCCGGGGAATTCCAGGGCGTCACCGTCAACGTCATGACGTTCGTGGGGCCGCAAATCGCGGAACCGCTGCAACGCCGCGCGCCTGAGTTCGAAAAGCTCACGGGCGCCAAGATCAACATTCTGACCGTGCCGTTCTCCGACCTGTATCAGAAGCTGCTGACCGACTGGGCCTCCGGCACGAACTCGGTGAACGCCGCGGTATTCGCGCCGCAGTGGATGGTCGACTACACGAAGGGCGGTTTCCTCGAAGACCTGTCCGCGCGCGTCGCTCGCGATCCGGCATTGCAGGAAGACGACGTCATGCCGTTCTTCCGCGATTTCTCGCAGCGCTTCAACGGCAAGACCTATCTGATCGCGCTCGACGGCGACTTCCAGATGGTCTACTACCGCACCGACATTCTCAAACAGCTCGGCAAACAGCCGCCGAAAACGTGGGACGAGTACCTCGACATCGCGAAGGCGGCGAACGGCAAGGTATTCGGCGGCGACGGCAAACCGGTGGCGGGCTCCTGCATTTCGAAGAAGCGCAACGCGCAGGCGTACTGGGCGATCATCTCGATCGCGGGCGGCTACATTCAGTCGAAAGGCACGGCGCAAGGGGCGTTCTTCGATCCGCGCGACTTCAAGCCGCTCGTCAACAACGACGCATTCAAGGCCGCGCTCAACGTCTATAAGCAATCGACGCAATACGGGCCGCCGAACGAAATCAATCTCGACGTCGGCGACACGCGCAGCGCGTTCATTTCCGGCCACTGCGCGCTGACGCTCGATTGGGGCGATATCGGCGTGCTGGCGATCGACCCGAAGCAGTCGAAGGTGATCGACAAGGTCGGCGCGGTCATGCTGCCGGGCTCGACGAAGGTGTTGAACCGTGACACCGGCAAGCTCGTGGCGTGCGACAAGAACACCTGCCCGTATGCGGTGGACGGCGTGAACCACGCGCCGTTCGCGGCATTCGGCGGCTGGTCCGGCGGCATCAACGCGAAAGCGAGCCCCAAGGTGAAGGACGCCGCCTACGCGTTTCTGTCGTACATGAGCCAGCCCGCGCAAGCCAATGTCGATGTGACGATCGGCGCGACCGGCTTCAATCCGTATCGCCGCTCGCAGTTCACGGATATGTCGATCTGGAAGAAGTCGGGCATGAGCGACGCGGCGGCGGCCTCTTATCTCGGCGCGATCAAGGCCAGCCTGCAAAGCCCGAACATGGTCATCGATCTGCGTATTCCGCAGAACCAGCGCTATGAGCAAGTGGTGCTGGACACGGCGGTGGCGCGTTTTCTCGCGGGCGAACTCGACGCCGACGCCACCATGAAGGCGATCCAGACAGGCTGGGACGAAATCACCGACGACGCCGGCAAGGACGCCCAACTGAAAGCCTACAAGGCGTCGATCGGCGCCCATTGACTCATGCAATCCTCGTCGCGCGTTTCGTCATCGGCTGCATCGCGACGCGGGTCGCGCAGGTCGGTCGCGGCCAACTGGCTCGACCGCCAGGCGCCTTATGTATTCGTGCTGCCGGCCGTGCTGCTGATTCTCGGCTTTTCGATCTTCCCGCTCGTCACGTCCGCGTATCTGTCGTTGATGCGCTTCGCGCTCGGCGAGGGCGGCTACGAACTGAAGTTCGTCGGCATGCGCAACTACGTGAGACTGTTTAGCGGCAGCCAGCAGTTTCACTTCGTCGGCGTATTCAGGCCGCCGGGCGTCATCAGCATCGCGGTAATGGCCGCCGCCGCGCTGGCGATCGGCTGGTGGCTCGTCCGCTATCTGCGCGGCGGGCAGCGCTCGGTGATCGGCGGCATCGGCCGGCTGATCGCCGCGGCGTCGCTGCTGGCCGTCGTGTGGCTTGCCGCCAATACCACTGGCGACGGCGGCGCGCTGGGCAGTTTGATGGTGACGCTCTTTTACGTGGTGTTCGGCGTGGCGCTGCAATTCCTGCTCGGCCTCGGCCTCGCCTACCTGTGCACGCTGCCGCTCAAGGGCGGCCGGTTTTTCCGCATCCTGTTCTTTCTGCCGCTGATGGTGACGCCCGTCGGCATCGCCTACATGTTCCGCATGATGGCCGACACCGCGGTCGGCCCGCTCGCGCCGCTCTGGGCATGGCTCGGCCTCGGGCAGATCGCGTGGGCGGCGGACCCGTGGCTCGCGCGCATCGTGGTCGTGATCGGCGATACGTGGCAGTGGGTGCCGTTCATGTTTCTCGTGTTGCTGGCCGCGCTGGAAGGCACGTCGCGCGATCAGATCGAGGCCGCGCAACTCGACGGCGCGTCGAGCTGGCGCATCTTTCGCGACGTGATCTGGCCGTCGATCGCGCCGGTCGCCGCGAGCGCGGTGCTGATTCGCCTGATCGAGGCGTTCAAGGTGGTGGACCTGCCGAACGTGCTGACCAACGGCGGCCCCGGCATCGCGACGGAATCGATGACGTTGCATGCCTTCATCGAGTGGCGCACGCTGAATCTCGGCAGCGCGTCGGCGGTCGCGTATATGTTGTTCTTCGTGTCGACGATCGCGTGCGTGTCGTTCTTTCAACTTGTCGTGCGGCGTGCGCGGGGACGGCAATCATGATCAAGCGCCTGTTCGTGCCCACGAGGCTCGATGAAATCCCGATCGGCACGCGGGTGATCGCCTACGGCCTGCTGGGTCTATGGACGCTGGTCGTATTGTTTCCGTTGTACTGGATGGCGATCACGTCGTTCAAGCTGCCCATCGACGTCGCGAACGGGCCGGCCTACGTGCCGTTCGTCGACTTCAAGCCGAGTCTCGATGCGTGGCATTACATCTTTGTCGATCTCGGGCCGGACACGTATCGTCCGTACATGAACTCGCTCGTCATCGCCACGCTTTCCACGGTCGCCGCGGTGTTCCTCGGCTCGATGGCGGCATACGCGCTCGCGCGCATCGAGTACAAACCGCCGGTGGCGGCGGTGGGGCTCGCCGTTCTCATGCTGGCGCTGGTGGTGGCCGCCGTCGGCTGGGGCGGGGTGGACCTGCGTATCGCGGTGGCGGTGTGCGGCGCGCTGTTCTTCCTGCTGCTGCGCCCGATTGTCCGGCGCGCAAGGCGTCATCTCGCCAACGACGACATCATTTTCTGGATGATCTCGCAACGCATTCTGCCGCCGGTCGTCACGGTGATTCCGATCTACCTGACCTTCAAGAGCGCGGGCCTGCTCGACACGCGCACCGCGTTGATCATTACCTACGCAACGGCGAATCTGCCGATCGTCGTCTGGCTGATGTTCGATTTTTTCGCCAGCGTGCCGAAGGAAATCGAGGAGAGCGCGCAGATCGACGGCGCGACGCGCTTCGCCATTCTGTTCGGCATCGTGGTGCCGCTCGTCGCGCCGGGCATCGTGGCGACCGGCCTGCTCGTGCTGATTCTTTCGTGGAACGAGTACCTGTTCGCACTTTTCCTCTCGACGGCCAACGCGCAGACGCTGCCGCTTCTCGTCGCCGCGCAGAACGCCACGCGCGGGCCGCAATGGTGGAACATGTCGGTGCTGATCCTGATCATGATCCTGCCGGTGATGCTGCTCACGCTCACGCTGCAGCGCTTTATCGTCAAAGGCATTCTCGTGGGGGCCGTGAAAGGATGAACGATATGCAGACGCAGGCGTCACGCTCGCCACAACACGCGAACCCGGCGGGGCAGCATTCGAAAAGCGTCTCGCTGCGCAACGTCAGCAAGTTCTTCGGCGACACGCGCGTGCTGCACGACTTGTCGCTCGACGTGCGCGCCGGCGAGTTTCTGGTCTTGCTCGGCGAGTCCGGCTGCGGCAAGACGACGGCGCTGCGCATCGTCGCGGGACTCGAATCCGCGAGCGAGGGGAGCATTTACGTCGGCGAGAACGACGTGTCGCAGCAATTGCCGCGAGATCGCGACGTCGCGATGGTGTTTCAGTCCTACGCGCTCTATCCGCATAAGACGGTGTTCGAGAACATCGCCTATCCGCTGATCGTGCGAAAGCGCGCGAAGGCCGAGATCGACGCGGCCGTGCGCGAAGTCGCGGCGAGCGTGCATCTCGAACCGCAGCTCGATCGCTATCCGCGCCAGCTCTCGGGCGGGCAGCGCCAGCGCGTGGCGCTCGCGCGCGCCATTGTGCGCCGCCCGGCGGCGTTTCTGATGGACGAACCGTTGTCGAATCTCGATGCGAAACTGCGCGGCCATATGCGCGCCGAACTGAAGCACATGCAGCACGAACTCGGCGTCACCACGATCTACGTCACGCATGACCAGATCGAGGCGATGACGCTGGCGCACCGTGTCGCGCTGATCGACAAGGGCGTGCTGCAACAACTGGACGCCCCGGCGCGGATCTACTCCGACCCGGCCAATCTGTTCGTGGCGGGTTTCATCGGCTCGCCGCCGATGAACTTCTTGCGCGGCACGCTGGCGAACAACCGCTTCGAGTCGGAAGGGCTCGCCATTGCGGCGGACGTGAACCATCAGGGCGAGGCGGTGCTCGGCGTGCGCGCGGAAGACTGCGCGCTCGTCGCCGCGGGCGAGGGCGAATTCCGTGGCCGCATCTACTCGGTCGAGTTGATCGGCGACCATTCGCTCGTCACGGTCAACGTGGGCGAGCAACAGGTCGTCGTGAAGGTGTCGAACATGTTTGCCGGCGAAATCGGCACCGAGGTCGGCTTGCGCGCGAACCGCGAGCGGGTTTATTTCTTCGACCAGGCTTCGGGCAAGCGTATCCGCTAGCGATGACTTGCGGTTGCTCGCGCGCGTCACGCCGGGAAGCGCTTCTTTGACGCTGGCTAGCAGGCTACGTCGCGTTGGCCGAGTCCGGCAACGGCAACGGCAATGCGATCGCGTCCGTCTTTGCCTCGACGCTTCGGCCGGCAAGCAGCGCGGGCGCTTCTTCCAGCGAATCGATCAAGCCATCGCATGCGAGCGCCCCGACACCCTGCGCACCCGCATATCCATAGCGCACGATGAACACCGGCAGACCCGCCGCCCGCGCGGCCGCCACGTCGACAGGCGAATCGCCGATCAGCACGCCGCCTTCGGACTCGACGCCGAGCAGCCGGCAGGCGTGCCACAGCGGTTCGGGCGCGGGCTTCATCTGCGCGATCGAGTCGCCCGCGACGAGCGCATCCAGATAGCCGGCGAGGCCGGTCATCTCCAGCAGCGGCGCAGCGAGCGCTTCCGGCTTGTTGGTGACGCACGCGAGCCGGTAGCCGCGTTGCCGCAATGCGTGGAGCCCGGCTGCCACGCCGGGGAAAACGTCGCCGTGCCGTCCGTTGGTGTCGGCGTAGTGCCGATGGAATACCGCAAGCGCATGCTCGATGGCGACTCGCTGATCCAACGCGGCCGCTTCGAGCGACCGGCGAACCAGGTTGGGCACGCCCTTGCCGATAAACCCGACGACCGTCGCGAACGGCAACGGCGCGGTGCCGAGTTCGCCGAGCATGCGGCTGACGGCCTCGACGATGTCCGGCGCGGTGTCGATCATCGTGCCGTCCAGATCGACCAGCACGGCCTTGCGTTGCAGGTTCGTCATCGCTATGCGCCTCGCCGTGAATGGAGCGTGTTCGATGCCTGAGCAGCGGTCGGCGCAAGGAAAGAAACGTCGCGACTCGCTGGCATGCCGCGCGGCATGTACGGCATGTTCGGCAGATGAGACATGTTCGGCAGCGGAGGTCTCGGACTCATCTCACGCCGCCTCGGACACGGCGTGCCGATGCCAGCGTCGCAACGTGGCGAGGTCGACCCAGCCCGGCGTTTCATCCGGCGCGAGATGCGGAATCGGCGCATGCGGGTCGCCCAGATGAGGCAGCACGGTCAGCGCCCCGTCGAAGCATTCATGCGACGTGTATTCGCTCGGCGTCACCACGGTGGGGACGCCCGCGGCGCGCGCGGCGGTGAGGCCGTTGACGGAGTCCTCGAACGCGATACAGTCCGCGCCCTTCAGACCAAGCCGCCGCAGCACGTCGAAATAGACATCGGGCGAGGGCTTCTTCACCCGCGTGGTGCCGGCGTCGCCAATCGCGGCAAAGCGCGCGCGCCAGTCCGTTCCCAGGGGCGCGCGCAGCAGCGCGTCGAGGTTGGCCGACGTGGTGGTCGTCGCGATCGCCAGCGGGATGCCGGCCGTGCCGGCCTCGTCGATCAGGCGCGCAATGCCCGGCCGCAGCGGCACCGCGCCGTCGCGTACCCGCTCGGCGTAATGGCGCGTCTTGATCGCGTGCACGGCGTCGATCACTTCCCTCACCCTGGCGCCGTCGGCTTCCTCCAGGTCGGCGACGCGCCAGTAGTGCATCAGGCGCTCCTTGCCGCCCGCCACGCGCAGAAGCCGCGTATAGAGCGCCTTGTCCCAGTACCAGCCGAGACCCACCTCCGCGAACGCCGCATTGAATGCCTGCAGATGAACGGTTTCGGTATCGGCGAGCGTGCCGTCCACGTCGAAGATGAGTGCTTGCATGGTTCAGTCCTTGTCCGGCGACCGCGCAGCGATGACACTGCCAGGCCGATCACGCGAGGAAGAAAGCGAGGGGCGAGGGCCGGCGCAGCGGTGTGCCATGCCGAGCGCGCCGCTGCGTCAGTCCGTTGAAACACGCACCACGATAGCGGAGCCGAATGCCGATTTGAATTCAGAGATTCTTTGAACTCCGATAACTCATGCTTTGGGTGGACGCGCGCGGCGCTTTTCGCGGGGTCGCCGCCCGCGTCGCGTCAATTCGGGAAATTCTCCCGCCCTTGTCCGTTGTCAAACGATCCCACAATGGGCTACTTTGCCTGGATGACGCGGGCTTTCGCGGCGCAGCGCTTTCACCACGGAGCACAACAATGCTGGAGACACGGTTTGCCATCACAACGCCACGACGCCGTTCGCTCGTTCTCATCGCCGCGCTCGCGGCCGCGAGCATCGCGCATGCCGCGCCGCTCGCCTATGTGACGAGCGAGAAGGCGGGCGTCGGCGTGATCGATCTGGACCAGATGACGCTGACCCGAACCTTTCCGGTAGGCGCGGACGGCCCGCGCGGGCTGAGCCTGAACGCGGACGGCACACGGCTTCTGGTGGCCAACAAGAACACCGGCGATCTGGCGGTGATCGACACGGCCTCGGGCGAGGTGGTGCGGCGCGTGAAGATCGGCAAGAATCCCGAGTTCGTCCGCGTGCACAACGGCTATGCGTACGTGACCTATGAGCCGGGCGAAGAGGGCGGCCCGCCGGGAGGCGGGAAGCCAGCCGACAAGGCGGGTGAAAAGCCCGCCGAAAAACCCGCCGACAAATCGGCCGGCACGCCAGGCGAAAAACCGTCAGGCAAACCCGCCGCCGACGATGACGACGACGCCAACAAGCCGCCCGCGCAAATCGCGATCATCGATATGAAGACATGGCGCATGGTGCGCTCGGTGACGAGCGGCCACGAAACCGAGGGCATCGAGTTTTCGCGCGACGGCAAGACGATACTCGTCACCAACGAAGGCGACGATACGGTATCGGTGTACCACGCCCGCACCGGCGCGCCGATCAAGACGGTGAAGCTCGCCGCGGGCGGGCGTCCGCGCGGCATCCGTTTGTCGCCGGACGGCAAGGACTACGTGGTCACGCTGGAATCGCTGAGCAAGCTGGTGGTGATCGATGCACGCACGCTGAAGGTGGTCAAGACGGTCGATACGAAGCTTGGGCCTTACGGCGTGGCGTTCGGCCCCGAGGGCAAGCGGCTGTTCGTTGCCGCGTCGCGCGACAAGACCTTGCAGGTTTTCGACGGGCACAGCTACGAGCATGTGGCCGACGTGCCGGTCGGCCAGCGCTGCTGGCATTTCAGCTTCACGCCCGACGGCGCGAAGCTGCTGCTGGCGTGCGGCCGTTCGGATTCGGTGTATGTGCTCGATGCGCAGAGCTACCAGCCGATCAAGCAGATCGGCGAGTTGCCGCTGGCATGGGGTATCGTCACCTATCCGCATGGCGACGGCTCGATCGAATCGAAATGAGCGAGCGCTAGTCCTGCAATGAGCGTCCGGCGGACGCTCATTTCTCGGCGCTATTTCCACGCATACCGCAAACCCATCCACACGCCGCGCGGCGCGCCCGGCCCGACGAACTGCTCGTTGACCGCGCTCGCGCCGTCGAACGTATGATTCGGTCCGTTGAAGAAATTTTCCCCGAGCGTGCCGAAGCTCGCATAGCGCTTGTCGAGCAGGTTCGTGATGCTCGCGAAAACCTGCAACTGTTTGGTCACCTGGTAAGACGTGTCGAGATCGATCAGCAGATAGCCCGCGATCTTGCCGTTCACATCCTGATTGTTCTCGTCGCCCTGCGCATAGATGCCGCCGCGCCAGGTCAGGTTCGCGCCGACGTTCCATTTGGACGTGGCCGCGTAGTCGAGTTGCAGCTTGATCGTGTTCGCGGGAATGCCCGGAATGTGATTGCCGGACTTGACCGTGATGTTGCCGTTCGCGTCCGCGCTGGAATTGCTCGGGCTGTGTTCGGTCCACGTCGACCGGTAGGTCGCATCGACGTAGCTGTAGCTCGCGGTAACGGCGAGCGGCCCGAACTTGCTGTGCCCCGAAAGCTCGGCCCCTTGCCGGCGCGTGCGGCCCACGTTCTGAAAAAATCCCTCGGTGCTCGACGCGCCGTTGCTGCTGATGAACTGGATATCGTTGTCGAGCGTGGTGCTGTAGACGGCGGCGCTCCAGGTCGTCGCCTGGCCCACGCGGCCTCGCGCGCCGATCTCGAAGGTCCTGGAGATCACCGGTTCGAGCGACGGGTCCGACACGAAGTCGTTCGGCAGCGAGCAGGGCGCGGCCGGATCGGCGCAGGCCAGTTCGATGGCGGTGGGCGAGCGCATGCCTTCGTTGTAGGTCGCATACGCGGTGAACGCGGAGGTCGGATTCCAGTTGATGCCCACGGCCGGATTGAAGCGCGAAAACGTATGGTGACCGTTCAGTTGCGGCTGCGTGCCGCTCGAATCGCCGATGGTGGCGTCGGCCCAGTTATAGCGGCCGGCGAGCGTCAGCGACCACTGCCTGGTCAGCGACAACGTATCTTGCAGATAGATCCCATAGTTGCTGTTGTGGGTTTTCGCCGCGGTTTCCTGCGTGAAATCGCCGAGGCCGAGCGTCGCGCGTGAATCGGTGAAGGCGGCCTCTTGCGACGCGGCGACGTAGCGCGAGTTGGCAAGATCGGCCGAGACGCCCGCGACGAACTGGTTTTCCATGCCGCCCAGCTTGCCGAGCAACGTGAGTTGCAGGCTCGCGCCATAGCTTTCCGTCGTGACCGATGATTTGTCGTTGGTCGCCTGCACGGTGTCGATATTGCCGTCGTCATCCACCGAGCCGAAGCCGCTATTCACGTTGCTGCTGAGGTTGCTGTTGCGGAAGTGCCGGTAATAGAGGCTGCCGCTCAACTCCACGTGATCGTTGAAGTAATGATCGCCCGAAAGCGTCACGTAGCCGACCTCGTTCACGTTCTGGTCGGGGTAGGTATAAGGCTGCTTCGGGTTGCCGAGAAAGGAGCGCGGAATGGTTTGCGCGCCGTGCAGATCGTTGTCCGCGCCGCCGGCGGAGAACGACAGGGTCGTGTCGGCGTCGGTGTAGCGCAGCTTGCCGAACGCCTGGCGCACGCGGCTCGCGTTCTGTTCGGCCCAGCCGTTGTCGTTCGCCACGCTGCCCGTCACGTAGTAGTCCAGGTTGGCGCCGAGGGTGCCGCCCTGTTCGATCTGCGCGGTCTTGCGGCCCCAGGAGCCCAACGCCACTTCGGCCTCGCCGCCGGGGCTGGTCTTGCCGTTCTTCGTGCTGATCGAAATGGCGCCGCCGAGCGTATTGAATCCATAGGTGGGATTCGAGCCGGGAATCAGTTGAATCGTATCGATCGCCTGCTGCGGAATCAGGTCCCAGTTCACCACGTCGCCGAACGGCTCGTTCACGCGCACGCCGTCGACGAACACAGAGAGACCCTGCGGCGTGCCGAGCAGCGGCGACGCGGTGAAGCCACGATAGTTGATGTTCACCTGATACGGATTGCCTTGCGCGTCCGCGATATCGACGCTCGGCAGATTCTTCGCGAAGTAATCGGTGAGCGTGCTGCGATGCTGCTGGTCGAGCTCCTGCGCGCGGACCGTCTGCACGTTGGCGGGCACCTGCGAGAGCGGCGTGCCGATGCCGAGAAGCGGCGTGGTGCCCACCACGACCACGGGCGCGAGCGTGACGTCGGCGCTCGCCTGGTCCGGTTTGGCCGCGGCGGCGGAGGCCGCCACGGCAGGCTCCGCCTGCGCCCACGCGGTGACGCTCAGACCGGCGAGCGCGCCGCCGAAACCCAGGGTCAGGCCGATGCGTCGTCGCAAGCGGACCGTGCGGCGCGAATGGAACGGCATGTTCATGATTTGTCTCCTGCCGGGTCGATGCGCTATCGTGACTGGCGTCGCTCATGCGGGCGATGCGTCGGGCACGTAGCGCTTTCTCATGGTGTGGAGAAAAGCTTCGCATACCGGGGCAACGCGGGCCCGGGAGCTTTTCCCGATCTGGCGGGGAAGCGTTCCCAAATGCGTCGCCGGAATCGTCCGCGCGCAAGCGCGCTGCGTAGAATGCAAACGTGATGTCAAACGATCCCTCGAATTCCGATGCCACGCATCGCACGCATCCCACGCGTCGCGCTTCGCCGCATTCGACGGTGGCGCGCGACCTTGCATGGGTGTTCGTCGTGACGGTCGCGGCGGCCGCATGCGGCGCGCTGCTGGATGTCAGCGAACGGGCCTATCGCTGGACGCGCGGCGTGGAACGCTTTCAGCTCGACGAATTGCCGGGCACGCTCTGCGTGCTCTCGGTCGGCCTTGCGTGGTTCGCGTGGCGCCGCTATCGCGAGGCGCGTGGCGAACTGAACCGCCGCCGCGTGCTCGAGGAACAGGCCGAGCGCCTGCTCGCGGAGAACCGTCGTCTCGCCAACCAGGCCTTGCAGGCGCAGGAGTTCGAGCGCCGTCATCTCGCACGCGAACTGCACGACGAACTCGGCCAGTACCTGAACGCCATCGCGCTCGACGCGGCGCGCATCCGCGATCTGTCCGCGGCGCGCGAGCCGGAGATTCATCGCGTGTCGCTCGGTTTGATTCAGAGCGCGAGCCACGTGTACCGCCAGATCGGCGGAATGATCCGGCGTCTGCGGCCCATCGGCCTCGACGAATTCGGCTTGCCGAGCGCGCTCGAACATTGCGTCGACAGCTGGCGCGAGCGCTTGCCGGAGGCCTCGTTCTCGTTGACGATCGAAGGGGATTTCACGGGTTTGAGCGACGCCCTGACCATCACGCTCTATCGGCTCGTGCAGGAAGGGCTCACCAATGTTTCGAAGTTCGCCAGCGGCTCGCGCGTGGAGGTGTTCATGGTGCGCGCGCCACGCGAGAGGCGGCCCGGACAGGAGGATGAGGTGATCGACGAGATCGTCGTGACGATGGCCGACGACGGCCCCGGCGCCGACCTCGCGAAGCCGCGCGGCGGACTCGGGCTGATCGGCATGCGCGAGCGCGTCGAGGCGCTAGGCGGCGAATTTCACGTGGCGAGCAAGCCCGACGGCGGCTTTCTGTTCTGCGCGCGCGTGCCGGCTCAAGCCGGGCTGGCCGACGAGCCCGAGCCGGTGAACTGAAGTCCGAGCCGGCTCGCCATTTGCGCGAGCTGCACGCCGTTGTCGGCGCCGAACTTTTGCCGGATCACCGATTGATGATTGGCGACGGTCTTCTGGCTCAAGCCCAGTTTCTCGGCGATGCTCGGCAGCGTATAACCCTGCACCAGCAAGCGCAGCACCTCGAATTCACGCGCGGACAATTGCCGCCCCGGCGGCCCCTCGCTGAACGCGGTGCGCAGCGCGAGCGCCTGCGAGATGTCGGGGCTCAGATAGCCCGCGCGCCGCGCGACCGTGCGCACCGCTTCCACCAGCACGTCGGGCGCGCTCGCCTTGGTCACGTAGCCGAGCGCGCCGGCGTCCAGCGCGCGGCGCACGAAAATCGCTTCTTCGTGCACGCTGAAGATCAGCACGCGGGCATCGGGCACGCGGGCGAGCATCCGCCGCATTGCCTCGACGCCGCTTGCGCCCGGCAATGACACGTCCATCACCACCACGTCGGGCCGCAGCGCGCAAAAGCGCTGATACGCCTGCGCCGCATCCGCCGCTTCTCCGCACACGTGCACGTCGGCATTCAATTCGAGCAGGCGGCGATAACCTTCGCGCACCACCGCGTGATCGTCGACGAGCAGAACGGAGATGCCGCCGGCTGTCATGCGCGGCCTCCGGGACCGCCTTGCTCATCGGGTGCAACGAAGGCGGCGGCCGCGAGCTTGCGCGAGTTCGCGTCGTCGCGAAACAGGATGGGCTGTTCGCGTGGCTCGGGCGCTTCATGTGCTGCGGGCGCTGCGGCGCGCCGCACCACCTTCACCACGGCTTCGTGAAACGGCGACTTGTCGCAGACGGGATCGGCATTGGCCGCGTCGCCGGTGAGCAGGTAGGCCTGGCAGCGGCAGCCGCCCAGATCGTGTTCCTTCTCGTCGCAACTGCGGCAGGGCTCTTTCATCCAGTCGAGGCCGCGAAAGCGCGTGAATGCATCGCTCTCGTACCAGATCTCGCGCAGCGGCGTGTCCTTCACGTTCGGCAGCACGAGGCCGGGCAGGCCGCGCGCGGCGTGGCACGGCAGCGCCGCGCCGTCCGGCGCGACGCCGAGAAACACCGCGCCCCAGCCGTTCATGCAGCGCTTCGGCCGGCGCTCGAAATAGTCCGGCACGACGAAGAAGATCTTGCAGCGCTCGCCGTGCGTGCGGCGGTAACGCTCGACCACGGCTTCGGCCTCTTCCAGTTGCTCGCGCGTCGGCATGAGCTGCGCCTGGTTCGTATGCGCCCAGCCGTAATACTGCGTGTTCGCGAGCTCCAGATATTCGGCGCCCATCGCGAGTGCCATGTCGATGATCTTGTCGACGTGCGGCAGGTTGTAGCGATGCAGCACGCAGTTGAGCACCATCGGAAAGCCATGCCGTTTGATCGACGTGGCCACGCGCTGTTTCAGATCGAAGGTGCGCGTGCTGCTCAGGAAATCGTTCAGTTCCTGCGTCGAATCCTGGAACGACAACTGGATGTGATCGAGCCCGGCCGCCTTCAGGTCGCCGAGCCGCTTGTCGGTGAGACCGATGCCGGAGGTGATCAGGTTCGTATAGAAGCCGAGCTTGCGCGCTTCTTCCACCAGCACTTCGAGGTCGTCGCGCATGAGCGGTTCGCCGCCCGAAAAACCGAGTTGCGCGGCGCCGAGCGCGCGCGCCTCGCGCAGTACGCCAATCCATTGCTCGGTGCTCAGTTCGCGGCTGTGGTCCGTATAGTCGACCGGGTTGTAGCAGAACGCGCAATGCAGCGGACAACGGTACGTGAGTTCCGCGAGCAGCCACAGCGGCGGCGCGACGCCGCCTCCGGCGGCATGCGCCTCGGCATCGGTAACGGGTTGCGAGAGATCGGTCATGACGCTATCCCAGCCAGCCGCGTGCCCGCGCGTCGGCGATGAAGGCGCGCACTTCGGGACCGAGCCCGCTGGTGTTGAACGCCTGTTCCAGATCGGCGATGAGCGCGTCGACGTCGCGCGTGCCGTCGCAGCGCTTGAGGATTTCCGCCGCGCTCTGATTGAGCTTCACCATGCCCTCGGGATAGAGCAGCACATGAGCGTTCTGCGCCGGTTCCCATTGCAGGCGAAACAGCTTGTTGATCGTCGGTCGATCGGCGGTTGGCATGGCGCCGCCGGCGCCTGGCGCGTCGTTCATTGCGGGAAAGCCTTTTCGATCGAATCCAGCATCGTCCACAGAATGTCGAGCTTGAACTGCAGGATATCCAGCGCGCGGTCCTGCTGCTCGCGCCGCGTGAAATGATTCAGCGTGACTTCGAGTCCGTGCAGCACGTCGCGCTGCGCGAGCGTGATGCGCGAGCGGAAATAGGCGAGGCCGGCGGACTCGATCCACGGATAGTGTTCGGGCCAACCCGCGAGCCGGTCGCGGTGAATCTGCGGCGCGAACATCTCGGTGAGCGACGAACACACCGCTTCCTGCCACGGCGCGCGGCGCGCGAAATTCACATAGGCGTCGACGGCGAAGCGCACGCCGGGCGTCACCATTTTCTGCGACCACAGATCGTCGCGCGAGAGACCGACCGCGTCGGCGAGGCGCGCCCACGTTTCGATGCCGCCTTCCTGGTCGCCATAACCGTCGTGATCGAGAATGCGCTGCACCCAGCGGCGGCGCGTGTCGCGATCGGGGCAGTTCGACAGCACCGCCGCATCCTTCAGCGGAATATTGATCTGATAGTAGAAGCGGTTCGCGACCCAGCCGCGAATCTGTTCGCGCGAGCAGCCGCCGCTATTCATCTTCACATTGAACGGATGATGGATGTGATAGGCCGTGCCTTTGGCGCGCAACCGCGCCTCGAATTCCTCGCGGGTCCACGCCGCTTGGTTCGCGTCTGTCGCGCTGGACGGCGCCGTGCCGAAGGTGTCGTTCGCGTCCATGCCTTCTCCGTGGTTCGTGCTCGATGCCTGCGCTTCACAGGTCGAACGTCATGCCGTCGTACGCCACTTCGATCCCATGTTCGCTCAGGATGCGGCGCTCGGGACCATCGTCGACGAGGATCGGGTTCGTGTTGTTGATGTGGATCAGCACCTTGCGCGCGCCGCGTGCCGCGCCGGCGTCGAGCGAGTCGAGCACTTCGATCATGCCACCTTCGCCGGACTGCTGCAGATGACCCATATCGGCGGAGGTTTTCTTCGACAAACCGAGGCGGATCATCTCGTCGCCCGTCCATAGCGTGCCGTCGACCAGCAGCAGATCCGCGTCGCGCATCGCGGCGAGCACGTGCGGCTCGATCGCGCCGAGTCCCGGCGCGTAGAACACGCGCTTGCCCGACTGAAGATTGGTGAACACCAGTCCGATGTTGTCGCCGCGTTCCGGCGCATTGCGATGCGGCGAGTAGGGCGGCGCCTTGCTGGACAGCGGCAGCGCGTCGATCCGCACGTCGCGCAGCGCGTCCACCGCGAGCGGCGCGCCGTCGAGCGCGATGCGGTGATGTTCGACGCCGCAATAGTGCGAGAGGATCGGCCCGACCGGAAAACCGGTGCACAGGTCTTGCCATACGGCGTCGGTCGCGTAGAGCGGCAGCGGCGCGTCGCGTTCGCGCAGCATCAGCAGGCCGGTGACGTGGTCGATCTGCGCGTCGATCACGAGCACCGCGGCAATGCCGCTGTCGCGCGCGCGGCGGGCCGGCTGCAACTCCGGGTTGGCGGCGATCTGCGCGAGCAGATCGGGCGACGCGTTGACGAGCAGCCAGTCCTCGCCGTTCGCGCTGACCGCGATCGATGACTGCGTGCGGCGCGTCGCCTTCAGCGTGCCGCGCCGCACGCCGTCGCAATTACGGCAATTGCAGTTCCATTGCGGAAAACCGCCGCCCGCCGATGAACCGAGTACCTTGATTTTCATGCCGCGTGGCGCATGCCGCGCCCCTCGTGAGCGGGTGGAATGAACATGGCGGCGAGCGCGCGCATGACGCTGTCGCGCAGCGCGGGATCGCTCGCCAGATGACCGGCGCGCACGCATTCGACGCGCGCCGCGGGCACGGCTCGCGCGAGACGCCGCAAGTTGCCGCGCGGACACACCGGATCGCGTGAGCCGTGCACCGCGGCAAGCGGCACGCCCGCTGCGGCGGCGCGGCGCGCGAGCGACAGCAGACGCGTTTCGCCGAGCCAGCAGCGATGCATCAGGTAGTGCGCCTGAATGCGGTATTTGCCGATCAGCTCGCGGGTGTTTCGGCGTGAGACGCGTGCGGTGGCGGAACGCGCGCGGCGCGTCGAGGCGCTTGCGAGCACCGCGTCTTCATAGCCGCGCCATGCCAACGCGAGGGCATGTTGCCGGGCTTCGTTCGCGCCGCCGCGGTGGAGCGTCGCGCGACAGCGCGCGAGTAGCGCAGCGGGGCGGTTGGCGAGGTTGCTGAAGGTGTGGGGTTCGTTAGTGCTGCGGTGCTTGCTAAGGCTGCTGTGGTTGCCAATGCGGATGTGTTCGCCAACGTCGCTGTGTCTCGCAATGCCGCTGTATTCGCCATCGCGGCCGTGTCCGCTAACATCGCCGCAGCCGCCCATGCCGCGCTCATCACCGCGCGCCGCATCCCGTAACCGCGCCCATGCCCGAGGCGCGCGCCCACGCGACGACAGGAACAGCCCGCGCACTTCACGCGCCGAAGTGAGAAACAGCCCGCGCATCACCACGCCCGTCACCGACCGCGGATGCGTTCCCGCATACGCGAGCGCGAGCGCCGCGCCCCACGATCCGCCGAACACGCCCCAGCGCTCGACGCCGAGCCGCTCGCGCACCGCTTCGAGATCGTCGATCAGATGGTCGGTGCGGTTATGGCGCACGCCGCCATGCGGCGTCGATGCGCCGGTGCCGCGCTGATCGACCAGCACGACCCTGAAGCGCGTCAAATCGAACAATTGCAGCGCGCCCGGCTGGCTGCCGCTGCCCGGTCCGCCATGCAACACGACGACCGGCACGCCATCGGCCGCGCCCGCCACCGCATACGCGACGCGATGCCCGTCGCGCGTCGGCAGCGCGCCGCGCATCATGCGCGGCGACGCGGTAGGCGCATGAGGTGCATGAAGCGCGTTCGTCGCTTGAAGCGCCTGAAGCGCCTGAAGCGCCTCAAGCCCATGCGGCGCATGCGACGAACCACCCCGCGCAGCCCGCCTCGTCATGGCAGCATCCTCGCCAGCAGGTTGTCGCGGTCGATCAACTGATGCTTGATCGCCCCGGCCACGTGCAGCACGATCAGCGCGATCAGCACATACGCGGCCGCTTCGTGAATGCCGAAGAACAGCGAGCGCAGTGCCTTGTCGTCCCAGCCCCACTTCGGCAGCAGGATGCCCCAGAAACGCGTGCCATACGTGTTGAACGACGAGCCGAGATAGCCGGAGAGCGGCATCACGACCATTGCCACGTATAAAAGACCCTGCGTAGTGCGCGCGGCGGCGCGTTGCCACGGTCGCATCGGCGGTAGCGGCGGCCGACCAACGACCGCGCGCACCATGATACGGAGAAGCACCAGCAGGAAAACCGTCAGTCCGAGTGACTTGTGGAAGGTGATCAACGACGCCTTGAGAGGCAGCCCCTTCGGCAACCCGACCATATATAGCCCGAGCGCAAGCAGACCGATGATGCCGAACGCGATCACCCAATGCAGCACGATCAGCGAGCCGGCATAGCGCGGCGCGCGCGCGCCGGCTTTGGCGTCGGCGCGTGGCTTCGTGGCGTGAGGCGAATGCACCGTCGTCACTCCGTCTCCTTTCGTTTGATGTGTCCATCGAACACACTAATACAGCCTCGCGTGCGCACCACTCGGGTGTTACCCGGCGATCAGGATTTCGCCCCGTCCGTCGACCGCGAGATCGCCGGCGTAGCGCGCCGGCAGCTTCATCGTGCGCCACTGCGAGAAGGGCGTGATTTCGCGCGCGAGACTGCGCACCAGCAGCGCCCAGAATACGTCGAAACCGCGGCCGCCCTCGGTGAAGGTCGGCGGCAATTGCACGGGCCGCTGCGCGAGCAGCAGCGTGCCGCGCCTCATACCGTACGCATAATGCGGGCCGAGTTCCCCCGCCACGCAGACGGTGCCCGCGACGAGCCGCGACGCGGCGAATTCGCCCGCATCGCCGCCGACGAGCACGAGGCCGCGGCGCATGCGATCGGCGAGCCGCGCGCCCGCGTCGCCGTGAATCGTCAGCGTGCCGCCGGTCATGCCTTCCATGTCGCCGGTGAGCGCGCCGGCGGCGAAGTCGCCGCTATTGCCGGCCACGCTCAGGCGTCCGCCGCGCATTTCGCAGGCGGTGAAGTGTCCCGCATCGCCGTCGATGCGCAGCACGCCGCCCGCCATGTGCAAGCCGCTATAGTCGCCCGTCGAACCGTGGACGACGAGGTGGCCCGCCGTCATGTGCGCGCCCACGCGGTCGAGCCACGGCTCGGCGCCGTCGATCACGAGCGTCGCGTCGGCGTGCTCGATGTGAGGCGCGTGAGGCGTGTGAGGTGTATGAGGCGCATCCGCCGCCGCACGCGCCGCCGCTGTTTCGCTACGCGACACCTCGAACACGTCGCCCACCGCGCAGCGCTCGTTGCCCGCGGGCAGCACGATGCGCTCGATTTCGTTCAAGCTCAGTTCGGCGAGCGGCGCGGGCAACAGCGCGCCCGCATCCACGCGGAAACCGGGCGGCGCTTTCACGCGCAAGGTGGTCGTCGTGCTCATGCGCGGCTCCCGTCGAGGCCGGCGGCCAGTTCGTGCAAATGGAAGTGGTACGGCCCCAGCTTGCCGCCGTAGTTGCCCGCCGAAATCCGCAGCATGCCCGCCGCGCGTCCGCGCGCGGTGGCCGCCACGATGCCCGCCGTCATCGCAAGGCCGACGTCCGCGTCGGTGAGGCCGTCGATCACGATTTCCAGCACGCAGCCGACTTCCGCGCCCAGTTCGCTGCGCGGCGAGAGGCCGACCAGCGTCGGGCAGAACGCGTCGTTGCTCGACGCGGTCGCTCCCTTGTACTTCGAACCGACCTTCGATCCCGAGCGGACGACGCCGCCAGGAAACGGCATGATCACGTTCGGCAGCTTGCGCATTGCCGCGACCGCGGCTTCGGAGGCGGCCAGCGCGGCGTCGATGTCGCGCGCGAGCAGCAGCAGATTGCCGCCGCCGACGGCCTTCACCGTCGCCGTGGTTTCTTCGCAGACGAACTCGCCGTCCATCACCGGCACGCGCCAGTAACGGGTGCCGCCCAGAACCTTCGAGATTTGCCAGCCGTCGCCGAAAAAGCGCAAGCCGCGGCCGAGCGAGGCGACGTCGGAGAGCGGCGCGCGGCTCGTCGCCGGATCGATGCCGCCATAGATCGCGGTGGTCGGGCAGGTAAGCACGCATTGACCCACGCGCCGTTCGATCTGCTTGGCCAATTCCTTCGACGACACCGCGAACAGCAGGACCGCGACCCCAGGCCGCCCATCCGGCGTGTCGCCCGGCGCGAGTTCGCGCTCGATGCCGGCCTCGCAACCGCAGCCGATCACCGAGGTCGCGAAGCCCGTCATCGCGTTGGCGGCGTTGAGCGCCCACGTCGGCGTGTGCGCGGTGATGACGAGCCGGGTCGCCTTCATCGGAAAGGCTTCCGCGAAGGTTGCGTCGATCGTGGTGCCGTTGATCTGAAGGGGTGCCGGGTCGCTCATCGTCTGGGGTTCGTGTTGGCGTGAATCAACCGTTCTGGTCAACCGTGCTTGTCGGCCGCGTTCATCAATTATTGGAGAAACATTCGACCGGCAGCAGCCTGCCGCCGCGGCAGCAATTGCAGATCTCGTCGTCGCTGATCGCCGCATGCGCGAAGTTGTTCGCGAGATTGGCGTCGCTATAGGCGCGCAGCGTTTTTTCGATGCCGCGGTCGAAATCGGGCGACACGAAATGGATGCCGCCCGTGGGCGTGGCGACGAGCGTGCCGTCGCGCGCGACCAGTTCGCCGTCCTTGAACACATACGCGGGCGACGTGAACATCCGCTCGCGATCCGGCTCGTCGCGATACACGGCGATGTCGGCCGCGGCACCCTCGCCCAGATGGCCGCGGTCGCGCAGGCCGAGCAGGCGTGCGGGCCCGGCGCGCGTGATGATGGCGATCTCGTACAGCGAGAATTCGCGTTTCAAATGCGGCAGCGCGCTCGCCACTTGCGCTTCGGGATGCAGCTTCGCGATCTGCTCGTCGCGAAACGATTTGTCCATCAGCAGGCGGATCAGATGCGGATAGCTGGTGAACGGGCCGCCGTTCGGATGATCGGTGGTCATCGAGACACGCCAGGGATCGTCGACCAGCAAAAAGATTTCGAGTCCGATGATCCATTGCAGCGCATTCACGAAGCTTTGCTCGCGATAGCGGAACGGCACCACGCCGCAGCCCGCGTCGCATTCGATGTCGCCCACCACCCACTTGTGCGGCCGCGCCATCGGCGCGTTGCGGAACTGCATCATCGTGTCACCCGAGGCGGTGACGGTTTGCCCGAAGATGATCTGGCCCACGTCGATCGACACGTTCGGCCGCGCGTTCACCGCTTCGGCGATATGGCGCGCGCCCGACGAAAACTTCTGCGGACCTTCGACGCCGTAGCTGTGAAACTGGATATGCGTGAGATGGATCGGCAGGCCGTCGGCGGCGTCCATCGTCGCGATGGTCGAGTCGATGTTGCCGGGCACGCCGAGATTGCTCGCGTGCACGTGCAGCGGATGCGGCACGCGCAGTTCGGTCAACGCGCGCGACAGCGTATGCAGCACCTCGCGCGGCGTGATGCCGTAGTGCTTGTGCGGCTCGTCCACGTTGAGCGAACGCTGGTTGAACTTGAACGCGGAGATGCCGCCGGGATTGACCACCTTCACGCCGAGCGCCTTGCTCGCGTGAATCGTCCAGCCGACGTAATCGCGCAGCCGCTCGAAGTCGTTGCGCGCGGCGAGCATCTGCAGGAACAGTTCGTCGTTGCCGAGCATCACATAGGCGCCGTGATCGATGATCGGCGTGTCGCCCATTTCGAGGTGCGTATGGCGCGCGTTGGACGGCATCATCGCCGGCTCGAACGCGGCCGTGTAGCCCATCTCGGCGTAGCGGTAGCCGGTCGCGAGCGTGCCCGGCGCGCAGACGCCGCACGACGGCAGACGCAAGTAGCGCCCCGCGCCGTCCTGCACCGATTCGTAGGCCGCATCGCGCACGGGATCGGCGCGGTGATCCTCGGGCAGCAGCAGGCGCGACAGATTCGTCTTGCCGCCGCCGATGTGCGAATGCATGTCGATGCCGCCCGCCATCACGATCATGCCGGTGGCGTCGTATTCGTGATCGACCGGCGTGTTCGCCGCAACGTCGACGATGCGGCCGTCGCGAATCGTCAGATCGCGGCGCTCGCCGTTCACGCCGTTGGTGGGGTCGTAGATCGTGCCGCCTTTCAGCCGGACGAGGCTCATGGCTGCTCCTGAACGGCGGGGCGCGCATCGGGCGCATGAAGCCGCGCGGCCAGTTGCGTGGCGATCGCCTCGACCGAGGGCAGCGCGGCGCCGCGTGCGGCGGCGAGCGGCATCACGACCGAACTGTCGACCCGGAACAGATGGCCGCCGCTGTCGATGCCGGGCGTCGCAACCGGGATGAAAACCGTCGCGGCGCCGCGCGACCTCGCCGCCTCGGCGAGAGCGGGATGACCGAGCACCACCGCGGGCACGGCCGGATCGAGCGAGGCCGGCCACGCGTGCGGCCCGAAACTCGCGACCCACAACAGCGCGTCGACTTCACCCTCGGCGAGCAGCCTGCTGGTGCGGTAGCGATACGGATCATGATCGAGCGGCGCGGTGCCGGCGAGCCGCCCGGGCTTCGAGACATGGGTGCGCAGCGGCAGGCCCGAGAGCCATGTCACCGTCTGGTTGACCGTGAGCGCGCCGTCGTCGCCGCCGAGCGCGAGACAGCCCGCGCGAGCCGTGAGGTTCGTCGTCTTGACGATGCGGTTCAATGCTTCGATCAGCAGCGCCGCGTGCGGACCGGGCAGCGCGGCGGGCTCATAAACGAACACCGTATAGCGCGCCGCGGCAATGCGCGCTTGCAGCGCGGCTAGCGTCGCCAGCGTCTCCGATGTGCCCGTTCCGTTATCGGGCAACGCGCCGGGCTCGCGTCCCACGCTCAACGCGGACCATTGCGCGAGCGTGTGATACGGATCGGCGTCCGGCAGGATCGCTTCGACGCGCGCTTGCGCGAACGCGCTCGCGGCAGGGTCCGGCTCGCAACCGACGAACACCAGGTCGCGCGCGCCTTCGGTGCCCTCCAGCGTGCGCGCGTAAAAGCGCGGATAGCGCCGCGACGGCTGGCAGCCGAAAAACACCAGCAGGTCGGCGCGGCTGCGCACTTCGGAGAGCGTCGTGAAGAACGAGCCGCGGTCCTGCAACGCGAGTGTCGCGGCGCTCATCGCGTCGCCGTGCAAATGATCGAGGATCGCGCCGCAACCGGCCGCGAGCGTGTACAACGCGCGTGCGCCGGCGACGTCGGTGGCGAGCGCGCCGAACAGCGGACGGCGCGCGTTCGACAGCATCCGCGCCGCATGAGTGAGCGCGTCGTCGAGATTGGCGTCCTGTCCGTCGATGCTGCTCGCGCACTGCGCGTCGCTCGCGCCGTAGCACGTGAGCGCGTCGGCGAGCCGCGGGCAATCGGTGTCGGGCACGCTGAGCGTGGCGTCGTCGTGCGCATTGACGACCAGGTCGTCGCACAGCAGCGGGCAGAACGGACAGGTCCAGTCGCGCGTGGTCGACAAGGCGGGCACGTTGGCCGCGCCCGAGGGGCTCGTGTTCGACGGATCGGTCGGTGGAAGGTGCATGGCTTCGTTTTAGCAAGCTCCATGCCGATGGCCGCGGTAGTGCAACGACGCTCGCGCGGATCGAATCGCGCACCGCTAATGTGGCCGTGTGCTTAAAAGGATCGGACGGTCGTGGCACTCGCATTGCATGCGGCTTGCGTGCGTTGGCCGCTGTGGCATCGACAGCGCCGAAACCCCGGTGCGCCGCACAGGTTGTGTGCCGATCTGGAGCAGAGTGTCACACGCGGCCGCATTGCTTTCTGTTTGTTTACCGCCGTGCGTTGTCCCGCGATTGGCATGGATTTTGTATAGCCTGCTACGTGGATTCGAAGAGCGGGTGGCCGATCTGGCGATCATGCAGTGCGGACGCCACCAGCCATGCGGTGGCGCCAGTCCGCGCCGCCGCGCTCAGATCGGCTCGATCGCGAATGCCGCCCGCGCCGATCACGGCGGTGCCCGCGGGCGCGTTCGAGCGGATGCGCTCGACGGTGCGCAAGTCGGGACCGTCGTAGCTGCCGACCTGGTCGAGCGTCATGGCGATCACCCGGCCGGGCCACCATGACGATGTGGGTTCGAACGCAGGGTCGGCAAGCAACTGGCCGGCGCGATGATCGAGCGAAAGAATGGGCGAGAGGCCGGCAGCCTCGGCCGCTTGCAGCGCGTGAAGGTCGCGCAGCGACTCGGTGCCGAACACGGGCACGAGGGCCGCGAGATCGTGAGTCGCGTGGTCGTTGGGGGCGTTGCGCTCGCCGGTGTGCGAGTGGGCCGGGCCGCTCTGCTCGATGTGCTGAATGTGATTGAGGCGCTCGATGCTGTCGAATAGCGCGCGCATCGACGCAAAGTCGGCATAGCCCGCATCGAGCCAGATGTCGATGCCGGGGAGGGCGGCACGCAGCATGGCGAGCGTCGCGACATGGGCGCCGCGTTGAAGGATGGCGCCGAGGTCGGCGATATAGAGCGTGCGCGCGCCGCTTGCGGCAATGAGCGCACGGGCGATGTGAAGCGGCTCGCTGGTGGCGGCGAGCGGCGACTGGATCGGCAGATAAGCGGTCCGCTCGCCGCGCACCGCGCGCACCACGTGGCCGTCGAGCAGATCGAGAACCGGTATCACCTGCATTGGGGGCGTGCTCCTTTGACCAAGATCTTTGTCTATGAGTATCTCACTGGCGGCGGCATCGACCCGGCGCTGGCCGGCGCGGGCAGTCTCGCCGACCTGAGCGCGTTGATCGTCGAGGGGCGGGTGATGCGCGACGCGCTGGTCGCGGATCTGCGCGAACTCGACGGCGTGCAGGTGACGTTCGCCAGTTCGCGCTTCGAAACCGTCGACCCGGCGCTGACCCATTGTAGGGCCGCGCCGGGCGAATCGATGACGGCCTTCGTCGCAAGGGTGGCGCGCGAACACGATTACGCGTGGATCATCGCGCCCGAATGCGACGGCTTGCTGCTGCATCTTTACGATGCGGTCGGCACGGCGCGCTGGCTCGGTTGCGCGAAGGAAGCGATTCGCGCGGCGTCGAGCAAGAGCGTGACCGCCGCGTGTCTCGCGGCGCATGGCATCGCGACGACGCCCGCGCTCGAACCGGGGCAGGCCGATGCGCGTTCGGAGCGTCATCCGTCCGCCGGCCGCTGGGTCGTGAAACCGGACGACGGCGCGGGCGGTCTCGACACGTTCGTGTTCGACCGTTTCGCCGATGCCTGCGCGGAATACGATGCGCGTGCCGCCGCCGGACGCAATCCGGTGCTTCAGGAATGGGTCGACGGCGAGCCGCTCAGTCTCTCGCTGATCTGTCACGAGGACCGTGCCGAGCTCATCAGCATCAACCGGCAGCAGATCGGTTTGAGCGGAGGCGACGCAAGCGGACCGCAACCGCGGATCGTCGAATTCGACGGCGTGATGGTGAACCAGATCGATCGTCTCGGCGACCAGGGCCGTGTGCTCGGCGACCTCGCGCAGCGCGTGTATGCGGCGCTGCCCGGCTTGCGCGGCTTTGCCGGCATCGACGTGGTGTGGCATCCCGAGCGCGGGCCGGTGGTGATCGAGGTCAATCCGCGGTTGACCGTCGCGTATGCGGGGCTGTCCGCGTCGCTCGGCGGCAATCTCGCGCGCGCGTTGCTGGCGGCGCATGGGGCGCGCATCGACAGAAGCGCGGCGGCGCGCCCGCACGGCTCCGAGACGGCCTGTGGAGCGCGGCCGTGAGCGCGGCGCAGGCAGCGCATGCGAGCCACGCGGGCGTCGATGACGCGATTTTCGGCTGGGATGTGGGCGGCGCGCACGTGAAGGTGTCGATGGCCGATGCCGGCGGCGCGGTGCTCGACGTCGCGCAATGGGCGTGTCCGCTGTGGCAGGGACTCGAACATCTGGAGCGGACGATCGACCTCGTGTTCGAGCGCTGGCCGGCCGCGAACACGGCCGCCGCGCGGCACGCGGTGACGATGACGGGCGAGATGGTCGACCTGTTCCCCGACCGCGCCGCAGGCGTGCGGGCGATTGCCGGCACGCTCGCGCAGCGGCTCGCGCCGCGCTCGCATGCGCCGTTGCAGTCGCAAACGCACGCGCGGTTGGGCTCACGATCAGATGCACAAGCAGGCGCACAGGCAGGCTCACAAGCAGGCTCACAAGCAGGCGCACAGGCAGGCGCACAACCGGGCGCACAACCGGGCGCACAGTTGCGTTTTTATGCAGGCGAAACCGGCTGGCTCGCGCCGCAAGACTGCGCCGCCAACTGGCGTGACGTTGCCTCCGCGAACTGGCTCGCCACCGCGCACTGGGTCGCCACGCGCGCAGCCGACGCGGTGCTCATCGACATCGGCAGCACGACCACCGACATCATTCCGATCGCTGGCGGGCGCGTCGTCGCGCGCGCCGCGACCGATGCCGGGCGGCTCGCGACCGGCGAACTCGTCTACCAGGGCGTCGTGCGCACGCCGTTGTGCGGGATCGCGCACCGCATCGAATTCGCGGGCGCGGCCGTCAACGTGATGAACGAATGGTTCGCGACGAGTGCGGACGTCTATCGGCTGACCGGCGAACTGGAGCCGCACTACGACCTCTATCCGAGCGCCGACCAGGGACTGAAGACGGAAGCCGCGAGCCGTGCGCGGATCGCGCGGATGATCGGCCGCGACGCCTACGAAACGGACCCCGCCGAATGGCGCCGGTTCGCGCTGCGCTGGCGCGAACTGCAATTGCGCGAGATCGGCGTGAACCTCGCGCGCGTGACGGCGGCGCATCCCGAGCTGGCCGCCGCGCCGCTGGTGGGCGCGGGCTGCGGACGCTTCCTCGTGGCGGCGCTGGCGCGTGAGGAGGCGCGCGGCTATGTCGATTTCGGCGCGCTGGCGGGCGTGCCCGACGCATGCTCGGAGTGGGCCGCGACTTGTGCGCCGAGCGTGGCGGTGGCGCTGCTCGCGGCCGCGCACGACCGGCATGCGGGCCGCGACGGCGAGGGCGCGGTATCGCGGGCGGCATGAGCCGCGGCGCGATGAGCCGCGCGATGGACGGCACACGGAACGGCGCGGCGTGAGCTTTGGCCAGACAGCGCTCGAACGCGCGAGCCAATCAGCAGGTGAATGCACCCGCAACGAACATGCAGCGAACACACCAACGCAGTTAATCGGAAACGAGGACAACGGTCATGTGGGTGGTCAAGATCGGGGGCAGCCTGAGTCACGAGCCGACGCTGCGCAACTGGCTCGACGAGCTATGCGAGGTGGGGGGCGGGCGCGTCGTGATCGTGCCGGGCGGCGGCGATTTCGCCGACAAGGTGCGGCAGTATCAGAGCGAGTGGCGTTTCGACGATCTCGTCGCGCACAACATGTGTCTGCTCGCGATGACCCAGTACGCGATCATGATGCAAGGCGTGCGGCCCGAACTCGTGCTCGCGTCGAGCGAGGCCAAGATTCGCCGCGCGTTGCGCGACGGCCATGTCGCCGTATGGGTGCCGACCGCGCTGATGCGCGACACGCCCGACGCGATGAGCAACTGGGACACGACCTCCGACAGCCTCGCCGCCTGGCTCTCGACGATGCTCAACGCCGAGCGGCTGATCGTGGTGAAGTCATGTCCGATCTTCGAGGACGAACGGCTTGAAACGCTGGCGGCAACGGGCGTGGTGGACCGCCGTTTCGTCGACTATGTGAACGACGCGAATTACGTGGTGGAATTGCTCAACAAGGACAACGTGGCGTTGATGCGCGACCGGCTGCTGAATATGCCGGTGACGTAGTCGGCAAGCTGACATCCGTCGATGAGCAGCATGGGCGGCACGAGCGCCGCACCATGCGCCGGGAGGAGGATCCTACAAACGGGCCGCGTCCGAAGAAACGCCCGAGCCCGAAGTAGCGCCCGCAAGACCCCTATCACCGCTTGCACTGTGCAGCGCGCCGGCCAGGTCGGCGACCCGTTGCGGATCGAGCCGCGAGCGGCGCCCATCCACGCACAAGGCCGTGCGAAAGCCCGCGAAATCCGGCGCCAGCGCCCTGATCTGCGCGAGCTGCGCCCAGCCGAGCGAACCGGCGATGCCGCTCATCGCGCCCTGCTCGCGGATCAGCCGCAGCCATTGCCCCAGCGATTCGCTGTCCACGTGATCGAACAGCGTGTTGCCGTCCTTGCCCTCGGTGTCGAACATCACGCCCACGAACCCGAGCGTGGCCGCGTAGGCGACCAGTTCGCCGTCCATGCCGCCGTCGCACAGCAGCACCGGCACGACGGTCGCCGGCAGATTCGCGAGGTGTTCGAGGCAACGCCGCGCGGCCGGTCCCGGCGCCACGCCCACTTTCACATAATCGACGCCCGCCTCGCTGACCTCGATGACGCGCGCGGCGATCTCGTTGAGCGCTTCGGCCGGCACGTCGCCTATCGTCGCGCTGATCGGCTTGACCGGGTAACGGGCGCGTAGATGACGCGCGATATTCGTGATGTCGCCGATCGACAGGCCGCCGAGCGCGCCCGCGTTCGGTTCCTTCAGGTCGATCAGCTCGGCGCCGGCCTGGGCGGCGTCGAACGCCTCCTCGTGCGAGCGGACGCTCGCGAGCAATGCGGTCATCGGGTTCTCCGAAAGACTAGTGGGACACGAGTTCGGCGGACGAACCGCCGGCGGAATCGAGGCTCGCGCGGTGCCGCGCGATCGCGGAGGTGAGCCAGCCCCAGGCGGTGCGCTCGGCATCGCCCGCGGTTTTGTCGATGGCGATCTGCAGGTAAGCCATTTCGCGGTCGACCTTGTCGGCCGGCAGCATGAAGAGCCGGCTCACCAGCACCGCGCCTTCGATCACCGCCGCCTGAGCGCGGTTGAAACCGGCGAACGGCGCGTGATTCTCGCGGTGCACGCACTTCATGCGCAGCACCGGGCGCTGGTTGTCGTCGCGCAGTTCATCGAGTTCGAGTTCGGCATGCGCGAGCGACTCCGCCAGCCGGATACTCGCGACGCGAGTGGCGGCGACAGTGGGCCAATCGGTCGCGCAATGCGTGACGCAGCCCGCGAAAACGCGGACGTCGGTGGTGAAATTCAGAACCGCCGCGCGCGACGCGACGATGTTGTCGAGTGTGGTAGACGGGCGAAACGGGGAAAGAATGACGAACTCGCCCTCGTAACGCGCCCCCATCGGCGCTATGTGAGGACGGCCATCGCACGCTGCCGTGGTGACGATCGTTTCGTGGATCATGATGGAACGTGAGTCGTGACAGCGCCGAAAGGCCGGCCGATTCAGCCAAAGAGAAAAGTGATCCGCGAAAGGGCCGCGCATGCGGCCCGTGCGGGCTTAACGCGTCGCGATATACATCGTGATTTCAAAACCAAAGCGCATATCGGTGTAGCTAGGTGTCGTCCATTGCATATGTGTTCCTCCATGTGGTTGACACATCGTTGCGCCGTGAACCGAGCGTGATGCCGGGCTGCATCGGCGTTGCTGACTACGCAAACTCCATGCCGGGCGCTGTACTGCAACGCGCGGGCGGCAGGCGGTTCGCGCGAAATACAGCATACGCCGAATTGCATCGGCATGCCGCTCGTGCGGGTTCGCAAATCGCCGGCCGCGCAGTGTCCCGATCCCGAAGCAAAGTGTTCCATTACGATTCGAAGGTTTCTGTCCTCCTGTCACGCCATTTGAAATCGTCGCGTGGAATATCGGCGTGGGTTGAAAACGCATTTCATGAAAACGTGTTTCGTGATGCGCAGTTGATAATGGATCGGTTAACTCTGCCAAATTAAATCGTGAATTCCCAATGATGACGCCCTTGTCTACAGTGCAACTCAAGCGCTTCGTTCTCCCGGCAGCGCGCTTGCCACAATCGAGGATACGTCATGAACGATTTCAGTCAACCGGTGATCGAGACAGCACTTGATTCGCAAAAACCGGGCAATCCTGGCAGTTCGGGCAAGCCGCGCGAACGCTACGCCGCGGGTGTCATGAAATACCGCGAAATGGGTTACTGGCAGCCGGATTACATACCGAAAGACACCGACGTGATCGCGCTCTTTCGCATCACGCCGCAACCCGGCGTCGAGCCGGAGGAAGCGGCGGCCGCCGTGGCCGGCGAATCGTCCACGGCAACGTGGACCGTGGTGTGGACCGACCGCCTCACCGCTTGCGACATGTATCGCGCCAAGGCTTACCGCGTCGATCCGGTGCCGTCGTCGTCCTCCGGCGAACCGCAGTACTTCGCGTACATCGCCTATGAACTCGATCTGTTCGAGGAGGGCTCGGTCGCCAACCTCACGGCGTCGATCATCGGCAACGTATTCGGTTTCAAGCCGCTCAAGGCGCTGCGTCTCGAGGACATGCGCATACCGGTGGCGTATCTGAAGACCTTTCAGGGGCCGCCGACCGGCATCGTCGTCGAACGCGAACGGCTCGACAAATACGGTCGGCCGCTGCTCGGCGCGACGGTCAAGCCGAAGCTCGGCTTGTCGGGCAAGAACTATGGCCGCGTGGTGTACGAGGGGCTCAGGGGCGGACTCGATTTCCTGAAAGACGACGAGAACATCAACTCGCAGGCCTTCATGCACTGGCGCGACCGTTTTCTGTTTTCGATGGAAGCGGTGAACCGCGCGCAAGCGGAAACGGGCGAGGTGAAGGGCCATTATCTGAACGTGACGGCCGGCACGATGGAGGACATGTACGAGCGCGCCGAATTCGCGAAGGAGCTCGGCTCGTGCATCGTGATGATCGACCTCGTGATCGGTTGGACCGCGATTCAATCGATGTCGCGTTGGGCGCGCAAGAACGACATGATCCTGCATCTGCATCGCGCCGGTCACAGCACGTACACGCGGCAACGCAATCACGGCATTTCGTTTCGCGTGATCGCCAAGTGGCTGCGCATGGCGGGCGTCGATCATGCGCATGCGGGCACGGCGGTCGGCAAGCTCGAAGGTGATCCATTGTCGGTACAGGGGTATTACAACGTGTGCCGCGACGCGCACAACGAAGTGGACCTGTCGCGCGGTATTTTCTTCGATCAGCCGTGGGCCGGCTTGCGCAAGATCATGCCGGTCGCCTCGGGCGGGATTCACGCGGGACAGATGCATCAACTGCTCGATCTGTTCGGCGACGACGCGATCCTGCAATTCGGCGGCGGCACGATCGGGCATCCGGCCGGCATTCAGGCGGGCGCCGTGGCGAACCGCGTCGCGCTCGAATCAATGGTGAAAGCGCGCAACGAGGGCCGCGACATCGTGAACGAGGGGCCTGAAATTCTCGAAGCCGCCGCGCGCTGGTGCACGCCGCTCAAGCAGGCGCTCGATACGTGGCGGGACGTGAGCTTCAACTACGCATCGACCGACACGCCCGACTTCGCCGCCACGCCGAGCGTCGCGTAAAACGCCGCATTCACGGCAATCGTTATCGCGGGACCGACAGCAGTGCCGCCGCACTGCGTTGGACAACTGTCGACCCGATTCAGGCCGTCACATCAATCAACGAGGTTCGCCATGCGCATTACACAAGGCACATTTTCCTTCTTGCCGGAATTGACCGACGAGGAGATCGGCTTGCAGATCGACTATGCGTTGAGCCAGGGCTGGGCCTGCTCGGTGGAATACACCGCCGACCCGCATCCGCGCAATACGTACTGGGAAATGTGGGGCTTGCCCATGTTCGATCTGCGCGATGCGGCCGGCGTGTTGCAGGAGGTGAGGGCATGCCGCGCGGCGTGGCCGCAGCACTACATCAAGGTCAATGCGTTCGATTCGGAGCGCACCTTCGAGACGATGCGCCTGTCGTTCATCGTCAACCGGCCGGACGACGAGCCGGGTTTCCGTCTCACGCGGCAGGATGGCGCGGGGCGCGTGCAGCGCTATGGACTGTCGAGCTATGCGGGCGACCGGCCCGCGGGTGAGCGCTACGGCCCGGCACGGTAATTGGATGCGGTGCGGTGCATGAGTCGCTGTATCGATCACCGCATCGCTCACCGCGTCGATCACCGCGCGAATGGTATGAACAAGGAGATGCAATGACCGAAGCTGCCGTAGTGGACACGCATGCGCCGTCCGTTGCACGAGCCGGCGCGCAGGATTCGCGTCAGGAGCCGCCGCATATCGATCTCGCGGCGCTGTATCGCGACTCCGGCATCGGCGACGTGCTCGCCGAACTCGACCGCGATCTGGTCGGACTCGTGCCGGTCAAGACCCGCATCCGCGAGGTCGCCGCTCATCTGCTGGTGGAGCGCGCCCGCGATTCGCTCGGCCTCGCGAGCGGCGCGCCGACCCTGCACATGTGTTTCTCCGGCAATCCCGGCACGGGCAAGACCACGGTCGCGCTGCGCATGGCCGAAGTGCTGCACCGGCTCGGCTACATTCGCCGCAATCATCTGGTTTCGGTGACGCGCGACGACCTCGTCGGTCAATACATCGGCCATACCGCGCCGAAAACGCGCGATGTCCTGAAGCGCGCGATGGGCGGCGTGCTGTTCATCGACGAAGCGTATTACCTGTATCGCCCCGAGAACGAGCGCGACTACGGCCAGGAAGCGATCGAAATCCTGCTGCAGACAATGGAAAACCAGCGCGACGATCTGGTGGTGATTCTCGCGGGCTACGCGTCGCGGATGGAAATCTTCTTCGAAAGCAATCCGGGTTTCCGTTCCCGGATCGCGCATCACATCACGTTCCCCGATTACGAGGAAGCGGAACTGCTCGACATCGCCGAGCGCATGCTCGCGACGATGCACTACCGCTTCGACGCCGACTCGCGGCGCGCCTTCGCCGAGTATCTCGCGCTACGCATCCGTCAGCCGAATTTCGCCAACGCCCGTTCGGTGCGCAATGCGCTCGACCGCGCGCGGCTGCGCCAGGCGAACCGCCTGTTCGCCAACGCGATGAAGGGCGGCGCGCCGATCGACGCCGCCGCGCTCACGTTGATCGGCGCCGCCGACGTGCGCGCGAGCCGCGTATTCGACGAGCCGTCCGCCGAGGCCGGGAGCGACGCCGCTTGTGCGTCCGCGTCCGCATCCCCTCCAGCGCCGCGCGCCTTTCAGGCGCCGCCAGGCTGAACGACAACAATCCTTCAGGAGATCGCCATGCAAGACGGACGTACGACCCTTTCGAAGTTCCTGATCGACACGCTCGACCGCCAGCCCTCTCCTGCGGGGACGACGGAGACGGCGGGGCTCTCGGCGCTGCTCATCGACGTGGCCGCGGCGATCAAGTCGATTTCGGCGATGCTCACCAAGGGCGCGCTCGGCGGCAATTACGGTTCGGCGCAAAGCATCAACACGCATGGCGAGGAGCAGAAGAAGCTCGACGTCGCGACCAACGAGATTTTCGTGCAGCAATGCGAGTGGGACGGTTTGCTCGCCGCGATGGCGTCGGAGGAAATGGAGACCGTCTACGCGATTCCGCCGGGCTATCCGCGCGGCGACTACCTGCTCGCCTTCGATCCGCTCGACGGCTCCTCGAACATCGACATCAACGGCGTGGTGGGCTCGATTTTCTCGGTGCTGCGCAATCACGGCGACAAGGAAGCGCCGGTCGGCGAGGCCGCGTTCCTGCGGCCCGGTTGCGAGCAGGTCGCGGCGGGCTACGCCGTCTATGGTCCGTCGACCATGCTCGTGCTGTCGGTCGGCAACGGCACGCATGGCTTCACGCTGGAGCGCGACATCGGCAATTTCGTGCTCACGCATTCGAACATCCGCATTCCCGAGGACACCGTGGAGTTCGCGATCAACGCGTCGAACGAGCGCTTCTGGGAGCCGCCCGTGCGCCGCTACGTGCAGGAGTGCAAGGACGGCCGCAGCGGCTGCCGCGCGAGCGACTTCAACATGCGCTGGATCGCGTCGATGGTCGCGGAAGTGCATCGCATCCTGATGCGCGGCGGCGTGTTCATGTACCCGCGCGACTCGAAGACGCCGGCGATGGAAGGACGCCTGCGCCTGCTCTACGAAGCGAACCCGATGAGTTTTCTGATCGAGCAGGCGGGCGGCCTGTCGATCACCGGACGCGAACGGATACTCGATGTCGTGCCGGCCACGCTGCATGGGCGCGTGCCCGTGATCCTCGGTTCGAAGAACGAGGTGGAGCGCATCGGCCGGTATCACGGCGAATACGACCGTGGCGAGGACAAGCCGTTTTCGTCGCCGCTCTTCAACCGGCGCTCGCTGTTTTTGCCCGACTTCACGGCGTGACACGCGTGACTCGCATGACCCGGGCAACCCGCGTGCGCGCGTAATCCGCGCAGCAGCGGCGCAGCCAGCAGCCGAAAAGAACATTACCTTCCGGAGACAAGCGTATGTCCCTCAAACACCCGATCATCGCGGTAACCGGTTCGAGCGGCGCCGGCACCACGACCGTCATGAAAAGCTTCACCCACATCTTTCGGCGCGAGAAGATCAACGCGCAGATCGTCGAGGGCGACGCCTTTCACCGTTACGACCGCAACGGCATGCGCGAGGCGATGAAGGAGCACGAGCGCGACGGCGCGCCGAACTTCAGCCATTTCGGACCCGAGGCGAATCTGCTCGAAGAACTGGAGACGCTGTTCGCCAGTTACGGCGAAAGCGGCTCGGGCAAGTTGCGCCACTACGTGCACGACGAAGGCGAATCGCGGGTCTACAAGCAGGACGCCGGCACCTTCACGCCGTGGGAGGACGTGACGCCCGGCACCGATCTGATGTTCTACGAGGGGCTGCACGGCGCGGCGGTGACCGACAGGATCGACGTCGCGCGGCATGCGGATCTGCTGATCGGCGTGGTGCCGATCATCAACCTCGAATGGATTCAGAAGCTGCACCGCGATCAGAACATGCGCGGTTACTCGCACGAAGCGGTGGTCGATACGATCCTGCGGCGCATGCCCGATTACGTGAACTACATCTGTCCGCAATTCTCCCGCACGCATGTCAACTTTCAGCGCGTGCCGACCGTGGATACCTCGAATCCCTTCACCGCCCGCGAGATTCCGGCGCCGGACGAGAGCTTCGTCGTGATCCGTTTCGCGCGGCCGAAGGGCATCGACTTCCAGTACCTGCTGACGATGCTGCACGACTCGTTCATGTCGCGCCCCAATGTGATCGTCGTTCCGGGCGGCAAGATGGGCCTCGCGATGCAACTGATTTTCACGCCGATGATTCTGCAACTGATCGACCGGCAGGCGCGCGCCTGAGCGCGGGGCGATCGGCAAGCCACGGCGGGACCCGTTTTTCTATTTCGTGCAAGGAGACACTTTCATGAGTGCCGTTGCAGAATCTGTTGGTGCGCCCGCGACCCGGCTCATGGCCGACGCGCTGCGCATGCTCGCGATCGATGCGGTGGAAGCGGCGAAGTCCGGCCATCCGGGCATGCCGCTCGGCATGGCGGAGATTGCCGTCGCGTTGTGGGACCGGCATCTGAAGCACAATCCGCGCGATCCGGCGTGGCCCGACCGCGATCGCTTCGTGTTGTCGAACGGACACGGCTCGATGCTGTTGTACGGCTTGCTGCATCTGAGCGGCTATGACTTGCCGATCGACGAGTTGAAGCGCTTTCGTCAGTTGCACAGCAAGACGCCGGGGCATCCCGAAGTGGGCGTGACGCCCGGCGTCGAAACCACCACGGGTCCGCTCGGGCAAGGTCTCGCGAACGCGGTCGGCATGGCGCTCGCCGAGGCGCTGCTCGCGCGCGAGTTCAACCGGCCCGGCCATGCGATCGTCGATCACCGCACCTACGTGTTCACCGGCGACGGCTGTCTGATGGAAGGCATCTCGCACGAGGCCGCGTCGCTCGCGGGCACGCTGAAGCTCGACAAGCTCACGGTGCTGTACGACGACAACGGCATTTCGATCGACGGCCACGTTCAGCAGTGGTTCGCCGACGACACGCCGGCGCGCTTCGCCGCGTATGGCTGGCACGTGGTGCGCGCGGTGGACGGCCATGACGTCGACGCGGTCGATCGCGCCTTGCAGGACGCGCGCGCGGCGGGCAAGCCGACGCTGATCTGCTGCAAGACGGTGATCGGCAAGGGTTCGCCGTCGAAAGCCGGCACCCACGACGTGCACGGCGCGCCGCTCGGCGCGGACGAGATCGGCGCGACCCGGCGCGCGCTCGGCTGGCCGCATCCGCCCTTCGTGATGCCGGGCGAGGTCCGCACGCTATGGGACGCAAGCGAGCGCGGCGCCGCCGCGCAAGCGGAGTGGACGCAGCGCTTCGACGCCTATCGCAGGCATTACCCCGCCGAGGCGGCCGAATTCGAACGCCGGACCCAGGGCACGCTGCCCGCGCAATGGCGCGACGCGGTCCGCGCGATGGTGCGCGACGTCGACTGCGCGGCGGAATCGATTGCGACGCGCAAGGCCTCGCAGCAGACCATCGCCGTGCTCGCGCGCGTCCTCCCCGAGTTTCTGGGCGGCTCGGCCGACCTGACCGGCTCCAATCTCACCAACTGGAAAAGCGCCGTCGACGTGCATGCCGACGACGGCGGCCTGCAAGGCGGCAACTATCTGCACTACGGCGTGCGCGAATTCGGCATGAGCGCGCTGATGAACGGCATTGCGCTGCATCGCGGGCATGTTCCGTTCGGCGGCACGTTCCTCACGTTTTCCGACTACTCGCGCAACGCTTTGCGCATGGCCTCGCTGATGAAAACGCGCGCGATCTTCGTGTTCACGCACGATTCGATCGGTCTCGGCGAGGACGGGCCGACACACCAGGCGGTCGAACATGCGGCGAGCCTCAGACTGATTCCGGGGCTCGACATCTGGCGTCCGTGCGACACGGTCGAAACGGCGCAGGCCTGGGCGCAAGCGGTCGAACGCGACGGGCCGTCGTGCCTGCTGCTGAGCCGGCAGAACCTGCCGTTCGCGGCGCGTAGCGGCGAACAGATCGACGCCGTCGAGCAAGGCGGTTATGTGCTGCGCGACTGGCTGGACGATTCCGCGTCGCAGCCGCGCGTCGTGCTGATCGCGACCGGTTCGGAAGTCGCGCTCGCACTCGACGCCGTCGCGCCGCTTGCCGAAGCCGGCATCGCCGCGCGGGTGGTCTCGATGCCGTCCACCAGCGTGTTCGACCGGCAGCCGTGCGCATGGCGCGATGCGGTGTTGCCGCCGGGTGTGCCGCGGGTCGCGGTGGAAGCGGGCGTGACCGCGTTCTGGCGGCAATACGTCGGGCTGGAGGGCGGCGTGGTCGGCATCGATTCGTTCGGCGAATCGGCGCCCGCCGCCGCGTTGTTCGCGCACTTCAATCTGACCGCGCAGGCGGTGGTGGACGAAGCCCGCCGCGTCGCGCATGGCGCGCCATGATCCGTTTCATTCGATAAGAGCTCAAGGAGTTTGCGATGGCCTTCATAGCACTGCGGCAACTACTGGACCACGCGGCCGAGCACGGCTACGGCGTGCCGGCGTTCAACGTCAACAACATGGAGCAGATTCACGCGATCATGCAGGCCGCCGAGGCCACCGCGAGCCCGGTGATCCTGCAGGCGTCGGCGGGGGCGCGCAAATATGCGGGCGAACCGTATTTGCGGCATCTCGTCCTGGCTGCATTGGAGGCGCACCCCGATATTCCGCTCGTGCTGCATCAGGATCATGGCGCGAGCCCGGCGGTGTGCCAGCAGGCGATCCGTTCGGGCTTCACGTCGGTGATGATGGACGGCTCGCTGCTGCCCGACCAGAAAACGCCGGCCGGCTACGACTACAACGTCGACGTGAGCCGCCGCGTGGTGGAGTCCGCGCATGCGGTGGGCGTTTCCGTGGAAGGCGAGCTGGGTTGTCTCGGTTCGCTCGAAACCGGCGAGGCGGGCGAGGAGGACGGCGTTGGCGCGCAAGGCAAACTCTCGCGCGACGATCTGCTCACCGATCCGCACGAGGCGCAGATTTTCGTCGAAGCCACCGGCGTCGATGCGTTGGCGATTGCGATTGGCACCTCGCACGGCGCGTACAAGTTCAGCCGCCAGCCGACCGGCGACATTCTGGCGATCGACCGCATCGTCGAGATTCATGAGCGGATTCCGAACACGCATCTGGTGATGCACGGCTCGTCGTCGGTGCCGCAGGAATGGCTCGCGATCATCCGCGAATACGGCGGCGAGATTCCGGTGACTTACGGCGTGCCGGTCGAGGAGATCCGGCGCGGCATCGCGCATGGCGTGCGCAAGGTGAATATCGACACCGACATCCGCCTCGCGATGAGCGGCGCGATGCGCAAGTCGATGGCGAATGCGCGTTCCGAGTTCGATCCGCGCGCCGCGTTGAAGGCCGCGACCGCGGCGGCGAGCGCCGTGTGCGTCGAGCGCTTCGAGGCGTTCGGCTGCGCGGGGCAGGCGCCGCGCATCAAGCCGCTGCCGCTCGAGGCGATGGCGCGCCGCTACCACTGAACCCACATCGAGAGGAAACGGCCATGCGCGACTTCCTGATTGCCCCGTCGCTGCTGTCGGCGGATTTCGCCCGTCTCGCCGACGAGATCCGCGACGTGAGCGCGGCCGGCGCGGACTGGATCCATCTGGACGTGATGGACAACCACTACGTGCCGAACCTCACGGTCGGGCCGCTCGTGTGCGCGGCGATCCGCCCGCACACGCCGGTGCCGATCGACGTGCATCTGATGACGATGCCCGTCGATCCGCTCGTGCTCGCGTTCGCGGAGGCGGGCGCGAACACGATCAGCTTTCATCCCGAAGCGTCGCTGCACGTGCACCGCACCATCGAACTGATCAAGGCCAACGGCGCGCGCGCGGGACTGGCGCTCAATCCGGCCACGCCGCTCGCGGTGCTCGATCATGTGATGGAAATGCTCGACGTGGTGGTGGTGATGTCGGTCAATCCGGGGTTCGGCGGGCAGGCCTTCATTCCCGAAACGCTGGAGAAACTGCGCAGCCTGCGCAAGTCGGTCGACGCGACGATGCAGCGCACTGGACGGCCGTTGCTGATCGAAGTGGATGGCGGCGTGAAGGCGTCGAACATCGCGGCGATCGCCGCCGCGGGCGCGGATGTGTTCGTTGCGGGTTCGGCTGTGTTCGGCGCGGATAACTATGCGCAGGCGATCGGCGGGATGCGCGCCGAACTGGCGCTTGGCAATGTCAATTTGGGTGTTGATCTGAACGATGCGGCGGGCCTCGCCGTGACGCACTGAAGCGGGTATTTGAGGCTGGCACTTCGAGCGGCCACTTCAAACGACTACCTGCAACTCGTAGGCGCTAGCGTTTCTTCATGGTCTCGCCGGGTGCGCACCATGCGGCGAGATCCTGTTCGGGCCGGTCGACCGCGCAGCCCCAGTCGAGCGGCTGGTCCTGGTCGAAGCGCTTGCCGAGGCGCCAGGCGATTTCCGCGCGGGCGAGTTGCACGCCCATGTAGAACGCGTGGCCGCCGTCGCTCTCCAGATTCAGTTGCGGATAGAGCGCGAAGGGGTCGTCCGCCACGCGATGGCCGTCGCGGTTATAGACGTGGATGCCGTCGTCGCTGACTTGCACGCGGAAATTCGGATCGCGCACCTCGCGGGCGAAGTCGTCGATTTCCGCGGCGCTGTAGGGAAACGGGCGTTTCGCGTGAACCGTGGCGAGATCGCCGTTGATGCCTTTCGGCAGCACTTGCGCTTCGCGCGCGGCATGCATCACGCGGCGCGCGACGTCGGCCTCGCGCACGGCGCGCCGCGCATGCAGGCTCACGGCGGTCGTGAGCACCGCGCTCACGCGAAGCTCCGCGGCCATGCCGAGCAGCACCGCGTTGATGCCGCTCGTATCGGCTTCGGTCAACTCGGTCACGTTGCCGATGCCCATCATGATCGCGATGTCGGGATAGCGCTCGCGCAGCCCGACATAACGCGCGATCGACGCGGCGAGCCCGAACGGGATCGGATCGAGAATCGGGTCGGCGAGAAACGCGCGTCCGCGCGCGGACAGCAGGTCGATCGCGGCGTCGAGCGAGGCCGGCTCGCGCTGATCGCGCGCGACCAGAATCGGCGTCGACGGGACTTCGTCCGCGATCCACAGCGTGTCGAGGTTCAGGCTCATCAGATAGTCGGCGCCCGCGCGGCCGCCGCGCAGCAGTTCCTCGCTGCGCATCGAATCGACGCTCACGCGATAGCCTTCGGCCTTCAGCAGACGAACCGCGTCTTCGAGATGAGGAAACGGTGTTTCGGGCAGGCAGCCGATGTCGATCACGTCGGCGCCCTGGGCGGCATAGTCGCGTGCGCGCTTCGCGATGCCTTCCAGATCGAGGCGCGGCGCATCGACGATCTCCGCGAAAATCTCGGTCTCGTAGTGCGTCAGATCCATCGGCTTGGCCTCGCGGCCGAAGAACTGCGGCAGATCCTTGACCTCTTCGGGACCGCGCTCCACCGGCACGCCGTAGTGCGCGCTCAACGCGTCGAGATCGCCGCGGCAGCGTCCCGGCACGATCACCCGCTGCGCCGCGAGCGGCGCGGCCACGCGGCGGCGAATCATGTCCGCCGTCATCAACGCGGCCACCTGTAGCCCGATTTCGCGGATCTCCCAACTGAACGGCGTCGGCGCCATGCTGTCGAGCACGCGTGCGAGGCTCTTCTCGGCGAGCCGGCCAGTCAGGAAGACGATGTGGTCCATGTCGGTCAGGTCAGTACGCGCCGGGCCGCCCCAAGCGTGCTGACGCCCCTTCGGGGGGCAGCGACCGCAGGGAGCATGGGGGTCGTTTCAAGTACGCGCCGGGCAGCGACCGCAGGGAGCGTGGGGTTCGTCTCATACCAGATCGAGCGTCGACAAGCGTTCACCGAGCGCCGCTTTCAGCTCATCCAGCGAGCGAACGAGGGTCGTATATTCGAAGCGCGACAGGCGCTCGACGTTGTCGAGTTCGATCGCCCGCGGACGCAGTTCCACCCATTCGTTCGGGCTTTGCGTGATCACGGTCGGTTCGGTGTCGCATGCAAACACAATGCCCGGAATGCATTGCTTGCCCGCCTGCGCGAACATGTTGGTGGGCAGCGTATCGGAGATGCCGAACGCGCATTTGGCGACGGTGTTGCTGGTGGCGGGCGCGATCACCACCGTGTGATAGACGCCGTGATACAGCATGCCGACCGGCACGCCGCTCGCGCTGTTGTCGCGCAGCACGCGGAAATGCTTGCGCAGCTTCGGCAGCGGCCAACCGTAAAGCGGTAGCACTTCCTCGCCGGCCGCGGACAGAAAGAGGTCCACGCGCGGCAGTTCGAGCGCGAGCGCGATGGACTCCTCGATCATATGGCCGGAGCCGGTCACGCACCACGCAAAACGCGCATCGGGCTTGAACTCGTTGAGGTGACGCGCGGGTGCCTGGGTCATGCGGCAGCGGCGGGCGACGATCCGTTGTACGGCATGCCATCGGACGGATCGTCGGGCGACCCGTCGGGCGGCGCGCCATCGAGCGGCGTGCCGTCGTGCGACAGCCGGATATGCAGCCGGCGCATCTTCCGGTACAGGGTGTTGCGGCTGATGCCGAGCGCCTTCGCGACGTTGCTGACGTTCCAGCGGTGCTCGTCGAGCAGCGACAGCACGGTTTCGCGCTCGTTCAACTGGATCGCGTTGAGCGCGGAGAGGTCCGCGTCGTCGGTCAGGTGCGCTTCGAACTCCGCGGCGGCAACGTTCGGCGCCGACGGCATGCCGACGCTCGGCGCGCGCTGCGTGATTTCGACGGGCAGGTCCTCGCAGCGGATCGGTTGTCCGTCACTGAGCGCGATCGCCATTTGCAACACGTGCCGCAACTGGCGAATGTTGCCGGGCCACGCATAGGTCAGGAGCGCGTGTTCGGCCTCGGCGGTCAACTCGGGCGGTTCGTCGTCGCCGGATTCGTTTTCGAGCAGATGGTGGATCAGCGCAAGTTTGTCGAGCCGCTCGCAAAGCGGCGGCAGGTTCAGTTCGACGCCCTTGAGCCGGTAATACAGATCCTCGCGGAACTGCCCGCCATGCACGAGTTCGAGCAGATTGCGGTGACTCGCGCTGATGAGCTGAAAATTGACCTTGACGGTCGTTTCCGCGCCGAGCGGCGTCACCTCGTGTTCCTCGATCACGCGCAAGAGCCGCGCTTGCAACGCGAGCGGCATGTCGCCGATTTCATCGAGAAACAGCGTGCCGGTATTCGCCTGCACGATCTTGCCGCGACGCCCTTCGCGTTGCGCGCCGGTAAACGCGCCGGCGCGATAGCCGAACAACTCGCTTTCGATCAGATTCTCCGGCAACGATGCGCAATTCACCGGCACGAACGGGCCGGCCGAGTGCGGGCTGATGCTGTGCAATGCCTGGGCGAACACTTCCTTGCCGGTGCCCGTTTGGCCTCTGATCACGATCGGGATCTTGCGCTGAATGACGCGCGCGGCCAGCTGGATTTGCGAGGCCATGCGCGGGTCGCCGAATTCCAGATGCGCGATTTCGTCGAGCCGGGCGGGCGGCGGGCGCTTTTCGGGCGGCGCGGCGCGCGGCACGGGACTGGCGAGCGCCACGCGGGTGGCGCGCCCGGCGCGGTTCTGCGGCGTCTGCGCGACGAGAAAGAAACGGTTGGTCGCGTTCGCGCTGTAGACGGTGACCGGATGGAACGAGCCGCGAATGCTGCGCGCGATCATGTCTTCGAGCGAGGCGTTGAAGGCTTCCTCGATGCGCCGTCCGCGCAATTCGCTCAAGCTGCGAAAGCCGAGCTGGAACAGCGCGCTGCGGTTCGCGGCGAGCACGGTGCTGTCGTCCGCGACGGCGAGCTTGCCGCCGTGCAGCGTGCCGACGAATTCCGGGCGGCTATGGAAGTGAATCATGTTGGCATGCCGGTAACGCGAGTCCAGCAAGCGGTTTTCGATCATTTGCCGCGACATGCCCACCAGCACCAGCGAGTGCTGCTGCAACAGCTTGGAGCGGCTCGTCACGTCGAGCACGCCGGCAATCTCGCCGCTATCGTCGAAGATCGGCGCGGCCGAGCAGGTGAGCGACGTATAGCGCGGATAGAAATGCTCGTGCTGGCAGACGGCGATGCAGTCGCGTTCGGCGAGACAGGTGCCCATGCCGTTGGTGCCCGCCTCGCGCTCGCTCCACAGGGCGCCCACGCGAAAGCCGTCGGGCGCGACCGCTTCGGCGAACGGCACCGACGAAACCTGATGGACGATCACGCCGCCGGCGTCGACGAGGACCACCGCGAGTTCGGGATCGGCCAGTTGCTGATAGAGCGTGGTCATCTCGAGCTTCGAGCACGCGATCAGATCGCCGAGCGCCTCGCGGCGTTCACTCAGTTCGTACTCGGTGAGAATCGGGGGCGTGACAAAGCGTGAAGGGTCGAGCTGAAACTCGTTCATGCAGCGCGCCCACGATTGAGCGACGGGTTCGCTCGTTGGACGCGTCGCCAATTGATGATTGACTACGTTCAGAACTTCTCGGACGTGCAGACTGCTATCAGCAAGCAACGACATGGGGTTTGTCTCCGTTGCGTCAATTCGGGCACTTTGCTAAGCGTGCCGCGAGCGCCGCTTTTATCGATACTGTCATCCCCTGCGCCGCGAATTCTGACGTCCGCATGCGCACTGAAAACCGGTCCTGATGTCAGGCTGTCTTAAAACTCTACGCTCGATGACGTTTGCGATCAATACGGAGTCGCATTACTTGTGCACGGCGCGCCCGATTTTTGCTTTTATCGGGGGAGGGCTTCGGTGCGGCTGCTTGTGGCGTGCCTGTGCGTTCGCTTATGCGTTCGAATGTGCGTTCGCTTATGCGTTCGTTCATGCGCTTTTCATGCGCCGCGTCCGGAGCCGAACGCGGGAGCGTGTTGCAGGCGCGGCGCAGATTGCTTCGCGCCGTGGCTGAACTGTCCCGCATTCCGTTCCATTACACCTGACTTCACCTGTTCCACCACTTGCCGCGCCGCGGCGGAGCACATCATGGATCGTATCGACACCGTTCGTCTCGCCCGTTTCTCCGGCGCCCGCGCCGACGCCGACGCGTCAAGCCCGGCCGCGCGGCGCGACGCGCCCTCGGCGGGCGCGTCGTCCGGGCGCATGGACATCGTGTTCATCGAAAATTTCGTGGGACAGACGATCATCGGTATCGACAGCAGCGAGCAGCATGTGTTGCAGCCGATCCGCATGGATCTCGCGATCGGGGTGCCGTCCATTCGCGCCTGCACGACCGATCGCATCGAAGATACGATCAATTACGCGGCGGTGCGCGAGGCGCTGCATGCGCTGCTCGCGGCGCACGGCGTGCGCTTGCTGGAGGCGCTTGCCGAAGCGGTCGCGCGATTGCTGATTACCGACTTCGGCGCGCACTGGGTGCGCGTGTCGCTCGCCAAGCCGGCGAAGTTCGACGACGTGGCGGCGGTCGGCGTGCGGATCGAACGGCAACGCAGCGATCTGGCGACGACGGGTTCCGGGCTCGACAGCTACGCGTCGCTGGGGAAAGGGCTGATTCCGAATTGAACGGCTGGCGCGGCGGCACGGCGCGCGGCGCGGATCGCGTGGCCGCCGTCTAGGGGGCGGGTAGGTGCGCCGCTGGTCAGGGCGTTGGCGGACAGGGCGTCATTCGCTCGCGTCGGGCGTTGGCGTTATGCACGTCACGTCACGCGTTGAGGTTGCGCATCGACCTCGCGCGTTGACCTCGCGCATCGACATCACGCGTTGATCTCGCCCATCGACGTCACGCATCGACGTCATGCATCGACCTTGCCCATCGACCTCACGCCTTCACGTCACTTCGACGCCGCCGTCTTGTCGGACGCCAACCCGCAGCTTCGATACGCCTCTGCTTGCAGCGCGCGGAATTTCTTCGTTTGCGCCTTGGCGTGGTCGACGCGAAACTCCGAACCGCCTTCGCCGCCCAGCGTCGCGTACTTCGAGAACGTGGACTGATCGACAAAATCGTCGTAAGGCAGCGCCGCGGCCATCTTGTCGATCACGCACGAGCATTTGTAGACGTTCGCGAAGTCGTGTCCGTTGTCGTCCATGCAACTCAGCACGTATTCGACGCGGCCCTGCGTCGGGTAATTGAAGCCGCCTGCCGGAGCCGCCGCGCCCGGCGCATCGCCGGCGCCCCAGGCGAGCGGTCCCGCGAGTGCGAGACAGGCGCCGGCCACCAGCGCACGACATCGTTTGCTCATCTCATGCCTCGGGTAGAACCTTCCAACGTGACGAAGACCCGCGGGGCGGGCCTTCGCTCTCTCCACACAAAACCTGCCGCGCATTCTCAGTTAGGTGCGAACGGGTGCGCGACGGTGCTCTTCTTCGCCACCACCTCGGCGGCGTTGGGTTCGCCGTTGACGGCGCGCTTGATCGCCTCGCGCGTCGCCTCGTAGTTGAACTGCTGGATCTTCTTGTCGTCGTCCGCCTCCCAGTGAATGAAGACGCCGACGCACAGGAACAGGTCGTCGGCCTCGTCCTGCGGGATCGTGCCGTCCTCGACGCTGTCCGCGACCGCGAGCGCGACGCCGTGCTGGGCGGGGCCGAACATCTGCACCGCCTGCTTGGCGCCCTTGATCGTCACCTTGTTGAACAGGATCGTGTTCGGTTTGGTGAGCAGGTTAGGCGCGACGACGGCCAGAAGCGAAGTGAAGCCATCCTTATTGTTGGTGAGCGCGTTGCAGAACGCGGTTTCTGCAGCCGAACCTCGCGGTCCGATCAGCAAGTCTATGTGCGCGACCTCGTTGCCGTCGCCGACGAGCGACTCGCCTATCAGGACGCGGTTGATCTTGGCCATTCTATTCCTCCGATGAGTGGGGTAGGGGCTTGCTGAAGTCCGCCGCCGCAACGATCCTGGTCCGCGATCGCAGAGCGGCGTATTGATGCACGGTGGCACTAACTAACATGTTCCGTGCCAGTGCGAGGTCCGCGCGGCTCGATAGGCGCGTCACGGTGAGCTTCGAGGCAGCCGGCGACGAAGAGCGTGGCCACCGTCAGGTCCGCGCTGGTGCCGGGGTTGATTCCTCGGGCCTTCAGTTCGGCATCCCACGTATCGAGCGATGCGGTGGGCGGTTTTTGCGGTGATAGGGCGAGCGTTCGCCGCCATTCGGTGTGTCGTTCGCGGGCGGCGCGCGTGACACTCTGCGCCAGTGCGACACCGTGCTTGCGCACAATGTGTGAGTCGGGCCAGCCGCCGAGGAAGGCGAGGAATACGTTGAGGGTGGCGGTTTGCGCGGGGGGTTGGGTGGTGGTCTCGCTGGCGACATGCGCGTCGCGCCACGCCGCAAGGCCGGTTTCAAAGATGTCGCAAAAGCCGTTCGCGTACTGGCGCGCAATGCTGTCGCGCTCGGCGGCGAGCGCCATCGCCTCGCGCAGGCCGACCGTGGGCGCGGCATGAACCGATTGCTCGGGCGCGTCGCCCAGGCCCCCAGGGTTGGCGAGCGCGATCGCGCGGTAGGCAAGGCGTGTGTCGTCGAGATCGAGCCGCGCGAGCACGCGCTCGGTGGCGGCGCGCCAGGCATCCGCGGACAACGGCAGCGGGGTTTCTTCTAGCGCTGCGGCAAGCGGCGCCACAAGCAGCAGAATGCCGAGATTCGTATTACAGCCGACCGCCTCGCGCGTGCGCGTCACCGCATCGAGAATGCGCGAGCCGACTCGCGCGCCCGGCGCGAGCAGCGCGTCGGCGGCCACCTCGGCGCTGGTGAGAAACTGCGCCGCGCTCATCCCGTGTCCTTCGCTTTGCACGCTGACATTGCCGGGCTTGGGCGTCTCCACGTCGAGCCGGCATGCCGCGAGAAAAGCCGCGCGAACGCGTGCGGGCGGAATCGCGGAAAGCGGCTCAGGCATGGCGTCCGGGCAGCGTCGCGACGGCGGGCTCGCCGCCTTGCGCCAGCTCGCGGCGCGCGTCGGCGAGTTTGCGATCGAGCAGATCGTCGACGAGCGCCGCCGCGATGTCGACCGGCGTGACCGACTGCAAGCCGCGCCACGCCGCCACGCCATTGACTTCGAGCACGAGCGGCCGGGCCGGATCGCGCGGATCGGGAATCAGGTCGACGCCGGCGTAGTCGAGCCCCAGCGCATGCGTCGCGCGGATCGCCGTTTGCGCAAGCGGCAAATCGAGTTCGGCGGGTTGGCACTCGGCCCCTTGCGCGAAGTTATGAATCCAGCCCTTGCCGCCGATACGGCGCATCGCCGCCACCGCGCGCCCGCCGATCACCAGCACGCGCCAATCGAAACCGCTGCGGCCGCCGTCGACGTAGCGTTGCAGGTAAGCCACCTGCTGATACGGCTTGAGCGAGGGCAGCGGCGCCAACGCGCCGCCGCGCGCGCGGCTTGCGCCCAGGCGCTTCAGTCCGTGGCCCTGCGAGCCGAACAGCGGCTTCAACACGACCTGGCGGCCCGCGGCCGCTTCGCGCATCAACACGCGCTGCGCGAACGCAGCCGATTCGCCGGCCCATGTCGCGGGTGTCGGCACGCCGTTGCGATGCAGCAGAAAACTGGTCATCGACTTGTCGACGCTGCGCTCGATCGCGCGCGCGTCGTTGTAGACGGGCACGCCCGATTCGCGCAGCGCGTGCAGGATGCCGAGACGCAGCGTCACCTGCTCGAACGTGCCGCCGGCGATGCCGCGCACGAACACCGCATCCGGCAGCGTGCGGCCGAAGCCCGGCAGCACCAGCCCATGCGGCTCCCACGTCGTGTCGATCCGGCAATCCGCGAGGTCGATGCAGCGCGCTTCGGCGCCGCGCGCGCGGAAAGCCTTCTTCAGACGCCCGGTGTGCCAGCCCGTTTCGTCGCACATGATCGCGATGCGCAGGTTCGCGTGCGCGTTGACCGGATTCGGATCGGGCAGCGCCAGCGTCACGGTTGGCCGTCCCATTGTTCGTGCAGCAACGCGCTGTTGAGCGCGCCGCCGTGATACGTCGCGCCGCTTTCGAGGCTGCTGACCCACACTTCGGCCGGCGCGAACAGCGCGGGATCGATCTGATAGAAGTCGTAGTTGAACGACGTGAAGATGTCCGCGAAGGGCCGTCCGTAATCGCGCGAGTTCGAAGCCGGCAATTCGGCGGCGAGCTGCTGCGCCGCCGCATCGTGCTTGACGGTCAGATGGACGCGGCCGCCATAGAGAATCGCGTCGTTGGTGCGGCCCATCGCCTGAATGCCGTCCGGTGCGGGCGGCGGCAAGGGCGCCGAGCCGCCGGCCTCGACCACCTCATCCAGCGGCACGCCGAGCACGTGCGTTTTGTGCAATGCAACCTCCACCACGCGCGCCACCACCTGTACCGTTCCGGCGACAGAGTGGGTCGGCGTCATGACGAGCGTCAGCCGGTCGGGGGCGAGGCCGCAGTCGCGCAACACCTTGTCGATCACGACTTGCGGCGGCAAGCGATCGACTTCGAGCACCAGCACGCCGCGCTCGTGGGCGTCCTTGTAGCCGAGTTCGGCGAACAGCGGCTCCTTGACGGCGAGTGCGCGCGCCGGACCCGAACCGAGCGAGAAGAACTTCTTGCCGCCGGTCTGCTCCTTGGTCGCGGAAAGGCTCCAGCCGGCGTACTGGCTGCCGAGGCACGCGAGCACCGGCGACGAGGTGCGCACGTCGATCATGCTGGGCCAGAGCGGATGCGCGTCGAAATTCGTGCGTACCGCGACGTGCCCGAGACCGCCCATGCAGATGCGCGCGATCAGCACGCCCGCGGCGACGCTGCCCGGCGCGGCGATGCCCGCGTCCGCGAGCACGGTGCCGTCGTCGGTACGCGTGAGCGCCACGCCGAGGCGCGCCGCATCGCCGACCAGCCGTGCGACGAGCCGCTCGCTCAGCGCGTTGACGCTCAATGGCGCGGCCGTCGCGCCGGAGGGCTGCGACGATGCATCAGGAATGGCACTGGATGAAGGCATAGTCGGGTTCATGGCAGGTTTCGATTCGTTCGAGGACCAGCGCGCGCTGCCGCTCCAGCGCTTGCCGCACCCCACTCACGGATGCCGCGCGCACGAGCAGTGTGCAGACCGGCTGGCCGGCTTCCATCCAGGTGCCGGGCATCGGCACGTCGCGGCAGGCGGGATCGTGCAGGCACGCATCGCTGAACGCCTGCGAGACGGTGAACGGATGCGGCGCGAACAGCACCTGCTGACCGGCGCGCCACGAGGCCGGCGCGAGCGGTTCGGGCGGCAGGCGGCCGTAGCGGCAGGCGTCGATATGACAGGCGAGCAGCCCGCGCGGCCACGCGTGAGGCGACGCGGTTTCGTACAGCGTCATCGTGGACGAGGGGCGGGCGTTGATTTCCAGGAGTTCGAAGGTGTCGCCGTCGAGCAGAAAATCGCAGCTATTGATGCCGGTGAGGCCGGTGCGCTCGCACAGCGCCTCGATGGCTTCGCGCACGCGCGCCGCGACGCGCGGCGGCAGATCGATCGGGCCGATCGAGCCCGCATGCACGAACGGCAGATCGCCCATCGTGCAGGTCAATTGTTCGGCGAAGCCGAGCAGGCGTGCGCCGCCGCGAGCGCCGATGAACAGCGCCGACAGCGAGCGGCCGTTGCGCCGCCGCTGGAAGTAGGCTTGCGCGGGCAGCGGCGCATCGCGCGAGGCCGTGGCCGGTTCGATGTGCGTGCCGCCGCAGCCGTCGGCGCGCTTGAGCAGCCAGCCTTGCGCGACGGCCGGTCGCGTGGACGAGACCTCGGGATGCGGAATATGCAGCGCGTCGAGCAGCGGGAAGAACCGTTGCGGCTCGCGCACCGCGACGCTGGCCTCCAGCGGGTTGCCGATGAAGCGGGGCAAGCCGGGCGCGCGGCTCAGTTGCGCGACGAACGGTTCGAGTCCGCTGCCGTCGATCCAGCCGAGCATGTGCGGCAGGCGCGCGACGCGCACGAGCGCGTCGACGAGCTTGGCGCCGTCGATCGTGAGCGGGCCGCCGCCGATGTCGAACCACAACTCGGACGCCTCGCGCGTGTCGCGGTCGCCGAATACGTCGAGCGCGACGACGCGCAGCCCCGCGCGCGCGGCGGACTGCGCGAGCATTCGCGCGGACAGCCCGGCCACCGCGACGAAGGGCGCATGCGCAAGCGTCGGGCGCGCGTTCATGATGGCGCAGAGCGGCGTGCCGGGCGTGACATCGCGCGCGCTCATTCGAGGCCGGCCGCGACGGCGCGGGCCTCGTCGAACGCTTGGGGGAAACCCAGGTAGACCGGCTTGCCGCCCGCGCGCATCCGCATGAAGAGCCGGTGCTCGACCTGATACTTGACGTTGCCGATCGCGAGCGCGCCGATGCCGATGGCGTCCGCGTTCGGCACGCCCTCGATCGGCTTGCCGTCGTTCATCACGTTGACGCCCGCGATGCCTTCCGGCGGCACGGCGTTCACGTCGGCGGCGATCAGCAGATGTTTCGCGTGGGCCAGGTCGGCGGCGCTCACCACCTGAACGCCCGCGATGGCGGTGGCGAGCACGATCTCGGCCTCGCCCAGCGCCGCGTGCAACTGGTCCGGCGTGGCCGTGCTGATGCCCTTGGTGACGATGCCGAAGCGCTGGTTGATTTCGTCGCTGACCCGCACGGCGCGCGCCTGCTCGGCATGGCTCGCAATCGACACGTCGGCGCCGAGCGAGGCGGCCATCGCCGCCGCCACGCGCCCGACCGCGCCGGTGCCGCCGAGAATCAGCACGCGCTTGCCGCCTAGCTCCATCCCATAGGCCTTGCTCAAATGCCGCTCGACGAGCGCGACGAGCGCGGCCGCGGTCGTGTACGAACCGCTCGGGTCGGCGAACACCGACACCTCGAACGGCGGGACCATCGCGCGGCGCGCGGTGTCGAGCATGTCGGCGGCGAGCATCACGTCGCGCCCGCCGATGAAGATGCCGGTGCGCGACACGCCCTTCGGGCCGCGCGAAAAGATCGCGTCTTGCGTGAGGTTCGCGATCATCCCCTGATCGACGCTGCAATACGGGACGATGACCTGGTAGCCGGCGTCGGCGGCCATGTTCACGTCGAACGGACTCATCTGCGGCGTGGCCGTGAACATGTGCAGGATATAGGGCCTTTCTGCGGGCTTTTCGGTGGTGTCGGACATGGCGGAAGGCTCGTTTTAGTGGCGATCTCGTGGACGGCGCAAGGCGACAGTGCGGGCACTTGCGCGGACGTCGATAAGTGAGTGGCGCTGCGGCGGGGCGAGCGCGGCGGGGCAAATGCGGCCTGGCAATCGAGCGTCACCTGGCGTCGCTTGCGCGAAGACGATGGACGCCGCGGGCTTCGCGGTCGGCCACGCCGCCGTGAGCCGCGTTGCAGTGAGCCGCGCCGCGGCTAGCCGGATCGGGCCGCGCGGCGTCATGCGGCGTCGCTGCGCGGCTGCCGCGCTTCGGCGGAGCGGATCGTCGCGCCGCGATTGCGTCCCGCGACGATCGTGCATTCGATGTGCGGCATGCCGCGCGTCGCCTCGCGCGCGGTGGCGAGCGCGCGTTCGGCGTCGTCCGCGCTCGCGACGATGGCGAATCCCGTCGGTCCCCAGGATGTCTGACCGATACCCGCGGTCCGCTGCGCGGCCACCGCGCGCAACGCGCGCTCGACCTCGGGACTCGCGAACACGCCGCCTTGCACCGGCGCGAAATATTCGCCGATGGTCTGCTGCATCTCGGTCAGCCCATGCGCGAACGGCACGATATTGCGCTCGGCGGCGCCGGGCAGAATCTTCATCAGAAGGAGGTGGCAAAGATGCGCGGCGAGTTTTTGCGGAAACGGCGCGAGCGCGGCGAGGCCGCGGCGTTCTTCGGCGCCGTGCAAACCTTCGCGCGAGTTGTCGCTCACGAGCAGCACGCGCCAGTTCTCGGGAAACGGCTGGCGCGCGAGCAGCGGCGGCACGCCCGAGCGCAGTTCGCCGGCGGGGCCGCCGTCCACCAGCAGGCCGCCCGAATCGAATCCGAGAATGCCGATGCCGGAGCGTGCGCCGCGCCCCAGCAGGCTCGCAAGCTCGGTGCTGGTCGCGCTGTGGCCGAGCAGGCGAATGAAGGCCGTGCCGACCGCCATCGCGAGTTGGGTGCCCGAGCCGAGGCCGGTGTGCGCGCGCGGAATATGCGCGACGTCGATGGCGACGGGGGTGGGATCGTAGGCCGCGTGCAGCCGCGCAAGACAGGTCGCGATGCGCTCGCGCTCGGCTTCCGTCACCGCGCCGTCGATGCGGTCGCGGTCCGCGACGCGCGCTTCGAGCCGCGTGCCATGTCCGTCGATGACGAGGCCGACGCTGCCGAACGCGCGCCCGAGCGACGCGTTCGGATCGAGAAAGCCCAGATGCAGGCGCGCGGGAGCATCGACCGTCACGACGGCCTGCGGCGGAAGGCGGCGAAACTGAAGCTGCATCGCGGATGTCCTCGTGTGTGCTTGAGCGGATCTCGTTGCGTGGCCGTCTTGCGGACGGCCGCGCAACCAGGCGAATAGGGCGATCGGGGTGTGCCGGGTGACGTCAAGCAGAAGCCGTACCAGGCGAATGCGGTGGCCGGCGGCAAGGCTGCACACGAGGTTCACTGCGGGCCTTGCGCCGCAAGCATGGAGAGAACGGCGCGGCCTTTCCCGGGCGGGAGGTGCCGCGCTTTGCGCCGCCACAGGGGCACAGTGTCACCGTGGCGGCGCACGACGCGTGGCATCGCTTCCGGGTATCGCGCTCAACCGCCTTGCGCGGGTTTCGGCGCGTCGTACTTGATATAGCGGAAGCGCTGGTCGTCGGTGGGCGTGCCTTCCAGCGCACCGCCCTCCAGACGCGGCTGCCACTGAATGAACGATTCCATTTTTTCGGCGAGCGTGAAGTCCTTGTCCGTGATGCCCTTCGCGGAGTGGGTCTTGAGCTTCACGATGACGAACGCATAGGAAACCGTCAGATCCGGGTGATGCCAGGCGGCTTCCGCGAGGTGGCCGACCGCGTTCACCACCATCAACGTTCCCTTCCAGCCTTCCGTCCGATACTTGCGCCGCAGCCAGCCGTCCTCCAGATACCAGTGCTGTAGCGGACCGACGAGGCGCTGCTGGATCTCGTCGTCGGAATAGACCTTTTCGGTGTTTGCCATGACCGTTGCTCCGCGCGTGATGGAACCAGTCAGCGCCGCAAGCTGCGCGCCAGCTTCGCCTTGCCGTCCGCGTCGCTATCGCAAGACGGCACAGGCGCGGCAATGCAAGGCGTGCAAGGCAAATGCGCGCGGCCGATTCACCGCGCATTCGCGCGCCAGGCAGGTGACGCATGCGACGGCTATCCCGGAAGTGACACAGTATGTTCCGCGTCGTTCGGCACAGGCGGTCACGCCGTGACACCGCGGCCTCGCGACGCGTGTGACCGCGAGCGCGCCGAAGGAGCCCCGCGCGCCGCGCGGCGTATGCCAACGAGCTTGTGGCCGCGAATACCGTGAAGCGCGCTTTCTTCCGGCATGGAATATGCGTTGGGGCTTCATGCGCCGCAAAGCCCGACGTCGAATCGGGAAAGGGCGCTTGATCGTTACCCGCATTGAGGAAGGCGCGCGCAGTGCGACGAGGTAGCGTGGGTCATTCGTGAGTTGAACAGCAAGACAATTCTGGAGGAGACATGAACTTACGCACCATGGTTCTTGGGCTCTCGATCCTCGCATCGGCAGCCTTCAGCTCTATCGTTGCACACGCCGATCCGCAACTGGACGGGCTCATCAAAAATCCATCTAACTGGGCTGCCCAGGCGGGCGATTATTCGAATCACCGCTACAGTCCGCTCAAGCAGATCAACGAAAGCAACGTCGGCAAGCTACAGGTCGCATGGACCATGTCCACCGGCGTGCTGCGCGGCCATGAAGGCGCGCCGCTCGTCATCGGCGACACGATGTATATCCATTCGCCGTTTCCCAACAAGGTCATCGCAATCAACCTGAAGGATCAGACATTCATTTGGCAATACCAGCCGAAGCAGGACGAATCGGTGGTGTCCGTGATGTGTTGCGACACGGTCAACCGCGGGCTGGCGTATGGCGACGGCAAGATCTTCCTGCAACAGGCCGACACCAAGCTCGTCGCGCTGAACGCCAAGACCGGCGACGTGGTCTGGACCGCGCAGAACGGCAATCCGAAGGCGGGTGAAACCAACACCAACGCGCCGCACGTATTCGGCGACAAGGTGCTGACCGGCATTTCGGGCGGCGAGTTCGGCGTGCGCGGGCGTTTGATCGCCTACGACATCAAGAGCGGCAAGATGGTCTGGACCGCATACAGCACGGGTCCCGACAAGGAAATGCTGCTGAACCCCGACAAGACGATGACCTATGCCGACGGCAAGATGGTGCCGGTGGGCGCGGACTCGTCGCTGAAATCGTGGAAGGGGGATCAGTGGAAGCTGGGCGGCGGCACCACGTGGGGCTGGTATGCGTGGGACCCGAAGCTCAATCTTGTCTACTACGGCACCGGCAATCCGGGTACGTGGAATCCGACGCAACGACCGGGCGACAACAAATGGTCGCTGTCGATCTTCGCGCGCGATCTGAATACCGGCGAAGCCAAATGGGTCTATCAGATGACGCCCCACGACGAGTGGGACTATGACGGCGTCAACGAAATGATCCTGTCCGATCTGACGATCGGCGGCAAGAAGGTGCCCGCCATCGTTCACTTCGACCGCAACGGCTTCGGCTACACGTTGAACCGTGAGACCGGACAACTGCTCGTGGCCGAGAAGTTCGACCCGGCGGTGAACTGGGCGGAACGCGTCGACATCAAGAGCGGTCTGCCGATCCGCGCAGCGGCGTATTCGACGCAGGCGGCGGGTTCCGATCATAACGTGAAGGGCATCTGCCCGGCGGCGCTCGGCTCGAAGGACCAGCAACCCGCGGCGTTCGATCCGGCGACCAGCCTGTTCCTCGTGCCGACCAATCACGTCTGCATGGACTACGAGCCGTTCGATGTCGACTACGTGTCCGGTCAGCCGTATGTGGGCGCCACGCTCTCGATGTACCCCGGCACGAAGGGCAGCAACACGATGGGCAACTTCATCGCATGGGACGCGGCGAAGGGCAAGATCGTCTGGTCCAAGCCGGAGCGCTTCTCGGTGTGGTCCGGCGCGCTCGCCACGGCCGGCGGGATTGCTTTCTACGGCACGCTCGAAGGCTACATCAAGGCGGTTCGCATCAAGGACGGCAAGGAACTGTGGCGCTTCAAGACCCCGTCGGGGATCATCGGCAACGTGTTCACCTACGAGTATCAAGGCAAGCAGTTCGTCGGCGTCTACTCGGGCATTGGCGGCTGGGCCGGCATCGGCATGGCGGCGGGCCTCGAGAAGTCCACCGAAGGGCTGGGCGCGGTCGGCGGCTATCGCGACCTCGCGAAGTACACGGCGCTGGGCGGCACGCTGTTCGTGTTCGCCATTCCGGGCGGCAACGGCTGACGCGCCGCATCAAACCGAAGCGCGCGGCCGGCGCGCCCTCGCAACGAGGGCGCGGACCGCGGCGGCTTCGGTCTTACGAGTGACCTGAGCCGCGCCCATTCGCGGATGCGTCGATGAAACGCATCGGGGCGCGGCCATTATTCAAGGAGACATGTGCATGAAAGGCCGATCAATCTTGTTGCGGGCGGCGGTGCCCGCCTTATTCGTCGTGCTGCCTGTGACGTACGCCCAGACCAATCCCGCGATTGCCCAGGTGGCGTACAAGGTGGTCGACGGCAGCAAGGTCGACAGCAACACGCTGCAAGGATGGAAGACGTGGCGTGCGCTCGCTTGTGAACGCTGTCACGGCGCGAAGCAGGAGGGGATGGTGGGTCCGTCGCTGATCGAGGGGCTCAAGACCATCGACAAGAACGAATTTCATCGCACTGTATTTGGCGGCCGGGTGGACAAGGGTATGCCCGACTTCAGTACCAGCCAGATGATGCAAAAGAATTGGGAGAATCTCTACGCCTATCTGAAAGGGCGCTCCGACGGCCAGATCAAGCCGGGCGATCTGCAGGCCATCGACGCGAAGTAATGCCCGTGCCGCAATTCCTTCGGAGGTTTTCGATGCGTCATGGCAAACGACTGCCCGCTCACGTCGTGCTCGCCGCGGCCACGCTCTGCACCGCCGCGCTGGCGAGCGCCGCGGTGCAGGCGCAGGGCGGCGCGCTACCCAATAACGACGGCGCCGACGGCGTGCTGAGGGTCTGCGCGGACCCCAACAACATGCCGCTGTCCAACAGCAAGGGCGAGGGCTACGAGAACCGGATCGCGAGCCAGATGGCGAGCGACTTCGGCTACAAGCTGGAGTACACGTATTTTCCGCAGCGCATGGGCTTCGTGCGCCACACGCTGCGCGACAAGGTGCCGAACACCGAGCAATACAAATGCGACCTGATCATCGGCGTGCCGAAAGGCTACGACATGACCTCGACGACGCAGCCTTATCTGCGCTCCACGTATGCGATGGTGTTCACCAAGCGGCCCGAGCTGGCCGGCATCAATACGCCGGACGATCTGCTCAAGCTGCCGCCCGAGCAACTGCACAAGCTGCGCTTCGGCATTTTCTCGCAGACGCCCGCGGTGGACTGGCTGCTCGCGCACAACCTGATCGATCAGGCGGTCTCCTACAAGGTGCAAAGCGGCGACCCGCAGGAGTATCCCGGCCAGATGATCGAACATGATCTGAAGGCGGGCAATGTCGACGTCGTGTTCCTGTGGGGGCCGATCGCGGGCTACTTCGCGACGCGCTCCGGCGACACGGTGAAACTCGTGCCGTTCCCGGCCTCGCCCGGCATCCGCTTCGACTATGCGATCTCGATGGGCGTGCGCTATGGCGAGAAGGCGTGGAAGGACAAGGTCGATCAATGGATCGGCGCGAACCACGACAAGATCGACAAGATCCTCACCAGCTACCAGGTGCCGCTTCTGAAGCCCATCGACGCGCCCGCGGGCAAGCCCGCGGATGCGTCGCCATGAGGGGCGCGCCGCGGCCGTTGCGCCGCGCACGGCCCTGGGCGATCGCGGCACGCGTCATGGTCGCCGCGTGCGTTGTCTGCATGCTGCCGGCCGGCGCTCGCGCGGCCGGCACCGACGACATCACGCCCGCCGAAAAGCTCATCTTCACGACGGATCATCTGCGCGGCATCGAGGCGCAGACCGAGCTCGACTATACGGTGCTGACTTCGGACCAGCCGGCGCAGAGCGCGAACGTCGTGAAGGTGCTGGTGGTCAGCAAGGACAACGCGAAAGGGGACGCGCAGGTCTCGGACAAAAGCGGCGGCGTGCCGCTGCCGAACGCCGGCTTGCAGTGCAACCCGGTGATCATCTATTTCCTGGAGCGCGACATCACCGAGATGCAGCATCTGACGGGCGGCCAGCGGCGCTACTTCCAGCAGCGTTTGCGGCTCGCGCTCGCGGCGGGCCCGCGCATCGAGACGGTGACGAGCCAGATCGGCGGCAAGCCCGTGAAGGCGCAGCAGATCGTCGTGCAGCCGTATCTCGGCGACCCCAATGCGGAACGCTTCGCTCAGTACGTCGGCAAGCGCTACACGTTCCTGATCGCCGATTCGCTGCCGGGGCAGGTGGCGTTGATTCGCACCGACATTCCCGGCGCGAACAACGACTTCACGCACCCGTTGCGGACGGAGACGCTGAGCTTTCAGGCGGTGTTGCGCAAACTGTCACCGCCGCCCAATGCGCCTCATGCGCCCGGTGCGCCGGCCGCGCCGGTGAATCCGTCCAACGCGCCGCGGGCGAGCCGCTAGCGCGTTGTTCTCGGGTTGTTCTCGGGTTTAGTCCTTGCCATCGGCGCATTGCGCACGGCGTTCAACGCATTTCACAGCGAGTCCCGCCAACGTGAATTTCATCCGCTCGCTCACCTTGCGTCAGTTGCAGATCTTCGTCGTCGCGAGCCGTTATACGAGCTTTGCGCGCGCGGCGGAGGAACTGCATCTGACGCAGCCGGCGGTGTCGATGCAGATTCATCAGTTGGAGGAAGCGGTCGGCATGCGCCTGTTCGAGCGCATCGCGCGCAAACTCACGCTGACCGAGGCGGGCGAAAAACTGTCGCATCACGCGAGCCGGATTCTCGGCGAGATCAAGGATGCCGAGGATGCGATGACCTCGTTGAAGCAGGCCGACACCGGCTCGATCGCGGTCGGCATCGTCAGTTCGGCGACGTACTTCGCGCCGAAGCTGCTGGCGCTGTATTCGCACCTGTATCCGAAGGTCGACGTGCATTTTTCGGTCGGCAACCGCGACGCGCTGCTGCGCATGTTGCAGGACAACGCGATCGACCTCGCCATCATGGGGCGCCCGCCCCCGGAACTCGACACCACCACCGAACCGCTCGCCTACCATCCGCAAGTGGTGATCGCGCCGTTGACGCATCCGCTGTGCGGCGCGCGGCGCTTCGATCTGCAGGAACTGCGCGGCGACACGTTCCTGTTGCGCGAGCCCGGCTCGGGCACGCGCATGGCCGCGGAGGAAATGTTCAGGCAGCATCTGTTCACGCCCGCCAAGGTCGTCACGCTCGGCAGCAACGAAACCATCAAGCAGGCGGTCATGGCGGGGATGGGCGTGAGCCTGATTTCGCTGCACACGCTGCTGCTGGAATTGCGCACCGGAGAAATCGCGTTGCTGGATGTGAACGGCACGCCGATCGAACGCACCTGGCAGATCGTGCATCTGCGGGCCAAGCAGTTGTCGCCGACTTGCAAGGTGTTCCGGCAATTCCTGCTCGAACAGGCAGCCGCGTATCTGGATCGCGAGTATTCGGCGTTCGCGACGTTTCCCACGCGGGCGGCGGCCAGTGAGCGGCTCGGGGCCAAGGCCAGCTCCGCTTCCGACGCGGGGCTTTAGCGCGCCCGGCGACATGGCGGTGCGGGAACGTGCCATGCTTCGATCGTCGACGGCGACGCATGCCGTCATGCGTTGTCGTGTGAACGATCAACCGAGGATGAGCGATGAATGCCGATACCGAACCCGTGGAACAAACCGGCGGCTGCGCGTGCGGCGCCGTGCGTTTTCGTGTGAGCGCCGCGCCGACGCGCGTTTCCCTCTGTCATTGCATGACCTGCCGGCGCGTGCACGGCAGCGCGTTCGGCGCTTACGCGATCTTTGCGCGCGACGCCGTGAGGTTCACCGGACAGACCCAGGCCTGGCAAAGCTCCGAGCTGGGGCGGCGATATTTTTGCCCGGTCTGCGGCTCGGTGGCCTTCATGGAATATGTGGGCCACGATGAACTCGACCTTCCGCTGGGCGCATTCGACAATGTGGGTATCTACGAACCTACGTATGAATTGTGGTGTTGCCACAAGGAACCGTGGTTGCCCAAAGGCGTGCGCACCGAGTATGACGAGGACCGGCCGGGGTAGGTTGATGCTGTTTTTTTGGTTGGCGTTGTAAGCTGCCTCACGGCGCATGACTCGTTGCCGGAATCCAGTGCGGCCGCGCGGCGGCGACGCGCTCCAGCAGATAGTCGTTGAACGGGGCGAGCTTCGTTGCTCGCGGCTCACGCTGGCTGTAACGGCTAGCCTGCTTGTTCCTCAGATAGTGAGTGTTGCGCGATAAGCCTGTTTGACTCGCTATTTCACGCACCGCTGTCCCGCGCCTGGCCAATACCTTGATTTCACTGCCTGCTCCTGAGTCAGCATTGCGGGCAAAAGCCGCTATCGTCTCCCGGGTAGGTCAGGTTTACGTCGGCGCCAGCACACGCCTACCCCAAACCGCCAACAAACCCATGCCCAAACAGCATTAAACAAATGACACCCATGCTCTCGTGAAACCAGTTCAAAACAACGAGAATGCCTTCCACCACGGCATCGAGCCGTATTCAAGGAGAGCGAGCATGTTCGCAATTACCGGTGTAACAGGGCAAGTCGGCGGCGCGGCGGCGCGCGCTTTATTAGACGCGGGGCATCCGGTGCGCGCCGTTCTGCGCGACAAAAACAAAGCGGCGCAGTGGACGAAGCGAGGCGCTGAAGTGGCGATCGCCTCATTCGAGGACGCCGACGCGCTCGCCGATGCATTCAGCGGTACGGCGGGCGTCTTCGCCATGATGGCGCCCAACTTCGCGCCGCAGCCGGGCTACCCGAGCGCCCATGCGGCCGCAGCCGTGCTGATCGAAGCGCTGACGAAGGCACGGCCACAGCGTATCGCGGCGCTGTCGTCGGTTGGCGGGCAGCGCGAGTCGGGCCTTGGCCTCATCACGCAAGTCCATATTCTCGAACAAGCGCTCGCGGATCTGCCGATTCCGACCGCGATCTTGCGACCGGCATGGTTCATGGAAAACTCGCTGTGGGACATCGCGCCGGCGCGCGAAACGGGCGTGATGCCGAGCTTTTTGCAACCGCTCGATCGCCCGTATCCGATGGTCGCCACCGCCGATATCGGCCGCGTGATCGCCGATACGCTCGCGCAGCCGTGGCAGGGCCGTCGCGTGATCGAGATCGAAGGGCCGCAGCGCTACACGCAGCTTGAGATCGCCGCGCTGCTGGGCGGCGTGCTCGGGCGCTCGGTCAAGTCGCAGGCGGTGCCGCGCGATCAGTGGGAAGCGCGCTTCCAGGCGCAGGGCACGGCGTGGCCCGCGCCGCGCATCGAAATGCTCGACGGCTTCAATTCAGGGTGGATCGATTTCGAGGACGGCGTGAACGAGCGGGTGATCGGCACCACCGCGTATCAGACCGTGCTGGCGGAACTGGTCAAGCGCGCGCAGTGAGTGAGGGATGAGCCGACTTTCTGCGGCGCGGTGGAAAGGCGCTCGCCTTGCGGCATCGCCAAGGGTTCGCGGCTGCGAGCGCCAACGCATCCGCGCCCCGCGCGCGGTTCGCCGTCAAAAAATCGACTGCCCCGTATAAGTCGTCAGCCATTCCAGCGCCAACACCCCCGCCAGCGAATTGCCGTTGCTATCCAACCCCGGCGACCACACGCACACCGCCATCTCGCCGGGCAGCACGGCGACGATCCCGCCGCCCACGCCGCTTTTCGCGGGCAAGCCCACGCGGTAGACGAAATCGCCTGCCGCGTCATACGTGCCGCAGGTCAACATCAGCGCGGACAGGCGCTTGGCGGAACTGGTGTCGAGAATCCGCTCGCCGCTCGCGGGCACCACGCCGTGATTGGTGAGAAACAGCGCCGCCTTTGCCAGTTCGACGCAACTCATCGAGATCGCGCACTGGCGGCAATAGGCATCGACGACCACTTCCGGCGGCATTTCCATGTTGCCGAAGCTCGCCATGAAGTGCGCCATCGCGCGGTTGCGGTGCGCGTGCTGCAACTCCGACTGCGCGACGCGCGAGTCGTAGTCGATGCCGGTTTCGCCCGTCAGCCGCCGCATGAATTCAACCAGCGCCGTCTCGGCTTGCACGAAGCGGCGGCACAGCACGTCGGTGACGACGAGCGCGCCAGCGTTGATGAACGGATTGCGCGGCTTGCCCTGTTCGGCTTCGAGCTGGACCAGCGAATTGAAGGCGTTGCCGGACGGCTCGCGCCCCACGCGCTGCCATAGCGCGTCGCCGAGCAGCCGGAACGCCATCGTGCAGGCGAACAGCTTCGAAATGCTCTGAATCGAAAAGCGCGTGTCGGCCTGGCCGGTGCGAAATACTTCGCCCGACGCGGTGACGATCGCCATGCCGAAACTGTCGGCGGGCACGTTGGCCAGTTCGGGAATGTAGTCGGCGACCTTGCCGGTGCCGAGATAAGGCTGCAGATCGCCGTGGATCTGTTCGAGGATGGATGCGTAGTTCATGGGGCTCGGCTCGTTGAAGCCGCGATTCTACTGGCAAGCCGCGGCGTAGGGTTCGACTCGCGTCGCCTTGGCGGGATCGGGCAGCGGTTCCCCCGGCTATGCTAATCTTGCTGCCTTTCCTGCAACAACACGGCAAAACAGACACCATGATGGAAGCTTTTGATCCGGACGGCGTCGAGCATCCGGTATTCGTGATCGACCAGAATCACGACACGCTGGACGAGCCGTGGCGCGCCTATCGCCGCGCGCGGCTGATCCATGTGAACGCGGGCGTGCTGACCGCGCACACCGAAACCGGGCGATGGGTGGTGCCGCCGGGGCACGCGGTCTGGGTGGCGGCGAATGTGCTGCACCGCCTGTCCGCCGTCGGACCCGTGCGGCTCTATTCGCTGTACGCGGACGCCGAGGCGGCGCCGCTGCCCGCGCAAAGCGATGCGGTCGTACCCGACCGGCTGGTGGAAGCCTTGCTGATCGCCGCCGCCGATCTGCCGCACGATCAACCCTTCGACGAAGCGGCCGCGCGTCTCGTGCAAGTGTTGCTGGACCGCCTGCCGCGTTTGCGCGCCGCGCCGCTGAGATTGAACTGGCCGAGCGATCCGCGCACCCAGCGGATTGCCGATGCGCTGAGCGCCAACCCGGCCGAGCCCGCGATTCTCGAGGACCTGGCCGCGGCGGCGGGCGTGACGGCTCGCACGGCGGCGCGTCTGTTCGTCAAGGAGACGGGGCAGACCTTCGGCCAATGGCGTCAGCAATTGCGGCTGCTGGTTGCGCTGGAGCACCTCGGCGCGGGCGCGAGCGTCACGCGGGTCGCGCTCGACGTCGGCTACAACGACGTGTCGTCGTTTATCGCGGTGTTCCGCGATGCGTTCGGCGACACACCCGCGCGCTATTTCCGCTGACGCTGACGCTGACGCAGCGCGACCACGCCCTTAACGCCGCACGCGAGCGGTGACGCGACGCAAATGAGCCCGAGCGGACACTTCGACATCAATGCGCGCCCGCCGCATCCGGTCCGCCGCCGCCCTTGGCCGGCCGCGTGATCCAGATCAGCGGAATGATCAGAATGAAGATGATCGCCGACACATAGAAAATGTCGTTCAGCCCCATCATCGCGGCTTGCGTATTCACGGTGAAATCGAACAGCGCATGCGCCGATTGCGGGTTCAGATGCAGCAGCGACTGCGTCGAGTCGATCTGCTGGTTGAACAGCGGGTTGTCGATCGTGGCGCGCTCCGTGAGTCGCGCGTGATGCAGCACCGTGCGGTTGTTCCATTCGTTGCCGGCGATCGAGGTGCCCACCGCGCCGCAAAACACACGCACGAAATTCGACAGACCCGCCGCCGCCGGAATCTTGTGCGGCGGCTGGCCGGACAGAATGATCGCGGTCAGCGGCACGAAGAACAGCGCCATCGGAATGCCTTGCAGCAGCGTGGGAATCACGAGGTGCCATGTGTCGATCTCGATCACGTACTTCGAGCGCATGTAAAACACGATCGCGAAACCGACGAACGCGAGCGTCGCGATCACGCGCGCGTCCGAGCGCGGCAGCACGCGGCCCAGCACCGGCGCGAGCAGCACCGCGAAGATGCCGAGCGGCGCGGTGACGAGACCCGCATCCACCGACCGGTAGTTCAGATACTCCTGCATCCATTGCGGCAGCAGCACCAGGTTGCCGAAGAACACGCCGTAAGCCACCGAAATCGCAATCGTGCCGCCGAGGAAATTGCGCTGCTGAAAGAGCCGCAAATCGACGATCGGATGGTCCTCGGTCAGCTCCCACACGAGGAAGAACGAGAAGCTGATCAGCGCGGTGATGCCGAGAATCACGATTACCGGCGACGAGAACCAGTCGAGATCCTTGCCCTTGTCGAGCATGATCTGCAGCGACGCCACCCAGGTAATCAACAGGCCGAGCCCGACCACGTCGATGGGCGGCTTGCGGGTGGGCGACTCGCGGGTGCGATAGATCATCCACGTGACGCCCGCCGCGAACAGTCCGACCGGGATGTTGATGTAGAAGATCCACGACCAGCTATAACTATCCGTGATCCAGCCGCCGAGCGCCGGGCCCGCGATCGGGCCGACGGTCGCCGTCATCGCCCACAGCGAGAGCGCGGTCGACGCTTTCTCCTTCGGATACGAGCCGAGCAGAATCGCTTGCGACAGCGGAATCAGCGGACCGGCCACCGCGCCCTGGAATACCCGCGCGACCAGCAGGATCGGCAGCGTGGGCGCGATGCCGCACAGCCACGAAGCCAGCACGAACATCAGGATCGCGCCGACGAACAGCTTCACCTGGCCGACGCGCTGCGTGAGCCAGCCGGTCAGCGGAATCGACACGGCGTTGGCGGCGGCGAACACGGTGATGACCCAAGTGCCTTCGTCGACCGAGACGCCGAGATTGCCCGAAATGGTCGGGATCGCGACGTTCGCGATCGACGTGTCGAGCACGTTCATGAAGGTGGCGAGCGCCACGGCGATGGTCGCCAGAACCAGTTGCCCGCCCTTGAGCGGCGGCGGTGGCGCGGGTGGCGCAGGGGGTGGGGAGGCGGGCACGGAAGTCGGCTGGCTCAAACGGCTTCTCCGATCGGGACGCTGCGAATGTTCTGCGTGACTGGGCCGTTCACCGCTCACGGCATGCTGCATGCGCGGTCGGCGGGTCCGTCGAATGCTCGCAAAAGCATACCTGTATTCAGGTTTTGGCGTCGTCGGCGCGGGCAGGCCGGAGGGCGGAACCTGGCGCGGCAGCGTATGCTCGCGGGTTGGGCCGCATGAAGCGGGCACGCGCGGCTGCATGCCGCGACACGAAGAACCATCACGAACCACGAATCGACACGAACAGGGAGCGGATATGAGCTGGGAGCAATTCGAACACGGCTGGCGGCGCGCGCCGGCGGCTGCGCCTGCCAAGGCGTTGGTGGTGCTGATGCACGGCGTCGGCAGCAATGCGCGCGATCTGATGCCGCTCGCGGACATCTGGAGCGAGAGCCTGCCCGATGTCGCATTCACGTCGCTCGACGGCACCGACGCGTTCGACGGCGGCTTCGGCGGACGCCAGTGGTTCAGTCTGCGCGACATCAACGAGGGCAATCGCGAGACGCGCGTCGCGGCCGCCTATCCGGCATTGCGCCGCATGCTCGAAGCCGAACTCGCGCACTGGCAGTTGCCTTTCGGACGGCTTGCGCTCGTCGGCTTTTCGCAAGGTTCGATCATGGCGATGCATCACGTGGCGACCAGCGCCGAGGGCGCGGCCGGCGTCGTCGCGTATTCGGGGCGGCTCGCCTCGGTGATCGTCGCGCAGAACGGCACGCCGCTCACGCTGATCCACGGCGAGGAAGACGAAGTGATTCCGGTGCAGGAACTGGAATCCGCCGCCGACGCATTCCACGGCGCCGGCTACACGGTCGACGCCTACGCGTTGCCCGGCATCGGCCACACGATCAACGCGGACGGTGTCGCGCTCGGCCAGGCGGCGCTGGCGCATACGGTGGGCGCTTTGTCGCGGGACTGACACGGCCCTGAATGAAAGAAGGCCTCAAGATATTTATCTGCTTGTCGTTAACTGCTCATTAGCATGAAAATCACCCCCGCCGCGCGGACCGCGCAACGCCCACGAGGCGCCACGCGGCTCGGGTGACCGGGGGCGCATTTTTCCAGACTGCCCGGCAAGGGCGGATAACGACACAACAGAGCCTTCCTATGGCCAGACCGACGCCGCATTACCCGCTTTTCGATCGACTGTTCCGTCATTCCGTGGCGGTGGACCTCGGTACGGCCAACACCCTCATCTATACCGACGACGGGGGCATCGTGCTGAATCAGCCGTCCGTCGTGTGTTTTCAGAAAGAGGCCGCTGCCGGGCAAAAGCGCGTGGCGGCCGTGGGCGTCGAGGCGCGCCAGCTACTCGGCCGCGCGCCGCGCAATCTCGAAGCCGTGCGGCCGATGCGCCACGGCGTGATCGCCAACTTTTCCGCCGCCGAGCACATGATCCGGCAATTCGTCGACATGGCGCGCCCGCGGCCGCTCTTCAGCCGCCGCGCCGCGTTCACGTTGTGCGTGCCGGCGGGCGCGACCCAGGTCGAGCGGCGCGCGATCAAGGAAGCGGCCGTCGCGGCCGGCGCGTGGAAGGTGAGCCTGATCGGCGAGTCGCTCGCGTCGGCGCTCGGCGCGGGCTTGCCGGTGTCGGAGGCGACCGGGTCGATGGTGGTCGACATCGGCGGCGGCACCACCGAGGTCGGCGTGATTGCGCTCGGCGGCATGGCCTATAGCGGATCGATTCGCGTGGGAGGCGACAGCTTCGACATGGCGATCGTCAGTTACGTGCGCAATCTGTACGGCGTGCTGCTCGGCGAGCAGACGGCGGAGCACGTGAAGAAGAGCATCGGTTCGGCCGTGCGCGACGTGCGGCTCGAGCACATGAATGCGACGGGCCGCAGCGTCGACGACGGCCTGCCGCGCACGGTCCAGTTGAGCAACCACGATATCGCCGATGCAATCGAAGGGCCGCTGCGCCAGGTGATCGGCGCGGTGAAGCGCGGGCTGGAAATGACGCCGGCCGAACTGGTGACCGACATCGCGCACAACGGCATCGTGTTGACCGGCGGCGGCGCGCTGCTCGGCAACCTGAGCCGTCGCCTGAGCAATGAAATCGGACTGGAGGTGCGCGTGGCCGATGAACCGCTGACCTGCGCGGTGCGCGGCGCCGGCACGGCGGTGGCCGCGGGTTTGCTCGACGAGCTTGCTTACGAATGATTCGGCGCGGCGCATTTCACGTCACGGGCGCCAGGAGCCATGAACGCGGGAATCCGCGCGCGATATGAGCCGCCACCGGGATTAATGGCCGTGTGACAATACGCGTCGCGTCCATCTTCAGGAATGCGCGCGCGCTTTCTTTCCAGATCATGTCCAGTCGGCGCGGCTGTAATCAGGCGCTGCCGCGCCGTCCGCGAACCATCCGTGAATCCATCTGTTCCCGCTTCGTCCCCGGCGTCATCGTCGTCTTTCGTCGAACTGCGAAGCGGCTTGCGCATGCCTTACGTGGAAGCCGGCGAGGGCGAACCGCTGCTGTTCGTGCACGGCTCGCTGTGCGACTACCGCTACTGGCAGCCGCAACTCGCGGGACTGTCGAAGCATTACCGCTGCATCGCGGTGAGTCTCACGCATTACTGGCCGGTGACCGACACCGGGCCCGATCTGCCGTTCAGTTGGAGCGAGCATGCCGACGAAGTGGCCGAGTTCATCGACCGTTTCGGCGCGGGACCGGCGCACGTCGTCGGACATTCGCGCGGCGGCTGCGTCGCGTTTCATTTCGCGCGGCGGCATGCTCGGCACGTGCGCACGCTGACGCTCGCCGATCCTGGTGGGCCGCTGCAGATCGCGGGACGGCCGCCCGCGCGCTTGCCGGAAACGGTCAACGCATTGCGTGCGAAAGCGGCGCAACTGATCGACGCGGGCGAGGTGGACGCGGGCTTGCAACTGTTTGTCGACTCGGTGAGCCGGCCGGGTTTCTGGGCCATGAGCACGCCGGGCTTTCGCCGCATGGCGACCGACAACGCGCACACGCTGGCACGGCAATTCCGCGATCCGTTGCCTGCCTACGTGCCCGAGGAAGCGGCCGAAGTGCGCTGCCCGGTTCTGCTGATCGACGGCGAAAAGAGTCCCGACATGTTCCGCCGTACCGCGACCGCGCTGCAATCCTGGCTGCCCGATGCCCGTCGCGAAACAGTGCGCGGGGCGTCGCACGGCATGAACCTCGCGCATCCGTCGGCGTTCAATCGCTACGTCGACGAGTTCATTCGCGCGATGAGCGGCAGGTGACAGAGAGGTATGTCGCCGGGGGAGCCCGGGGTTCGCGCTGGCGCGGCGGAAACCTTCCCATGAGTCTCAGCACATTCGGCGCTTTCCTGACGAACCTCAAGCCTTGCGATGCGCGTCCTTGTCGAGCGCCACTTCCGCTGCTTCGCCGACGAGCCCGTGGTAATACAGGTGCACGCCGATCGCGAGCGAGTCGTTGCGAATTTCGTGGAAGGCTTTCCATGCCTTCACCGGATCCTTGAACAGCAGATAGTGCGCTTCCTGCGAGATGAGATCCGCCACTTCATGCAGACCGTGGCCGTGCAACACGTTCACGAGCGCATCGAGACTGCGGTGGGTGCGCGCGTCCGTGCGCGGATAAAGCATGTGCAACACCGCCACGTCTTGCGTCTTCAGCGCCGCCGACAACGCGACGACGATGTCCTGATGATTCAGCGCGGTGACGATGCTGTCGTCGCTATGGACGTGATCGGGAAACAGCGTTTCGAGAGAGGCGTTCATGTGGTTTTCCTGTTCTTCTGGCTGATTAAAAAAGCCCGCCGCAGGACGGCGGGCCAAAGACAGCGATGTGTTTGCAGGGGAAGCAAAACACGGATTCAGTATCGCAGAAGCGGGGCTGTTGACGCAGGCTGGCTGGAGCAAAACATTGTTGCAGTTCGTGGGCTGGCTTTCATTTGGCTGGCGGGTTGGGGTGGTTTTTTTGCCTGCGCGGCGCTTTTAGTCGTGGCGTTGCTGGGTTGGCCTTTCCTTGGTTTGTTAGTGGTCTATTGGCGTTGCCCCTGTGCGGGGCGGCACCTACTTTCTTTGCCGCCGCAAAGAAAGTAGGCAAAGAAAGCGGCTCACACCGCTAATTCTTAAGCGGGTCTCCTGGCTTGGAGGGCGTAGTGGTGCATCTGGAATCCGTGTTCTCGCACACTCCGCGCGCGTGACAAGGCAGTCATGCTTCCCGCCTCGCACTGCGTGCTCGCCGGAACGGTCTGCTTAAAACCCAGGGCTTCGCTTTGTGACGCGGGTTTTCCGCTTCGGCGCGGCGCTGGAATCGGTGCTCTCGCACACTCCGCGCTTCTGACAAGGCAGTCGTGCTTCCCGTCTCGCACTGCGTGCTTGCCGGAACGGTCTGCTTAAAACCCAGGGCTTCGCTTTGTGACGCGGGTTCTCCGCTTCGCCTCGGCGCGGCGCTGGAATCGGTGCTCTCGCACACTCCACGCTCGTGACAAGGCAGTCGTGCTTCCCGTCTCGCACTGCGTGCTTGCCGGAACGGTCTGCTTAAAACCCAGGGCTTCGCTTTGTGACGCGGGTTCTCCGCTTCGCCTCGGCGCTGGAGCTTGGCGCGTCGTTGCGTTCGCCGTTGGTTCGGCGAGGCGCCAGTGATTTGATGGCATGGCGAGGCGCGCGGCACGTCATCAGCTTTCGTGATGTGGCGTTGGCGCGTGCGGCGCTCGCCGACCGCGCGCTTATTCGCTGCCGAGATAAAAATAGCGGAACAGAAAAATCGCCGCGATGATCCACACCACCAGCTTTACCTTGCGTGCCTGGCCCGTCAGCAGTTTCAGTCCGGCGTAGGAAATGAATCCGAACGCGACGCCGTTGGCGATCGAATAGGTGAACGGCATCAACAGCGCAGTCAGCGCGGCCGGCACGACTTCGGTGGCGTCGTCCCACGGCAGGTCGAGCATTTCCCGCAACATCAGGCACGACACGTACAGCAACGCCGGTGCGGTCGCGTAGCCGGGCACCACGCTCGCCAGCGGCGCGAAAAACAACGCCGCGAGAAACAGCACGGCGACGGTGATCGCGGTCACACCCGTGCGGCCGCCCGCTTGCACGCCCGACGCGCTTTCGATGTACGCCGTGGTCGAAGACGTGCCCAGCATCGAGCCAGCCAGAATCGCCGTGCTGTCCGCGAGCAGCGCGCGGTTCAGCCGGTGCATCTTGCCTTCCACGAGCAGCCCCGCGCGGTTGGCGACCCCCATCAGCGTGCCGGTCGCGTCGAACAGTTCGACAAGGAAGAACACCAGGATCACGTTCAGCACGCCGGTGGAGAGCGCGGCGCGTATGTCGAGCTGGAACAGCGTCGGCGAAATGGACGGCGGCGTGGAGACGATGCCGTGGAACGCGTTGCCGCCGAAGAAAAAACTCAGCACTGTCACGCCCACAATGCCGATCAGGATCGCGCCGCGCACCCGCAGATAGTCGAGCGCGACGATCGCGAAGAAGCCGACCGTCGCGAGAATCACGTGCGGGTTGTGCAGATCGCCGAGCGTGACGAGCGTGGCCGGGTTGCCCACCACGACGCCCGCCGTCTTCAGCGAAATGATCGCGAGGAACAGGCCGATGCCGCCGGTGATCGCTATGCGTATCGAATGCGGAATGCCGGTGACGATCGCTTCGCGCACGCGAAACAGCGTGACGACCAGAAACAGGCAGCCGGAAATGAACACCGCGCCGAGCGCGGCCTGCCACGTAAAGCCCATGCCCTTGACGACGGTGTACGCGAAGTACGCGTTCAGGCCCATGCCGGGCGCGAGCGCGATCGGGTAATTCGCGTAGAGACCCATGATCAGCGAGGCGAGCGCGGCCACGAGGCAGGTCGCGACGAACACCGAGTCTTTCGGCATGCCGGCGTCGCCGAGAATGGCCGGATTGACGAAGATGATGTAGGCCATCGTCAGGAAGGTGGTCACGCCGGCGAGCACTTCGGTGCGTAAGGCCGAGCCGGATTCCGTAATGCCAAAGTAACGGTCGATCTTGTTCATTGCTTGCATTCCCCCACGAGTCCCCAAAAGCTTAGTCGCAACGACGCCACCTGATGGGTCGAAATTAAATGACGGGCGAAAAAGAACACATGTTGGACATATTTGTCAACAAATCGCTTTTGCTCGGAATTCATCGAGCAGGTCGCTGCGAGGTCGTGCAGGAAGATGGGTTGGGGAATTTGTGCCTACGCCCTGAGCACTTTCAGGCGTTGGGTTCGCACCTGGCCGATGCGAATAGCGATTCAGTCATGCGAACGCAGCCCTCAAACCCGAAGGATGCAACTGCGGGCTGGGATATGAACTCGCCGGCATGGACGAGGGTGTGTCGGTCCTCATAGAGGCGGACGAGGGATGCGTGCCGGACATCTTTTCCGTTGACCGTCTCGACGGCGAACCTCTTGTCACCTACCCGGAAGCGGGCGACGCATCGATGATCGTGAACAGCAACAGACGCGTTGGCGGAGCAGACGTTCGCCATGTCCACGGCGGATTTGATTCGTAGCCTGTCGCTGTTATGGAGCCCGGCAACGCATACTCGAAGGCAAGCCGCGGCATCACGCCGGCGGCTTCCCAAACCGCTCCATCACCGCGCTCAACAAATCGATCGGCAGCGGAAACACAATGGTCGAATTCTTATCCGCGGCGATCGTCGTGAGCGTTTGCAGATAGCGCAACTGCATTGCCTGCGGTTGCCGCGACAGCGTCTGCGCCGCCTCCAGCAGATGCTGCGACGCCTGCAACTCGCCTTGCGCGTGAATCACCTTGGCGCGCCGCTCACGCTCGGCTTCCGCCTGGCGGGCAATTGCGCGGATCATCGTTTCGTTGATATCCACGTGCTTGATTTCGACGATCGACACCTTGATGCCCCACGCGTCGGTCTGGGCGTCGAGCACTTTCTGGATGTCGGTGTTCAGTTGCTCACGCTCCGCGAGCAGTTCGTCGAGTTCATGCTTGCCGAGCACCGCGCGCAGCGTGGTCTGCGACAACTGGCTGGTCGCCTCGAAGAAACGCGCCACCTGAATCACCGCTTTCTCGGGATCGACCACGCGGAAATACACCACCGCGTTGACCTTCACCGAGACGTTGTCGCGCGTGATGACGTCCTGCGGCGGCACGTCGAACACGACGGTGCGCAGATCGATGCGCACCACCTGCTGCACCACCGGAATGATCAGCACCAGCCCCGGCCCCTTGACCTTCCAGAAGCGCCCGAGCATGAACACGACGCCGCGTTCATACTCCCGAAAAATCCGTATCGACGAAGCAATCAGCGCGGCCGCCAGCAGAATCAGAATGCTGCTGAAGCCGAATGTGAAACCGATCATGAGCGTTCTCCTTGTTGTAGCGTTTCAACGGGCTCGACCGTCAGCGTCAGTCCGCGCCGCGCGGTGACGCGCACCATTTGCCCTGCCGCAAGCGGGGCCGTGCTGGACACCCGCCAGCGCTCGCCATGCACGCGCGCCCAACCGGCCGGCGTGCCGCCTGTCCCGGGCGTCGCGCCGGGCTCCGCCAGCAGACCCTCGTCGAGCACCACGCCGATATTGCCGATCAGCGCCTCCGAACCGCTCACCACGGGCCGCCGCCGCGCGTGCAACGCGAGCCGCGACACGCCCAGCACGAACAGCAGGCTGAACACGGCGACCGCCGCGATCATCGGCAGCGGGATGCCGTAGCCGGGCACGTCGGTGTCGATCAGCATCAGCGCGCCGATCACGAACGCGACGATGCCGCCGAAGCCGAGCGAGCCGAAGGTCGGCAGAAATGCCTCGCCGATCAGGAACGCGATGCCGAGAAAGATCAGGCCCAGGCCGACGTAGTTGACCGGCAGCATCTGCATCGCGAAGAGGCCGAGCAGCAGACTGATCGCGCCGACCACACCCGGCAGCACGAAGCCCGGATTGGCGAATTCGAAGAAGAGCCCGTACATGCCGAGCATCAGCAGCACCAGCGCGACGTTCGGATCGGTGATGACCGCGAGAAAGTGGCTGCGCCAGTCGGCTTCAAGCGTCGCGACGGCGGCGTTGGCGGTGCTGAGCGTGACGTTGCCGGCGCTCGTGACGAGCGTGCGGCCGTTCAGTTGGCGCAGCAGGTCCGGTACGTCGCGCGCGTTGAGATCGACCACGTGCTGCGCGAGCGCATCGGCGGCCGACAGGCTCACGGCTTCGCGCACCGCGCGCTCGGCCCAGTCGGCGTTGCGCCCGCGCATTTGCGCGAGGCCGCGAATGTACGCGGCGGCGTCGTGGACCTGCTTGCGCAGTTCGGTGGACTGCGTGTCGAGCGGCAGTGCGGCGCTGGCCGCGCTGGTGCCGCTGGCGCCGCTGGCAGGGGCCGCCGCCGAGGGTTTCGACGCGCCGTCGCCGCCCCCGATGCCGGGCAGGCCCGGTGCGCCGCGGCCCCCCGGCGGCTCCGTGCCGCCGATGCCTACCTGGATCGGCGTCGCCGCGCCGAGATTGGTGCCAGGCGCCATCGCCGCGATGTGGCTGGCATAAACGATGTAGGTGCCGGCGCTCGCGGCGCGCGCGCCGCTCGGCGCAATGAAGGTGGCGACCGGCACCGGCGAGCCGAGAATCGCCTTGATGATCTGCCGCATCGACGTATCCAGGCCGCCGGGCGTATCGAGTTGCAGCACGGCGAGTTGCGCGTGCTCGTCGGCGGCGCGTTGCAGGCTGCGCACGATGAAGTCGGCGCTGGCCGGACCGATCGCGCCGCTTACCGGAATCACCACGACGCCATGAGGCGCGGCCGCGGCCCGCAGCGGCGGCGCGGCGCTTTCGAACGACGCGAAGCCAAAGGCCAAAAGCGCGGCTAGCGCGGTCATGCCGCGCAACAAGCGGCCCACGGCTCCGCCACGGATAAGCGAAGGACGCGGACCGGATTGCCGGAACGGGAGACGCGGATACGTGCTCATCGCTGACGGCTGCCGCGCCGGGTCTGTCGAGGCTGATCGAGGATGTTCGAGGCCGATCGACCGGCGCGGGCCGATACCTCCAGAAGAAGGCTGGCCTGCTTTTAACAGCTTAGTCCGATTCCGCGCGCCGCGTGAAGTCCGCGCGCGCCAACCGGTAATCGGTCGGCCGCATGCCGGTCCATTTGCGAAACGCGCGATGGAACGCGCTCGGTTCCGCGAAACCCACCGCGGCGGCGATGTCGGCGATCGTGCGGTCGGTATCCTGCAACTCGCCGATTGCGATGTCGCGCCGCAAGTCGTCCTTGATCGATTGATACGTATAGCCTTCCTGCTTCAGACGCCGCCGCATGGTTGCCTCGGCGACGTGCAGGCGCGCGGCCATCTGGTCGGCGGCGGGCCAGCCGGCCATCGGCAGCGCGCGCAGCAGCTTGCGCACGCGCGCCGCGAGCGAGCCGGGATTGCGGTACTTGACGACAAAACTGCCGGGCGCGTCGCGCAGGAACGGTTTGACCGACTTGCCCGTCTGGATCACCGGCAGATCGAGAAACGCGGGGGAGAGGTCCACATACGACTCGCCTTGGCCGAACGTCATGTGATCGCAGAACATGAGCCGGTATTCGTGCGCGGCGGGCGGCTCGGCGCAGCGAAAGCGCGCCTCGATCAAGGGAATGCGCCGCCCGACCAGCCAGCACAGCAGGCCGTAGACGAGGATGAACCAGGTTGCATAGGCGAACATGGTCGGCGGCTTCGTGCCTTCGCGCTCCGTGAAGCGCAGCCGCACCCGTTGGGCGTCCGTTTCGATCAGCACGCCGAGGTCGTCCAGCACCAGCCGCATGAAGCCGACCGCGCGCGCGAGCGCTTGCGCGCCGTTGCGGGCGGTCAGCGCGGTTTGCGTCATCGCGATGAAGCTGCCGCTTTTCATGCGATGTGAATCCTGGCCGAGGAATTCGTCGTCGAGCGCACGCGCGATGCCGGCCCACAGCGCGCCGTATTGCGCCGACGATACGCGGCTTTTCGGCGATGCGAGCATCGGCGCCGCGATGCCGGCCGCTTCGGCGAGCGGCAGCGTATCCAGACCGCGTGCGCGCGCCAGTGCCAGGGTTTCCTCTACCAGGCTGACCGAAATCGTGCCTTTATCGTTTTTTGGATGTTTCATGCGTATCTGGCAAATGCGCTCAACGTTTGGCTGGTGGCGATTCGCGAAGCCCTTGAAAGACGGCGCGAATCTTCGTGGCATCGTACCAGTATGGCAAATGCGCTCAGCCAGATTGAGCGGGCTGAGCATCGAACCCGCCTGTCGGCTTCCCTACACTGGCCCTGAGCCGACCGCACGCAACGCGATCGGCCGCACAGGACAGGACACGCGCCTCATGGACAGCTTCTACACCGACGAGCAACGGATGATCCGCGACGCCGCTCGCGACTTCGCGACCGAGCGCCTCGCGCCGCACGCGGCGCAGTGGGACCGCGACGCGCGATTGCCCGCCGACGTCGTCACGCAGATGGGCGAACTCGGCTTTCTCGGCATGATCGTGCCGGCCGAGTGGGGCGGCTCGTACACCGACTACGTGGCTTATGCGCTTGCGCTCGAGGAGATCGCCGCCGGTTGCGCCGCCTGCGCGACGCTGATGAGCGTGCACAACTCGGTGGGCTGCGGGCCGATCCTCAACTTCGGCAGCGACGCGCAAAAAGACCGCTATCTGCAAGACCTCGCCACCGGCCGGTGCATCGGCGCGTTCTGCCTGACCGAGCCGCAAGCCGGGTCCGAGGCGAACAATCTGCGCACGCGCGCCGTGCTGCGGGACGGCAAATGGCTGCTCAACGGCAGCAAGCAGTTCGTGACCAACGGCGCGCGCGCGGACCTCGCGATCGTGTTCGCCGTCACCGATCCCGATCGCGGCAAACGCGGCCTGTCCGCCTTCATCGTGCCGACCGATACGCCGGGCTTCAACGTCGGCAAGCCGGAGCACAAGCTCGGCATTCGGGCTTCCGATACCTGTCCAATTTCGCTCGACGATTGCGCCGTGCCCGAAGCCAATCTGCTCGGCGAACCGGGCGAAGGCTTGCGCATCGCGCTATCGAATCTGGAGGGCGGGCGCATCGGCATCGCCGCGCAGGCGGTCGGCATCGCGCGGGCCGCGTTCGACGCCGCGCGCCGCTATGCGAGCGAGCGCGTGCAGTTCGGCAAGGCGCTGAAGGATCATCAGACCATCGCCAACATGCTCGCCGACATGGCCACGCGCCTGAACGCCGCGCGGCTGCTCGTGCATCATGCGGCGCGGCTGCGCTCGGCGGGCAAGCCGTGTTTGTCGGAGGCGTCGCAGGCCAAGCTGTTCGCGTCGGAACTGGCCGAGGAGGTCTGCTCGAACGCGATACAGATTCACGGCGGCTATGGCTATCTCGAGGACTACGCGGTGGAGCGCCACTACCGCGACGCCCGCATCACGCAGATTTACGAAGGGACCAGCGAAGTGCAGCGCATGGTGATCGCGCGGCATGTTTAGCGCGATCGTGGCGGAGTTTGAGAGCAGAATAGGCTGCGGATGGAGAGTGTGGGCAAGGTAGAAGCGGACGCATACCGCGCCACCTAACGCCATATTCATGGGATCGGAGCGCGCTGCGTGGGACCGGAGTAAGTGCTGAAGCACTAACTCCGGATCGACATAAGCGCTGAAGCGCTAACTCCGATCGACAGGAGACAACGATGACCACGGCGCAACCCTTTTTCGACGCGCGCGATCTGCTATTGCGCCATCGAACCGACTACGACCGCGCATACCGCGAATTCGCGTGGCCCGCATTAGGCGAGTTCAACTGGGCGCTCGATTACTTCGACGTAATCGCCCGCGACAACCACAACCCCGCGCTGTGGATCGTCGACGATCCCACCGGCGACGGTCTGCGATTGTCGTACGCGCAGATGTCCGAGCGTTCCGCGCGCATGGCGAACTTTCTGCGCGGCGTGGGCGTCGCGCGCGGCGATCGTCTGCTGCTGATGCTGCCGAACCGCGTCGAGCTATGGGACGTGATGCTCGCGGCGATGAAGCTCGGCGCAATCGTGCTGCCCGCCACCACCCAGCTTTCCGCCGACGACGTGCGCGACCGCGTGCAGATCGGCGGCGCGAATTTCGCCGTGGTCGATAGCGCCGAGCTGGCGAAATTCGACGCGCTCGACGTGCCGCTCACGCGCATTTCAGTCGGCACGCCGCGCGACGGCTGGATCGATCTGGCCGCGGCCTATGACGCATCGCCGCAATTCACGCCCGACGGCGTCACGCGGGCGAGCGATCCGATGCTGCTGTACTTCACCTCGGGCACCACGTCGAAGCCCAAGCTGGTCGAGCATACGCACGAGAGCTATCCGGTCGGGCATCTGTCGACGATGTACTGGATCGGTCTGCAACCGAACGACATCCATTGGAATATCAGTTCGCCGGGCTGGGCCAAGCACGCGTGGAGCTGCTTCTTCGCGCCGTGGAATGCGCAGGCTTGCGTGTTCGTGTTCAACTTCGCGCGCTTCGTGCCGAAAGATACGCTCGGCGCGCTGGTGCGTTTCAACGTCACCACGCTGTGCGCGCCGCCAACTGTATGGCGCATGCTCGTTCAGGAGCCGCTCGCCGACTATCCGGTCAAGCTGCGCGAGATCGTCGGCGCGGGCGAGCCGTTGAATCCCGAGGTCATCGAACGGGTCAGGCACGCGTGGGGCATCACGATTCGTGACGGCTTCGGTCAGACCGAGACCACCTGCCAGATCGGCAATTCGCCGGGGCAACCAGTCGTGCCGGGGTCGATGGGACGTCCGCTGCCGGGCTACAGGATCGAACTTCTCGACGCCGACGATCAACCCGTCACCGAAGGCGAAATCGCGTTGCCGCTGGCCGAGCGTCCGCTGGGTTTGATGACGGGCTACGCGAATAACGCGAACGCCACCGCGCAAGCGATGCGCAACGGCTTCTATCGCACCTCCGATGTGGCGCTGCGCCGCGACGACGGTTATTACGTGTACGTGGGCCGCGCCGACGACGTCTTCAAATCGTCCGACTACCGGCTGAGCCCGTTCGAACTCGAAAGCGTGCTGATCGAACACGAGGCGATCGGTGAAGCCGCGGTGGTGCCGAGCGCCGACGCGCTGCGCCTGGCGGTGCCCAAAGCGTTCGTCACCGTGCGCCAGGGCTACGAAGCCGGGCCCGAACTGGCGCGCGCCGTGTTCGCGTTCTCGCGCGAAAAGCTCGCGCCATACAAGCGGATTCGCCGACTGCAATTCAGCGAACTGCCGAAAACCATCTCCGGCAAGATTCGCCGCGTCGAATTGCGGCGCCGCGAAATGGAACGCGAGGCCGAGCCCGCGCGTCTGCCAGGCGAGTACTGGGAAGAAGACTTCCCGGATCTGCGTTGATTTTTCATTTCCATCGAGTCACTGTCCGGCCGCCGCGCGGCCATCGCACAGGAGTTCCAGCATGAGCGCAATAGCTTCGAACAACGCCGGGCGCGAGGTTGCCGCCAATGCCGCCGCAACCGCCATCGCCACCGTCAAGCTGTTGATCAACGGCGAGTTCGTCGAATCGAAAACCACCGAATGGCGCGACGTCGTCAATCCCGCCACGCAAGAAGTGCTGGCGCGCGTGCCGTTCGCCACCGCCGACGAAGTGAACGAGGCGATCCGCTCCGCGCATGCCGCGTTCAAGACCTGGAAGGACGCGCCGATCGGCGCGCGCATGCGCATCATGCTGAAGTACCAGGCGCTGATTCGCGAGCACATGCCGCGCATCGCCAGGACCTTGAGCGCCGAGCAGGGCAAGACGATTCCCGATGCCGAGGGCGATATCTTCCGCGGTCTCGAAGTGGTCGAGCATGCGTGCTCGATCGGCAGCTTGCAGCAGGGCGAATTCGCGGAGAACGTGGCGGGCGGCGTGGATACGTACACGCTGCGTCAGCCGCTCGGCGTCTGCGTCGGCATCACGCCGTTCAACTTCCCCGCGATGATCCCGCTGTGGATGTTCCCGATGGCGATCGTCTGCGGCAATACCTTCGTGCTGAAGCCGTCCGAGCAGGACCCGTTGTCGACGATGCAACTGGTCGAACTCGCGCTCGCAGCGGGCGTGCCGAAGGGCGTGCTGAACGTCGTGCACGGCGGCAAGGAGGTGGTCGACGCGCTCTGCACGCACGAAGCGGTGAAGGCGATTTCCTTCGTCGGTTCGACGGCGGTCGGCACGCACGTCTATCGCCTCGGCAGCGAACACGGCAAACGCGTGCAATCGATGATGGGCGCGAAGAACCACGCCGTCGTCCTGCCCGATGCGAACCGCGAGCAAACCTTGAATGCGCTGGCCGGCGCGGGCTTCGGCGCGGCGGGGCAGCGCTGCATGGCGACCTCGGTGGTGGTGCTGGTCGGCGCGGCGCAGCAGTGGTTGCCCGATCTGATCGCCAGGGCGAAAGCGCTCAGGATCAACGCGGGCAGCGAGCCGAATACGGACATCGGCCCGGTGGTCTCGCGCGCGGCGAAGCAGCGCATTCTCGGCCTGATCGAAGCGGGCGTGAACGAAGGCGCGACGCTCGCGCTCGACGGCCGCGGCGTGAAGGTGCCCGGCTACGAGGAAGGCAATTTCATCGGCGCGACGGTTTTTACCGGCGTCACGACCGCAATGGAAATCTATCGCACGGAAATTTTCGGGCCGGTGCTGCTCGTGCTGAACGCCGCCACGCTCGACGACGCAATCGAACTCGTCAACCGCAATCCGTTCGGCAACGGCGTCGGCCTCTTTACGCAAAGCGGCGCGGCGGCGCGCAAGTTTCAGAGCGAGATCGATGTCGGCCAGGTCGGCATCAACATTCCGATTCCCGTGCCGGTGCCGTTCTTCAGCTTTACCGGCTCGCGCGGTTCGAAGCTCGGCGACCTCGGTCCCTACGGCAAACAGGTCGTGCAGTTCTATACGCAGACCAAGACCGTCACAGCGCGTTGGTTCGACGACGACACGGTCAACGACGGCGTGAACACGACCATCAGCCTGCGCTGATCGCTCGGGTTCATTGCTTTGCATGGGACAGGAGACGGCATCATGAAAATAGGCTTTATCGGACTCGGCAACATGGGCGCGCCGATGGCGCTCAACCTGCTCAAGGCGGGTCACGCGGTCAACGTGTTCGACCTGAATGCGCAAGCCGTGCAGGCACTCGTCGACGCGGGCGCCAAGGCGGCCGGCTCGCCGAAAGACGCGGTGACGGACGTGGAATGCGTGATCACGATGCTGCCGGCCGCCGCGCACGTGCGCAGAGTGCTGACCGCGGACGACGGCGTGTTCGCCGGCATCGCCAGGGGCGTGACGATCATCGATTCGAGCACGATCGACCCGCACAGCGTCAGGGCATTCGCCGAACTCGCGAAGCAGCGCGGCAACACCTTCGTCGACGCGCCCGTCTCGGGCGGCACGGGCGGCGCGGCGGCGGGCACGCTGACCTTCATGGTCGGCGGCAGCGCAAGCGCCTATGAAGCGGTCAAGCCGGTGCTTTCGGCGATGGGCAAGAACATCGTCCATTGCGGCGACACCGGCACGGGCCAGGTCGCGAAGATCTGCAACAACCTCGTGCTCGGCATCACGATGGCGGGCGTGGCCGAAGCGATGTCGCTGGGCGAGGCGCTCGGCATCGACACCAAAGTGCTGAGCGGCATCATCAATACGTCGACGGGGCGTTGCTGGAGTTCGGACACGTATAACCCGATGCCCGGCGTGATCGAGACCGCGCCGTCCACGCGCGGCTATACCGGTGGCTTCGGCACCGACCTGATGCTGAAGGACCTGGGCCTCGCCACCGACGCCGCGAAAGCCGCGCGTCAACCGCTGTATCTCGGCGCATTGGCTCAACAGCTTTATCAGACGATGAGCACGAAAGGCGCGGGACGTCTCGACTTTTCCGCCGTCATCAAGCTTTATCGCGGCGACGCTGGCGACGGCAAGAACGGAGACGCGCGATGATCGAACTCGACTACGCGCACGAGGGCGCCGTCGCGCTGCTCACGTTGAAGCGGCCGCCCGCGAACGCTTTCACGCCCGAGGGCTTGCTGCTGTTGCAACGAACGGTCGAGCGTCTGAACGGCGAGGCGCAAGTGCGGGCCATCGTCGTCACCGGAGATGGGCCGAAGTTCTTCAGCGCGGGCGCCGACCTGAACACCTTCGCCGACGGCAACCGCGAAGTCGCGCGCACGGCGGCCATGCGTTTCGGCGCGGCGTTCGAGGCGTTGCAGAATGCGCGCCCCGTGGTGATCGCGGCGATCAACGGCTATGCGATGGGCGGCGGCCTCGAATGCGCGCTGGCCTGCGATATCCGCATCGCCGAGCAGCATGCGTTGCTGGCCTTGCCCGAAACCGCAGTCGGTCTGCTGCCGTGCGGCTGCGGAACGCAGACGCTGCCGTGGCTGGTCGGCGAAGGCTGGGCCAAGCGGATGATTCTCACCGGCGAGCGCGTCGACGCGGCCACCGCGTTGCGCATCGGTCTGGTCGAGGAAGTGGTGGAAAAGGGCGCCGCGCGCGAGGCCGCATTGACGATGGCGGCGCGTGTCGCGACGCTGAGTCCGCAAGCGGTCGGCTTCAGCAAGACGCTGATTCATCAGGCCCGCAACGGTGTGCCGCGTGCGGCGGCGTTGGCGGTGGAGCGCGAGCGCTTTGTCGATCTGTTCGACGGTGTGGATCAGCGCGAAGGGGTGAACGCGTTCCTGGAGAAACGCGCGCCGCGCTGGCAGGTGACGCAGGCGGGAACCGGGGAGCAGAGCTAGAGAGGCGAGCGCGCGGCAGGGGCGAGAGAGCATGGGTTTTGCCCCGACATGCAACGCGTCGGCGAGCGCCCCGTGGTTCGTTCATGGCGCTCGCCACACCTACGCGTTCAACGGCTGTGCGTCGTGCTGTTCTACTTCGTCACGAGGAGCGGGGCGATGGCGGCCCCGCTTCTTGCGCTTACCATCGGCCGAACCGCTCGACCCGACGCAACGGCCGAGTCAACGCACTGAGCGCCGATCAACCGCCGTCCGCCGAAATTCGCGCGGACTCGCTGACGAAGGGCGACGCGGGGCTATACGGCATATCGAGCACCGGCGCGGCGTGCCGTTCGGCGTACGCGCGGCGCATCGGCTTCAGCACGAACAGCGCGAGCAGGGCGGCCACCGCGGCCATGCCGGAGGCGAGCATGAAGACCGCGTGCCAACTGCCCGTCATCGCCGTGACGACGCTCGTGAACGGCACCAGCAGCGCAGCCGTTCCCTTCGCCGTGTACAACAGGCCGGCGTTGGTGGCGGCGTATTTCGGTCCGTACGTGTCGCCGCAGGTCGCGGGGAACAGGCTGTAGATTTCGCCCCATGCAAAGAACACGATGCCGGTCAGCACGACAAACGCGACCGGACTGTGGCCGTACTTCGACAGCGCCAGAATGCCGACCGCTTCGATCGCGAACGCCATGAACATCGTATTTTCCCGGCCGATACGATCCGAGATCCAGCCGAAGAACGGCCGCGTCAGACCGTTCAGCACGCGGTCGATGGTCAGCGCGAAGGTCAGTGCGGGCAAGGTCAGGCCAAGCAGCGAAACCGGCGAATCGTGCAGACCGAAGTCTTTCGCGATCGGTCCGAGCTGCGCGGTCGCCATCAAGCCGCCCGCGGCCATCATGATGAACATCAGGTACATGACCCAGAACACCGGCGAGCTGACCACTTCGCGTGGCGTCGCGTTGTAGACCACGCGCTGCACGGTGCTTTTCGCCGTCGCGAGCAGCTTGGTCGGCGGCGCGAGCAGCGCGAGACCGAGCAGGAAAACGATGATCCCCTGACCGAGGCCGAACCACAGGAACGTGGCTTCGTAACCGCTGCTCTTGATCATGCTGGCAATCGGCACGACGGTGGCCGCCGACCCCGCGCCGAACCCCGCCGCGGTGATGCCGGCAGCGAGTCCGCGACGCGTGGGGAACCACTTCAGCGCATTGCCCACGCAGGTGCCGTACACCGCGCCCGCGCCGACGCCGCCTATCGCCGCCGCGATATACAGCACCGGCAGCGACGACGCCACCGAGTTCAGCGCCCACGCCACGCCGCAGAGCAGGCCGCCCGCGACCACCACGGGACGCGGCCCGTACTTGTCGACGAGATAGCCTTCCACCGGCACGAGCCACGTTTCAGTCACCACGAAGATCGTGAATGCCACCTGAATGGCGGCCCGGCCCCACTGATACTTCTCGTTGATCGGGTTGACGAACAACGTCCAGCCGTACTGCATGTTGGCAATCATCGCCATGCAAATCACGCCGAATACGAGTTGCACCCACGGTGACGCTCTCCACGACGACGCCCCTCCCTGGTGATCCGTGTCCATTACTGTCTCCTTGGCATGGCTGCCTCATGTTTGCGGGCGCCAAAGTGGCTTCTTCCCCCGCCGATCAATCGCGCGATGATCTACCCCATACAGTATGTGATATATCAAGTAAGTCAAGCGAAAGAATGGCTGGGGTTTTCACCACGTCATTTGCCAGATGAAAGACAAATGAAGGACCGCAGCCGGATCGGCGTCCACGATAAAAAAAGCCCGCAGGCAAGGCCAGCGGGCGAGGGCATGAGGCGGACAAGGCTGTTCGCGCCTGCCTTGCCTTTATAGGTGAAAGATAAACGTAATGTTAGTTTTTTATTTGTAGGAATGCGAGGCGCCGCTCAAGCCTCGCTGACGGCGTCGGACGTCAACACGGGCGAGGCCGGCGCATCGCCTTGCGCGCCTCGCACGCGCGAAATCCAGAACACGCCCAACGACGCGACGCCGACCGCGGCCCATCCGGCGGTCCCGTATCCGATGACCTGCCCGCCAGGCGAACTGCCGAGCATGAGCCCGCCGAGCCACGCCCCGCATCCCGTGCCCAATGCCTGGAGCGCGCTGTTCGCGCTGAGAAACGCGCCTCGATGGGCGGGTTCGGGCACGGTGGTGAGCAGCGCCTGCATCGGCACCATCCGCGATGACACGAGCACCATGAAAAACGGAAACAGCAGCAGCAGCCCGTAAAACGGCAGGTCGGGCAGATGCGTCATGAGCAGCACGGGCAGAAACGAAAGCACGACTGCGATGCGAAACACCCGCCGCGTGCCGAACTGATCGGCAAGCCTGCCGACCCGGCGCGACGTGAAGAACGTCGCCGCGCCGCCGGCCATGTACAGCCACGAAAGCTGCGCGGGCGCGACGCCGTGGTTGGCGACCAGCACCGGCGAAATGAACGGAATCACCAGCATGTTCGCGACCATCATCATGAAGGTCAGCGCGAAGGCGTTCAGATGCCGCGGGTTGCTGAGCAGCCGCCACAAATCAGGCAGCACTTCGCCGAGCGCCGGCTGACGGCGGTTCAAATGTTCGGCGAGCGACGGCACCAGTTGCCGGCCCGCGAACCACACGATGAGCGACAGCGCCACCAGCAGGAAGAACGGCGCGGCCCAACTGAAATGTGCGCCCAGCATCACGCCGGCCGGCACGCCCGCGATCGCCGCGAGGGAGAAAGCGGTCATGATGGTGCCCGTCGCGGCGCCGCGCCGCTCAACCGGAATCACGTCGCTGACGATCGCCATGATCACCGAGCCCAACACGCCGCCCGTGATGCCCGCGAAAGCGCGCGCGGCCAGCAGCAGCGCGAAGCTGTCAGCCAGCGCGCACGCGAGATTCGATAGCGCGAACAGCGCATACACGGTCAGCAGCAGACGGCGCCGGTCGAAGCGGTCGATATAGGTTGCCGCGAACAGGCCGGAAAGCCCGGAGCACCACGAATACGCCGACACGGCGGTGGCGAACGCCGCCGGCGTGATGCTGAACGCGTGCATGATCTGCGGGCCGAGCGGCATCATGACCATGAAGTCCATGATGACGGTGAATTGCGTCAGCGCGAGCAGCCATAGCAAACGGCGCTCGTGCTTCGTACTGGTTGAATACATTGGTCGATTCCTTATTGTTGTTCGAGGTACGCCGCTGCTTGCATGAGCCACGCAGTCCAGCGCGACGCGCGCTTGCGATTCGCACGCGCCAGGACCGCGGATCGGGAACGCTCAATCGTCGAGCGTTTCATGCACCGCTGCGGCGCCCTGTTTCCAGTAGCTCGCCGCGCGAATGCGCGACTTGTCGACGCCACGTTCGGTGCAGAGGTGGTAGCGCACCGCGCGCATCGTCGCGGATTCGCCGGCGGCCCAGACATAGCCTTCGCCGTCCTCGGGCAAATACGTGTCGCGGACGGCTTGCAGCAAGGCTTCGCCGCGATAGGCCGCTTCGCTGCGATAGCACCAGACGAGGTGCAGTTCGGCCCGCGTCGTGAACTCGATATGCGCCGACGGGTCGGCTACCTCGATCACCGCGGCGGCGCGCGCGCCGGCCGGCAGTTCCTCGAGACGGCGGGCGATCGCCGGCAGCGCGGTGTCGTCGCCGATCAGCAGATGCCAGTCGAACGCGGTCGGGATCACGAGCGAGCCGCGCGGCCCGCCCACGCCGAGATACTGGCCGACCTTGGCTTGCGCGGCCCATGCCGCGGCGGGACCGGCCTCGTGCAACGCGAATTCGATGTCGAGCTCGCGCGCCTCGCGGTCGAAGCGGCGCGGCGTGAAGTCGCGCGCCGTCGGACGCGGCCGGCCGGCGGGAAACACCGGACCCTCGGGGCCGGCTTCCGGCAGCGCGGGTTGGTCCGCGCCGGGTTCGGAGAAGAACACCTTGATGTGGTCGTCGAACGACGCGGACACGAAGTCGTGCAGATCCTCGCCCGTGAAGGTGACGCGGATCAGGTGCGGGGTCAGCGCATGCACCTTCTTGACTTGCAGCAGCCGGAACTTCAGCGGATGCCGCACGCGATGCACTGCCAGATCGGGTCTGTCGGCTTGTTTGTCGGCTTGTTTGTCGTTTGTCAGCATAGGGATGCCACTCCTGTTGGTTCGGTTGACGCGCGGGCGCGCGCGTCGCGCAGCCAGGCGCGCAACGGTGCGCCAGGGCCAAGGTCGGGACGGCGCGCGATCACGCAGCAGGCTCGCCGCCGGGCTTGCCTTCACTTTCGTTTTCGATTTCCTTCGCCGCGCGCATCAGGATCGCGGCGATGCGGCGTTGCTCGGCAGCCGGCGCGTTATCGCGGCGTAAAAGCGCATGCTTCAGCGCGCGGCGCGCTTCGTTCAGTTCGGGCAGCCAGCCGCCTTCGCTGATGTCGGCCGGTTCCTCGCCGGCAAACGCGCGGCGCACGGAATCCATCTTGCGGGCGATATGGTTCAGCTTCGCCAGCATCAACTCGACGCGGTCGCGATTGGCGTTCAGATATTCGCGGCCCGTTTCCGATAATTCGTAACGCTTGCGGTTGCCTTCGAGTTGCACGGTCACGTAGCCGAGCTCTTCCAGATACGTGAGCGCCGGATAAACCATGCCGGGGCTCGGGCTATAGAAGCCGTTCGAGCGCGTTTCGAGCGCCTTGATCAGCTCGTAGCCGTGGCTCGGCTGCGCGTCGATCATCGATAGCAGCAGCAGTTGCAGATCCTCGGAGCTGAATTTGCGGCCGCGCGGAAAACCGTCGCCATCGCCGCCGAAGCCGCCGGGACCGCCGGGACCGCCGCCGAAACGCCCACCGCGCCCGCCGCCGCGATGGTCGTGATGACGGCCGATCGCATGCCACAGCGCATGCAGCGAGAAGCGGTCGTGGCCGTGGCGGTTTTGGCGTTCGCCGTCGTAGAAGCCGGGGCGCTCGCCGTCATGACGCGCGAACGCATGCCAGAGCGCGTGGAGCGAAGGGCGGCCATGCCCGGCAGGGAAAGAGTCGTCGGCGCCTGGCCAACGCGAAAAACGGCGGTGATGACGCATCTTGGGATACTCCGTTTTGTGTCTTAAGATGTGTCGTACGATATATATCTAAAGATAGTTTGTCAAACGATGTTTTTGCGAGTGTGGGAACGACGACAGTTGCGTGTGACTTGCAATGGATGCGGATACCGTGCGCGGGAGCCTTCCCTCTGACAAGGCCGAGAGCCTGTTACGCCTTCGATGGCGAGTTGCTTGGGACGTGCGCCGTCAAAAGGTGGCGGTTTGGTGACTGCGCGAATCCGCAGGCGGTAACGCGAGCGATCCTTGACTTGTCCCCTGGGGTCGCCCCGACACTCAACGCTCTAACCGAGCATTGGAGGAATTCGTGGGCGCATGCTTTAGCGTATCGGATGTCGTCAAGCTGCTAGGGGTGACCCGTAAAGCTTTGCGCGTGTGGGAGGACCATGGGCTCGTGCATCCCGGCCGGAACGCGTCCGGATATCGTGTCTATACGGAAGACGATCTTCTGCGCGCATTCGAAACCTGGCACCTTCAGTCAATCGGTTTTTCGCTTGACAGCGTTAAATCGTATTTCTCGGTCTTTGAGCGGCTTGAATCGGAAAATAGAATCCCGGATGACACGCCAATCGCTGCGCTATATAAAGATGTCTCGTCGATCTATGCGCGACATAAGGAAAAGCTCGAGAAACAAATAAGTCGGGTTTTCCATCGCATGGACGAGACTCTCGCTTCACTCGATTTTTATTCGGACGCTCCGACTTCATGGCGGGTTCAGGATAAAACCAGCCAGTCGGCTAACGCCGCGATCATCAATTTGCCGCGCCCCTGGAAGGGAGAACGGTTCGAACTGCGGGATATTCAGTTGTTGAATTACATCACAGGCTCGCTGGAGAGCGGTAAAACGCCACTGGCGCGTCGATTGTTTTTAAGCATATCTGGACGCGCCTGTTTCATAGATGCCTCGCATGCAATGCATTGTCGCTATGACGACTCGAGTCCGGAGCCGTCGGCGATCTGCCAGCCTATTGAATCGCGCGTTGATACGGTCGTAGCGAACCTTATTGCCGACGGTGCCACGGAATCGGAAGCCCTTCGGAATCGAATAGACAGTATCGAGCGCGCAATAGAAGCACGATACGATCCCTTGTTCATCGACGATGTGGAGAATGATCTGGATTTGTCCACTCAACGGTCATTGCGCCGCCATTTTCTGGCGCTAACGAAGGGCGGGGGGCCGTGTTTATTCCTCGTCACGTGTTCGTCGGTGATCGTTGATCTTGCGGCGGTTGGGCCGAACGAGAAGATTATTTTTTGCCCGTCCAACCATAGCTCGCCCATTTGCGTGTTGCCTCAGCCGGGATCGCCGGGTTACGAGGCTCTCACGATGAGTCTGGTGTCGCCCGATGTCGATCGGAATGCGTTTGTCCTCGCCTCTGCCCAGCAATCACGGTCAAAAGCGCAGACGCGTTGACGTTTTTAATCGCGCACGAAACATAGCCAGCTTATTTTCCCGTCGCGCATTCGCTCATACTCGAGACCGGTATGCGGGCTAACAGCAGTGCGAATAAGCGGTAGGCTAGCCGCATTGTTCCGCTGCGGTAATGGCATCCGCTACCAGTTGCCCGACGTAAACGCTTTCCAGAGCCAATTCAGCTATGAGGGCGGCGCCGTCACTAGCGAACCAGGCCGTCAACTGTGCCGCAATAATAATCGCTGAGATTGTCCAGTCATACCAATGCATGGTGCGAGTCAGAGCAGTCACGATAGAGCTAATTCCGATCACATTAGATACGGACGAAAGCAGTTTCCAGATTTCAACTGCTTGCTGGTAAGACGACGTTGCATTCACAATGTCATGGATATTTGCTCTTAGCCCACGCAGAGTCTCCTCTCCCAACTCTTGCAACAGCGCTCTGGTGGCGGCGCGAGCCTGTGCCTGGTTGATTCCGCAGAACTGGAAAAGGATAATAAAACTGTCGGCAACCACCACTGCGACGGCGAATGCACATGGCGAGAGGTCATTCCTAACGAGGGCTGAGGCCTGCGTGAAGGTAAAATTACGCGCGGCTGCATGTCGTAGCCGATCATATGCGCTGTCCACTGCCTGGTCAAACGTGATTTGCTTTCTTTCTGAATCAGACAGCAATTCGCGCATGTTCAAGTAATGCGGCTCCAGCGCCATTGAGAGTTCATCTCGTGAAAGAGTCCACAGTGCATCCGGAGTGCTTTTCATGATTTAATCCTTTTCGCTTGAAGTTGGGTAAATTAAAACTGTCACTCTAAAGAAAATTTTTCAGACTGACGGCTTTCTTTACGTCTTGCAGACTGGATAGGTATATTTTATCCGCGCTTTATCGAATTCGAACGTGCCATCCCGTTACTCTTCAGAACTCGGTTTAGATCTGAGAGCGCTTTTGCCAAGGTTCGTTAGTTTCATGTCGTAAACTCCATTGTTTAAAATCACAACAAAATGGCCAGCGTGCCAGGAATGGTGTTCATGGGCCGCCTTTAATTTGTTTCCGATACGCCGACTCTAAAGCCGGCCCCAAGGGACAGCGCAAGAGAAAAATCGCGGCATCTGAAAAATCGGGCTGAACCGCCCTGGATTGGGTGAAGAAGCTGATGCGCCGAGCGTGACGAGTCGAGTCGATCTGCAAGGTCTCGCGGATTGCCCGCTGGGCTATCTGCCTCGAGAGTTACCCACAGAAATTGTTCATATCCTTGTGGACAACTCCTGGCCATGCTCTCCAACTACCTGATCGCATGGCGATTTCCGCAATCGATGCAACGAGGGCACCCGCTCGTCCCCGCGCTCGATTTTATGACCGCTCACTCCACCGGCGAAGCAAGCAGCGCCACCGGCACGCCATGACAACTCACCGTCGCAACAAGCGCCGCGCCGAGACCGGCATCGGCGGCATCGCGCGCCTGGAACGACGCCGCCCGTTTCTCGACCCGCAGAATGTTGAGCGGCCACGACGGCCGGGAAAGCCGTTCGCGCACGAAAGCGCCGACCCACAGCGGCGTCGCGGACGTGCCGTTCTCCACCGCATACCCGCTCGGCCAGAAACGCAACACATCGCGTTCGTCGCGCGTGTCGCCGGGACGCATGAAGACGAGCGCCGAAGGCACGCCGTCGTTGAGCTTCGGCAACACCGGCAGCGACACCGCCGCGACGTTCGGCGAGGCGAGTGAGAGCAGGCTGCGCGCGGACAGGTCCGTGCCCTCGACCCATCCCTGCGCGCGCAGATGTCCCTTGATCGAGTCGATGCTCGACGCCCATTGCAGCGTGAGCGGCTCCTTGCGGTCGCCCCCCATGTCCGAGCGATAACACGGCAGCCGTTCCCACACGGACGCCGTCCATTGCGATTGCGTGATCAGCACGGGCTGCGGGCGCGGCGCGCGGTCCGGCGGCGGCGCGGGCGGCCTCATGCGCAATTGCACGCCCACGCTCGCGAGTATCACCACCAGCACCACGGCGGGCATGAACCTGCGCTGCGGCGGTGTTTGCGGATGCCGCAGCATCGCCGTCAACGCGACGATCGCCACCCAGACATAGGCGAGCGCCGCGCCGCCAATCGCATCGGAGACCCAGAATCTGCCGAAGTAGAGGCCGGCCAGCGCGACCACGATCACCACGGCCATGCTCGCCGCCGCCACCAGCAGGCTCTCGACCATGCCGACCCGGCGCGCCAGCAGAAACGCGAGAAAACCGTACACGACGACGGCCGCGGCGACGTGATCGCTCGGAAACACGTAGCTGCCCGACATGAGTTGATCGGGCGGCGCGCGGTGCATCGCGAACTGCATCGCGAAGATCAGCAATTGCGAAAACACGACCGCCGCCAGCCAGTAGCCGATCGCGCGCCAACGCCGTTCCCACAGCATCCACACGGCGACCGTCACGACCAGCGCCGTCAGCGTGGCGACGCTGCCGAGCGTGGCCAGCCCCGCGAGGACCGTATCGCCCCAGGGCGTGCGCACCGATTGCAGAAAGTGATAGACGGATAGATCGACGCGCGTCAGCGGATCGCCGCTCACGACGTCTTCGAGCACCCCGAAAAAGAGCGCCCCGCAGGCCAGCACGAACAGCGACGTCACGACGACGCTGCTGGCGTCCGGCTGCGCGGGATCGAGCATTTTTCGCGCGAGACGGCCGAGCGGCCCCGGATGCCGGCACGCCCAACTGCCGAGATGGCGGCCGGCCGCGCTCGACCACGCATTGGCATGCGAGAGCAGGAACGCCGCGGCGCGAAAGCTCAGCCACAGAATGCCGGCCAGTAGCGCGATGATCACGACGAGGCGAAACGACACGGCGCCCGCCAGCAGCACCGAGGCGCCGAACACCACGCCCGGCAGAATGTGAGCGGGCGCCCAGAGCAGCGCCGACAGCACGTTCATCGCGTAGAAGCGCGCCGGCGTCATGTGCAACATGCCGGCCACCACCGGCACGATCGCTCGCAAGGGGCCGATGAAGCGCGCGAGCACGACGCTCTTCGCGCCATGCCTGTCGAAGAAACGGTAGCCTGCTTCCAGCACTTCGGGATGCCGCGAGAACGGCCAGAGCCGAACGATCCGCTGCTGGTAACGGCTGCCGATCCAGAAGCTCATGCCGTCCCCGGCGATGGCGCCGATGATCGCCCAGGCGAACACCCAGCCGAGACTCAGCGAGCCGGTGCCGGCCAGCGCACCGGCGAGAAACATCGCGGTGCTGCCAGGAATGAAGGTGCCGATGACGGCAACGGCCTCGAGAAAAGCCGCAAGGAACACAACCGTGAGCATCCACTCCGGGTGACCGGACAGCAGGTGCAAAAAGTGGACGTAGGCATGCTCCATCGTGCGCGATCAGCCGTTGTGGCGTAACGGTTGATCATAACGCGCACGGGAGCGCCATTCCTTTACGAAGCCCGCCCGGCGTGACAACGGGCAGGGAAGGTTACGAAGCCGTCAGCGAATCGCCGGAGACGTGCACGCGTTCGCCGACTTGCACGGGCGGTTGCGTCTCATAGTTGAAGTTGCGGTAGCTGCCGTCCTGCATGCGCACCTGCACCTGATACGAGGTCTGCTTGCGCACCGCATGCTCGATGCCGTTGCCGGCGAGACCGCCGGCGGCCGCGCCCGCGATGGTCGTCAGGATCTTGCCGCGTCCGCCGCCGATCTGGTTGCCGACGAGGCCGCCCGCGACCGCTCCGCCGAGCGCGCCCAGCCCCGTCGTGGGTTCGGGCGTTTGCACCGTGTTGATGGCGACGACTTCGCCCGCATACGGGTCCGCGGCAACGGGTTTCGCCGACGGCGATTGGTAACCCGCCTGAGCCCCTTGACTGTTCGCGTACCTCGGTGCGTCCGTCGCGGTGGCGCTCGGCGTGTGATGCACGCGCGGTCGGGCGGGCGCGGCTTGCTGCGCGGTCTGCTGAACCGGAGCCGAGAGCGGCGCGCTGGCGGCTTGCGTCGCGACGATTGCCGGGGCCGGCGCGGCGGGTCCGGTCACGGCGCGCGAGGTCGGCAACAGGCCGGTCATCGCGGCAATGCCGGTGGCGCTCGCGAGGATCACGCACACCGCCGCACCGGCGACCAACGGGTGAATGCGGCTGCGCTGCGGATTGCTGGAAGTGAGGTTCGTGTTCATTGCGGACTCCGCGGGTAGGTTCCCAGCAATAACGCCGCACGGCGGCGCGCGGTGGACGCACAACGGTTGCTGCTTTGTAAGCATTTGTACGACTGCCTGTCGTGATGTTGCGGGCGCTGACGGCTGGGTGGTGAACAAAGCGGGCTGCTCGCACTCATACTTTTTGACCGGTTCGCAACGCGGGCGCGGCGTCGGTCAATTCGACAATGTGACGGAGCAGGCTATGAAAGTCATCGCAGGCAGGTTCGTGCTATCCGTATTCCTGATCGGCCTTGCGGGGTCGGCCTATGCGCAGTCAACGCAACTCAGCGGCGGTTTGAACGGCGAGTCGGCTGGCCGGGACGACAGTGCGGGCGGCGCGGCGGGAACGAGTCGCGGGACGGCAGCCGGTCCAGCTCCAACGACTGGCGTGAGAACGCCCGGCAACGCCGCGGCGATTGGCGGCACCGCCAGCGCACGCTCGGGCCCGCTGCTCAACAACATGCGGGCAAACGGCACGAGCCTGAACATGAATCCCGATCCGCGAGCGCCGAACGTGACCGGACGCGTGCCGCCAACGCGATAAGGCATGCTCGCCGCCGACACGGGCTCCGGTTCTCCGCGAGCAGCAGCGGCAGCAGCAGCGGCAATGAGAAACCAGCGGCGCTGGCATTCGAAACGCCACGTTCGCGGCGCGGGTGAACGACGGTGCGCCCTAAAATACGAATCCCGCCCATTCGGACGGGCTCAAACGACAAGGAGATCGGCATGGCATACGGCGAGCACAAATACAAGGTATCGGTGCGGTGGACGGGCAACCGCGGCAGCGGCACCTCGGGATATCGCGATTACGGCCGCGATCATGTGATCGCCGCGGGGAACAAGCCGGACATTGCCGGTTCGTCGGATGCCGCGTTTCTCGGCGACGCCGGCCGCTGGAACCCCGAGGATCTGCTGGTCGCCTCGGCTTCCGCCTGCCACAAGCTCTGGTATCTGCATCTTTGCGCGGACGCCGGCATCGTGGTGCTCGAGTATCGCGACGAAGCAGAGGGAACGATGCTCGACAGCCCGGAGCAGGGACGTTTTTCAGAGATCGTTTTGCGCCCGCGCGTGGTGATTCGCGCGGGCGGCGATGCGGAGTTGGCGAAGCGCTTGCATCACGTGGCGCACGAGAAGTGCTATATCGCGAACTCGGTCAACTTTCCGATTGCCTGCGAGCCGGTGATCGAGACGCGGGCCGGGTGAAAGCTTCACTGGTTCCGCGAATTCAGTTGAATCTGTGAGTGCGGCGCGACGAGCGCCCGTGACCGCATGCGGCCGCTGCCACTAGCAAACGACGCATCGGCCGCGTGATTCCGCAGTAGCGGCGCAGCGGCGATTCAGCAAAATCCGGCGCGCCGGCCGCTCAACGATTGCCGTCGAGCAGATCGCCGAGCATTTCGTCGAACGCCGCCTGCGCGTCTTCGAGTTCCTGCAACGCGGCGTCGAAGGTTTGCAGCGCGAACTGCGAAGGCTTGCCGCTGCCTGCCGGCGGAAACTGCGATTGCAGCGACGCGAAGGCCGCCTGCACCCGTTGCGTGGCGGTCAATACACGCTCCATCGCGGCCGTTTCCTCGGCTCGCGCCTGTTCCTGATTCAGTTGATCCATGACATCTCCGTACTCGTCCACTCGGCTCGCGCCGAATCAAATGCGTGACTATGCCACGTCGACGTTCAGGCGACCGGCAAGCCGCCGTTGGCCTTCACTTCGCGCAGCGAGAGTGCCGATTCCACCGAGGTCACGCCCGGCAGGCTGCGCATCTCGTCGCGCATGAACGTGCCGTAGTCGTCGAGGTCGCGCGCCACCACTTGCAGGATGTAGTCGGCGCTGCCCGACACGTTGTGGCACGACAGGATTCGCGCAATCGCCTGCACCTCGCGCTCGAAGCGCGTCGCCACCGCGCGGTCGTGCACGGCAAAGCGCACATAGACGAACGCCACCACGCCGAAACCGAGAGCGGAGCGCGACAGCATCGCGCGGTAGTGGTCGATATAGCCGTCACTTTCGAGGCGTTTGAGACGACGCGCGCAGGGCGTTTCGCTGAGGCCGACCATCTCGGCCAGCCGCGCGTTCGACATGCGGCCGTCTTTCTGCAGCGCGGCGAGGATCGCGCGGTCTGTTTTATCGAGGTCGGTTGTCATGGCTCGGGAGTCTCGGCGGGTTGGCGGAAAACATGGAGAGAAGGCGGAATGTTAGCGTATTCCTCCAAATCGTAACCATGAAGACCGGAAATTCGCCAGCAAACCCTCCACTGACGATAGCAACATAGAGCCATTGAAAACCGGAGGCTTCCTTGATTTCCGCACACTTGCTGGCCGTCTATATCGCTGCGCTGTTCGTCGTCTATGCCGTGCCCGGACCCGACATGGCGCTGATTCTGCAAACCAGTATCGGACGCGGCATGCGCCACGGTTTCGCGGCAGCCGCCGGCCTCGGCGTGGCGCGTGCGACCCACGTCACGCTCTCGGCATGCGGGGCGGCGGCGCTGTTGCGCGGCGCGCCCTGGCTCTACGACATCGTGCGTTATGGCGGCGCGGTGTATCTCGCGTGGGTCGGCATTCAGATTTTCCGTTCGCCGGTGTTCGCGTTGCCCGGCGGACATGACGCGCGCGGCGCGGCGGACGGCACCGAGGGCATCGGTGCCGGAAACAAGGCGGGAGCCGGCTCGCGTCCGTTGCGGACCGCTTTCGTCAAAGGCTTGCTCACCAATCTGCTGAACCCGAAAGCGCTGCTGTTCTGCTCGGTGCTATTGCCGCAGTTCGTGCGCCCGGAGGCGGGTCCGGTGGCGTTGCAGATGGTCGAACTGGGTGTGGTGCTGCTCGCCATCGGCGTATGTTTCGACGCGATGTACGCGATCGGCGCCGCGCGGATCGCCGGCTGGATGCGGGCTCATCCGCTTGCGCAAACCTTGCAGCGCTGGACGTTCTCGGCAGCGCTGATCGGCTTTGCATTGCGGCTCTCGCTCGATTGACGCGATGGGGCGAGCCGCCGCGCTGGTTGGCAGTCCGGTGGCGATCCCGCACCTCCGCGTTTAGCTCCGCTTCGCAACGCGTCTAGCGATGGATAGCCAGCCGCGCAAGCGGCCTACTTGCCCAGTTTGCGCTCGCGATGCGAGCGGTCCTCGACGATTCTCCGGCGCTGCTTGTCTTTCATCTTCTTCCAGCTCTTGCATTCGTCGCGCGTGCGCAAACAGCCGATGCAAAAGCCGGTTTTGCTGTCGAATTTGCAGATGTCGATGCAGGGTGACGCGATGCTCATGACGGATAGGGATAGAGACCAGCAACGGCGACTGTCGCACGCGCGTTGCCCGTGCGCCACGCGATTGTGTTAATAGAACCGATAGCGCGCCGCGTACAACCAGGCGGCGACACAACCGACACAACCCCTTGCTTCCCTCTGTCGATGAAAACTTTTGTGCTTTATGTCGTGACCGCTCTTGCCGAGATCGTGGGTTGCTACCTGCCGTGGCGCTGGCTGAAGCAGGGCGGCTCGATCTGGCTGCTGGTGCCCGGCGCGCTCAGCCTCGCGCTGTTCGCCTGGCTGCTGACACTGCACGGCACCGCCGCGGGCCGCGTGTATGCGGCTTACGGCGGTGTGTATGTGGCGGTGGCGATCGCTTGGCTATGGTGCGTCGACAAACTGCGCCCCACGCCGTGGGACGCGGCGGGCGTTGCCTTCACGCTGGCCGGCATGGCGATCATTGCCTTCCAGCCGCGTGTTTGAAGCTTTGGGCGACGCGCCGCGCGTCGTCTTTCGTGCAACGCTCACGCAATCGAAGCGTTGCAGCGCTCGTTTACCTGATGCCGCCCAGGTAGTCGAGCTTGCCGAGTTCGACGCCGTTGTGACGCAGAATGTCGTACGCCGTCGTGACGTGAAAATAAAAGTTGGGCAGCACGAAACCGAGCAGATACGACAGGCCTGTGAACTCGATCGGGCCGGTGCGCATTTTCAGCGTGATGACGCGCTCTTCCGAGCCGTCGATCTGCTCCGCGCTGAACTCCTTCAGATAATCGATCGTCTTTTGCAGGCGCGCGTGCAGTTCGTCGAAGGTCTGTTCGACGTCTTCGAATTTCGGCGCTTCGACGCCGGCCAGACGCGCGGCGCATCCCTTCGCGGTGTCGCTCGCGATATAGATCTGGCGCACCAGCGGCAGCATGTCCGGCGCGAGCCGCGCGTTCGTGAACACCGACGGCTCGATCTGCTTCGCGGCGGCATGCGCCTGCGCCTTGCCGAGGATGGCTTGCAGATTGGTCAGGCCGCGAATCAGTACGGGCAGTGATGCTTGATACATCGAAATTGGCATGGGGTTCCTCTGATTCTTTGATCGTGCGCGCACGGCGCGCCAGGCAATGTAGCGGCTGGATTGCCGCTGCAGCATCATAGCGCGTGCCGTGCATGACGCGCTTGAGACAGTGCGGCGTTAGCCATTCGGACAACTGCCGCGCGCGCCGGAACTGTGGTCGAATGCATGGGTCGGACGATTTGGCGAAGTCCTTGAAAACAGCAACCTGTCGCGCTCGTAAGGCGATGAGGTTGTGCAGATGCGCGCCGTGCCCTCGCTTCAGCTTGCGGCCTGCGCCGTCGCGCTAACAGGAGAGTCGACACATGGTCACAAAGCATCCGCTGCCGGGAAGCGAGCGAACGGTGGAACAAGGTTCGAAAGTGGTCGGTCAATGCGATCCGGCGGAACGGATCGAGGTTTTCGTCATGCTGCGCCGTCAACGGCAGGCGCAGTTCGATGCGCTGATGAGCAGAATCCAGGCGGGCGACCCGAACGTGAAACCGCTGTCGCGCGACGAACTGGCAAAAGATTACGGCGCCGCGCCCGACGACATCGCCAAGGTCAAGGCCTTCGCCGCGGCGCACGGCTTGACGGTGGTGCGCGAGGACCCGGCGGCGCGTTCGGTCTTGCTGAGCGGCACGATCGCGCAGTTTCAGGGCGCGTTCGGAGTCAAGCTCGAGCATTACCAGCATCGCACGGCCGGCGAGTTCCGCGGCCGCACCGGCCCGGTCAACGTGCCGGACGATCTGCACGGCGTCGTGGAAGCGGTGCTCGGGCTCGACAACCGGCCCCAGGCGCGGCCGCACTTTCGCATCCGGCCGCCGTTCAGGCCGGCGAAGGCGCATCAGGTTTCCTTCACCCCTCCGCAACTCGCGGCGCTCTACCAGTTCCCGCAGGGCGACGGCAGCGGGCAATGCGTCGGCATCCTCGAACTCGGCGGCGGATACACCCGCAGCGATCTCGATGCGTACTTCGCGAGCCTGGGTGTGGCATCGCCCACGGTGAAGCCGGTCAGCGTCGACCAGGCCCGCAATGAGCCGACCGGCGACCCGAACGGCCCGGACGGCGAGGTTACGCTCGACATCGAAGTGGTCGGCGCCATCGCGCCCGGCGCGACGATCGCGGTGTATTTCACGCCGAACAGCGACGCCGGTTTCATCGACGCATTAAGCCGCGCGGTGCACGACACGGCCAACAAGCCCTCGGTGATTTCGATCAGCTGGGGCGCGCCGGAATCGAGCTGGACCAGCCAGTCGCTGCAGGCGTTCAATAGCGTGCTGGAGACGGCGGCGGCGCTCGGCGTGACGGTTTGCGCGGCGTCGGGCGATAGCGGTTCGAGCGATGGCGTGAGCGGCGGCGATCAGGTGGACTTTCCCGCGTCGAGTCCCTACGTGCTGGCGTGCGGCGGCACGAGTCTGACCGCATCGGGCACGTCGATTTCGCGCGAGGTGGTGTGGAACGACGGCGCGCAGGGTGGCGCGGGCGGTGGCGGGGTGAGCCGGGCCTTTCCCGTGCCGGCATGGCAAAAGGGCTTGTCCGCCGCTTTGTCGAGCGGCGGCAAGACGGCCCTCGGCGGGCGCGGCGTGCCCGACGTGGCCGGCGACGCATCGCCCATCACCGGCTACACGGTGTTGATCGGCGGCGAGCAGACCGTGATCGGCGGCACCAGCGCGGTCGCGCCGCTGTGGGCGGCGCTGATCGCGCGCATCAATGCGGCGAAGGGCGAGCCGGCCGGTTTCATCAACCCGAAGCTGTACAAGGCGCCGCACGTGTGCAACGACATCACGCAAGGCAACAACGGCAGTTTCGCGGCGTCCGAGGGGTGGGATGCCTGCACCGGACTCGGCAGCCCCAATGGTCAGAAGGTGGCGGGCGCACTATAGTCAGCAGCACACGAGACACCAGCGTGAACGAACCCTTGGAGCGATCATGACGAATACCGAGCCGGCTTCCGTTAGTCCGCAGTCGTCGCACGATTCTCTTGGCCTGAGCACGCCGGCGGCCGCCGGCGTGTCGCGTAAAAGCGGCGACCAGCCATTCTTCGATCCGATCGCTTATGGCAACGGGCCGGACGACGCCGTCACCGAAACCGCCGAGACCGCGGCTGTCACGCACCATTTGGTCACCATCGGCGGCAACACGATCAAGTACACGGCAACGGCGGGGCACCTGGTGATCGTCGACCCGAGCAGTTCGCAGCCCGTCGCCAGAATGTTCCACGTTGCGTTCACGCAGGACAACCAGAAGGAAGAAACCCGCCCGGTGACTTTCTTCTATAACGGCGGGCCGGGTTCGTCCTCGGTGTTCGTGCTGCTCGGATCGTTCGCGCCGCGCCGCATCAGGACGTCGATGCCGGGCTTCACGCCGCCCGCGCCGTACTCGATGGAGGACAATCCCGACAGCCTGCTCGACAAGAGCGACCTCGTGTTCATCAACCCCGTCGGCACCGGTTATTCGGCCGCGATCGCGCCGAAGAAGAACCGCGACTTCTGGGGTGTCGACCAGGACGCCGACTCGATCAAGCAGTTCATCAAGCGTTTTCTCACCAAACACAACCGCTGGAATTCGCCGAAGTATCTGTTCGGCGAGTCTTACGGCACGGCGCGCAGTTGCGTGCTGGCTTACCGGCTGCACGAAGACGGCGTCGACCTGAACGGCATCACGCTGCAATCGTCGATTCTCGATTACACGCAATCCGGCAATCCTGTCGGCACGCTGCCCACGGCCGCCGCGGACGCGTGCTATCACAAGAAGCTCGGCATCGCGCCACGGCCGACCGATCTCGGCGCGTTCGCCGAAGAGGTTGCGCAATTCGCGCGCACCGATTATCTGGCGGCCTTGCGCAAATTTCCGACCACCGATTCGGCGATCGTCGAAAAGCTGAGCGAATACACCGGCATCGACAAAACCACCTTGCTGGCCTGGAGCCTCGACATCACGTCGTACGACAGCCGCGGCAATTCTCTTTTCCTCACCACGCTGCTGAAATCGCAAGGCCTCGCGCTCGGCGCATACGACGGCCGCGTGACCGCGATCGACACCGGCATTGCCGGCAAGGTCGACCCGAATTCCGGCGGCAACGATCCGACCATGACGGCGGTCAGCGGCGTCTATACGACCATGTGGAACGTGTATCTGAACGAGCAGTTGAAATACACGTCGAATTCGTCGTTCACCGACCTGAACGATCAGGCCTTCCAGTACTGGGACTTCGGTCACATCGATCCCACCGGCGAACAGAAGGGCGTCGACGCGAAGGGCAACGTCGTTCTTTACACCGCCGGCGACCTCGCCGCCGTGATGGCGCTCAACCCCGATCTGAAGGTGTTGTCGGCGAACGGCTTCTACGACTACGTCACGCCGTTCTATCAGACCGTGCTCGATTTACAGCAAATGCCGCTTCTCAGCCAGCAGGTCCGGCAGAATCTGTCGGCGCGGTTTTATCCGTCGGGGCACATGATCTATCTCGACGGCGGCTCTCGCACCGCGCTCAAGGCCGACCTCGCAAACATGTACGAGGCGACGGTGTCCGACACGCAGGCGCTCGGACGGATTCGCGCGTTGCAGGCGCGTGTGGCGAAGTAGCGCCTGGCCGGGGGCGCGGCGGCGTCGGCGGCATGCGGCGGCGTGCCGCGCGCCTCGCCGCAGGCGCGGCCTTTTCCACGCCTGCCTATTGAATGTGTTTTAATTGCCCCGCGAATTGAACTATTGCGCGCCGCTGCCGGCGCGTGCACGAATGAACCCAGGCATTGCAGACATACGTCGCGGCAACCGGTTCCGCGACTCGATCAATAGGACGAACACAAACGGGGCGATTGCGCGCACCCTCGCGCGCCGGCGTGAAGCCGCCCATTCCGTTCGCAAGACGCGCGTCGCGCTCCTGCTTGGCTTGACCACGGTGCTCGCCTTGCACGTGGGCGCGGCCCGCGCGCAGGACGCCGGCATGCTCGACGAGCGGGTCAGGCAGGAATCAGTAGGCGAGACGATCTGCCGGCCCGGCTATGCGCACACGGTCGCGCCACCGTTCGAAGCAATGCTGGCGCACAAGGACCGCATGCTCGCCGCGCGAGGTATCGATGCGGACGACGGCGCCGATTTCGCACTCGACAGACGCGTGCCCATTGTCCTCGGCGGCTCGCCGGACGCGCCCGCCAATCTCGATCTCCTGCCGTGGGCGGGCCGTGAGGGTGAGCGCCGCAAGGCGCGCGCGGCGGTGATGCTCAAGCGCTGCGTCTGCGAAGGCAAACTGAGCCTCGCGGAAGCGCAAGCCGCGATCGTCGGTAAATGGTCGGTGGTTTATTCGGGCTTCAGCCAAACCTCTTGCGACGTGAGCCGGCTCGATGTCGCCACCGGCGGCGACACCGGGCGGGACGCCGCGCGCGACCGCTCGCCATGAAGCCGGGCGCTTTCATCCGCATCGTCGTGGGTGTTCGTTCGCGCGTGTTTTCCGGCGCCGTTCGCTTCCCATGCCCGCATCTCACGCAACCGATGGCTCGCGTGCTTCGCGCTCCGCTGCCACAACTTATTCCCGGAGAATCATCATGACCCATTCACGCTTTGCCGCCGTGGCGTTTGCATTCGGTTGCCTGTTCGCCGGCACTGCCGCGCTTGCCGCGGAGCCCGCCCGTTGCGGCAACGCCGACGCGCTGCAAATTCGCGGCGATGTGCCCGCGGCAATCAGCTTCGACGTGTATCGGCAACTGCGTGCGCAACTGCTGCCGCTGAACGCGCAGCGCGTCGCGCTGTTCCAGGCCGCGGGCGAAGTGAAGCGTCTGCCCGACGGCCTCGCGGTGTGCGAAATCGCCGACGACGGCGTCGACGATCCGTCCGCGGTGCTGGTTCGCTTGCCGCAGGGCAAGAACGCCTGGTGGGTGAGCGCGGCCAACGTGCAAGCGGTGGACTGACCTCGACGGTCAGCGGCCTCTCGCGCATGTCCCGCCGGACGCCGCAGTGATGCGCGCCGCGGATCGGTGTGGCGTCGAGCGTCGCATCCGATGCGTTTGCCGCGCCTCGACCGCTAAATGAACAGCTGTTTTGCTATTTTCGACGCGGCTTATTCAGGTACAGTGCATTGACGGGATTGTCAGGTCCGTTTCAGACACTGCGTCGCATCGCTTTTGCGGTCGCTTGTGGCTATCCTGAGAAAACAGGACGAATTTCGCAGGGGAGATTTCCATGATTGCCTTCTACTTGTCATTGGCCGCTTTGGGCGCCGCTGGTGCTGCAATGATCCGCGAACTTGCCGCCGCTCAGGCGAAACAGCGCGCCGCGTTGCGCCCAGTGCGCGTGCAAACCGCGGATCGCGGCACGGGCCGCGGCGCACGCCGAGGGTAAACTGCATGAACCTGATCGTGCGCAACATTGCCGAATCGTGCAGCGAGCAGGAAGTGCGGGAATTCCTCAAGCACGAGTTGGGGCATTACGCGAAACACATCGAGGTGGTCGACGCCGGCAAGCCCGGCGCGTACGCCACGGTGGAGCTGGACGCGCAAGTGCCTTATGTCGGCGAGGTGATCGCGCGGCAGATTCACGGCAAGCAGTTGGGCGGCGTGGCGCTCGAAGCAAGCGCGGATCTGTTCACCGACGAGCCGCCGGCCGCTCAATGAGTCGTTCACGCGGTTGCGCGTTCGGTTGCTCATCGAGCGGCTGAAAGCGAATCTCCCGAATGCGGTTCATGGCAAGACGCCGGCTCGATCAGCGTGTCCGCGCACACATTCTTTCCTCGCATTTCCGATCCTCTGTCACTTCCCGCTTGCCTGCGTCGGCCAGTCGAACGGCGTGTATGGCAACGCCCGCTCATGCCGCGTGTCGTCGCGGAAGTGCAGGCGCCGCGTGAGCCGGCGAGCCGTCGATCCGGTGGACGACTGGGCGGTCAATAATAATCAGCTTTTCTCAACTGCGCGATGAACTACCCGCATCGGCCTGGCCAGCCTCTACTCGGCCGCATGACTTTCGTATCGGTGGCTCGTCGGCGTGAAGTGTGGTGTATGGCGCCTTTGTGGTCTGTGTTGCATGCGATGCGCGCGGGTCGTTTGCTTCGTTGCCTGGCGCGTGCGTCGGTCGCCGGTTTGTGCGCCGCGTGCGCGCTATCGTGCGGCGTCGCGATCGCGGCATCGGCATCCGCATCGGCATCGGCATCGGCTTCGGCATCGGCATCGGCATCGGCTTCGGCATCGGCATCGGCTTCGGCATCGGCATCGGCATCGGCATCGGCATCGGCTTCGGCTTCGGCGTCCGTTTCGGCATCGGCGTCCGCTCCGGTATCCGCATCGACGCCCGCGCCACGATCCAAGCCCGCATCGAAACCGCTCCCGGCGAGCCGGCCCGCGCCTCTCTTCGACGCGTCGGCGGTCACGGCGCCCGATGCCGGCGGCGTGATCGATCCGCGTCGCGCGTTTGCCTTGCGGGACGCGTTCGCGCAACAGGTGACGCGCCGGCTCAAAGTGCCGGCCGTCGAGCAACGCGCCTACGCCGACCGTCTGCAAGCGGCGCTCGATGGGCAGACATTGGGCGGCCTGTCGGGCGAGTATGTCGTGCTGGTCGATCGCAATGCCAACGTGCAGGCGTTGTTCATCTATTTCCGCGCGACGCCGTCCGACACCTGGCAGATGATCGGTGCGTCGCCGGTTTCGACTGGACGGCCCGGCGAGTACGACCACTTCATCACGCCGCTCGGCGTGTTCGAACATACGCCCGCCAACATGGATTTCCGTTCCGAAGGCACGCAGAACGACAACCATATTCGCGGCTACGGCCAGCGCGACATGCGGATCTTCGACTTCGGCTGGGCGCAGGGCCAGCGCGGCTGGGGCAAGGGCGGCATCTCGGAGATGCGGCTGCAGATGCACGCCACCGATCCTGACTGGCTCGAACCGGTGCTCGGCATTCGCCACTCGAAGGGTTGCGTGCGGATTCCCGCGTCGCTCAATACGTTTCTCGACCACTACGGCATTCTCGACGCCGAATATGCGGCGTTGGCCGAATCCGGCAAATCGCTGTGGGTGCTGAAAAGCAATCGGCAGATGACGCCGTGGGCAGGGCGGTACATCGTCGTGGTGGATTCGCAGCGCGAGAGCCGTCCCGCGTGGGCGCCGGCGCCAGGCGGCAAGGCACTCGCCAAGGTGCCGGCCGGGGCGAGTTCGGCGGATTGATATTCGTGGGCGGCTGGAACCGGGCCAGGCGCTGAACGATTGTTGGCCCGTGCCCGGCGAGGGCGCGGCCAGCGCTTCGCTCGAACTTCGGTCGGCGCTTCGCTCGACTTCGGCCAGCGCTTCGCTCGAACTTCGGTCGGCGCTTCGCTCGAACTTCGGTCGGCGCTTCGCTCGACTTCGGCCAGCGCTTCGCTCGAACTTCGGCCAGCGCTGCGCCTGAACTTCCGTCAGCGCGTCAGCGTGGCAAGAGGCTGCGGGCATTCTCTCGATAGGGCGAGTGCCGTTGGCGCTCCACTCGAATTTTCACGATCGCTTCGCTTTGCGGCTAGCGCTTTGCTTTAGCCCGCGTCGACGCGACTGGCGGCAACCCGCACTCATGCTCGCATTGGCGCGACGAGCGCTCCGTCCGATCTCTCACGAGCGCCCCGGCCCCGGCCGCGGCCAGCACTCAGCCGCCCCCTCACGACCGCGCCAGCAACACACCCAGCAACGCCACCGCGAAACCCGCGATCTGCACCGGCAGCAGCGTTTCGCCGAAGCCGGCATAACCTTCGAGCGCGGCAAGCGGCGGGGCGAGAAACAGCAGCGCGGTGGCGCGTGCCGCGTCGCCACGCCTCACCATCCACACCAGCAAAGTGACGCTGACGCCCGAGAGCATCACGATCCCCCAGGCGAGCGAGGTCCACAACACGGGCGACGCGATCCACCGATGCTCGCCGAGTGTCAGCGCGAGCACGACCGCGACGAGCGCCGCGCCGAAATTCTGCACCGCGCTCGCGCTGCGAATGTCCGCCCTGGCAAGCGAAGTCTTCTGAAACAAGGTGCCCGCCGTGATCGCGCCGACCGCGCCGATCGAGATGAGCACCACCAGCCACGGCGGCGCGTCGCCATGAGGCGAGGGCGGCGCGGCCGATGCGAGCTTCGGTTCGAGAACCAGCGCCACCCCGGCAAGGCCGAGCGCCATGCCGGCCCAGCCACGCCGCGAAAGCCGCTCGCCGAACAGCGGCGCCGCGACGGCGGCGGTCGCGAGCGGCTGCAGCGCGCCGAGCAAGGCCATCACGCCGGCGCTCAAACCCTGCGCGACGGCCCAGTAGCCGGCGCCGAGGTAGACGCCTTGCAGGAGCGCGCCCGCCACCAGGTGCTTGCCGAAATCGCGGCCGGTCGGCCAGGCGGCGCGCGCTACCACGGCGGCAAGCGCGAAGATCAGCGCGGTGCCGCCGAAGCGCGCCAGCAGAAAGAGATTGGGATCGGCGTAGGGCGTGATCGCCCGCGCGACCACGAAACCGGTCGACCACAATACGACGAAGACGGCGGCGATCAGGGAAGCGAGCATCGGAAAGCTTGATGTGAAAAACCGCCATCTTCGCGGGATGCGTGACGCGTGTCTTGTTCGAAGCTGCAATCGGTTGTTCGTCTCGACGGCGGGTGAGCTTTTGCAGCACCGGCAGCCGCTACGGGACCGGTTGCGTTCGATACGCTCGCGGCGATTGCGGCGGCTAGGGTTCTTGCGACACCAGGAGCACGGCGAGCACTAGGAGCACCGAGAGCACCGACAGCACCGACAGCACGAAGAACACGAAGAACACGAAGAACACGAAGAACACGAAGAGCCCCAACCGCCCCAGCCCCTCACATTCATCCCATCTACATCGACCTCATCACCACCACGCCAGCAGCGCCGTGCCCGCGCCGAGCACGGCGCCGCACAACACACACGCCCACAACAGCAGCCGCGTGCGACGGTACTCCCGCCCGATATCCGCCATCAATTGAGCGTTCTGCCGTGGCGTGCGGGCGCGGTCGTGTTCATGCTGCAAATAGCGCACCGCCAGTTGCGGCACGCGCGGCAGCATATGCGCGAGGTGCGGCAACTCGCGCGAGATGCGCTTGATCCAGCCGCGATGATCGACGTCGCGCCGCGCAATGTCCGCGAGTACGCCGCGTGCGATGTTCCAGCTATCGACGCCCGGATGCAGCGCGCGCGCCAACGTCTCCGCCTGCTGAAAGGAGCGCTGCGCGGTGGCGAGACGCGTGGGCACGACGCCGTCGAACGGCTGTACGACGTGCAGCAGATGCTGAAACAGCGAACCCGCCGAGCGGTCTGCCGGCGCGGCGGCGAAATGCGCTTCGGCGCGCGTGCGCAACTCGGCCTCGAGCAGGTCCGCGCGCGTGTCGTGGGGAACGTGCCCGGCGTCGCGATGCAGTTCGGCCAGCCGGCCATAGTCCTGGTCGAACAGGGCGGTCGCGCCATGCACGAAGAACTCGCGCTCACCGGTCGATAGACTCGACATGATCGAAAACTCCGCGAGCACGAGACGCCCGAGCGTGTCCGGTTCGATGCTCACACGCACCCGGCGCGCATCGAGCGTCGCGTGAAAGAAGCCGTGCTCGAACGCCTGCTCCGTCACCACCTCGACGATATGCGCGGCCAGCGGCGCGAGCTTGACGTGATGCGCGCGCAGGGCGGTCAGGTCGCTGGCCGGCAAGCTGCTGATGCGCTGCATCGTCAGCGTGTGGCTCGTGCACAGATCCCAGATGACGCTCGGCACGACGATGCGCGCGTCGCCGTCGAAATGATGGCCGGTCTGACTCAGATTGGCGGCTTCGGCGCGCAGATCGAAGCGGCGCAGGATGTCGTCGGTGAACGTCTGCGCCAGCGCGCGCAATTGCAGGCGGCGCGCGCTGCCTGACATCTTCTCCAGCCAGCGCGCGACCCAGCGCAACAGCGCGAGTTCGTCGACGATCTGTTGCAGTTGATCGGCGCGCACCAGCTTGATCGCCACTTCGCGATGGCCGTTGATCGGCGCGAGGAGCCGCGCGAAGTGAGTCTGTTCGGCGAAGCCGCCGCGCACCGGCACCAGATCCACGGCGCTGAACAGCGTGGCGAGCGGACGGCCGAATGCGCGCGTCAAAGCCTGTTCCGATTCAGGCGGTGGCAGCGGCGCTTCGAGGTGATCGATTGCGTCGATGGCGTCGTGCAAGGTGCTCGTTGCGAGTTCGGGCCGTTCGGCCAGCGTCCGCGCGAAGCGGCTCGCGAGCGGTCCGAGAGCCGGCAGCACGTCGTGCAGGCGTTCGACGCGGCGCCCGGAGGCCTGCATGCGGACGATCAACTGGATCAGCCAGTGCAGTTTGTGCTCGGACGGCGCGGCCAGCCAGAGCAGGCGCGCGCCGTAACGCAACGCGTGCAACAGCAGCAATAGACGGCGAAACAGTGGCGGCATCGGTAGTTCGGTTGACAGGACCACGGGGCGTCGACGGCGATCGGTTCGCGGCCAGGGCAATCAGGTTAGCAGGTTCAGCCACAGCGATTTATCCGGGCCCGTCTTTATTTGCGTCATGCGGTTCGCCGAGGGAAGCGCCCGGCGCCGCACCCTGTTGCTCACTTGCCGCCAGTGACATCGAGGAACGTGCCGGTGATGAAGGAAGCCTCGGCGCTTGCCAGCCATAGGATCGCCCGCGCGACCTCTTCGGGTTGACCGCCTCTTCCCATGGGGATCGAGTCCTTGACGCGCTCCACCCGTCCCGGCTCGCCGCCGCTGGCATGCATGTCAGTGTAGATGTGCCCAGGGCGAATGCAGTTGACGCGTATCCCATCCCGCGCGACTTCTTTTGCAAAACCGGTGGTGAAGGTTTCGACGGCACCCTTCGACGCAGCGTAGTCGACGTATTCGTTCGGGCTACCGAGCCGGGCCGATGCCGATGAGATGTTGATGACGGAGCCGCCCCGCCCATTGTGACGATACGACATGCGCTTTGCTGCCTGCTGCGCACAGAGAATGGGGCCGATCGAGTTGACCGCGAAGATACGCTGCATCCGCTCGAATTCGAGATCCTCTAGCCGGGACTGCCGCGCAATGATCGCGGCGTTGTTCACCAGCACATCGATCCGGCCGAACGTTCGGTCGATCGCGGCGAAAAGCTGAGCGACCTGTTCTGGGTCCGCGCTGTCCGCGCGCATGGGTAAAGCCCGTCGCCCGAGCGCTTCCACATCGGCCGCCACCGCAAGGGCGGCAGACTCGTTGGAGACGAAGCTTATCGCCACATCGTAACCGTGTGCGGCGGCAAGCCGCGCGGTCGCCGCGCCCACGCCACGGCCTCCCCCGGTTATCAGAATCAACGGGGCTTGCGAAACAGTATTCATCCGGCGAACCTCCACGTGATGGTGAAATGATGATTCAGGCTGCACTGACGCTTGCGCGATGCTTTCACTCGTGTGGCGACCTCTATCGAAATGCGTGCTGACTGGGCTAAATGACCGACGAGCGCGTCCCGAACGAGATCACGTCTTGCGCAGATGCGGACGAAGCGCAAGCGCCAGTGGGAAGACGGCCAGCGCCGTGGCCGCGGTCGCAAGCGTGGCGCCGAGTACGCCGATGCGGTCGCCCAGAAGACCGTAGGCAACCGGAGCGAGTGCCCCCGAAGCGATGGTGCCGGTATAAAAGAGCGCGAACGCTCGCTCGGTACGCTCGACCGACGTCAGCTCGGGCACCGTTCCGTAAAGCACCGACGATGTGCCGTTGAGCATCACGCCAAGCAGCGGCAACACGATCAGAGCGGGCGCCAGTGGCAGGCAAGTCACGGCAAGGATCAACGCCGCCGTACCGCCTTCGGTTGCGAGCACGGTTCCGATGACGCCCACGCGCGCGCCGAGCCAGCCGCACACGAACTTGCCGGCGGCGCCACCGATGAAGACGAGCGCGAGCGCCGTGCCCATCATCGGTTGCGAGATGCCTTTCGTTTTCAGGAGAAAGGGCAGGAAGGTCAATAGCCCCATGCGCACGGCGGTGTCGAGCACGCCGATCGTGAACAGCAGTGAGAAGCCCGCTCGCGAACCGTTGTTGTTGTGGCTCGACGCTTCCTCGATGGAAGACTCGTCCCGAGGAACCGATGGGAGAAAAAGTGCAATCACTGCCGCGACTAAAACGCCAACGGTCGACATGGCCCAAAGCGCATGGCGCCACGGCATGATGGTAATCAGAAGCGAGATAGCCGCCGGAAGCGCGGATTTTCCGAGGTCGCCTGAAAAATTGTAGACGCTGAGCGGCCGTCGAGCGTTGCGTCCATACACGCGCGAGACGGCTCCCGAAGCCAGCGGATGCTGTGTGCTCGAACCGCTTCCCGAGATGGCGAGCGCGACGCATAAGCCCAGCAGGGTGCCGGACATGCCTGCGACGGCATAGCCCAACGCGGCCAGCAACGTGCCGAACGCAAGCGTCGCGCGGGTGCCCAATGTGCGCGCCAGGCGTCCGGCGGGCAATTGCAGCGTTGCCATCGTGCCCGCATAGATGGCGCGCAACATCGCCAGGGCACCGTAATTGAGTCCAAAGTCCGCCTGCCAGACAGGCAGCAAGGCGTAGATCATGTCGGTGTACCCGTCGTGCAGCGCGTGCGCCATGCACGAGAGCCATAACACGCGCGTGCGTGACACGGAGGTCGATTGATCGGGTCCGTCGGCGACGCGCGTCGTTGGAGTGGAGAAAGAGAAAAGTCTCACGGTTCAACCGAAATTCGGAAGCGCGAGTCTCGGCGACAACTCGAGCGTTTTGTTACAGGGCACCCCATAGTCTAGGTTCGCCTAGTGTTCCGTTCCGCTGATTCGCGAACAAAGTCTTTGTAGCTTTGCGAGGATGGAATCGGCGGAAGCAGTCCACATGAATGGTTTGCAGTTTTCGTTGTAGTGGGAAACGAATTGATCGATGCGT